>Ga0153915_10001007_pt1 | contig 25998 bp, 23 predicted proteins | sample Opewatmetagenome_2_FD_107003 | JGI IMG/M metagenome (GOLD analysis project Ga0153915, IMG submission 107003) | Freshwater wetland microbial communities from Ohio, USA - Open water 3 Core 3 Depth 3 metaG | ecosystem: Environmental > Aquatic > Freshwater > Wetlands | place: USA: Ohio, Lake Erie...
ATTCGAGCGTGTGTAGATGGGTTCCAGCGAGGAACGATGTTCAGGCACATCCTCGTCGCAACCGACTTTGCCACGGCTTCGAGCCAGGCGCTGGACTTGCCGATCCGGCTCGCGAAGGACGAGCGATCGCGAGTGACGATCCTCCACGTGTGCGAGATCCCCGTATACGCCTACGCTGGGATGGGGTTCTCGCCGGTGCTCACGGTACACGTCCGGGAGCCATGAGCCGCCCGGGCGGCCGCCGGAGGTGCTCGATGCACGAAGCCCGCCGCCGGCGCGGGACGCTCGCGGCCGCGCTCGCCCTGGCGGGTGTGGCCTCCCTCTCCGGATGCCGCGCCTCCGGCTCTCCGTCCTTTGCCGGCTTCGTCGACGCGCCGGTGGCCGCCGTGGCCGCACAGGTCGCCGGGCGGGTGGAGTCGATCCCGGTGATCGAGGGCGACCGGGTGCAGAAGGGCCAGCTGCTGGCGCAGCTCGACGCGCGGGAGCGCGAGGCGCAGCTTGCCCAGGCGCGGGCGGTCCTGGCGCAGACGCGCGAGGCACTCAAAGAGGCCGAGGCCGACCTGGGCGCGGCGCTACCGACCGTGCGGGGCGCGGGTGCCGACGTGGCACGCGCGCAGGCGACCCTCGACGAGGCCGAGGCGAACTTCGACCGGACACAGAAACTGGCCGACGGCGGAGCCGCCAGCGCGCAACAGCTCGACGCGGCGAGGGCCCGCTTCCTCGAGGCGCGTGCGGCGTGGCAGTCACTCGGCGCGGCAAAGGCCAGCGTCCAGGGCCGAGTGGCGGCGGCGATGGCGGCCGTCTCGAACGTCCGGGCCGCGAGCCGCACCGCCGAGGCAGCAGTGCGCCTGGCGGAGGTACAGCTCGTGCAGTCGCGGGTCCTCTGCCCGTTCGACGGGGTGGTGGTGAGCCGGAATCTCGAGGAAGGCGAGTGGGCGGTCCCCGGGACGCCAGTCGTGACGGTCGAGAACCGGGCGCGCCTCTGGGTGCGGCTCGACGTCGAGGAGACGAGCCTCGGCGGGGTGCGGATCGGCGACCCCGCTCAGATCGCGGTCGTGGCCCTCAAGGGCCGGACGCTCCGGGGGCACGTGATGGAGGTGGGAGCGGAGGCGGACTTTGCCCTGAACCGCGACGTGAAGCGCGGGCGCCCCGACATCCGAACCTTTCGCGTCCGCGTCGCCGTCGACGAAGGCGCCGACGAGTTGCGCCCCGGGATGACGGCCGAGGTGACCCTTCGCCAGGCGCCTACCGCGCCGCGCCGCGAAGCCGTCGGCGCGGCTCGCTGACCGGAGGCGGAGGGCCGGAGCCATGAGCTGGGTCGAGTACGCCATCGAGGCCCGCGGGATCACCAAGCGCTTCGGGTCTCTCGTGGCGGTGGACGGGATCGATCTCCTGGTCCGCCCCGGCGAGCTCTTCGGCCTCCTGGGCCCGAACGGCGCCGGCAAGACGACGCTGGTACGCATGCTCACCGGCCTCGTTCCTCTCACCGCGGGGCACGCCTCGGTGGCGGGCGTGGACGTGGAGCGCGACCCGGACGGTGTGCGGCGAGCGCTCGGCGTGGTGCCGCAGGCCCTGACGTCCGACCTCGACCTCACCGGCTACGAGAATCTCGACATCTTCGCCCGGTTCTTCGAGATGCCCGCGGCCCGCCGCAAGCCTCGCATCGCCGAACTGCTCCAGCGGGTGGGCCTGTGGGACCGCCGCAAGGACCTCGTCAAGACCTATTCCGGCGGCATGCGGAGGCGCCTGGAGATCGCGCGCGGGCTCGTCCACAAGCCGCGGGTCCTCTTCCTCGACGAGCCCACCATCGGGCTCGACCCCCAGAGCCGCCGCGTCATCTGGGACCTCCTCGGCGACCTGCGCCAGGGCGAGGAGATGACCATCTCGCTGACCACGCATTACATGGACGAGGCCGAGGTGCTCTGCGATCGGCTGGCCATCGTCGACCACGGAAAGGTCGTGGCCCTGGGGACCCCCCGGGAGTTGAAGTCGACCGTGCCCGGCAGCGACACGCTCGAGCTGGCGCTGGGACAGCCGCTCCCCGACGAGGTGCTCGCGACCCTTCGGGGACTTCCCGGCGTCCGGAGCCTGGACGTCCAGGCGCAGGTCCTTCGCGTGCGTGCCGACGGCGGCGCCACCCTGCTGCCCCGTCTCATCGAGGCGCTCCGCATCGGCGGGATCGAGGTTACCTCCGCCAGCGTGAGCCGGCTCACGCTGGAGGACGTGTTCATCCAGTACACCGGCCGCACGCTCCGGGAAGAGGCCCCGGTGACCCGGTCCGGGCCTCCGAGGAGGTTCACGTGAAGGTGTGGGCGGTGATGGAGCGGGACCTCCTGCGCATCCTGCGCAACCCGGCGAGCCTCGCGTCCGCGGTCCTGCTCCCCATCCTCTACCTCGTCATCCTGGGGAACTCGCTGCAGGGACCGCTGACGCGGCTACCCCTGGGCCTCGTATGCCAGGACGAGGGGCCGCAGGCGCGCGAGTTGGTGGGAGCCCTGCAGGCGGTGGAGAGCGGACCGAACACCATCGTGCTCATGCCGCTCGCCGACCCCGTCGAGGGCTTCGCGCGCCTGCGAAAGGGGGAGATCTCGGGGCTCCTGCTGGTGCCGCCCGGCTTCTCCCGGGATCTCTCCCGCGGGCTCTCCGCCTCGGCGGGCCTGTACGTGGACAATGTCGACGCGATCGCGGCGACGGCCATCGAGTCTTCCGTGAACGGTGCGCTGGCGGCGCTGCGCCAGCCCCTGGCCCGGTTCGAGCGGCAGCTCGGCGAGGCGCGCGTGCAGCCACAGGAGATCTACCCGCGCGTAGACTACGACACCTCGCTCATCCCGGGCGTTGTCGTCCTGGCGATCTTCATGGGGAGCATGATCACGGGCGCCTTCAACCTGGTCATGGACCGTTTCCAGGGCGTCCACGAGAGCTACCTGTCGACGCCGCTGCGCCGTTGGGACATCAACCTGGGCGTCTTGCTCAGCGGCACCGCCGTCACGCTCGGCTCGAGCAGCGTGGTGCTGGTCATCGGGTTCCTGATGACGGGGTCGCGGGTGCACGGCGGCGTCCTCGGCTACCTGGCGATCGCCGGCGTGGTGGTGCTGACCGCGCTCGGTCTGCTCTCGATGATGATGGTGCTCCTGGGCCGGGCGAGCCATCCCCGCGTCAGCGGCGTGGTGAGCGGCTTCCTCAACATCATCCTCTTCTTCCCCAGCGGGGCGGTCTACCCGCCGGCGAGCTTCCCACCCTGGCTGCGGGCCTTTGCCCAGGTCGATCCGGAAACGCACGCGGTCGCGGCGCTCAAGGCCATCCTCTTTCGCGGGGGCGATCTGGCCGCGGCAGGGCAGCACGTGGCCTGGCTCGCCGTCTTCGCCGCGGCGATGCTGCTGGTCTCCACCGCCACCTTCAAGCGAGCGCTGTGACCGGGGAGAGCAGCGCGGGGCCGATGGGCGAATGGCTTGTCACGAATTCCGGTTGCGCCGGCGAAGGCCGCGTTCGGCATCCGCGCCGACGACCGACACGGTCGACGGGCTCCGGCGGAGCGCCCACGCGAGGCGAGCTGAGCGGGGGTCGTGCCCTTCCCGGGGCGAGCGCCGCGCGCACGATCCGCTGGATGCCCAAAAAATCAAGAATTCCCGGGGGGACGGAGTTATGGCGAACCCAAGGCGGCTCGGCGATGAAGCTCGGGCGGAACGGATTGCGGGTTCCCGATTCGATACGACGATGAAGCGGGCTTCGAGGAAGGCGATTAGACCCACTGCTCATGTGGATCGTTCGGCTGGCTCTCCGGCGGCCCTACACCATCGCGGTCTTCTCGGCGCTCATCCTGCTCTTCGGAGTGCTGACCGCCGCTCGGATCAACGTCGACATCTTCCCGGCCATCGACATCCCCGTCGTCATCGTGGTCTGGAACTACCCGGGCTTGAGCGCGGAGGACATGGAACGCCGCGTCGTCCTCATCAGCGAGCGCGCCTACTCGACGACCGTGGACGGCATCAGCCGCATCGAGTCGCAGTCGATCGCGGGCATCGGCATCCTCAAGGTCTACTTCGAGCAGGGCGCCGACATCGGAGGAGCCATCGCGCAGATCGCGTCGGTGTCCGCGACGGCCTCGCGCATCATGCCGCCGGGCATCCAGCCGCCGAACGTCATCCGCTTCAACGCCTCCAACGTCCCGGTGGCGCAGCTCACCGTGGCGAGCAAGCGGATATCGGAGCAGGCCCTCTTCGACTACGGGCTCAACTTCATCCGGGTACGCCTCTTCACCATCCCGGGCATGTCCATTCCGGCTCCGTACGGAGGGAAGGTCCGTCAGATCATGGTCGACGTCGACCCGGCCGCGGCAGCCGCCCGCGGCCTCTCGGTGCAGGACGTGGTCCAGGCCGTCCTGCAGTCGAACGTGCTCGTGCCGGCGGGATCTGCCGAGATCGGTGGCATCGAGTACGACGTCACGCTGAATTCGAGTCCGAATGCGGTCGAGCAGTTCAACGATATGCCCGTGAAGGTGGTGAACGGCGCCCCTGTGCGCCTCGGCGACGTGGCGCGCGTGCAGGATGGATTCGCCGTGCAGACGAACATCGTCCACGTGAACGGGGATCGCGCCACGTACCTCTCCATCCTCAAGCACGCCAACGCCTCGACGCTCGCAGTGGTCGATGCCGCTCGGGCGCTCCTGCCCGGCATCCGTGCCGCCGCGCCCGAAGGGATGGAGCTCGACATCCAGTTCGACCAGTCGGTCTTCGTACGCGCCGCCGTCGCCAACGTCCTGCGCGAGGGCCTGATCAGCACCGCGCTCGTCGGCCTCCTCATCCTCTTCTTCCTGGGGAGCTGGAGGAGCACGCTCATCGTGGCCACCTCCATTCCGCTCGCCATCCTGGTGGGCGTCACCGGCCTCTTTCTCCTCGGCCAGACCTTGAACCTCATGACGCTCGGCGGCCTGGCGCTCGCCATCGGCATGCTGGTGGACGACGCGACCGTCACGATCGAGAACATCCACCGGAACCGGGGACTCGGGAAGCCGCTCACGCCGGCCATCGTCGACGGCGCGCGCGAGATCGCGGTACCGGCGCTGGCGGCGACCCTCACCATCTGCATCGTGTTCTTCCCGGTCGTCCTCCTCACGGGGCCGGCGCGCTACCTCTTCACGGCGCTCGGAACCGCAGTGGTGATCGCCATGCTGGCCTCGTACGTCCTCTCGCGGACGCTGGTGCCGGCCATGAGCCGGCTGCTCCTCGAGAAGGAGCGGCACGGGCCTCCCGAGGGCGCGGGCACCGTGTGGGAACGCTTCAACGCCTGGCGCGATCGGCACTTCGCGCGCATGCAGGAGGGGTACGTTCGGATCCTGCAGGCGCTCATGGCCCGGCGACGGATCGTGCTCGTCGCGGGGGGCGCCGTCTCGGTTGTCACGGCCGGGCTCCTCCTCGTCGTGGGGTTCGACTTCTTTCCCTCGCTGGACGCGGGGCAGATGCGGCTCCACCTCCGGGCCCCCATCGGGACGGGCATCGGGGAGACCGAGCAGATCGTCGGAAGCTTCGAGCAGCGGATTCGCGAGGTGATCCCGCCGACCGAGCTCGAGACCATCAACGACAACATCGGGCTCCCCGTCTTCTACAACCTGGCATTCGTCTCAACGGACAACATCGGCACGCAGGATGCCGAGATCCTCGTTGCACTCAAGGAGAACCACCGCCCCACCGAGGAGTACCGGAGGAGGATCCGGGCGCTCTACCGCGACTTCCCGGGCGTCGAGATCTACTTCCAGCCCGCCGACATCGTGGGCCAGGTGCTCAACTTCGGCCTGTCGGCACCGGTGGACGTCCAGGTGGAGGGCGCCGACCTCCGGCAATCCATGGGAATCGCCCACGCGTTGCGCCAGAGGTTCCGCCTCATTCCCGGGATGGAGGACGTCCGGATCGCGCAGGTCCTGGACTACCCCGCGCTCCGGGTGGACGTGGACCGGACCCGGGCGGCCGAAGTGGGCCTGACCGAGAGGGACGTGGCGAACAACCTCCTCACGACCCTCAGCTCGAGCGCCCTGGTGGCGCCTTCCTTCTGGGTGAACCCGCGGAACAACGTGAACTATCTCGTCGCCGTCCAGACGCCGCGCCGCGTGCTCCGGTCGGTCGCCGACCTCCTGGCCACGCCCACCGGCACGCCGGCCCCGGGCGCGCGTGGCCTCTCCGACGCCGGACCCGCCGGTGCCTCCCTGCCGCTCGGCGCCGTGGCGCGCGTGCGTGCGTCCCAGGAGGTGGCGATGGTGAGCCACTCCTCGGTGCAGCGCGTGGTCGACGTGCTGGCATCCGTGGAGGGACGCGACCTGGGAAGTGTCGCCTCGGACATCGCGCGCGTGATCGCCAACGCGAAGCTGCCGAGGGGCGTGCGGGTCCTGGTACGCGGCCAGATCGAGAGCATGCGGACGTCGTTCGGGGCCCTGGGGCTAGGGCTCGTGCTCGCGAGCGTCCTCGTCTACCTGCTCCTCGTGGTCCTCTTCCAGTCGTGGGTCGATCCGTTCATCATCATCTTCGCCGTCCCCGGCGCGCTCGTCGGGATCGCCTGGGCGCTGGCGCTCACGGGCTCGACCCTCAACGTCGAGTCGTTCATGGGGGCGGTGATGGCCGTGGGGCTGGCGGTCGCCAACAGCATCCTCCTCGTCTCCTTCGCGAACGACCTCCGAGCCCAGGGGACTCCGGACGCACGCGCGGCGGCGATCCTCGCAGGGAAGACGCGCCTGCGCCCCGTCCTCATGACGGCCATGGCGATGATCGTAGGGATGCTGCCCATGGCCCTTGCCCTGGGGGAGGGCGGAGAGCAGAACGCTCCCCTGGGGCGCGCGGTCATCGGCGGGCTGATCGTCGCGACCGCGGTGACCCTCTTCATCGTTCCGCTCGTCTATTCACTCCTTCGAAAGGATCCTCCGCGGGCCCATGCGCTCGACGAGAAGTTCGAGCGCGAGCTCGCGGAGCAGTTCCCAGCGGGTGATCGCGCATGACGAAAACTCGAATGCCTGCCGAGGATGGCCGACGGGTCCTCACCATGGCTGCGGGCGCAATTCTCCTTGCCGGCGTCGGGCTCGGGATCCTGCTCGTGCGCAAGAACGTCGCCGAGGCGAAGGAGGTGCACGAGCGGGTGGCCGCCGCCGAGGCGGGCACGCGGATCCGCGCCGCGAGCGTCGAGATGGAAAGCCCCACGCGCACCGTCTCGCTCACCGGGGAGGCTCGCGCATTCCGCCAGGCGACTCTCTACGCGAAGGTGAGCGGCTACGTGACGGGGATGCGCGTGGACAAGGGGGACGAGGTGCGCGAGGGACAGGTCCTCGCGGTCCTGGAGTCGCCCGATGCCGCCGAACAGGTGGCGAGCGCGGAGGCCGACCTGGCGCTGAAGCAGCAGGCGGCGCAGCGCGCCCGGGCGCTGGCGCCTTCCCACGTGGTGTCGGACCAGGAGGTCGAGCAGGCCGAGACCGCTCTCAGGGTCGCGGAGGCCGCCCTGGCGAGGGCCAAGGTGACGCAGTCCTACGCCACGATACGGGCGCCGTTCTCCGGCCGCGTCACCGCGCGCTACGTCGATGAAGGAGCGCTCGTGGCGGCCGCAACCGGCTCGACGAGCAGCGTCCAGCCGCTGCTCGAGCTCGCCGACATGGACCGCGTCCGAATCGACGCCTACCTGCCCCAGGACGACGCGCTGGCGGTGCGGGAGGGGGACGACGCCGCGCTGCTGCTCGACCGCGGCGAAGAGATCCAGGCGAAGGTGACGCGGATCTCGAGGAGCCTCGACCCGCGCACGCGGACGATGCTCGCCGAGATCCTCGTGCCGAACGACCCTCCGCGGATGTACCCCGGTCAGTTCGTGCAGGTCCGGCTCGAGGTCGCCCGCCCGGTCCGGCCGTCCGTTCCGCCCGCCGCGCTGGTCTTCCACGGCGACTCACCCGCGGTGGCGGTCATCGACGGGAAGCGGGTGCACTTCGTACCGGTCGTCACAGGAGAGCATGACGGGACGCGCGTCGAGATCGTCCGAGGGTTGAATGGCGGTGAGCGAGTGGCGCTCGACGCCGGTGGCCTTTCGGACGGCGCGGCCGTCCAGGTGGCCGAAAACGCCCCCACCCCCGTGGCGCGATAGATGCGCGGCACCCGGCCGGAGGACCTCCCTCGCGCGCCACGGCCCCTCCCGCCTACCGGATCACCACCAGTCGTCCGCCCTTGACGTCGGCGACATAGGCGGTTCCACGAGCATCGACGACCACCACGCGCCCACCCTCGGCGGCCGCGGTTCTCGACACCTCGACGAGCGCGCCCTGCTCGGTCGCCTCGGCCACGGTGAGCGTGCCGGCGCGCCCGGCGGCCGCATAGACGAGATGCTTCGATGGCAGATAATCGATGTTGTCGACGCCCGAGCCGGTCTCGATCTCCCCCAGCACGGTTCCGCCCCTTCCCGCGTCGAGCGTCTTCACCTTCGTGGTGCAGGCCACGAACAGGTGGCGCCGCTCGGCATCGAGCGCCAGCCCCCGCGGCCCCTCCTTGCCGCAACCCGGGTCCCAGGTGGCGACCACCGTGCGCGTCTTCACGTCGAGCACCAGCGTGCGGTCGCTCTCCTCGAGGTTGGTGTAGAAGAGCCCGCGCACCGGATCGACCGCATAGCCCTCGGGACCTTCGACGGCCACCCTGCCGGCGATGCGCGGCTCCGCTCCGTTCTTGACGTCGAGAATGGTGATCGAGCCGTCGCGCGGCGTGGTCACCCAGACCTCGCGCGTCGTGCCCACGTAGGCGACGCCATCGGGCATCGAGGGCAGGGTGGCGCAGCCCTTCTTCTCCAGCGACCTGGCGTCGACCGCGCAGATTCTGTTGCCAGCACGGGTGCCCACGTAGACGAACCCATCGCCGACGCTGGCCGAGCTTGGCCCGACCAGGTGCTCCTTGCCGTAGCGGCCCCTCACGCTGGCCGTCTCGAATCCCTCGACGGCGGTCACCTTGCCCGTCCTGGCGTCGATGACGTCCACCTTGCCGGTATTGCCCGCCGGCACCCAGATGCGGTCGTTCTGCGCGTCGTAGGCCAGGTAATCCATCGAGACGGGCGGGCCGCCGGGCAGCGCGATCGAGGACACGAAGGACGCGGACAGCGCGGCGAGCAGGGACAGCAGCAGGGGGAGCACGTGAGACCTCGGGGTGGTCGCGAGGCCATCCATAACGGTGACGTCCTTCCACGGCAGGAGTTCCCGCGATGGAGCCGAATCCCAGGCCGCGCGGTGCCTGCCCTTCGCCCATCCTCGATCTCATGACTCGACGGGGCAGGAGGTCGAGCGCCACCCTCATCTGACGGGGTCGTGGCGAACCGCGGTGAGGAGTGGTGCGCGGCTCGTGCCGGTAGTATGTTTCCGGAGACGCGTGCCCCCGGTCCTGTCCGCCACCGCGCTCCGCAAGCGCTACGGCGAGACGCTGGCGGTCGACGGCGTCTCGTTCGACGTCTCCCCGGGCGAGATCGTCGGGCTGCTCGGGCCGAACGGCGCAGGGAAGACCACCATCATCAGTATGATCCTCGGGGTGCTCGAGCCGACCTCGGGGGCGATCCGGATCGACGGCGCCGATCTTGCGGCGCACCGGACCGCGTCGCTCGAGCGGACCAATTTCGCCGCGGTCTACGCGCCGCTCCCCGGGAACCTGACCGTGGAGCAGAACCTGCGCTTCTTCGGGCGGCTCTACGGCGTGGCGGGTCTCCGCGCCCGGATCGAGGAGCTGCTCGGCGAGCTCGACCTCTTCCGCTTCCGCAAGACGAAGTGCGGCTTCCTCTCCTCCGGGGAGCAGACGCGGGTCGGGCTGGCCAAGGCGATGCTGAACCGGCCCAGGCTCCTTCTCCTCGACGAGCCAACGGCATCGCTCGACCCAGCCACCGCCCGGGAGATTCGCGCGCGCATCCGGGAGTTCGCCCAACGGGAGGGCGGGGCGGTCCTCTGGACCTCGCACAACATGCGCGAGGTCGAGGAGGTCTGCGACCGGGTCCTCTTCCTCTCGCGCGGCCGGGTCCTGCTCCAGGGAGACCCGCGGACGCTTCCGCGCCAGCACGGCCGGGAGACGCTCGAGGACCTGTTCGTCACGGTGGCGCGCGAGCCGCTGTCGCTGGAGCGGGACTGATGCGCTGGAGCCGGGCCACGGCGGTGACGCTGCGCCACTTCTACCTGATGCGGGGAAGTCCCTCCCGCGTCCTGCCCCTCTTCGCCTGGGTGGTGGTGGACATGATCCTGTGGGGCTTCATCACGCGCTACCTGAACGCGGTGGCCGGCGCCCGGTTCGACTTCGTCCCGGTGCTGCTCGGCGCGGTGCTGCTCTGGGACTTCTTCATCCGGGTGATGCAGGGGGTGACCATGGCGTTCCTGGAGGACGTCTGGTCGCGCAACTTCCTCAACGTCTTCGCCACGCCGATCACCGTCGCGGAGTACGTCTCCGGCCTCGTCCTCTCCAGCGTGGCCACGAGCGCCGTCGGGCTCGCGGCCATGGTCGTGCTCGCCGCCGTCGCCTTCGGCCTCTCGTTCCTCGGCTACGGGCTGCTGCTGGTTCCGGCGCTCCTCATCCTGTTCCTGTTCGGGATCGCGCTCGGGATCCTGGCCACCGCCCTCGTCCTCCGGTTCGGCCCCGCCTCGGAGTGGTTCGTCTGGCCCATCCCGGCGCTCCTCTCCCCGTTCGCAGGGGTCTTCTACCCACTCTCCACGCTGCCAGCCTGGATGCGCGCGGCGGGTCGGCTCCTGCCGCCCTCCTACGTCTTCGACGCCGCCCGCAACGTCGTCTCCGGCGGCGCGGTCTCCGCCGCCGGCCTCCTGGCCGGCGGCGCGCTGGCGGCCGGCTACGTCCTCCTCGCCGGCTGGGTCTTCGCCCGCGTCTTCCGCCACGCCGTGCGGACCGGCCTCATCGCCCGCTACAGCGCCGAGACGGTCGCCTGACCGCCGGCGGGCACACGGCACTGGCGGAGGAGGCACGCCCCCGCCCCGACTCAGTGCGCCCGGCCGGTGGCGTGCCAGAAGGCGTGGAGCACGTGGTCGGCGATCTCCTCAAGGAAGTCTACGCTGCGACTGGGCCGTCGCGTCACTTCACGCCGATGCCCTTGAAGAACGTGTAACAGAACACGCCATCCGGCTCGGCGGCGCGCCGCAGCCCCGCGATGCCGCGCGCCCACGTCGCCGCGTCGACGAGCCCAGCGGCCAAGGCCTGCTCGCGCACGCCCTCCACCATCGCGGTGAACGTATTGCGCGTGAAGCCCTCGACCCACTGCGGGCGGCTCGAGTCGACGTAGACCATCCGCGGCGATACCTTCACGTCCCGCAGCCCCGCCTGGACGAGCAGCGGGAAGAGCTGCCGGCCGATGAGCGCGTTGCCACCGGCGCGCGCCTGGAGTGTGACGAGACAGTCGATCGCCCGGCGCGCATCTGCGTCGTCGGGGTGGAAGAAGGTCGAGCCGTGGTCGCCCTCGATGACCGTCAGCGTGCCGCCCGCCCTGAGGCGCGAGCGCAGGCTCGCGAGCGCCCCGCATGGCCGGGGAAGGTGCTCGAGTACGAAGCAGACGAAGACGTGATCGAAGCTCTCCTCCGGGAACGGCAGCTCGAAGATGTCCGCCTGCTGGAACGTGACGTTCTCGAGCGACGAAGCGCGCGCCCGGGCCCGCGCGGCCTCGAGCGACCCCGGCGACAGGTCGATGCAGGTGAAGCGCGCCCCCGGGCTGTTCCGCGCGAGCGTGACGGTCTGGGCGCCGACGCCGCAGCCGGCCTCGAGCACGCTCACGCCCGGCGGGTAGCGCGTATCGTGGTGCAGGAGATCGGTGAGCGTCGTCGCTTGGTCGACGAGGCGCGCGTGCTCGCGCTCGGAGTAACCGTGGACGTAGCCGTCCGGAATGCCATCGCCGGGCACGGAAGATGACCATATCAGGCCAGGTCGGAACGATCCCTCGACGATGCCGACGAGCTTGCTGCTTCACTCGAGGCAGCCACCACCGCCGCCCGCGGCCGGCAGCGCCGCGTCGCTCTCGTCCTTGAGCCCGACGCCGGTGAGCCCGCGGGCGAGCGCGGCCTCGGCGAGCCAGTCCACGCGCCGCGCCGCCTCCTCGTAGGAGAGCCCGCCCGGTCGCACGTTGGAGACACAGTTCCGCTCCGCGTCGGTTCGCCCCGGGCGTGGGTCGAAGGTGAGGTAGACGCCGAGGCTGTCTGGCGACGTGAGACCGGGCCGCTCGCCCACGAGCACCGCCACGAGCCGAGCACTGAGCCGCGCGCCCACCTCGTCGCCGAGCGCGACCCGCGCCTGGAGCGCGATCACGACGGGCGCCGCCGCCCACCGCGCCGGCGCGCGCGCCCGGAGCGCGGCAACGAGCGGCGCCGCGTGCCGCTGCGCCGCCACCGCAGAGAGACCGTCGGCGATCAAGACGGCCACCTCGGCAGGGCCGGCCAGCCGCTCGGCCTCGCCGCGCCCGAGTCGCCGGCCGAGGTCGGGGCGCACGAGGTAGGTTGCCCGGTCGGCGGCGGCGCTCCGCACGACGACCGGCGCGGGTCCCCCGCCCCCGGCCGGGCCCGCAAGCGCGTCCGCCGTCGCGAGATCGCGGAGAAGGCGCGTCACGTCCAGCGCCGCCTGTACCGCGTCGCGTGCGCGCGCGTGGGCGAGGCCGAACGCGAGCACCTCGCGCGTGGGAAGCGCTGGGCCGGCGCGCCCGAGGCCGATGCGCGCCGGGGTGAACCGGCGGAGCCGGGCGATCGGGCCGCCGTCGCGGCCGCCGACGCCGTGGCCGGCGTCGCTCGATGCGTCAAGCTCCCTCGTCGCCGCGAGGAGGAGGTTCCCCTCGGCCGGTGCGATCGGCCGGCCCGCCCCGTCGGCGAGCCCGGTCCGCCGGAGCCACGCCTCGAACTCCGGCGCGGGCCTGAGGCCGAGGAGCGTCCTCAGATAGAGCGCGTCGTGGAACGAAGTGCTCTGGTAGTGGAGCATCACGTCGTCGGCGCCGGGAACGCCCATGACGTAGGTGACGCCCGCCGCGCCGAGGAGCGTGAGCAGGACGTCCATGTCGTCCTGGTCGGCCTCGGAGTGGTTGGTGTAGCAGACGTCCACCCCGAGCGGCAGGCCGAGCAGCTTCCCGCAGAAGTGGTCCTCGAGTCCGGCGCGGACGATCTGCTTGCCGTCGAGCAGGTACTCCGGGCCGATGAAGCCGACCACGCTGTTCACGAGAAGCGGCGCGAAGGCCCGCGCGACTCCGTAGGCGCGCGCCTCCAGCGTCTGCTGGTCCACGCCGCGGTGCGCGTTCGCGCTGAGCGCGCTCCCCTGGCCGGTCTCGAAGTACATGACGTTCTCGCCCACCGCTCCGCGCCGGAGCGCGAGTGCCGCATCGCGCGCCTCGGCGAGGAGCGCGAGCGTGACCCCGAAGCTGCGGTTTGCGCCCTCGGTGCCGGCGATGGACTGGAACACGAGATCCACCGGCGCGCCGGCCTCGATGGCGCGGAGCTGCGTCGTGACGTGGGTGAGGACGCAGGTCTGCGTCGGGACCTCGAGCCGCCGCACGAGGTCGTCGAGGAGCCGCCAGAGCGTCCCCAGCGCCGGCAGCGCGTCCGAGGCCGGGTTCACGCCGATCACCGCGTCGCCGGCGCCGAGCAGGAGGCCGTCGAGCGTCGAGGCGGCGATGCCGCGCGGATCGTCGGTGGGGTGGTTGGGCTGGAGCCGGACCGAGAGCCGGCCCTCGAGGCCGATCGTGTTCCGGAAACGCGTCACCACCCGGCACTTCCTCGCGGCGAGCACGAGGTCCTGGTTGCGCATGAGCTTCGAGACCGCCGCCGCCATCTCCGGGGTCACCCCCGGCGCGACCGCGGCGAGCTCCGTGGGGCCGGTCGCGTCGTCGAGCAGCCACTCGCGGAGCTCCCCCACCGTGAGGTGAGCGATCCGCGAGAAGGCCGCAGCGTCGTGCCCGTCCACGATGAGCCGTGTCACCTCGTCGTCCTCGTAGGGGACGACGGATTCGGAGAGGAAGGCCCGGAGCGGCACGTCGGCGAGCGCGAGCCGCGCCGCCATCCGCTCCTCGGCGCTCCTCGCGGAGACGCCGGCGAGAACGTCGCCAGACCGATGCGGCGACGCGCGCGAGAGCAGTTCGCGGAGGTCCCTGAACCGCCAGGTGACGGCGTCGACCGTGTGCGCGAAGCCCATGCTGTCTGGATCGGCTAACACCAGCGAGACGCCGCTTCAAGTGCGAAGCGGGACTCTGGAGACGGGGCGATGGGCGGTCGGGCGGTCATGGCGCGTCGCGCATCCGATGAGCCTCGCGTTGAACGCGAGGCCTTCCGACTCCCCGTGGCCGGAGGCGCTCTCTCATGGCTCGCCTCGTGGCCGGTTCCGCTCAGTGCGGCGCCAGTGAACTCAACGCCGCGCCAAGGTAGTACGGCCACGCCACGATCGCGAGAACACCCTTCCAAAAAGACAGGTGAAGAAAGCCGATGACAAAGAGCCATGCTCCGAACCACAGCATTCCCACGGAGCCGTGCTGCTCGATTCTCATTCTCTCCATCTCGACACCCTCCGTTCTCGGAGTTTCGCGACACGTCACCCTGCCGACTCAGTCAAGCCGAGAGGCTGAACGGCGGATAGCGATCCGTCGTGAGCAGGAACGCGTAGGCCGCGACCCGGAGCCCCCAGCGGAACACTCCCACGACGAAGTCGAACAACGCACGCGGATAGCGGCCCGTGAACAGAATCGCGAACCAGGCAATGATGACGCAGAAGACCACCGCGATGCCGAGGAGGCCCAGGACGATGTAGTGCGGAATGGCCAGCAGCCACTTGATCAGCGGCAGCCAGCGATTCAACTCGCGCATCGCGTCAGGGTACGGAAGCTCGATATGGACGGCTTGCTCGTCGTCCGTCGATGGATACTCGTCGCGCAGCAGCGCCAGGTAGGCTGAGACACGGATGCTGAACCTCGTGAGGGCCATGTTCCAGTCGAACCACCACCGCGGATACTTCTGGCGAAACAGCAACATGAGCACCGTCGGCCCGAACAGGATGCCACCCGTCTCGAACACATGCTTGGCAGAGCTCGCGTGAATCGCGGGCCCCGACACCAGGACCAGGATGATGCCGATGGGGATCACCGTGAACACCCGGAAGAAGGTCGTGAGTCTGCTCAGCTCCCGGTCTGGGTAGTCGATCTTCAGCGTCGCCGGGAATCCGGCCGGGACGTCTTCCATTGTTCGTCCTCCTGCACGTGCCGCTCGCTCGTGGCGAGCTCGAGTGGCTGGGTCTGGGCGCCTGGGGCACTGGAACGTCGGTGGGAGACTATCATCGGCTGCGCCCCCGGCGCGCGCTCGTCTGCGCCGCTGGCGCGTGGCGCCTCCCCGATGTGTTCGGTCTGGCGCGGGTCGAGGTCGCGTGCGGCGCGGATCAGGCGAAGCCCGCCCTGCTCACCCTCGTATGCCGCTAGCGTCTCGCGCAAGGCCCCGCCTTTCGCGAGACGCCGCGCCAGGACCGGAAAGACGACGGGCGTCGGCGATGCGGTAATGACCTGATCCGGAACGCGGTAATGGTCCTGGCGCGGCGGCGAGCCACGCGACATGTTCCGGACGTTCAGCGCAACCGTCGGCGGCCACGGGCTCCACGAGACCCGGGTCGCCGAGGTCTGGAGGACCCGATGGCCACGACCCCGTCAGACACCCAGTTCGCCGCGCCCCCCGAGGCACGGGAGCACTTCATCCGACGCCTGGCCTTCGAGACGGACCCGTGGGACGTCCACGAGGCGCTCGCCGAGGGCCGGGCGCCGTTCGTGCTGGTCGACGCGCGCTCGAGCGAGAGCTACGCGCGCGGGCACATCCCGGGGGCCGTATCGCTGCCGCATCGCGCGATCGACCGGGCGGTGCTGACGCGCTTCTCCCGCGACGTACCGATCGTCACGTACTGCGATGGGATCGGCTGCAACGCCTCGACGAAGGCCGCCGCGAAGCTCGCGGCGCTCGGGTTCCGCGTGAAGGAGATGCTCGGCGGCCTCGAATGGTGGCGCCGGGACGGCTTCCCCGTCGAGGAGGGCGCCGCGAAGTGACGCGGCGGCGCCCAGGGGGCGCTCACCGGCGGTCCGGCGGCCCGAGCGACGCCACCGCCCGCGCGAGCGTGCGCATCCCCTCGCGGATGTCGGAGATGTCGAGCGCGGAGTCCCCGAGCACGAGGCCGCTCGCGCGGGCCGGTGAGTGATGGAGTGCCGAGAGGGGCGGCGCGTCCACGCCGAGCGCCAGCGCTCGCCGGTGCACCGCCACGTCGCGGCAGCGCTCGAGGTGGAGGACCGCGTGCAGTCCCGCCCCCGCCGGTCCCAGGGTACCCTCGCCCGCGAGCTCCGCGCGCGCGGCCTCGACCAGCGCGGCCCGGCGCTCGCCGTACAGCGTTCTCGTGCTGCGCAGGTGCGCCCCGAAGTGGCCCTCCTCGATGAAATCGGCGGTGACGGCCTGAATGAGGACCGGCGGGTGACCATCCACCAGGCGCCGGGCCCGGACGTAGGGCTCGACGAGCCCGTCGGGTACGATCGCGTAGGCGAGGCGGACCGACGGGTAGAGCACCTTCGTGAACGTCCCCACGTAGACGACGCGACCCGCGTCGTCGAGCCCCTGGATCGCGGCAATGGGCCGGTTCTCGTAGCAGTACTCCGAGTCGTAGTCGTCCTCCACCACGACGGCACCGGTGCGCGAAGCCCAGTCGAGGAGCGCGAGGCGCCGCTGCAGCGAGAGCGTCGCGCCGAGCGGGTACTGGTGCGACGGCGTCACGTACGCGAGCCGCGCGCGCGGCGCTGCCCGGCGGCCCGCCTCGACGTCGAGACCAGCGGCATCGACGGGCACCGGAACGACGGTCGCTCCGGCGCAGTGCAGCGCCGCAAGCGCCCCAGGGTAGCCCGGATCCTCCATCCAGACGGTGTCGCCCGGGTCGAGGATGAGCCGCGCCGTGAGCTCGAGCGCCTGCTGCGAGCTCGACAGGACGATGACGTGATCGGCCGTGCAGCGCACGCCGCGCGAGCTGGCGACGTAGCCCGCGATCGCCTCGCGCAGCGGGCGATAGCCCTGCGCGTCGCCATAGTCGAGCATCCGCGTCGCGCGGCGCGCCAGCCGGCGCGAGATGAGGCGCTGCCATGTCCGGACCGGGAAGGCGCGCGTGTCGGGCTGCCCCCCGCGGAAGGGCCCGACCTGGATGACGTCGACGTGCGTCGACAGCGCCGCGATGCTCGCTCCCCGGGCCGAGAGCGTCACGCCGCGCGGTGCAGCGCGTGGACCGCCGCGCGGCGCGCGGACCGCTGAGGACACGTAGGTCCCGTCGCCGACGCGCCGCTCGACGAATCCCTCGAGCACGAGCTGTGCGAACGCGTCCTCTGCCGTCGTGCGCGAGACGCCCAGGTCGCAGGCCAGTGTCCGCGTCGACGGCAATCGCGTGCCGGGTGCGAGGCTCCCGCCCAGGATCGCGCTCCGGACCCGTCGGTACAGATGGGCGCGCTTCGACCCCGCGTCGGCATCGGGGCCGCACAGCGGCGGCAGGAGCGCACCAGCGGGCTTCTTCATGTCCAGGCCTCAAGGGTCTGGTGCAGTCATCGGGAATGGCTCTGACCGCCAGACCACTGTCCCCTCATAATCCCGATGCCGCCGGCAGGCACGGCGGCAGGAGAGAGGACGCCATGACCCACGGAGTCACCCAGCTGCTCACGGCGATCGCCGTCGAGCCGGCCCAAGCGCCGGGTGAGGCGCTGCCGTCCACCCAGCCGGCGCGCGCGCCGGGTCCGGACGCGCTGCAGTGCCTTCGCTGCCAGCTGCTCGGCCGACCGCGGCTCACCTGTAGCCGTGCCGACGTGTGCCGCGAGATCCCCCGCTTCCATCAGCTTGGCCCGGCCCTGCTCGCGGCCTGGCTGGTCATCGCGGTCGCGTTCGTCATCGCGGTGATGTGAAGGACCGCCGGCTCTCGCCGAGAGCTCCGCCCGGGCCGAAATCCGAGCTGCCCGCGGCAACGCCACGCCAGCGTCATTCCGGCGGCCGGCGCTGGGACCGGGCTGGTCAGCGCGCGCTCGCCACCACGCGCTTGCCGCGGAGTTGCCGCAGGGCAACCGGTCCCACCAGCACGAGCGCCAACACCATGAGCCCCATGCCCACCGCCTCGGCCCGCGCCGGCCGCTCTCCCATCTCCACCATGCTGGACATGAGCCCGATCACCGGCCCGGCCAGGATGGCCAGGCCGGCCACGCTCGCCTCCACCCTTCCGAGCAGACGCACCCAGAGCAGCCAGGCCAGCGCCGTGGCCGGCAGGACCTCGTAGGCCAGCAGGAGGAGGAAGGCAGGTGTCCAGACGGTCGGGCGTCCCGGCGCGATCAACGCCGCCACCTCGAGCGCCAACCCGCCGACCAGCATCTGCCAGGTGGTGAGCGCGAGCGTGTCGCACTTCTCCCGAGTGAGCAGCTTCCGGGCGACGACCGTCCCGGCCGCCCAGGTGAGCCCGGCGAGCAAGGCCAGGACCGCTGCGTCGCCGCGCTGGCTGGTGGCGCTGGCGAAGACGACGAGGCCGATCCCGGCCATGGCGGCGCCGGTGGCAATCCCCTGGAGCCGGGTGGGCCGCTCGCCCAGGAGCGGCCATGCCATGAGGAGCACCCAGAACGGCATGGTGTAGGAGAGCAGCGCGGCGCGCCCGGCCGGACCCCCCAGGAGCGCCCACATGATGAAGCCGGTGTTGGCGGCAGTCTGGAGGAGACCGACCCAGATCACGCCGGAGACCGGGCGCACGCGGAAGGGCCGCCGCATGACGGCCATGGCCGCGAACAAGATCGCAGAGCCGAGCAGGAACCGCCACGCGGCGAACTGGAAGGGTCCGGTATAGGCGAGCGCCTTCTTCATCACCACCCAGTTGTAGCCCCAGAACACCGGGACGCAGACCAGCACCGCGACCCAGCCCGGGCTCACGCGGCCAGCGGACTTCGCCTTGGGAGACGTGGCCGTGCCGCCTCTGCCCGTCGTCGAGTCGTCCATGCGCGCCGTATCCTCGCACGCAGGGCGCCGGGCGCCACGGCATTTGGCGACTTCGTCGTCGTGGCGAGGGGACCGTATCCTTACGCCTTCATCGACCGCTACACTCGCAACGACCGAGAGCGCCGCGCGCGCGAGGAGGCCACACAATGGATCTGGAGCTCAGGGGCAAGAGGGCGGTCGTCACGGGCGGCAGCGTCGGGATCGGGCTCGCGGTGGCGAACGCGCTCGCGGCCGAGGGCGTGGAGGTCGCGATCGTCGCCCGAGACAGGGCGCGCGCCGAGCGCGAGGCGGCGGGCATCGGCGCCGCCCACCGCGTGCGGGCGCTCGCGATCGCGGCCGACGTCGCGAAGGCGGACGAGCTGCAGCGTGCCGCGGCCCGCATCGCCGAGGCGTTCGACGGTCTCGACATCCTCATCAACAACGCAGGCACCGGCAGCTCCGAGACGATCATGGAGGCCGACGACGTGCGCTGGCAGTACTACTGGGACCTGCATGTCATGGCGGCGGTGCGCCTCTCCCGCGCGCTCGTGCCGCTCATGCGCAGGCGGGGCGGCGGGGTGATCCTGAACACCGCCTCCATCTGCGCCAAGCAGCCCCTCGGTTACGAGCCCATCTACAATACGACCAAGGCGGCGCTGGTGATGTTCTCGAAGTGCCTCGCCAACGAGCTCATCCCCTCGAACATCCGGGTCAACGTGGTGAACCCCGGGCTCATCCTCACTCCCGACTGGCGGAAGACGGCGACCACACTGACGAAGGGCACCGGGCGGACGCCGGACCAGTACCTCGACGCCATCGCGAAGGACAACACGCCCATCGGCCGCTTCGCGACTCCCGAGGAGCTGGCGCACTTCTACGCCTTTCTCTGCTCGCCGCGAGCCAGCTACTGCGTGGGGAGCAGCTACTACGTCGACGGCGGCTGGCTGAAGACGGTCGAGTAGGCGGCCCGGGAGCCCGCTCGCGCCGATGGCCCTCGTCTTGAAGCTCCCGATGGGCGGCTCGTGCTCCGACGCGGGGATCGTCTCCCCTACCAAGGGCTCGAGCAAGCGCCCTGTCGTGGCGGGCCGCAGCGAGAGCCCCTGTCGTGACCGCCCCCATTGCGCCTCGAATCGCGATTGCGTCGGGCGTAGCTAACGCCTGCCCGGGCCGGGACCGCAGCCATGACCGTCCCCAGGACCGCGCAAGGAGAACGACCATGCAATCGCTTCGTCATGTGGTGCGCGCCGTGCTGCTCTCCAGCCTTGCACTCGTCGCCGGGGCCGATGACGGCGCCGGCTCCGCCAGGCACTTCCGCGCGTACCTGGTGGGCGTGGAAGAGACACCGGCGATCTTCACCGCTGGCAGCGGGATCTTCACCGCGAAGGTGGCCAAGGACGACATCCAGATGGACTTCGAGCTCACCTACGAGAACCTCTCCGGCCCGCCGGCCGTGGCGCACGTCCACTTCGGCCAGCGCGGCGTCGCCGGAGGCGTCAGCTTCTTCCTGTGCGGCGGCGGCGGAAAGCCCGCCTGCCCCGCCTCCACGTCCGGAACCGTCACCGGAACGGTGGTCGCCGCCGACGTCGTGGGCCCGACGGCGCAGGGGATCCTCGCCGGCGACCTGCCGGCCATCCTGCAGATGATCCGCGCCGGGTACGGCTACGCGAACATGCACACCGCGGCGCACCCGGCCGGCGAGATCCGCGGTCAGCTCGGTCGCCACCTCAAAGAGGACTGATGCAGCGCTGGCCTCTCGCCCGAAGAGATGCTGGAGGTGCAGGAATGAAGAAGGACTAGGGCCGTGCCCGGGGACCGTGCAGCCCGTTCCTTCGGGAGGCGGGACTGGCTGTCCCTCGCCGCGCTGCTCGCGGTCGTCCTCCTTGCCTACCGACCCGCATGGAACGGCGGCTTCGTCTGGGACGACGCCGCCCACCTGACCCGCGCCGATCTGCGCTCCTGGCGGGGGTTGTGGCGCATCTGGTTCGAGCCCGGCGCCACCCAGCAATACTACCCGCTCGTGCACAGCGCCTTCTGGCTGCAGCACCGCCTGTGGGGCGACGCGACCACGGGCTATCACCTGGTCGGCATCGCCTTGCACTTCGCCACCGCCGCGATGGTGGCGCTCGCGCTCCGGCGCCTCGCGGTACCGGGGGCGGTCCTGGCCGCGGCGATCTTCGCGTTCCATCCGGTGCACGTCGAGTCGGTCGCCTGGATCACCGAGCAGAAGAACACGCTCTCGGCGGTCTTCTACCTCGGCGCGGCGCTGGCCTGGCTGCGTTTCCAGGAGCGGCGCGACAGGCGGACATATTTGGTGGCGCTCGTGATGTTCGTGCTGGCGCTGTGCAGCAAGACCGTCACCGCGACGCTGCCGGCGGCCCTGCTGCTCCTGCACTGGTGGAGGCGCGGGAAGCCGTCGTGGCGGCGCGACGTCCTGCCGCTGGCCCCCTTCTTCCTCCTCGGAGCGGTTGCGGGGCTGTTCACCGCCTGGGTGGAGCGCAACCTGGTGGGCGCGGAAGGCGCGGCGTTCGATCGCACGATCGTCGAGCGGGGCCTGATGGCAGGCCGTGCCGCGTGGTTCTACCTGGGCAAGCTCGTCTGGCCCGCGGATCTCGTCTTCATCTATCCCCGCTGGGACGTCAGCCAGGACGTCTGGTGGCAGTACCTGTATCCAGCATCCGCGCTGGCGGCGCTCGCCGCGCTGTGGGCGCTGCGGCGCCGCTTGCCGGGGCCGCTCACCGGAGCGCTGTTCTTCCTCGGGACCCTCTTCCCCGCCCTCGGCTTCTTCGACCTCTATCCGTTCCTCTTCTCCTTCGTGGCCGATCACTTCCAGTACCTGGCGAGCCTCGGGATCATCGCGCTCGCGGCCGCGGGCGTCGCACGGCTGCTGGACCGCTCGCCGCCGTGGCGGCGGCGCGCCCTGCAGGCGTCGTGCCTGGCCGGTCTCGCCGCCCTCGCGATGCTGACCTGGAAGCAGAGCCATCTGTACGCCGACAGCGAGACGCTCTATCGCGCGACCATCCGGAGCAATCCCCGGTGCTGGATGGCCTACAGCAATCTCGCCGGGGCGCTGGTCTCACGTGGAGCCGCCGCCGAGGCGATTCCTCTCGCGCAGAAGGCGCTGGAGCTCAGGCCCGACTACCCGGAGGCACACAACAACCTGGCGCTCGCGCTGGGCAGCCGTGGGCGGGTGGGGGAAGCGATCGCGCACTACCGCAGGGCCCTGGAGCTCGATCCCGGCTACGCCGAGGCGCACAACAACTTGGGCTTCGCGCTCGCCGGCCGCGGCGAGATCGAGGAGGCGATCTCCCACTACCGCAGGGCGCTGGAGAGCGACCCGGGACACGCCGGGATCCACTACAACCTCGCGATGGCCCTCGTCGCACGCGGGCAGCTGCACGCCGGCGTCGCCCACCTGCGCCGCGCCGTGGAGCTGGAGCCGGAGTTCCTGGATGCGCACAACAACCTGGGGATCCTACTCGCCCGCAGCGGCCGCCTCGACGAAGCGATCGAGCAGTTTCGGCTGGCGCTGAGGATCCAGCCGGAGTCCACGGAGGTGCGCCAGAACCTCGACATCGCGCTCGCCCGCCGCGGCGCCGGCGCGCAGCAGTGAGATCAGGACGCGCGCTTCTGCGCCAGCCTGCGCGAGAAGAACGCACCGGCACGCGGCGCAGCGAGGCGGACGGCGCCGGCGGCAAGGAGGATGCCCGCAACCCAGCGCGCGAGCGTTGCGAGCGCCTGCGCGTCGAAGCGCGGCCACTCGGTATTCAAGAGCACGTCTCCGCGGTCGATCATCCAGTGCCACCCGGTGTGGGCGACGAGCGCCGAGAGGATGATGATGCCGAGCCGGCCGGCGAGCGCGCGCCGCCGGGCGAGCGCGAGCACCGGCAGCATCACCGCCAGCACGAGGACCTGCCCGATCTCGATCCCGACGTTGAAGGAGAACAGCGACACCAGCAGGTGCCGCCCCGCGAACTGGAGGTTCTGCTTCAACGCGTAGGAGAACCCGAAGCCGTGCACCAGGCCGAAGAGGCCGGTGAGGAGCCAGCGACGCCGCAGATCGGAGCCGACGATGTTCTCCAGCGCCATGTACACGATCGACGCGGCGATCGCGGTCTCCACGAACGGCGGGAACCAGGCGCCGGACGGCGCCAGGCCGAAGGCCGACCCGATCAGCGTGAACGAGTGCGCGACGGTGAAGGCGGTGATGACTGGGATCACCTGCCCGAACGCGGCGAAAGGGATGACCAGGCAGAGAAGGAAGAGCAGATGGTCGACTCCGCTGAGAATGTGGGCGATGCCCAGGCCCACGAAGCCCGCGGCGGCCTGGTACCAGGCGGGGTTCAAGGAGACCGTGCCCGAGCGGCTGGTGATCACCATCGCCCGCCCTTCCTCGCCCGGCGGAAGATACCGGACGGCCAGCTTGAGGAAGCCGGCTAGGTCGGGAAACACGGCGGTGCGGATCGAAAACCGCGAGTGCGGGGAGGAGATCGGATACGTGAGATGCGCGTCGAAAAATCCCTGATCGACGTAGATGACGGTGCCGGGGGCTGGCGTGCCCGCGGTGTCGTCGAGCGCGTCCTTGTACCTGTCGAAAGAACGGTCCGAGGGCAACTGCAGGCGGCCGACGGCGCTCGAGGGAGCCAGCTGCCGCTCCTCCTCGAAGAGCATGATGTCCTGCCGGAGCATGGCGAGCGCCCGCTGGATGGCAGGTCCGGAGCCCGCGACGTCGATGTCGCGGCCGGTGACCGGAAAGCCGGCATGGCGGAGGGCGAAAATCGGCACGCGGACGACCAGGTGCGCCTCGCGCTCGTCGATCTTCACGAACGCGTTCATCACCGCGTCCATGGTGAACTCGTGCGCACGGGCGCTGCGCGGCGCGGCGAGCGCGCCGCCGAGGAACAGGAGCGCGAGCCAGCGGGCGTGGATGCGGGTCACGAGTAGGCGCCTGTGCGGACGGCGACCGGAAGCGAGCGTGCTCCCGGCCGCCGCCGTGAAGGTCGGGCTCAGTCGTCGTCCCTGTCGTCGCGGTCCCCGTCGCGGTCGCCGCCGACCTTGACGAACTTCTGGATGCGGCGGCCGTTGATCGTCTCGCCGGTGAAGAGGTTGCCGCGCGAGTCGATGCTGACGCTGTGCAGGAACGTGAATTCACCGGCGGCGTGGCCCGGCCGGCCGAATCCGCCCAGCATCGCTGCGGAGAGGCGGTCCATGATGTGGAGGATCTCGTTGCCGCCGTCCGCCTCGAACATGAACGTCTGCGCGCGGTCGTTGGAGAAGGCGAGATCCCACGCCGATCCCGCCGTGCCGAGCGGGGGGGCTCCGCTGGGGCTGGCGGTGACGCCGGTCCCGGGCAGGACGTTGATGATCCGCAACGGCTGGCACACCGGGGGATCGGTGCTGCGGTCGCAATTGCTCGGGTTCTTCTCGTACACGAGGATGCGGTCGGAGGCGCGGTCGCACACGTACAGGCTGTTGTCCTTGCCCAGCACCGCGCAGTGCGGGTGGCCGCCGTCGCCCGCGGCGAAGCTGCCGCGGTCGTGCGCGGTCAGGTTGGGGTGCAGGCTGTCCACCACCACGCCGCCCCAGTGCCGCAGCCAGTTGCCGTTCTTGTCGAAGACGACCACGCGGTGGTTGCCGTAGCCGTCGGCGACGTAGACGTCGCCGTTCGACGGATCGACGGCGAGGTTCGCCGGCTCATTCAGCAGCGTGTGGCTCTTGTTGGCGTTGGGATCGCTGCCCGAGTTGCCGCACTTGTTCCCGTTGGCCGGCCAGTCGCACATGCCTCTCGTGCCGATCTGCATCAGCAGGGCGCCGTCCTGCGAATACTTCTGCACGATGCCGTCGCCGTTGCCGCCGATCCAGACGTTGTCCTGATAATCGACGAAGCAGCCGTGGATCCCGCCAGGAACCACGTTCGGGTTGCCCCACGCGTTGAACACGTTGCCTTTCCGGTCGTACGCGACGACCGGTGGAGATGGCACGGCGATCACGGTCTCCGGCGCGACCAGCTGGTTCGGCGCGGTCGCGGTCGCCTGGAACGCGCGGTTGACGGTCCAAACGCGGTCGTGGGAGTCGACGCAGGTACCCCCGACGTCGGCGGTGACCCAGGGCTTGGGCTTGCCCGTGGTCGTAGAGATCTGGGTCGCGTCGGAGGGGAGCGGCTTCGGCCAGAAGGGATCGACGCGGTACACCGGAGTCTCGGGCCGGCCCTTCGCCGTTGCCTGGTTCAGTGGACTCCACAGGCCGAGCCCGATGACCAGCGCGGGGACGACGGCGCCCAGGAACAGGATTCGCCGCCAGGGAACCTTCTCTCTACCAGTGCGATTCATTCGAAGCCTCCTTGGCTCTCGCGTCGCGGGGGGCGACGCGCCAGGCTGCTGCACCTTCCCCCCGATGGAGGCCTGCGCGAGCATGGGGGAGCATCTTCTTCGAGGGGAAGCGCGCATCATGATCACCCGTCGCCCTCGGCGCCACCCCTCGCTCGGGCCCCCTCGAAGGATCGGCGAGGCGGGGGCGGAAAACACCCAAGGCGCGTCTCGGTTGCAGGCACTCCGGGCCGTGGAAGGCGCGGCAACGAGCGCTTACGCCCCTTCTGGCAATGTCCGCCGCCGACGGGACCGCCATGCCTGCGAGAAGCTCGGGGCGGGAGCATCGTCGACATGTCGTCCATCGATGGGCTCGTCGGCGCTCCCGACTCGCCGCCCCGTCACGCCTCGAAGGGTGCCTTGCGCCTCATGAGCAAGACGGATGCGCTCCTCCATGCCAAGGAGAACATCCGGGTGAGCTCCTTCCACCCTGGGTTCATCTGGACGCCGATGGTCGAGGCGTTCTCGAGGGAGTCGGGAGACCTCGAGGGCGGCAAGAAAGCAGCCGCGGAGCTGCACCCGCTCGGCCGCATCGGCGACCCGGAGGAGGCGCTCGTCGCCTCAGCCGGGCGCGACGTCGAGCGCCCCGTAGGTCGGCGAGCGAGTCCGTGAGCAGGGGCGGGGCGCCGTGTGGCGACTTGAGTTCGATCTTGGCGAGGGCATAGAGTCGCAATCCACCATCGCAACCCGAGG
>Ga0153915_10001008_pt1 | contig 25971 bp, 24 predicted proteins | sample Opewatmetagenome_2_FD_107003 | JGI IMG/M metagenome (GOLD analysis project Ga0153915, IMG submission 107003) | Freshwater wetland microbial communities from Ohio, USA - Open water 3 Core 3 Depth 3 metaG | ecosystem: Environmental > Aquatic > Freshwater > Wetlands | place: USA: Ohio, Lake Erie...
CAGCCAGTACCACTTGCCCCGGGGCGACTGGCTCTCCCAGCCCCGGCCGTAGAACTGGTCGCACGTGTCCACGCAGTACCCGCATTGCGAGCAGCTGTACGCGTGCCAGACCACGTCCGCCGGAACTCCGCGGACGGCGCCGACGATGCGCTGCCCCACGCGGACCCGGGAGCGGTTGGCGAGAAACCGGGCCACCGGCTCGATGGCCGCCGCGCCGCGAATGACAGACGCCACCACGCTGCCCTCGAACACCTTTCCCGGGTTCATGATCCGCCGGGGATCCGACTTCCGGGCGAACGCGGCCAGGCGGCGAACCCGCTCCTCGCCGAGGACGCGCCGGGATTTCCCGGTAAAATACAGACCGGTGGAGTACGCCCGGCCGCCGTGGCGCTCCGCGATCCGCATGATCGAGAGGGAAAGGCTGAACACGAAATGATAGGAGAAGCTGCGCTGGTCGCTGGGAATGAAGCCGAGGATGACGACCTCGGGCTTCCCGTCCCGGCCCTCCCGGACAAGAACCCCTTCCTTCACGACCGGCTGGGCCACCCGGCGGCCGACCTCTTCCAGGAAGGCGGCCAGGGACTCGAGCGGCACCACGACTTCGGCGGGGACCAGGCTCGGCCCGAGCTGCTTCACCTGCATGACCTTGAAGCGCCCCTCCCACTCGTGCTGCGCGATGCGCTGCTCCAGCGAGGTCGCGCCGGACTCGGCCAGGAGTGAAGGCAGCGCCCGCCGGACGCTCTGCGCGTCCTTTTCCCGGAAGGCGAGCACCACGATGTAGGTCTCCGGCAGCGTCACCGGGCCGGCGTCGGAGCCGTTGTGACCGGTGTTGGGGCTGCGGTTCTTCATCTGCGCCATGCGCGGGTTGATGAAGTGAACGGACCACAGGGGAAGCTTCTCCCGGACGAGGGCGGCGGCGAGGGCCTGCACGTCCTCGGCGCGGGGCAGGGACACCGCCTCCAGGGAAAGCTCTGAACGCGGCTGCACCCGAAGCGTGACTTCGCTGATCAGGCCCGTGGTCCCGCAGGCCTCGGAGAGAAGGTCGAGGTCCGAACCCGCGAAATCCCGGACGCTGCCGTCCGCCAGGACGGCGCGCGCCTTCACGACGTTGTCCCGGAACCACCCCGACTCGAACGAGCCGATCCCCGCTCCGCCCTGCGCCAGCCAGCCGCCCACCGTGGAGGCCGGGTAGCTGGTCGGATACAGGCGGAGGGCGAGCCCGTGCCGGGCGAGCGCCTGGTCAAGCTTTTCCCACGTGATCCCCGGCTGGACGGTCGCGGTGCACGCCGCCGCGTCGATGGAACGGACGGCCGACAGGCGCCGGAAATCGACGACCACGGCCTTTCCGAGGGGAACCGCCCCGCCGTATCCCGAGGTGGCCTTGCCCCGGGCGGTGAGAGGGATGCGCTGCGCCGACGCCCAGGCCGCGAGCACGGAAAGCTCTTCCTCCGTCTCCGGCTGGACGACCGCCCGCGGGATGGTGCTCCCGATCAGGGGCTTGATGAGAAAGGGAATCTCGCCCACGTCGTGGCCGTACAGCACCCGTTCCCTCTCATCAAAGGCCGCGCGGCCGCGAAAGACTTCCGCGAGGAACTGCGCCGGCGCGCCCGTCTGTGTCGTGGCTTCCATGGTCGACTCCTTTCTCCCTCGATCAGGAGGACGGAAACTGGTCCCGTAGAAAACGAAGAATCCGGCGGACCCTCGGGTCCGTCAGGCGGTAGTAGACCGACTTCTTCGACCGGCGCCGCTTCAGGTGGCCGGCCAGCGTGAGCAGCTTCAGCTGCTGGGAGACCCCCGAGATCCCGCCCCCGACGACCTGCACGATCTGCGCCACGCTGAGCTCGCGGTCGGCCAGCGCGCAGAGGATGCGAAGGCGCTTCGTGTTGGCAAGCAGCGCAAGGGTGTGCACGGCCAGCTCGCAGCGCGCCTCCTCGCCGAAGGCGGCCGCCGGGGTCTCCCGGCGCGGGCCGATGGCCGGCCGGGCTTCCCGAAACGTTGATTTCATGATTTTAGAGAATTATAAAATGATAACGGGGGCTGTCAAGCCCCGTGGAAGGGGACCGGGGTCAATCGGTTTCTGTGGTTGAGAGCAGGGGGAGCTAGACCTTCACCACTTTTCCGCTGCGCAGGCAGCGGGTGCAGACCTTCATCGTGGTGCGGGTTCGGCCGACCATGGCCTGGACCTTGTGGAGGTTGGGCTTCCACGTCCGGCGGACCCGGTTTTTCGCGTGGCTGACCTTGTTACCGGTGACGGTACCTTTTCCGCATATATCGCACTTGCGCGCCATCTGGTTCCTGCCTTGGGGTTCCTGGTTCTCGGAAGCGCTAACATACCGAAAATGTGACAATGTGTAAAGGGGCCGAAAGGAGATGGCGATGACCACAGGGGCCGGCGGAAACGGCTCCGGGGGTCCTACCGGATCATGACCTGGCCGCCCGTCACGGGCAGCGCCTGGCCGGTCTCGTACTCCTGCTCCACGAGGTAGAGGATCGCCCGCACCACGTCCTGCACCCGGCAGCCGCGGCCCATGGGGACCCGGGACTCGTAGAACCGCTTCACGTCCTCCACGCTCTTTGCCCCGGGGACCTTGCCCGCCTTCAGGTACTGGACGAACAGGCCTTTCTCGGGGTCCGACCACAGCGGTCCTTCGAAGAAGTTGCCCGGGCAGACAGAGTTCACCTTGATCCCGTCCTCCACCAGCTCGAGGGCGAAGGACTGGGTCAGGCCGATACCCCCGAACTTCCCCCCGGCGTAGGCGAAGTTCCGGTTGCTGCCCTCCAGGCCCGACTTCGAGTTGATCTGGATGATGTCCGCCGTCCGGCCCGGGGCGAAGCGGCGCTGCAGCCTCATGATCGGAGAGAGGTGCTTCACGCAGAGGAAGTAGCCGGTGTAGTTCACGCGCGTAACGAAGTCGAAGCTCTCCAGCGTCATCTCCTCCAGGCCGCCGGCCTTGAGGACGCCCGCGTTGCTCACCAGGATATCCAGGCCGCCGAACGCCGACACGCACTGCAGGGCCAGGGACTGCAGAGAGGCGGGACTGGTGACGTCCGCGGCGGCGAAGACGGCGCGGTTGGTTCCGCCGGAAGCTGCCGCGGCCGCGTTCAGCTCCGCTTCGAGCTGCCGGCCCGCCTCCTCGTTGAGGTCCGCGATGACGATGTCCGCCCCTTCCCGGAACAGCCCCTCGGCGATCCCCCGGCCGAATCCCTGGGCCGCGCCGGTGACCAGTGCGATCCTGCCGAACACGCGTCCGCGGCCGGAGGCCGCCTTGGATACCGCGCGGCGGTAGTTCTCCACCTCCCAGGTGTCGATGAACTGGATGTCGGCCGGCGCCAGGAAACGCGGCCCACCGAAGGCGCGGGCATGCCAGCTCACCTTCATGAGGTCCTCGAACACGTCCAGGCAGGTCTCCGCCGACTTCTTCGTGTCCTCCACCGCGGCGACCCCGATTCCCGCGATCATGAGGATCTTCGGACTGTAGCCCCAGCGGTCGCGGTAGGACGTGAGCGCCCCGGGGAAGGAAGCCAGCAGCCGCTCGGGATCGTCCCCGTGGTCGAGGAACATCGGGGCCGACTTGCAGTACACGATGTTGTCCGGCATGAAGGGCAGCTGGACGAGCGGCCGGTTCTCCTCCAACAAGTAGTGCTCGACCAGGAGGCTGTTGCGGACGGCAGCCACCTTGGGCGCGCCGGGCTCGGACAGGAGCATGCGCAGCGCCGGGAGCACTCGCACGGCGGTGTCCCCCACCGGCCGCTCGCCCCCGGGCAGCTGCGCGGTGAAGCGCCGCGCGATCTTCTTCACCACCTCGTCGGTGAGGGAGCGGATCTCCGCCGGGGAATCCGCGGCCACCACGAGCCCGTGGTTCTGCATCAGCACGATCCGGGGATCGCCGCCGTGCGCGGCGCGGTAGCCGGCGAGCTTCTCCTGCATGAGAACGGCCAGGCGGTAGCCGGGGTCCGTGTAGGGGACCCACAGGGCATCGGCTCCAAAGAGCTCCCGTGCCGCCGCCTCGCCCTGGGTACCGCAGGTGAGCGCGTTGATGGCGGAGGGGTGGGTGTGAACCACCAGGCGCCACTCCAGCATCTCGTGCAGGGACGCTTCGACTGAAGGCCGGCCCCCCGTCTCGGGCCGGGTGCGGCTCTTCATGAGGTCGTCCTTGATCGCCGCCTCGCGGCGCAGGGGGTCCGTGGAGTAGGTGCGGCCGAGGATGGCGCGCACCTGCTCCCGGGACAGCTCCACGAAGCCCTGCTCCCCGATGTCCCGAAGGGAGAAGCCGCTGGCCTTGATCGCCATGACGGTGCGGTTCTTCACGGACGTGTTGCCGCCGCCGGCGATCACGAAATCGTTTCCCCTGCCGTACAGGCGGGAAAGCTCGATGATGTCACGCAGGTCCATGCCCGGATCCCTCCGCTCAGCGTCTCCTGGACTGCACGGAGCGATCGTACTCCGCCACGACATCCAGCCACGCCGGGCCCACCGGCACTCCCTGCTGCTCGCAGAACCGGTCCCAGACCGCCGCGGCGGGCAGGTCCCTCGCCTCTTCCAGCAGGGCGAGCAGCGCGGTGAAGTTGCCGGACGCCTCTTCCTTCTTCAGCACCTGCGACGGCTCCAGGAGCGCGAGCAGGATGGCCTTGAGCGTCGCCCGGGCGCCGATCACCCACGCGGCCACCCGGTTGATGCTCGCGTCGAAGTAGTCGGTGGCAACGTGCACGCGGTCCCACGCGCCCGCGCGCGAGACTTCCGCCGCGACCGCCTTCACCTCGTCGTTCAGCGTCACCACGTGATCACTGTCCCAGCGGATGCCCCGGCTCACGTGCAGGAGAAGCTCGCGGGCGAACAGCAGGACCGCGGAGACCTTGTCCGCCACGGACTCCGTCGGGTGGAAATGCCCCATGTCCAGGGTCAGCATGACGTCGTGCTTCAGGGCGTAGGCGAGGTAGAACTCGTGGGACCCCACCACGTAGGATTCCGATCCGATCCCGAAGAGCTTCCCTTCCACCGCGTCCTTCATGTGCCGGGAGTCAAACCGTTTCTCAAAGACCCGATCGAGGGACTCTTGCAGAAGCTTCCGCGGGGTGAGCCGGTCCGCCGGCTGGTCCTTGCAGCCGTCCTGGATCCAGAGGTTCACGATGCAGGGAACGCCGGTCTCCTTTCCCATGGCCGCGCCGATCTCGCGGCAGCGGATGGAGTGACGGACCCAGAAGTCCCGGACCTTCGCGTCCCGGGAGGAAAGGGTATAGCCCGACTCCGCCATCGGGTGGCTGAAGTACGTCTCGTTGAGATCCAGGCCGATTCCGAGCTTCTTCGCCCACCCGATCCAGGCGGCGAAGTGCTCCGGGCCAAGGGCGTCGCGCTCCACCTTCCTGCCGCCGGTTTCCGCGTAGATGGCGTGGAGGTTCGCCTTGTGCTTCCCCGGAATGAGGGAGAAGGCCTTCTCGTAGTCCGAGCGCAGCTCCTCCGCCGTGCGGGCCTTGCCGGGATAGTTCCCCGTGGTCTGGATTCCGCCTCCCGTCAGCCCCGCTGCGCTCTCGAATCCCCCGACGTCGTCCCCCTGCCAGCAGTGCAGGGACAGCGGGATGGCCGAAAGCGCTGCAAGCGCCTTGTCCGTGTCCACGCCCCACGCGGCGTAGACCTTGCGCGCAGCTTCGTAGCTGCGCTCGACATCCTGGGAACGGGGATCCTGCATCGGTGGTCCTCCTGCGCCTGTACCGTAAGCGCGCATGTTCAGTTGGTCAATGCGGCGATGGCGGCCCCGAGCAGCGGTGCATCGTCCACGGAGGCGATCTCCCACGTGCGCTCGAGGTCCCCGAAGAGGAGGCGCCGCATCCACGACTCCACCCGGAAACGGAACGTGCGAAGCTGCCAGAAGGTGGTGCCGTCCACCGTGATGCAGACGGGGTAGCGGGGATCCCGACCGCGGCCGGTCTTCAGCACGATGCCGGCGAGGTTCACCGCCACCAGGGCCGCGGCCCGCTCCACGATCGTGTCGCAGAGGACGTACAGCGCGCGGGCGTCTTCCGCCGGCGCGCCCCGGCAGGCCGCTCCGAGCGCGTGGTCCGGGCGGTCGGGGTACAGCAGGAAGTCGTTGAGCTCGCGGGTGGACAGGGAGGCCACTCCCTCGATCCGACGCGAGATCTCGCCGGACAGGAAGCCGGCGCGCGCGGCGCTGCGCGCGGCAAACAGGCACAGGGCGCCGAGGTAGGCGCCGGAGATGGTCTTCTCGTGGCGGTAGCGCCCGGGGTTGGCCATGGTGGCATCGAAGGCGTCGTCCACCGCGCCGCGCGCGCCCCGCGCGAAGGAGCCGCTCTCGGTGTTCACCACCATCGAGCCGCCATTCCCCGCGCCGAGCTTCCGTATGAGCGCGTTGCGCTCCACGTACGCGGCGTTGAGGCCGGTGCCGCACACCAGGCCGATGAAGTCATCGAACCTGCGCCCGGGCACGGCGTTCCTGCCGGCCAGGAGCGTGGCCACCGTGTCGTTCAACAATATGATCCGGGCGATTCCGTCCGCGGCGAGCGCGCGCGCAAGGCCTTCGCCGACCAGCTCTCCCTCCACTCCCTCGGCCTTGATCTCCTTGGTGAACTGGATGAGCCGGCCGTCCTTCTGCGGAGTGATCTCCGCGGGGTAGGAAAAGCAGAACCCGATGCGGTCGGTCCCCCGCAGGTGGGGCCTCACCGCGTCCGCCAGGATCCGGAAGAACTCCTCTTTTGTAGAAACCGCGGCATCCACGCCCGGCATCCGGTGCCGGGTGAGGCCCTCGATCAGCGGCGCCCCCGCCTCGTCGAAGCTCACCGAGGCCACCCTCATGTTGGTGCCGCCGGCATCCAGGGCGATCACGCGCTCGCCCCGCGGCACCTCGCGGGAGGTCTCGATGTACGTGGGGATCATGGGAAGGGAGGAAGGCCGGCCGTCCAGGCCCCGAACCATTTCTTCCAGGTAGGCGCGGCAGAACGCGCGCAGGTCGAGGCGCGCGGGGTCCATGCGGGCGCGCCGCAGGAAGTTCCGGATCGACTTCATTCGCACTCGCCCGATTCCGAACCCGCGGCGAATACCGGCTTCAGCACGACGTCCAGGTCGTGCTCCTGCTGCAGCCGGCCGATCTCTTCCTTCAGACCCGAAATGGAAACCGAGGGGCCGATGACCAGGTGCGCGGACAGGCGGAACATCGGCGCCCCCGTCCACGGGGCGGGAGCGGTCTCGGTTTCCAGGTCCTCGATGTTGATGGCGTGCCGGCGCAGGAGCGCGGTGACGGAGTGCACGATGCCCGGCGTGTCCAGGGACACCGCCTTCAGGAGGTACGGGCGGCCTTTCTCCTCCGCCCGGGGCTCGTGCGTGGCCTGGCAGGTCACGCGAAGACCCAGCTTCTCTCCGAGGGAAGGCAGGGACCGGCAGAGGGGATCCACCGATGCGGCGGGACCCGACACGAGCATGATGACGGCGAACTCCCCGCCGAGCACCGCCATCTTGCTCTCCTCGATGTTGCCGCCGGCCGCGGTCACGGCGCCGGCGATGTCGTCCACGATCCCCACGCGGTCCGGCCCCACGGCGGTGAGCACCGCAAAAGCTCTGGCCATGGCCCTTGAGACTATCCGAGGCCCGGCGAAAAGTCCATTGCGGTACTCGCGTCCGCGCGTTCAGGCCATGGCCCTGGCGTACGACACCGCTTCCGCCATGTAGCCCACCGCGTCCTCGAGCCGGCCCAGCTCCTCGTACCCGTAGGAGAACCGAAGCTGGAACGAGCCCTGCTTCACCATGTCCCCCCGGGGATGCACGCAAAACTCCCCGGGGATGTAGATGACCCGGGGCAGCTTCCCCTCGGCAGAATCCGCGGGGTACCGCGGCGTGGTGCCGTCCACCCGTGCATCGCCGGTCGTGCGCGCGAGGAACCGGAAAAACGGCGAGCCTTCGCCCGTCTTCACTCCGTCCAGGGTCAGGTAATAGTAGAAGCTTGCCTGCCCGCCACGGCATTCCGAGATCGCCGATCCCAGGCGGGAGTCCAGCCAGCCGCGGACCGCCCGGGCCTTCTCCCGGTAGCCGCGGTTGACCTCCTGCAGCTGCCGGTCCAGCGCGTGATCCAGGAGCCAGCTGGCGATCTCCTGGTTGATGAGCGGGGCGCTGAAGCCCGCGTCGCTGGTGCGCTGGATCATGGCCTGGAGGAAGGGGCCGTCGGTCCCGATGAGGTAGCCGATCCGCAGGGACGGGGCGAGGATCTTGGACACCGTGCCGATCTCGAAGACCACCCCGTCCTCGTCGTCCAGGAGCCCCGAGCGGGGCGGCTGCACCGACGGGTCGTGGATGAGGTCCTCGTAGGCCTTGTCCAGGAAGAGGGGAATCACGCGCCCCGCGCTCCGGGAAAGCCGCGCGGCAAGCTTCACGAGGGCGGTGCGCTCGCGGTTGGAGATGATCGTGGCGCTGGGATTGTTCACCGTCACCACGTACAGGAAGCTGATGTCCGCTCCCTTTCCCCGGCCGGCGAGCCAGGCCTCCACGTCCTCGGCGTGCAGGCCGTCGGAGCGCTCGGGAATCGTGACGACCGTGAACCCCCGGCGCTCCAGGAAGTCACAGTAGATGTAGTACATCGGGTCGGAGGTGATGACGACGCCGGGCTTCAGGACGTACGCCAGCCCTTCGAGGAGGCTCGTGGCGCCGTTGGGGCCCACGATGATCTGCCGCCGGGAAAGCTCCGCATCGGTGAGGCCCCCGACGCGGCGCGTGACGTGGTAACGGCGCAGGGACTCGATCAGAGTCGGAGACCCCTTTGGACCGCCGTAGTTCAGGGGAGACTTGTAGCGCTCGGGGTGAGCGAGGATATCGGCGAGCGCCTGCTGGATGGATGCCCGGGGGATGGTGTTCTCGTTCACGTAGCCTACGCCGAGGTTCACGTCCACCCCCTCGCGGAAGTCCGCCGCAAAGGAGGACATCATGCGGTTCACGGGCGAGGGCGCACGGGACCGGCAGCCGTAATCGGAGAGCGGGATCTGCGGGGGGGTCATGAGGGGAGATTCTACCCCAAGACGGCCATGTGGTTCATCGGCCCGTGACCGTGCCCGATGTCCAGCGCCGCGGACGCGCGCAGGATCTCCGTCACGTACCGCTTGGCCGCGCGCACCGCCTCCGCGGCGCCGTCTCCCTGCGCCAGCCGGGCGGCCACGGCGGAGGCGAACGTGCAGCCCGTGCCGTGGGTGTTGCGGGTTTCCACGCGATCCGCGGACAGCTCCTCGAACCGCTCCCCGTCGAAGAAGAGGTCGATGCTCTTTGCGCCGGCCTGCCCGGGGCCTTCCAGGTGCCCGCCCTTGACGACGACGCACCGGGAGCCCCGGTCGTGGATCGCCCGTGCGGCCCGGCGCATGCCATCCAGATCGGTGACGGGAAACCCGCACAGCACCTCGGCCTCCGGCAGGTTCGGTGTGACCACGGTCGCCAGGGGCAGGAGCAGTTCGATCAACGCTTCCCGGGCCTGCGGCTCCAGCAGGCGGTCACCACCCTTGGCCACCATGACGGGGTCCACGACGAGCGGGCCCAGCCGGTGCTCGGCGATCTTGGCTGCCACGACCTCGATGATCCCGCGGTTGGCGAGCATTCCCGTCTTCACCGCGTCCGCGCCGATGTCCTTCGCGATGGCGTCGATCTGCAGGGCCACGAACTCCGGCGTCACGGGGAACACGCCGAGCACGCCCCGGGTGTTCTGGGCCGTGAGGGCGGTGATCGCGCTCGTCCCGAACACGCCGAGGGCGGCAAAGGTCTTCAGGTCGGCCTGGATCCCCGCCCCTCCCCCGGAATCCGAGCCGGCAATGGTCATCGCCTTCTTCATCATTTTGTTCCTTTGGAGAAGTGGTCCCATCCCGCGCTGCCCAGCGGCACCACGGCGCCGTCCGGCAGCACGAGCTCGGACGGCCGGTCCGGAGGCAGGACCTCGCCGATGAGGGAGACGGGCGTCCCCGTTTCCCCGGTGATTCTCCGCGCCAGGTCCGGCGCGCGCCCCGCCGGCGCGGTGAGCAGCAGCTCGTAGTCCTCCCCGCCGCGCAGCGCGAAGTGCCACTCGTTGCCGTTCGCCGCCCGGGAGAGCTGGCGATTCTCCCGGGCTACCGGGAGGCCCTCCGCGACCAGGCGGACGCTCACGCCGCTTCTCTCGCAGATGTGGCCGACGTCACCGGCGATCCCGTCGCTCACGTCGATCATCGCCGTGGCCTCGTGAAGCCTGCCGATGAGCGCGCCCTCCTTGACCCGGGGAGTAGGCGCGAACTGCCGTTCGACCGCCCTGGATGCGTAGGGCTCGGGCGCCTTCAGGGAAGGGTCGAGCAGGAGGGCGACTCCGGCGGCGGCGTCCCCCACGCTGCCGGTGAGCAGGACCCGGTCCCCCGGGCGGGCGCCGGACCGCAGCACCACGTGCTCCCTCCGGACCTCCCCCAGGAGAAAAACGTCGATGAACATGCCGCCAGCAGACCGCGAGATGTTCCCCCCGACGATATCCACCCCGAACTGCCCGCCTTCCTCGCGCAGGCCCTCGTACAGGCCGTCGATGAAATCCACCTCCAGGTCGCCGGGCAGACCGAGGGACACCAGGGCGAACCGCGGCGTTCCCCCGGCGGAAGCGATGTCGCTGAGGTTGACCGCGAGTGACTTCCTGCCGAGCTTGCGCGGCGGGATGGCGCTCCTAAGGAAATGGCTTCCCTCCACCAGCACGTCGCAGGTGGCCAGCCACACGGTGTCCCCGGAGGCTTCCAGGACCGCCACGTCGTCCCCGATGCCCGTGAGGACCTTCGGTCCGGGCGCGGGCAGCGCCGCTCGGATCCGGTCAATCAGGCCGAACTCTCCCAGCTGGTCGATCTTCACGTCCTGGCTTCCTTCGCCGCAGGCGACTGCTGTCGCGCCGTCTCCAGCGCGCGGCGGATCGCCCGCGCCGCCGCCTCCACGTCTTCCGCCGCAACGATGGCCGAGACCACCGCGATACCCGCGGCTCCCGCGCCGACCATCGCCGCGGCGTTCTGCGCGTTCATGCCGCCGATGGCGACCACCGGAATCCGCACCGCGGCGGCGAGCCGGTGCAGGCCCTGCACGCCGAGGGCCGGCGGCGCATCCGGCTTCGTCGGCGTGGAAAACACCGGGCTCGCCCCGACGTAGTCCGCCCCCTCCGCCTGCGCCCGTCGGGCCTCCTCCGGGCTGCCCGCGGAGACCCCCAGGATCCGGCCCGGACCGATGAGCCGGCGCGCGATCCCCGCCGGCAGGTCGTCCTGGCCCACGTGCACCCCGTCCGCTTCCACGGCCAGCGCGACGTCCAGCCGGTCGTTGACGATGAACGGCACCCCGGCCCCCGCGCACAGCCGGCGGACCTCGCGCGCCTCCTCGATCATCTCCCGCGTCGTGCCGGCCTTCTGCCGGTACTGCACGACCGTCACCCCGCCCCGCAGGGCTGCTTCCACGATCCGGACCACCGGCCTGCCGCGGGAGAGGCCGGAATCGGTTACGAGATAGAGGGTATAGTCGGGGACGCCGGTCCAGCCGGGGCTCATGTCAGCTCGACGATGCGCACGCCCTTCAGCAATGCGGCGGGCCTGAGGTGGTACAGACTGTCCAGCAGCGCCTCGCGGAAGGACCCGGGCCCCTTCGCCGTGCGAGCCGCCTTCTCCGCGGCCAGGCCGTAGCTCGCCAGGGCCGCGGCGGAGGCCAGCAGCCGGTCGGTCTCCACCGCGCAGAAGATGGCGATGACCGTGGTGGCCATGCAGCCGGTGCCGGTGATGGTCTTCCGCATCTCGTGCCCGTTGTCCACGCCGAGGCCCCGGCTGCAGTCGGAGAGGATGTCGCGCCTGCCGGTGATCGCCACCACGGTGGCCCGGCGCCGGGCCAGGTCCCGGGCGACTCCCACGGGGTCCGCGACGCCTTCCACGGACTCCACGCCCTTCACCACGCCGCCGGCGCCGGCCAGGGCGCCGACCTCGCCGGAGTTGCCGCGCACCACGTCCAGGCGCAGCTCCTTGAGGAAGCGCGCGGCGGTTTCATTGCGGTAGGCGGTGGCCCCCACTCCCACCGGGTCGTAGACGACGGGCACGGCGCGCTCGTTGGCCCGCTTCCCCGCGATGAGCATGGCCTCCACGAGGTCCGGGTACAGGGTGCCGGGATTGAGGACGAGCGCGCCGGCCGCCCCGACCATCTCGGCCACCTCCTCCTTGGCGTGCGACATCACCGGCAGGGCTCCCAGGGCCAGGGTGACGTTGGCCGTGTCGTTCATCACCACCCAATTGGTCATGTGGTGAATGAGCGGGTGACGGCTGCGGACGCGGTCCAGGAGCTCCGCGGAGATATGACCGAAACTCTTCGCATCAGATGCTGCCATTCTTCTTCCTCCAGCTGAATCCGGTTGCCAAGGTAAGCAGGAACGCCACGACGAACGCCGGGGCGGACCCGCCGGCGAGCCCCAGGGGCGCAGGCATGGCCTTCTGCCATGCGGGGAAAATCGCCCCGAGCGTGGCGGGGTTTGCGGCGTGGTAGGCAAGGATACCCGCGGCCCACACGATGATCGCCGGGACGTTCACGCCGCCGGTGTACCAGTAGGCGCCCCGGGGCTTGTAGAACTCCTCCACCCGGTACGCGCGCCGCCGCAGCACGAAATAGTCCGCGGCGAGCATCCCGAACAGCGGCACGAACACGGAGCCGATCACGAACAGGAAGTTCTGGTAGCGGGTGATGTCGAGGAACAGCGCCACCAGCAGGCAGGCGGCCCCCAGCGCGACGATGAGCCAGCGCTGCTTCACCTTCGGAAACAGGTTCTGCAGGGAGACCGCGGAAGAGTACAGGTCCGCCCAGGCGTTGTGCGTCTCGTCGGCCAGGAGGATCAGCAGGGCGACCCACCCCGCGGTGAAGGCGATGGACACGGCGAACATGCTCGGATCCTGGGGAACTCCCCGCGCCCCGAGGAACAGCACGGCGCCGAGGGCCAGGAACCACGCATTCGTGATGAAGAAACCGATCGCCGTGCCGAGGAATCCCCGCCGGTTCGACCGGGAGAAGCGGTTGTAGTCCGCCACGAGGGGGAGCCACGAGATGGGCAGCGCAATGGCCAGGTCCACGCCGATGCCGAACGTCAGGGAGCCGTCGCCGGCCTTTCGCAGCAGGGCGGGCAGGTCGAACTGCGTGAGCACGAAGACCGTGAGCCAGACGCCGGTGCCGAGGGCGATCCACACGGCGAACTTCTCCAGCCACTGGCGCACCACGCCGATCGGACCCCCGACCCCCATGAGGATCACGATGAGCGCGAACACGGCCGCCCACACGTAGTAGCTGCCCGAGCGGAAGACGGAATGGGCGATGGCGGATGCCGCCACTCCCATGACGACGAACTCGAAGATCGTCCACCCGATGAGCTGCAGGACGTTCAGGACGGTCGGGACATAGCTGCCGCGCACACCCAGCACGGGGCGCAGGAGCACCATGGTGGGTGCGCCGGTCGCGCCGCCCACCGTTCCGACCAGGCCAAGGAGCAGCGCGCCGGCGCCGCCGCCGACGATGATCGCCAGCAGGGCCGGGCCCAGGCCGAGCCCCGGCACCAGGAACGTGCCGGCCAGCATCACAAGAAGGCCGATCCCCAGGTCCCCCCACAGTACCAGGAAATCCATGAACCCGAGAACCCGGCTCGCCCGGGGAACGGGATCGATCCCCCACTCCGGCGGGGTCTTGAACCGGGGAAGGACTCTCTGTATCGCCCGCGAGATCATTGCACGCTCCCTCAGCCGGGGCGCAAAAAAAGCCGCCCCATCTCGCCGGGGCGGCCCTCGTGTGCCGTTGTACCGTCCCTGCGCTGGCATTATCCAGATCAGGTTCTGCGGGTCTGCGGCTAACAGCCGCCATCTCAGCCCGGTCCCTACCGAGCCCCCCGAGGAAATACCCTTATGCAGGGTCCAATGTAGCGACAGCCCTCCGGGGTGTCAACTGCGGGAAGCTTCGCGGTCGAACACCGCTTCGACGGTGATGGAGATCCCCCCGCGGGCGGCGAACGCGCCGGTCACCTTGCAGTACCACGGGTCCAGGACCTTGACCACGTCGTCAAGGATCCGGTTGGTGAGGTGCTCCTGGAAGACGCCCTCCTGGCGGTAGGACCAGAGGTAGAGCTTCAGCGACTTGGATTCCAGGATCCGCGCATCCGGGACGTAGTGGATGGTGATGGTCCCGAAGTCCGGCTGGCCGGTGAGCGGGCAGACGCAGGTGAACTCGGGGCACGACAGGGTCACAGTGTAGCGGCGGCCGGGGGTTCGGTTGGGAAACGCCTCCAGCTTTCTCGACGGCGCCGCCTTCTTCTTTTTCAGTATCGTCAGCCCCCGGGCGAGAGGCTCCGCGGCCGGCTTTTTCATTGCAGGTGTCCTCCTCATTTCCTTGACCCCTCAGTCCTTCAGGCGGAAGGGGTTGAAGTTTGTCTGGCGGTCGTAGTAGTCCTCGCGCTCCGTCCTCTTGAGGAACCTGACCACCGCGTAGGTCAGCGGCGTGGCGAGGGTCTCGTACGCGGATTTCACCAGCCACTGGGCGATGACCACCCGGGCCAGGCTGCCGGCGTCCATGGAACCGGCGAACGCGACGAGGATGAAGATCAGGGAATCCGCCCCCTGGCCCACGAGCGTGCTGCCGATGGTACGCGTCCACAGCCATCGCCCGCCCGTGGCGATCTTCATCCTGGCCAGCACCAGCGAGTTGAGGAACTCGCCCACGAGGTAGGCGCTGAACGATGCCAGGAGCAGCCGGGGGGTCGACCCGAGAATCCGCACGTACGCCGCCTGCCCGTCCCAGAACACGGCGGCCGGCAGCCTGCCCCCGATCCAGATGGCCAGGACGGCGAGCGCGTTGCAGCCGAACCCGATCCAGATGACCCGGCGGGAGCGCGCGTATCCGTACACCTCGGTGAGGATGTCTCCGAAGAGGTAGCTCAGCGGGAAGATCACGACGGCCGCGGGCACCACGACGCCCGCGACGTCGATAATCTTGACCGCGATGATGTTGGAGGTGATCAGGCAGGTGACGAACGCGGCCGTCACCAGGTTCAGGTATCGATATCCTTGGGCGCCGCCGCCAGGCGGATTCGGTCGTTCCACAGAGGGCCGTAGTATAGCGGGGCGGACCGGGCGGGTCTATTCTTCTTCCGAAGGACGGCGGAGCCGCTTCTGGGCGGCCCTCGCCCGCTTGGACCGAAGACGGGCCTCCCGGGCCGCGCGCGACGGGCGGGTCTTCACCCGGCCTTTCGGAACCACCGCCGCGCCGGAGAGCAGGGCGGCCAGGCGCTCGATGGCGATCTCGCGGTTGCGCGACTGCTCGCGCGTGTCCTGCACGGCAAGGACGATGTGGCCGTCCGCGCTGATGCGGGAAGCCAGCCGCGCCTCCACGAGCGCGCGCCGGGCGCCGTCCAGGAAGTCCAGCGCGTCCAGGGGGAGGCGTGCAATGACCTTGCTGGACACCTTGTTCACGTTCTGCCCCCCGGGTCCGCCCGCGCGCGCGAAGCTGAAGGATCCCCGGGCCCGCACGAGGTCCGCGGCCTGCTGGCGGGTCATGCCGCGGCCTTCGGCCTCGGGGAGAAGGGCATGCGGATCGTGAACTCGGTGCCCGATCCTACCCGCGAGGAGACCGTGATGGCCCACCCGTGGCTCTCGATGATGGATTTCACCGTGGTGAGGCCGAGGCCGAAGCCCTGCTCCCGACGGGAGTTGGTGCCGCGGTAGAAGGGGTCGTAGATCCGTGGCAGGTCCTCTTCCGGGATCCCGACGCCGGTATCCGTGATGGACAGCAGCGCATCGCCGTTCTCGCAGCGGGCGTTCATCGTGATCTTCCCGCTGGGGGCGGTATAGCGGATGGCGTTTCCCACGAGATTCTCCAGGGCGCGCGTGAACAAGCCCGCGTCCATGCGGACCGTGGCCGCTTCGGGCAGGTCAATCGACCAGCCGAACTCCCTCTTCAGGATGAGGGCATCCTGGGAGAAACGCCGGGCAAGGTCCATGAGCAGCGCCCGGGCCGGTACGTCCTGGTGGGTCATCCGCCACTGGCCGGTCTCCATCCGCACGAACTCGATCAGCTCGCCGACCATGCCCTCCAGGCCGCGGGTCTTGTCCAGGATGATGGCGAGGTACTTCCGCTGCGCGTCCGGCTCCGACGCCAGGCCGTCGGAGATCGCCTCCACGTAGCCCTGGATGAGCGTGAGGGGGGTGCGCAGATCGTGGGAGACTCCCATGATGAAGCGTGCGCGCCGGGCATACTCCTCCTTGAGGGCGACGCGCATGCTGTCGAAGCTGCGCGTGAGGGAGGCGATCTGGTCGTTCCCCCTGGCGGGAAGCTCGAAGTCCAGGTCCCCTCCGGCGATCCGGCGCGTGGCCGCCTCCAGGGACTGGATGGATCCGTTGAGGGACCGAAGGATCAGGAAGCTCATGAGGGAGGAAAATACCAGAAGGGCGATGGAGGTGTACATCACCACCTGGACGGTGAGGTTGCGGAACCGCGCCACCTCCGGCCGCATCCTCGGGAACTTCACGAGCACCAGGGAGCTGCCGGTGGGGGAGTCGGTCCGGTCGAACAGGAAGTGGTACTGGTCCGCATGGGCCGTGAGGTAGGACCACAGCACGGCGCCCGCCTCCGGCGTCCCGGCGGGGAGCTCGGGGATGGTGGAGGCCACGACCTGCTCCCGCCCGAGGATCAGCACGTCGAGCCCCGGTGGGCGGCCCTCCTCCAGGGCCGAAGAGTCACGGTCGCGCGCCGCGCGCGACACGTGTTCCGAGAGCCAGGAGCGGACCTGCTCGAAGTTGGGGACGGGCTCGCGGCCGCGCGCCATGGACACCTGCACGAGGATCATGAACGCGCTCACGAGGAAGGGGACGGCGATGATCCCACCGACGAGGATGACGAACTGCGTTCGCAGCTTCATGCGTGGATGGCCTCCGCGTTGAACCGGTACCCCATGCCGTGCACGGTCTCGATGAACTGCGGCGCGGCCGGGTCCTTTTCGATCTTTCGGCGCAGCCTCTGGACGTAGACGGCGACCGCCGTCACGTCTCCGAACTGGTTGCGCCACACGTCGGTATAGATGGTGTCCGGCGGGAGCGCCTTGCCCGCGTGAGACGCCAGGTAGGCGAGCACCTCGAACTCCTTGGTGGAGAGGGGCACCTTCTCGCCTCCCCGCTTGAGCAGGTACCCGTCGATGTCCAGGAGGAAGTCGCCGAAGCGGATGCTGTTCGGGCTGGCTTTCAGGTCCGTGGTGCGGCGCAACATCGCCCGCACGCGCGCCACCAGCACCTTCGGAGAGAACGGCTTGATCACGAACTCGTCCGCCCCGATGCCCAGCCCGAGGATCATGTCCTCGTCCGCGTCCCGGGCGGAGACGATCATCACCGGCACGGAGCTCGACTTGCGCAGGCGCTGCAGGAACTCGAACCCGTCCATCCCGGGGAGGTTGATGTCCAGTACCACGAGGTCGAAACGCTGCCGGCCGAACTCGACGAGCGCCCCCTCGGCCGTCTCGCACAGCGTGGCTTCCACGCCCTCTTTCTGAAGGTAAAGGCGGATGAGCTCCGCCATCTCCTTCACGTCTTCAACGACTAAAATCCGTGCCTGCACATTCCCTCCCCGCGGCGAGCCCGCCCGCCGCCGGCATTCTACTGTTTCAACCGGACCCGGAGAACCTGCATGAAGGCGTCCAGCTGCCTCTGGCGCCGCTCGAGCAGGGTCCCCCCCGGGGAGCCGCCGGCCCGGCCGCCGGCAGAAGCGCCCGGGCCGCCGTCCGCTCCGCCGCCCGTCATTCCCTGGGACCCTCCGCCGGACGCGGCCATGCGCTGACGAAACTCCTCGATCCTCGCCTGCATCTTCTTCTGGAACTCCGCCCACTCCGCCTTCTGCCCGGCGGTGAGCTGGGCATCCACTTCCGCCTGCACCTGTTTCGCCCTCGACGGGGTCGGCAGCGGGGCGTCGCGCAGCGCCTGCAGGATGGGCAGGAGCTTCGCGATCTGGTCCTTCGTAAGGAAGAGGGCGGGATCGCGCGTGAACTGGATCTGGGGGAATGCCCGGCTTCCCGCGGCGCCGCCCGGGCCGCCGGCATTCGGCCCTCCGAGTCCCCGGTACATCGCCCGGGTCGCCTCTTCCGGAAGGTACAGGGAGAGCTGCGCGATCAGGACCTGCGAGCTGAATCCCCGCTGCGCGCCCGGGCCGGGCACGGCCTGGGCCGAGACCGCGGCTCGGCCAGCGGCCAGAACGGCGAGAACGAGAATTGCCACGCGCGCGTTGCCCACGTTGCCTCCCTCCCCTACTCGAAGTGCAGGGCCTGGATGGGATCCATGCGCGACGCCTTGCGCGCCGGGTACAGCCCGAAGAACAGGCCCACGGCGATGGAGAAGCCCATCGCCAGCCCGACGGTCCCCATGGTGAGCACGACCGTCATCCCACCGAACCTCGCAATGAGACCGGCCGCGAGCGCCCCGAGGCCCCAGCCCAGGAGCCCGCCGAGACCCGAGAGGATCACCGCCTCGACCAGGAACTGGGACATGATGTCGCGGCGTCGCGCCCCCAGCGCCTTGCGGATCCCGATTTCCCGGGTACGTTCCGTCACCGACACGAGCATGATGTTCATGATCCCAATGCCCCCCACCAGGAGGCTGATGCCGCCGATGGCACCCAGAAGGAGCGTCATGATCTGGGACACCCCCTGGACGGTCTGCAGCACGTCCTGCTGCGTGACAATGGTGAAATCGTCCGCGGCGCCGTCCGCGATGCGGTGACGCGTCTGCAGCAGCGCCGTCACGTCCGCCTTCACCTGCTCGAGGTGGTCCTTGTCCACCGCGGTGATGCCGATGCTCCGCACGTCCCTCTGGTGGCGGAAGCGCGCGTACATCGTGTTGATCGGGATGAGGGCGGTGTCGTCCTGGCTGAAGAAGCCCCCGCCGGCGCCTTTTTTCTGCAGCACCCCGACCACGCGGAAGCTCGCCCCGCTGATCTTCACCGTCCGCCCGACCGCCTCGTCGTCCCCGAACAGGCTGGTGACCACGTCCTGGCCGAGGACCACGACACTGCGCTTGGCCCGGTTGTCCTCGTCCGTGAAGAACGCGCCGTCGGCCACGTTCCAGTTGCGCACCACGGGGTAGTCCGCGGAGGTGCCCACCAGGGACGTCTGCCAGTTGTTCTTCTGGTACTTCAGCTGCTGGCGGCTGTAGGACTCCGGCTCCACCCCCGTGAGGTTCTGCACGGAAGCCTTGATCGCCGCTGCATCGTCCATGGTGAGCGTGCTCACCGAGCCGAATCCCTGCCTCACTCCCCCGACGTTCGCGCTGCCGGGCATGATGGTGAGGAAATTGCTGCCCAGGCCCTGGATCTGCCGGGTGACCCCCGCCGTGGCGCCCTGCCCGATGGATACCATGGCGATCACGGCGCCCACGCCGATGAGGATGCCGAGGATGGTGAGGATGGCCCGCATCTTGTTCTGCAGCAGGGACCGGGCGGCAGACCGCACGTTCTCCCACAGCTCGCCCGGGGAGAAGATGCTGCGGCGCCGGCGCTCCGAGCGGCCCGTGACGCTTCGGATGCGCTGCACGTCCACCGTGGAGGCGCCCCCGGCCTGCCGCGGCTCGCGCATCGGCTCGTCGGAGACGATGCGGCCGTCCTTGAACTTCACCAGGCGGCGGGCGAAGGCGGCCACGCTCTGCTCGTGGGTGACCATGAGGATGGTGATCCCGGCCCGGTTCAGCGCGTGGAAGATCTCCATGACCTCGTCGCTCATGGCGCTGTCCAGGTTGCCGGTGGGCTCGTCTGCCAGGATGACGGCCGGCGCGTTGATCAGGGAACGGGCGATGGCCACGCGCTGCTGCTCGCCGCCGGAAAGCTCGCTGGGAGTGTGGTTCCCGCGCTCCCCGAGGCCCACCGCTTCCAGCAGCGCCCGCGAGGGCCGGTCGCGGCGCCGCTCTCCGGAATAGATGAGCGGGATCTCCACGTTGTGCGTGGCGCTCGTTCGCGGCAGAAGGTTGTAGCCCTGGAACACGAACCCGATCGAGCGGCTGCGCACGGCGGCCAGCTGGTCGTCGTTCATGATGGAGACGTCCGTGCCGTCCAGGACGTAGGCGCCGCTGGTCGGCCGGTCCAGGCACCCCAGGAGGTTCAGGAACGTGGACTTCCCCGAGCCCGAAGGCCCCATCACCGCCACGAACTCCCCTTCGTGGATAATGACCGACACGCCCTTCAGGGCCGGAACCTCCACCGTGCCCAGCCGGTAGGTCTTCGCGAGATCACGCGTGACGATCAGCGGCCGCCCCATCAGCTCCATCCCCCTAGTGCAGGATCCTGAACACCTGGCCCATGCCGGGTGCCCCGGGCCCGGACGACGCGGCCGAGGACGAGCGGCGGTTGGCCACGACCTCCGTGCCCTCGTCCAGGCCGGCCACGATCTGCGTGCGGGTGCCGTCCGTGGCGCCGGTCTGGATATCCCAGGAAACCTGCTGGCCGTCGTCCACGATGGTCACCGTGCTCACCCCGTTGGAGGTGCGTATGGCGGAGGCAGGCAGCGTGAGCACGTTCTTCAGGTCTATCACCGAGATGTCCGCGTCCGCGTTCATGCCCCACAGGAGGCGCCCGTCGTGGTTGGGCACCTCGACGGTCGTGGTGAACACCGAGACATTGCTCACCACCTGGGCGTGCAGGTCGATCTGGGTCACCTTCCCCGGCAGGCGAAGGTCGGGGAAGCCCGACGGCGTCACCGTGGCGCTCTGCCCGATGCGGACCTGCCCCATGTCGGTCTCGTTCACCTGCGCCTGCAGCCACATGGGGTCGGGGTCCACCACGGTCATCAGGGCGGTGCTCGGGCTTATGAGGTCCCCCGTCAGCACGGGGATTTCGGCCACCGTCCCCGACACGGGAGAGCGGATCGTGATGGAATCGAAGATGAGCTGGGCCTTCTGCAGCGCGCTTTCCGCCGAGGCAACGGCGGACCGCTGCAACTGGACGTCCGCGTCGGCGTTCTGGGCCTTCACGTTCTCGTAGCTGAGCCGGGCGGAGGTGAATGCGGCCTTCGCCGCCTGCAGCGCGCGGTCCGCGTCCGTGAGGTCCTTGCGGGCGGCCAGGCCCTTGTCCACGAGAGCCTTCGTGTTGTCGTAGGATTCCTGGGCGGTATCCAGCGTGTTCTTCGCGGAAGCGAGGCTGGCTTCCGCGGCGGCCAGGTCGAGCCCCGCCGGCTTGGCCAGGAGGTTGGCCAGCTTCGCCTTCTGCGCCTCCACGTTGGCCCGGGCGCTGGCCAGGTCCAGGTCGAGGCCGGACGGGTCCACCTCGGCCAGGGCCTGCCCGGCCTTCACGCGGTCTCCCTCCTTCGCGAAGATCTTCACCAGCTTGCGCGTGGGCATGTTGGAGTCGGGGCGGACGGTGGTGATCGTGTTGGGCTCGAGCTGGCCCGACGCGGTGACGGTGGCCTGCAGGTCCCCCCGGCTCACCTTCACCAGGGAGACGGCGGCGGGAGCGGACGCCGCCGCCCGGGACGCAGAGCGCGCGTGCGACCAGCGCACCACGATCACGGTCGCCCCGGCGGCCGCGATGAGCGCCGCGGCAACGAGGGTCACTTTCCATCCCGTCTTCACGTCCGTCCTCCGTGCGCCGTGCGCTTCATCCGTCACGACCCCATGGCGTTCTGCAGGGCCAGCACGCCGAGCTGGGCCGCGCTCCGGGCCGCCGCGAGATTGGCTTTCGCCGTGGTGAGCGTCACCGAGGCGGCCAGGACGTCGAGGTTCGAGGACACCCCGGTGCCGAACTCGAGCTCAGTCAGGTCGTACTGGTCCTGCGCGAGCTCCAGGCTCTGCCGGGCCAGGTCCACCCGGGCCAGGAGGTCCTGGAGGCTGTACACGGCGCTCTTCACCGCCGAGGCGATGGTGGCGGCAAGTTGCTCCTGCTGGGCGCGCAGCTTCTCCTGCTGAAGGGAGGCCTCGCGGATCTGCGCCCCGAGAGACCCCGCGTCGATGACGGGCGCCTTGATCGAAACCCCGGCATGCACCGTGGTCCGGTTGGCGGCGTCCGTCCAGTTCTCGGTCCAGCTCACGCCGGTGTTCACGCTCACCGTGGGCGAGGCGAGGGCTTTCTTCAGCTCCAGGCTGACGTCGCCGGACCGGAGGCTGAGCTCGATCTGCCGGAAGTCCTCGCGGGAGGCCAGCGCCGTCTTCACGGCCGCCGCCACGTCGAGGTCCGGGACCGGCAGGTCCTCCACGTCCGCCACCTGGTACTCCCGATCCGCCGGCCATCCAAGCAGGTTGGACAGCTGCTCCCGGTCCACCTCGAGCACGCCCCGAGCCTTCTTCAGATCGAGATCGGCCTGCAGGCGGTTCACCTGCGCCTGCTGAAGGTCGATGCGGCTCACGCTCTGCGCGTCGAACAGCGCCCGGGTCTTCTCAAGCTCCGCGTCGCGCTGCGCGAGGGTCTGCTCCAGTATGGAGATCTGGCGCTGCTGCCCGAGCAGCGTGTAGTAGGCCTGCTTGACGTTGTAGACGATGGTCTTCTGGTTGGCGCTCTCCGCGCTTTCCGTGCCCCGAAGGGCATAGGAAGCAACGCGCGCGGCCCCCAGCGCCTGCCCGCCGAGGTAGCCGTCCCACACGGAGGCGCTTGCCGTGAGGGCGACGCTGGTCGCCTGCTGGATCGGGGTGATCTCCGACAGCGAGTGGGTTCCCGTGAGGCTCACCGAGGTGGAGAGCGGCGCCGAGAGGGTCAGGCCGCCCTGGAAGGAGTTCTGCGTGAACTGGAAGGCCTGGCCCGTGGCGGAATAGCCGGTAGTGAAGGGGGAACGGTCGTAGCTCGCGCTTCCCGTCACCCCGACGCCGTTAGCGGAGGCGGAGTTTTCGTACTGCGCCCGCGCGATCGCGAGGTTCGCCCGGGAGATCCGCATGTCGGGTCCCCCGGCGAGGGCCTGTTCGACGGCCTGGGGGAGGGTCACGGCCTGCCCCTCCGCGGCGGCACGTCCGCCCGCGGCGAGGGAGAAGGCGAATGGGAGGATGATCATGGCGACCCTCGCTCGGAGTGCCGCCGGTCGGCCGTTCTTCATGGCTCTCTCTTTTTCTTTCCGACTGTACGATCTTAGTCACGGGGGCGCCGGGAGCGCCATAGACGCGGCGTGAACGTTCCATAACGTTTTGTTAGCGCGGAGGCGGCGCGGCGAACCGCGCGCCGGGGTGGTACCTTTTGTGGTGAGGATGGTTGAGGAGGTGCCACATGATCTACGGCGCACACGCGCTCGTGTACTCCCGGGCCCCGGCAGAGGCGCGGGCACTGCTTGAAAAAGTGCTGGGCACAACCAGGGTGGACGCGGGGGAAGGATGGCTCATCTTCGCCCTTCCTCCGTCGGAGATCGCCGTCCACCCCACGGACGGCGCGCCCCGTATTGACCTCTACCTCATGTGCCAGGACATCGAGAAGACGATCCTGGAGCTGCGTGAAAAGGGCGTGAAGTTCTCCAAGCCGGTCCACGACGAGAGCTGGGGCCGGGTGACCGCGATCGCGCTCCCGGACGGAGGGGAGCTCGGGCTCTACCAGCCGCGGCATGCCAGCCCCGTGGCGCGACCCTCGGCGGGCTTGAAGTCGACCGCCAAGCCGCGCGGCACCGCAAATGGAGGTCGACCGCGGGCCGCCCGGGCGCGCAACTAGAAGAACAGTTGTCGGAACTGCAAGGCGTCCCGGCTCCGCCGGGACGCTTTTTTTGTCCATCGCCGAGCGCGAATGGTCCGAGTCTCCGCACCTGGGAAAAGTTTGCCCGAAAAAGCCGGGGTGTGAAAAATGTGCTCAGCCGCCAGGCTGTCCGTCCTCTCTTGGACGTGGAAATGCCAGGGTTTTGAGGCCTTGCAGCGCCATCGAGCTGGCACGTTCCTTGCATCACCACAGTCATCACAACGCAAGGAGGCCAACATGGCAAAGAGATTTCTGATCGTGCTCGCGGCTCTCGCGGTTGCAGCCGCTGCTGCTTTCGCGAGCGGCCAGAACGAGCCGGCGACCGGCAGCGCATTCCAGGGAGACAAGCTGGTGCTCAAGGGCACCGTGTCCTTCCAGGGCCTGCCCCACCCGATCCTGAAGAGCGGGGACAAGCAGTACCTGCTCATGGTTCCCCCCTACCTCGTCTACCAGTCCGGCGTGAAGGAAGGTACGCAGGTGACGGTGCAGGGCTGGCAGCTTGCCAACCTGCCCAGGTGGGCGGGCGATGACAACAAGCTGGTCGGCCTGTTCGTCACGCAGGCCACCGTGGGAGGAAAGGACTACGACCTCATCCGCTTGTATGCCGAGCGCATGCTGGGCAGGACCGCAAGAGGCCCGGGGCCGCGCGGCATGATGGGCGGCTACGGGCCGGGCGACGGCTACGGATACGGCATGATGGGTCCCGGCTATGGCATGATGGGCCGCGGCCAGGGGTACGGCATGATGGGTCCCTGGGGCTGGGACGACAGGTAGCCGGCAGTGCCCGACGGGGCGGAAGGGCCAGCGCTCGCGCTGGCTCTTCCCGTCCCGGAAGGCTATTGTTGTCATCGCATGAAGAAGCTCTCCCGGGAAATCCGGCTCATCGTTCCGAGCTTCCTTCTCCTCTTCATGGGCCTGGGCGTTCTCTGCGTCGTCCTGCTGACCGGGGAATCCCGCCGGGCCCGGATACTCGTGGAGTACGAGGCGGACCGGATCGCCTCATCCCTTGCCGACACCTTCCGGGCGCAGGGTTCCCTGGACCAGGCGGCGCTCGATCCACGGATCCGCGGGTTCGGGTTGTACGCGACCGGCGGGGACGTGGTGGTTCGCACCGGCGAGGCGCCGGCGGCGTTCGACGCCGGGAACGCGCGCAACGGCTTTCGCTACGACCGCGGCCGCCGTCTTCTCACCCTGGAGCGGCTCCTCGGCGCGGGAGGTCCTGGCATGATGGGTCCCGGCATGATGGGTCCCGGCGCCGGTCCCGGTTTTCCCTTTCCGATGGACCGCGGCATGATGGGAGGCGCCACGGGCGGGGGCATGATGGGCGGCCGCGGGCCCGCGGTGCCGGGTCCGTCGAAACCCGGGGCAAGCGGACGGCGGAGCGGCCTCCGCGGCCCTGCCGGCGCGCTCTTCCTTTCCATGGACATCTCCGCCTACTACCGCTCGCGGACGCTGTACCGGGCGGCGGCGGTCGCCTCGCCGTTCGTGGTTGCCGCCCTCGCCGCGCTGTTCCTCTCCCTCCTCGCCAGCAATCTCCGCCATCGCCGCCGGGCCCAGGAGCAGGAGACGCTCGCCCGTCTCGGTGAGAGCGCGCGGACTCTCGCGCACGAGATCCGAAATCCCCTCGGCGCCATACGGATCCAGACCGGGCTGCTGCGCAGGAAGCTGCCGGGTGAAGCCTCCCCGCAGCTGGACGCGATCGAGGAGGAAGTGCAGAGGCTCTCGCTGCTGTCCCGGCGAGTGTCGGACTTCCTGAAGAACCCGCGGGGCGATCCCAAGGGGATCCTCCTGGACGGATTCCTGCGGGAGCTGGCCGCGCGGCAGCCGCCGCCCGTGAGCTACTCCACGTCGAAGGAGGCGCGGGGCGCCGCGGTGACCATGGACGCCGAGCTGCTCCGCTCCGTGATGGAAAACCTGGTGCGCAACGCCCACGAGAGCTATCCCGACGGGGAAGGCGACGTCGAGGTGGCCCTCTCCAGGGAACGCGGCTCCGTGGTGATCGCGGTGCGGGACCGGGGAAGAGGAATCCCGCCGGAGCTCTCCGAGAAAGTCTTCGATCCGTTCTTCACGGACAAGGTCCACGGCTCCGGCGTGGGGCTCTCCCTCTCGCGGCGATTCGTGGAAGCGGCCGGCGGAACCCTCACCCTCCTGCGGCGCGGCGGGGGGGGCACCGAGGCCCGGATCAGCCTTCCGTCGGGAGGCGCGCGGTGAAGGTGCTGGTCGCGGACGACGAGAAGAACATCCGGGACTCCATCGCGGCGTACCTGGCGGCGGAGGGCATCGAGACGTCGGTGGCGGCGGACGGCGTCGAGGCCCGCGCGCGGCTGGAAGCCGAGGCC
>Ga0153915_10001009_pt1 | contig 25962 bp, 24 predicted proteins | sample Opewatmetagenome_2_FD_107003 | JGI IMG/M metagenome (GOLD analysis project Ga0153915, IMG submission 107003) | Freshwater wetland microbial communities from Ohio, USA - Open water 3 Core 3 Depth 3 metaG | ecosystem: Environmental > Aquatic > Freshwater > Wetlands | place: USA: Ohio, Lake Erie...
GCCCGGCCACGGCGAGCGGCGTCTAGGGACGGGGCTGTGGCGCGGCAGGCGCCTGCGGAGCCGGCTCGGGCTGCGCCTCGGGGGTGAGCCTGTAGATCCGGATGCGCGGCGCCTCATCCGGCGGCCGGGCGCGCGCCTCCAGCGTGGCCCTGGCGCTCTCGATGTTGCGGCGCGCCTCCTCGCGCGACGGGTCGAGGGCCAGCGCGAAGGCCCACTGGTCGATGGCCTGCTCGAGGCGTTCCATGCGGGCGTAAAGGCCCGCGAGCCGCATCCGCGCCTCCGCGCTGCGCGGATCGAGGTTCACCGCGTCCTGGTAGGCGAAGAGCGCGAGGCGGGTGTCGTTCGCGGCGGCGAGCGAGTCGCCCAGCCTGAGCTTGGCCTGGGCGGAAACGCGCGGGTCGACGGCCGCCGTCCGTGGCGCGGGCGGGGGATTCGCGGCCGGCATCGCGACCGGCGCTGGCGCGATCACGATGGGAATGCCGGAAGGCGGCGCGGATGGGGTCGGGCTCTCGGCCGGGGCCGGAGCGCCCGCGGCGGGGACGGGAGCGGGTGGCTGGGGGGTGGCGGGGTCCGCGGCCGGGTTCGCGGCGGCCACCGCGGTCGGGTTCGGAACGGGAGTCGGGGCCGGGATGGCGGTGGGGGGCGGGATCGCGATTGCGGCGGGGGCCGCCGTTGCGGCGGGGATCGGCGTGGTGCCGGGCGCGACGATGGCGGGAACGGCGGCGGATGGGGGTTCCGCGGCCGCGGGGGATGGCGCGGGGATGGCGGCGGGAGCGCTCGCGATCGGGGCGGCGACTGGACTCGCCGCGAGCTCCTCGGCGCGGAGCTGGGCGACGATCTCGCGGGCCCTGGCGACGCGCTTCTCCTCGTCGGGCTTCACCTGCGCGAGGCCGACGAACGTCTCGAAGGCGGCGATGGCCGCCGCCCGGTCCCCGAGGCCGCGGAGCGCCTCGGCGAGGCCGTAGTGGGCGTCGGGGTCCTCGGGACGCAATCTCAGATACCGCGCGTAGGCGTCGCGCGACCGCGTGAGGTCGCCCGCGTGGCGCGCCGCGAAGCCCAGGTTGTACCAGGCGAGCGCGTACCCATCGTCGATGTCCACCGCCCGGGAGAAGGCCTGCGCCGCCTCGGAGTAGTTCTTCTCCTCGAACCACACCTCGCCCATGGCCTCGTGGGCCTCGGCGTACCCGCCGTCCGCCCCGAGCGCGTCGCGGTAAGCATCGAGAGCACCCGCGGCGTCGCCCGCCGCCCGTCGCGCGTCGCCGGCGGCCTTGCGCGAGCGCGCCTCCGCGGACGGCTCGCCGTGGGCGGGCGCGGCGGCGATGAGCGCGATCGCTGCGCAGGGGGCGAGGATCCGCATGGCGGCCAGGGACGTCGGCGCGGGGGCGACCTACCTCGCGAAGGGGTTCTCGAGGAGGATGGTCTCGCCGCGCTCGGCGCCGACCGAGACCGCCATCACCTTCACGCCGACCAGGGCGGCGAGCCGCTCGACGTAGGCGCGGGCATTCCGGGGCAGGGCCTGCCAGCTGCGCACGTCCTCCAGCTTCTCGGTCCAGCCCGGCAGCGTCTCGTAGACCGGCTCGCACTTCTCGAGCAGGTCGAGGTCGGTCGGCATCTCCTCGAGCGTCTGGGTTCCGTGCCGGTAGGCCACCGCGACCTTGATCTCCGGGAACCCGGTGAGGACGTCGAGCTTGGTGATGGCGATGCCGTCGAGCCCGTTCACGCGGGCGGCGTAGCGCAGGGCCAGCGCGTCGAACCACCCGGTGCGTCGAGGGCGGCCGGTCGTGGCGCCGAACTCGTGGCCCACGGTCCGGAGCCGCTCGCCGGTGGCGTCCTTCAGCTCGGTGGGGTACGGGCCGCCGCCCACGCGGGTGGAGTAGGCCTTCGAGATGCCGATGACGGTGTCGATCTCGGTCGGGCCCACGCCCGAGCCCGTCGCGGCGTTGCCCGCGACCGTGTTCGAGCTGGTGACGAAGGGGTAGGTCCCGTGGTCCACGTCGAGCATCGTGCCCTGGGCGCCCTCGAAGAGCAGCGACTTGCCCGCCCGGATGGCCCGGTGCAGCCACAGCGAGGCGTCGCCCGCGAAGGGCGCGAGCTTGCGCCCCAGCTCGGCGTAGCGCTTCACGATGGCGCCCTCGTCGAGGTCGCCGGCGCCGCCGAGGCGCTGCAGCTCCTCGCGCGCGGCGGCGATCCGCTCCTTCACCTTGCGCGAGAGGCGCGCCTCGTCGATGAGGTCGCGGATGCGCAGGCCCCGGCGGGCCACCTTGTCCTCGTAGGTGGGGCCGATGCCGCGGCCGGTCGTCCCGATCTTGCCCTCGCCCGCTCTCAGCTCGCGGGCGATGTCGATCGCCTTGTGCCACGGCATGATGACGTGGGCGTCGAGCGAGACGACGAGCTGCGCGTCGTTCTTCAAGAAACCGCGCTGCTTCAGCTTGTCGATCTCGTCCCAGAGCACCTCGGGGTCGACGACGACGCCGTTCCCGACGACGCAGGTCTTCCCGGGGTGCAGGATGCCCGCCGGGATGAGGTGCAGGACGGTCTTCTCGCCCCCCACCACCAGCGTGTGACCGGCGTTGTTGCCGCCCTGGAAGCGCACGACCACGTCGGCGTGCTCGGTGAGCACGTCCACGACCTTGCCCTTGCCCTCGTCGCCCCACTGGGCTCCGATGACCACCACGTTCGGCATGATTGAGCTCCGATCGACGATATCAAGGGGCGGCCCGCCCCCGCTACCCGTTGCGTCCCCGGCGGCCGAGGGCGCGCGCCGGCGCGCGCCCACCCGAGGGCCCCGAGGCGCGCTCCAGCGCCTGGGTGGCGAACTCCAGATCGACCGCGAAGCCGATGGCCGGGCCGGGCCGGCCGAAGCGCGCGAGCAGCGCGTCGTAGCGCCCCCCGGCGGCGACGGCGCTGCCCGCCCCCGGCGCGTGGCCGGCGAAGGTGAGGCCGGTGTAGTAGCCGAGGCCGCGCACCTCGCCGAGGTCCACGGTCACGGTGGCGAGCCCGCGCCGCCGCGCCAGCCGCAGCGCCGACTCGACCTCGGCGAGCGGGGCCGCCGCCCCCGGAACGCCCCGCGAGAGCACGCGGGCGCGGCGCAGGGCGTCCTCCCCGTAGAGCGTGGCGAGGAGCGGCAGGGCCGCGCGCGCCTTCGGGCTCCCCCGCCCGCGCCGCGCCAGGGTGGCCAGCGCCGCCTCGTCCTTGCGGGCGAGCGCCTCCTCGGCCTCCTCGCGGGCGCCGGCCGGGAGCCCGGCGGCGGCGACGACCTCCCGCGCGAAGCGGGCGTGGCCCACCTCCACCACGGCGTGCGAGAGCCCCACCCGCTCGAGGGCCCGCGAGAGGACCACCAGCGCCTCGGCGTCGGCCGCGGCGCCGCCGGCGCCGAGCAGCTCCACGCCCGCCTGGTACACCTCGCGCGGGCGGCCGGCCCGCGCCTCGCGGGCGCGCAGCACGGGCCCGTCGTAGCAGAGGCGGGCCGGCGCCGGCAGGGCGTCGGGGCGCGCCGCATACAGCCGGGCGATCTGCGGCGTGATGTCCGGCCGGATGGCCACCACCTCGCCCGAGCCCGGCTCGACGAACTTGAGGACCCCGGCGAGCGCCGCCGGCGAGAGCCCGCGCTCGACCACCTCGAGCCGCTCCAGCGTCGGCAGGAGCACGCGGCGGTAGCCGAAGGACGAGAAGACCCGGTGCAGGCGCGCCGACAGGTCGGCCAGGTGGGCCGAGTGGTCCGGCGTGAGGTCGCGCAAGCCGATCGGGAGGGACAGGTCGAGCATCGGGGGCAGCACTCTACCCGACCGCGACCCGGGCCGCGACCCGGAACTCGACTCGCGATCCGGCCACGGCCCTACAGCCGGATGTGCCGCACCGAGCGCATGTGCGGCAGCCCGCGCAGCCTCTCCAGCACCTCCGGCGAGGGCGCCTGGTCCACGTTGATGAGGGAGAAGGCCGAGCTGCGGTCCGGCTCGCGCGAGAGCGCGATGCGGGCGATGTTCACGCCAGCGGACCCGAGGGCCCCGCCGAGGTTGCCCACCACGCCCGGCGCGTCGTCGTTCTCGCAGAGGATGATCTCGCCCTCGGGCGGGGCCTCGATGCGGAACTGGTTCACGCGGACGATGCGGGCGTCCGCCTTGCCGAACACCGTCCCCGCCACCTCCGCCCGGCCGCCCGCGCCGAGGACGGTCACCGTGAGCAGGGACACGTAGTCGTGGGGCTCGCCGATGCGCTCCTCGCGTACCGCGATGCTCCGCTCCTTGGCGATTCCGGGCGCGTTGACCTCGTTCACCGGGGCGGCGAGGAAGTGCTGCAAGAGCCCCTTCAGGACCAGCGCCGTGATCGGCTTCTGGGGCGCCTCCGCCAGCTCGCCCGCGAACTCGACCCGCACCTCGTGAACGCCCGGCGGCGCGATCTGGCCGGCGAGCGACCCGAGCTTCTCCGCCAGGGAGAGGTAGGGCCCGAGCTTCTCCAGCGCCTCGGCGGGCAGCGACGGCACGTTGACGGCGTTCTGCACCACGCCGCGCGAGAGGTAGAGCGCCATCTGCCGGGCGATGGCGCTCGCGACCGCCGCCTGGGCCTCCTCGGTGGAGGCGCCGAGATGGGGAGTGCAGATGAAGCCGTCGAGCGCGAGGAGCGGGTTCTCGGGCGAGGGCGGCTCCTTCTCGAAGACGTCGAGGGCCGCGCCGCCGAGGTGGCCGGAGGCGAGGGAAGCGGCCAGCGCCTTCTCGTCCACGAGCCCGCCGCGAGCGCAATTCACGAGCAGCGCGCCCTTCTTCATCCGGGCCAGCGTCTGGGCGTTCACGATGTTGCGCGTCTGGTCTGTGAGCGGCACGTGCAGCGAGATCACGTCCGCCTGCCGCCACAGGTCGTCGAGCCCCATGAGCTCCACGCCCATCCTGGCCGCCGCCTCTGCGGAGATGAACGGGTCGCAGGCCACCACCCGCATCTTCAGGGCGCGGCAGCGATCCACCACCACCGAGCCGATGTTGCCGATGCCCACCACGCCCAGCGTCTTCCCGGCGAGCTCGCGTCCCTGGAACCTCTTCTTCTCCCACTTTCCGCCCTTGATGCTGGCGGTGGCCTGCGCGACGTGGCGCGACAGGGCCAGCATCAGGGTGACGGCCAGCTCGGCCACCGTCACGGAGGAGCCTCCGGGCGTGTTCATCACCACCACGCCGCGGCGGGTCGCAGCCGCGAGGTCCACGTTGTCCACGCCCACGCCGGCCCGCCCCACGAGCCTGAGGCGCCCCGCCTTCTCCAGCACCTTCGCGGTGATCTTGGTCGCGCTCCGCACGGCCACCGCGTCGTAGGAGCCGATGACGGCCTCCAGCTCCTCGGGCTTCATGCCCACCTTGACGTCGACCTCGAGGCCGGCGTCGCGGAGGATCTGGACGCCTTCTGCCGAGAGATCGTCGGCAACGAGAACGCGCTGCGCCATGGTCGCTCCCTCGAGTGCGCGGGCCGCGTCTCGCGCCCGCGGGTCCGTCGCCCCCGAAACGCCGAGGGTCGTATCAGGGGATGGCCCGGTGCGTCAATCGCGCGGCCCCGCGGTGCGCGTCAGCCGGGGGCGGCGAGGAGGCCGCCCAGGGCGGAGTCCACGACCTGGCGCTTCACCCGCTCGAGGTCGTCCTCGGAGCGCGCGGCTCCTCCCATGAGCCCCACCACCATGGCGGTGAGGTTCAGCTCGAGCGCGCCGAGGACCGAGGCGGCGCCGATCACGGGGTCCACGTCCCGGCGCAGCTCGCCCGCCTCCTGGCCCCGGCGCACCATGTCGGCGAGGAGCCGCAGCGCCGCCTCGAAGGTCTGGCGCGTCGAGCCGGCGCGGAGCTGGTTGGGCGTGCGCGCCACCTCGAGGATCAGCACGCGCACCGCCTGCGGCGCGGTGCGGAAGACGTCGAGCGCGAACCGGCACACCGCGGCGAGCTGCTCGGCGGCCGTCCCTGGACCCGCGCGGATGGCCTCGATGGCCCGGATGAAGATGGTCCACTGCTCCGCGAACACGCTCTCGAGCAGCTCGTCCTTGTTCCTGAAGTAGTGGTAGACGAGGCCGTAGGCGACGCCGGCCTGGCGGGCCACGTCGGCGATGCGACAGCCGTGGTACCCCCTGTCTGCGAAGACCCGCACCGCCGCGTGGAGGATGGCGCGGCGCTTCTCCGGCTCGACCTCGAGGTCGGCAATGGGGCGGGCGGCGCGGCGGCGGGGCCGATTCACGTTGACTCCCGAATCAACTGCTCGTGGGAAGCTAGTCGCCCACCGTCGGCCAGTCAACCGCCTCCCATCACGGGAAGATCTTCAGATCCCTGAGCTCGGAGAGATCGATCGTGGCGGCGAAGCCGGTGTTGCCGCACTGATCGAGCCGCACCGCCAGCCCCGCCCGCCAGCACTGGCACGGGGAGCTCCAGGTGAGGCCCAGGGTCTGCTGCTGCAGACCCGCCGGGCGCGGCTCGAGCACGGCCGAGTCCCTGCAGCTCGGTGCCGTGACCGCGCGGGCGGCGGCGAGGGCATCATAGGTGGCGTCGAGCCCGCCGAGGAGGCGCACCTTCGCGCCCGCCGTCGCCTGGGCCATCGCCTGGAACGGGATCGCGCGCTCGTCGAAGAGCGGGTCGAGACCGGCCCGGAGGGAGGCGGACGCGCCCGTGCCCAGCGCGAGGATCCCTGCGTGCACCGCGTCTCCGCGGCCGTCCGCGAAGGACGCGTCGGCCCGGATCTCGGTGAACGGATCGAGCCAGCCCGAAGGGTGCGGCGGCGTCCAGGTGCCCGCAGGGGACCGGGCCCCGAAGGCCAGGAAGCGGGCCAGGATCGACGCGGCGAACGGGCCCGCCGTGGCGCGCCCTCGCACCCAGGTCTCGGCGAGCCTGCCGGTCGCGAGGTCCAGGTCCTGGCCGAGGTCGATCTCGAGCACGGTGCGGGACAGCGGCCCCTTCGACGCCCCGACGAGCCGGTTGCCGAGCGAGAGCCGGAGCTGGCTCCACGGCCCGGCCGGCCCGGCGGACAGGGCGCGGAGGGGCAGGCAGTCGGGCTGGGACGGGCCGAGCGGACAGCTCACTCCGAGGCTCGAGCCGGGGGTCGAGCTGGGGCGCAAGCCGGGAGCGCCCGGGAGCGCCTGAGCCCGATCCATCTCGTCGTAGGAATACGCCGGCAGCGCCGGCCCGAGGAGTCCGCTCCCCCATCGCCACTCGGCTCGCGGCTCGATGGAGTGGCGCAACCTGGATTCGCCCGAGCCGAAGGCGCGCGAGATCTCCGTCGAGGCCGACACCCCGGCGACGCCCCAGGCGTCGAGCTGCGACGGCCGCGTCCCTTCCGCGAAGGCGTAGGCGGCCGCGCTGCCGCGGGCCCAGGGCTCGATCGACAGGACGTTGCCCACGGTGAAGGGCGCGCGGACCTCGGCCAGCGCCGAGAGGCGGCTCGCGGCGAGCCGCTGGCCGGGCTGCCAGGCGTCGCCCGCCGGCAAGGGGAACGGGCCGGTCCAGCCGCGCTCGCCGGGCCCGACCCCGTCCTGGCTCCGATCGGTGATGCCCTCGATGGGAGCGAAGCGGGCGGCGCCGAGGGTCCCGGACAGGCGCAGCGGGCCGGCCAGCCGCACCGGGAGGAGCGTCGCCGACGCGGCGGGCAGCCGGTGGAACGAGGGCACGAGGCCTCCGAAGAGGCCGAAGGGCACGACGGGCGCGGTCAGCTGGCCGAGGGTCCCGATCTCCAGGTGATAGGCGGCGTCGGCCTCGAGCAGCACGTCGGAGGTCCGGTGGGTGAGGGCCAGGGCCGAGCGGGTGTAGTCGCTCGTCCGCGCGAGGAGGTCGCCGACGAAGTCCTCGGGGTAGAGCGGGTCGTTCACCACCGCTCCCTCGACGGCGAGGAACGATCGATCCGAGAGGCGCTGGGCGTGGACCAGGCGGAGCGCCAGGCGCCAGCCATCCGGGGCGCCGGGGTACCGGATGGAGTCGTGGAGCGCGTGGAAGACCGCCTCGCCGGCGGCGCCATCGGCCGGCGCCCAGCGCAGGTCCAGGCTCGCCCCCGGTCCCTTCACGCCTCCCGCGTCCGGCGGCCGGGAGGGACCGAACGCGTACTCGAGGGTGGTGGTCACGTCCCAGCTCCGGCCCAGCGTGACGAAGATCGGCAGGGCGAGGTCCCAGCCGGAGCGGGCGCCGTAGCTGACGGCCGGGATGAGGAGCCCCGTATGCCTCGAGGAGAGAGGCAGGTAGAGCCACGGCATCGGCAGGATGGGGATGGGCGTGTCGATGAAGAGGAATCGGGGCGTGACGTACAGCACCGGCCAGGTGAGGATCGCCCGGTCGCCCGGGACCACGTCGGCGCGGCTGGCGCGGATTTCCCAGGACGGGGCGCCGTCCCCGCAGTCGCACAGGGTGAGGCGCGCGCCCTCGGCGGTGAACCGGTCGCCGCCCTGTCCGTGGATCCTCGAGCTGCGCACGGTGAGCCGGTTCTTGCCGATCCGCCCCGCCTCGGCGATCGTCGCCGACCTCGAGAGGTCGAGCGGCGCCCCCTTGAAGAAGGCCACCACCTCTCGCGCCTCGAAGGGGCCGTCGAAGAGGAGGTGCAGGCCGTCCGCCGCGACCGCGCGGCCGGGCTCGATGAGGAGGACCTCCCCCGTGGCCTCGATCGAGCCGGTCCTGGGATCGTAGCTGGCGCTGCGCGCCCGGAGCGTGGACGCGCCCCGCCGGAGGATCGCGCCGTCCGTCAGGAAGTACCGGTCGAGCGCGGCGTCGTAGGAGATGCTCCCCGCCTCGACGCCGACCGGACCCGCCGGGAGCGGGCCGGCCGGTCCCGCGGGCTCCGCGCCACCCGCCTGCGAGAGGAGCCCGGCCGTGAGCAGCGCGAGGAGCCGGTCCACCCGGAACCGCTAGTTCGCGGGCGGCGGCGCCGCGGGAGGGACCGCCACCTCGCCCTCGGGGGGCGCACCCTCGGGGGACGCGGCCTCGGCGGCGGCGGCGGCCGGGGCACCGGGCCGGAGGCCGGCGGGGCGCTCGAAGTCGATGGCCAGCATGTCGCCCTCGACCTTCTGCTGGTAGGGCACCTTCTGCTTCAGCTTGATGTCGACCACGTAGGCCGAGCCCTCCCGCCTGGGCGAGACGAGCGCCACCGCCGACGGGAAGAAGGACGTGTCGAGGAAGCGGGTGTCGTTGCGCCGTTTCACGTGGGTGTTGGAGAACTCCACCCGGATGAGGTTCTCGCCCGCCTCCATGATGGTGAAGCGCGGCTCGGCGGAGGTGCGCACGAAGACGCGCGACGCCTCGGGGAGTTGCTGGAAGCCGATCTCGCGGACCTGGTTCGGGCCGCCCAGGGAGCGCTCCGCCGGCTCGGCGGCGCCCGGCGTGAGCGCCGCCACCTCCGCGCCGCGGGCCCTCGCCGCCCTGGCCTCCGCCTTGGCGCGCGCTGCCTCCTCGGCCCTCGCCTGGGCCTCGGCCCTGGCCTGCGCCTTGGCCTCGGCGCGCGCGCGTGCCGCCTCCTCGGCCTGGGCCTTCGCCTGCGCCTTGGCCTCCGCCTTGGCGCGCGCTGCCTCCTCGGCCTTGGCCCTGGCCTCGGCCCGTGCCTGCTCCTTGGCCTCCCGGCGCGCGCGCGCCTCCTCCTCGGCCCTGGCCTTGGCCTCGGCCCTCGCCTGGGCCCTCGCCTGCGCCGGCGTGAGCGCGGGCGGCTCGGCGCCGGGCGCGGGCGCCCCGGGCTCCGCCTCGGGCTGGGTCGCGGCCTGCTCCTTCGCCTGGGCCTCCCACTCGGCCTTCGCCCGGGCCTCGGCGTCGCCCTTGGCTCTCGCCTCCTCCTCGGCCTTGGCGCGGCTCGCCTCTTCCGCCTTGACCCGCTCGTCGTCCGCGCGCGCAGTGGCTTCCCGTTCGGCCTGCGCCTGGGCCTCGAGCCGGCGCTGCTCCTCCTCCGCGGCCCTGGCCTTCGCCTCGTCGCCGGACCCGGCGGCCACCGCCGCGGCCGGAGCGGCGGCCTCCGCGGCCTTGGCCCTCGCCTCTTCCTCGGCCTTGGCGCGGGCCTCCTGGGCGGACCGCGCCTCCGCGTCCGCGCGCGCCTTGGCGTCGGCCCTGGCCTTCTCCTCCGCCTCGGCCTTGCGCCGCGCCGCCGCGTCGGCCGGCTCGGCCTGGGCGACGGCCGTGCCCGCCGGCTTCGCGACCTTCACCAACAGCGTCTCGCCCGAGGTCTGCACGTCGGGCGGGTCCACCTCGCGCGTGAAGGCGATCATGACGCGGGCGATGGCCGTGGCCTCCGCGCCGTAGGACAGGTTCTTGATGACCTGGATGATGCCGCCCGGCTGGATGTCCTCCGGCACGTTCTGGAACGTGCTCTCCGAGAGGTCGATGACGAAGCGCGGCGGGTCCATCATCGAGAAGGTGGTGAAGTTCGGGGGCTTCGAGCCCTTGATGGACACCATCACCGAGTCGCCGGTGTCCTGCACCTCGACCGCGGTGATGACGTTGGTCTCGGGCGTCTGGGCCCGGACGTCGGCGGCGGCGAGGAGGGCGGCAACGGACAGAAGTGTGCGCAGGCGCATCGGGCGCTCCGTTTCCTGGGTCGCAGGCGAGGATAGCACGCTGCCTCGAAGCACCCAAAAAACCGAGCGCTTCCCGGCCGATATCGCCGGCCGATCCGCGCCGGCGGCGCGGCCCCTACCCCCCGCGGGCGGTTTCCCCGGCGAGCAGGCCCTCGCGGGCCTCGCCGACGAGGTAGAGCGAGCCGGCGACGCAGGCGAGGCCGGAGGCGCCGGCGGCGGACCGGGCGCAGGCGAGGGCCTCGGCGCAGCTCGCGTGCTCGTGCACCTCCGGCCCCAGCGACGCGGCGAGGTCGCGATAGCTCGACGTGGCCCTCGCCCGCGGCGAGGCCGGCGGCGCGAGGTGGAGGCGGCGCACCGCCGGGGCCAGCGCGGCGAGCATGCCGCGGTGGTCCTTGTCGGCGAGCACGCCGAAGACCAGCTCCACCGGCCGGCCGGGGTGGAGTTCCGAGAGCGACGCCGCGAGGGCCACCGCCCCGTCCGGATTGTGGGCGCCGTCGAGGAGCACGCCCCCGATCTCCTCGAGCCGCCCGGGCCAGCGGGCCTCGGCGATCCCGCGCGCGACCGCCTCCTCCCCCACCCTCACGCCGGCGCGGTCGAGGAGCCGCAGCGCCGCCGCGGCGAGGGCGGCGTTCCCGCGCTGGTGCGGGCCGCGAAGCGCGATGGGGCCGTCCCACGACGCCGCGGCGACGGCGAACGGGGCCCCGCGCCGCGCCGCCTCCGCGCGGAGCGCCTCCATGGCCTCGGGGGGCTGGGCGTGGGCCACCACCGCCGGGACGCCGCGCTTGAAGATGCCGGCCTTCTCGCGCGCGATGGCGCCGAGCGTGTCGCCGAGGAGCTGGACGTGATCGAGCCCGATGCGGCTCACCGCCGCCACCCTGGGGGTGAGGGCGTTGGTGGCGTCGAAGCGGCCGCCGAGCCCCACCTCGAGCACCGCGACCGAGACGGGCTGCCGTGCGAAGTGGAGGACGGCGACGAGCGTCGCGAACTCGAAGTAGGTGAGCCGCTCCTCGGCGGCGCCCGACTCGTGCCAGGGGCAGGCCCGCCGCACCTCGTCGACGCGCGCCGCGAGGTCGCCGTCGGGGACGGGACGGCCGTCCACCTGGATGCGCTCGTTGAAGCGGGAGAGGTGGGGCGAGGTGTAGAGCCCCACCACGTGACCGGCGGCGCGCAGCGCCTCGGCGGCCATGGCGCAGGTCGAGCCCTTGCCATTGGTCCCGGCGACGTGGAGCACCGCGAGGTCGCGGTCGGGCCTGCCAAGCGAGGCGAGCGCCCGCTCCATGCGCTCGAGCCCGAAGCGCATGGCGAGGGGCTGGAGCGAGTCGAGGTAGGCGTGCGGGTGATCCACTAGCCGAGGAGCCCGAGGATCTGCGCGAGCCTGTCGCGCATCTCGGGGCGCGGCACGATGGCGTCGATCATTCCGTGCTCGAGGAGGAACTCCGAGCGCTGGAACCCCTCGGGCAGCTTCTCGCGGATGGTCTGCTCGATGACGCGGGGGCCGGCGAAGCCGATGAGCGCCTTGGGCTCGGCGATGACGACGTCGCCCAGCCAGGCGAAGCTGGCCGCGACGCCCCCCGTGGTGGGGTGGAGCATCACCGAGACGTATGGCTTGCGCACGGAGCGGAAGCGGTTCAGCGCCGCCGACGTCTTGGCCATCTGCATGAGGGAGAAGATGCCCTCCTGCATGCGCGCCCCTCCGGTGGAGCTGAAGACGACGCAGGCGATGCGCCGCTCGAAAGCACGGTCGATGACGCGGGCCACCTTCTCGCCCACGACCGAGCCCATCGAGCCGCCCATGAACTCGAAGGCGAAGCAGCCGAGCGAGACCGGGCGGCCGTCGATGCTGCCCACGCCGGAGACGAATGCGTCGCGCAGCCCGGTCTTCTTGAAGGAGCCCCTGAGGCGGTCGCGGTACCGCTTCTGGTCCGAGAACGCGAGTGGGTCCTGGGGCGCGAGGTCGGCGTCCAGCTCCTGGAAGGTGCCGGGGTCGAGCACCATCTCCAGGCGGCGCCGCACCGGCAGCGGGTCGTGGTGGCCACAGGAGGGGCAGACGTTCCAGTTCCGCTCCCACTCCTGGCGGTAGACGATCTCGCCGCACTCCTCGCACTTGTTCCACAGCCCCTCGCCCTCGGCGGCCGGGGCCGGGACGTCTCCGCCGTCGAGGCGAGGCGACTTCGGCTTCACCTTCTTCGAGAACCAGGGCATGTTCACCTTCGGGCGATCGCTACAGCACCAGCTCGTCGCCCATGGAGAGGATCCGCACACCGTCGAGGTCGAGCGCGGCGAGCTCGCGCCTGAGCTCGGCCGCGTAGGCCGGCTTGAGGTGGTAGAGGTAGACGGGGCAGCCGTTGCGGTCCACCTTGGCGAGCTCGGTCGCGAGCGTGTTCGGGGTGAGGTGCCCCGACGCGTCGGCGAGCTCCTGCAGCTCGTTCGGGAAGCTCATCTCGACCAGCAAGGCCTTGAGGTTGCGGCTCCGGTTCACCTTGCGCCAGAAGCGGGTGGTGGGCCCGGTGTCGCCGGAGACGGCGAAGGCGCTCCGCCCGTTCGAGATCACGAATCCCACCGACTCGACCGGGTGGCACACCGGCACCGGGTGGACCGAGTACTTGCCGATCCGGAAGGGGCGCGCCGGGTCGAACGGCAGGATCTCCACCACCGGGTTCCTGCGGCTGGGGATGCGGGTGAAGTCCGGCCAGAGCCGGTCGTTGAAGACGCTCTGCCTGAGCGTGCGCGCGCACTCGGTGGAGGCGTGGACCCGGAGCGGGCTGCGGCGCCGCCCGACGAGCAGGTCGGCGAGGAGCGGCACGTCCTTCACGTGGTCGAAGTGGGAGTGGGTGAGGACGATGTCGTCCAGCTGGAGCAGCTCGTCGAGCGACAGCGTGGCCGTGAGCGCCCCCGCGTCGACGGCGAGCACGCCGTCGACCAGGAAGCAGGTGGTGCGGTGGCGGGGCAGCTCGCCGCCCGAGCAGCCGAGGATGCGCAGCCTCAAGCGATGTCTCCGAACTGCGCCTTCATCTGCAGGAACTCCAGGAAGTGGCGGAGCTTCGCCACGTCGGGCACCACCAGGCCGTCGGGGTGGACGGAGACGATCCGCGCCTTGAGGAGCTTCATCAGCACCTCGTCCACCTGCTCCGCCTTCACGCCGACCCGGGCCGGCAGGTCCCTGGGCGCGATCTCGATCTTCTGGCCGGCCGGCGTCTTCACGCCGCGATCGGCCGCCACCGCGAGGAAGTGGACCACGCGACTGGAGGCGTCGCGGAAGAGGAGGTTCTCGATCTGGTGGTCGGCCTCCTGCAGGCGGTCCGAGAGCTTCTTGATCATGCGGATGGCGATCTCGGCGTTGCCGCGAATCATCGCCTCGAAGGTCTTGGGGTCGATGACGAGCAGCTTCGAGTCCTCGGCACAGGTGGCGCTGGCCGAGCGCGGGGCGTTGTTGAGGATGGACATCTCCCCGAAGAACTCCCCCTGGCCGAGGGTGGTCAGGATCTTCTCCACGTCCCCCACCCGCTTGGAGATGTTCACCTTGCCCTGCTGGACGACGTACATCTCCCTGCCGGGCTCGCCCTCGCGGAAGAGGACTGTGCCCCTGGGGAACTCGCGGCCGAACCGCTGGAAGAGCTGGTCCTCGGCGCCCATGGTTCCCGTGGTGCTTAGCCGACCTCGGCGAGCGGTGTCAATGAAGGGCCGGGGTCGCGCCGAGCCCCCGGCCGAAGGCGAGGAGCGCGGGCTGCTCCGGCGTCGCGGGCGCGAGGCCGACGAGGAGCGCCAGCCGGAAGGCGTCGACGCGCGCAACGTCGGTGCGGGCCGATGCGCCCGCCGATGCCATCCCGCGACTTCGTCTTGCACCGGCCGCGCGCATCCGGTAAGCGGGGGGCCATGCCGACCACCTACCGCGACGCCGGCGTCGACATCGACGAGGGCGATCGGCTCGTCGAGCTCATCAAGCCGCTCGCGCGTCCCACCCTCCGCCCCGAGGTGCTGGCGGGCATCGGCGGCTTCGGCGGGCTCTTCGCCCTCGACACGGGGAGGTACCGGGAGCCGGTCCTGGTGTCCGGGACCGACGGCGTCGGCACCAAGCTCAAGATCGCCTTCCTGGCCGGCCGCCACGACACGGTGGGGATCGACCTCGTGGCGATGTGCGTGAACGACATCGCCGTCGTCGGGGCGGAGCCGCTCTTCTTCCTCGACTACTTCGCCACCGGAAAGCTCGCGGCCGAGCAGGCGGCCCAGGTGGTGAAGGGGATCGCCGAGGGCTGCCGCCAGGCGGGCTGCTCCCTCATCGGCGGCGAGACCGCCGAGCTGCCCGGCTTCTACCAGCCGGGCGAGTACGACCTCGCCGGCTTCGCCGTCGGCTGCGTCGAGCGGTCCCGGATCGTGGACGGCCGCAGCGTCGTCCCCGGCGACGCCGTGGTGGGAGTGGCCTCGAGCGGCCTCCACTCCAACGGCTATTCGCTCGCCCGCAAGGCCCTGCTGGAGCGCCATCCGCTCGGCGCGCGCCCCCCGGCCCTGGGCGGCCGGACGCTGGCCGAGGCGCTCCTCGAGCCGACCCGCATCTACGCCAAGGACGTCCTGGCGCTCCTCCAGCAGGTGCCGGTGAAGTCCATCGCCCACGTCACCGGCGGCGGGCTCCCCGGCAACGTGCCGCGCAACCTCCCCGACGGGACCCGGGCCGTTCTCGACGAGCGGCGCTGGGAGCGGGGGCCGATCTTCGACCTCGTCGAACGCGAGGGCCAGGTGCCGCACGTCGAGATGCTGCGCACCTTCAACATGGGGCTCGGCCTGGCGCTGGTGGTGGCGCCGGGCGACGCCACGAGGGCCCAGGCGGCGCTCGCGGCCCGCGGCCTCGCGAGCTGGGTCGTCGGCTCCATCGAGAAGGGCCAGGGCGAGGCCACCTGCGAGGTGGTGCGGTGATCCGGATCGGCGTCCTCGCCTCCGGCGGCGGGACGAACCTCCAGGCGATCCTGGATTCCTGCGCAGCGCGCCGCATCGACGCCGAGGTGGCGGTGGTCCTCTGCAACGTGCCCGGCGCCGGCGCGCTCGAGCGCGCCCGGAAGGCCAGCGTCCCGGACGAGGTCGTGCCATCGAGGGGAGTCGCGGACCGGGCCGCCTACGACGCGGCGCTGGTCGCGCGGCTCCGGCACCACCGGGTCGAGCTCGTGTGCCTGGCGGGATTCATGCGCATCATCACGCCGGGGTTCCTCGCGGCGTTCGGCCCCTCCGCCGCCTCGAACGGCTGCCCGCGGGTCATGAACATCCATCCCGGCCTGCTCCCCAGCTTTCCCGGCCTCCACGCCCAGCGGCAGGCCCTGGACTACGGGGTCCGCTTCTCCGGCTGCACCGTCCATTTCGTGGACGCCGGCTGCGACACCGGCCCCGTCATCGTACAGGCCGCCGTGCCGGTGCTGCCGGGCGACACGGAGGAGGCCCTGGCCGCCCGCATCCTCGCCGAGGAGCACCGCATCTACCCGCAGGCGATCCAGTGGTTCGCCGAGGGCCGCCTCTCGGTGGAGGGGCGCCGGGTGACGGTCCGCGGGGCGCGTCCCGCGGAGGCCCGTGGCCTTGCCAATCCCTCGCTCGACCGATGAACGGCGCCGTCGCAATGCCGGTTCTGCGCGAGGTCGACGTCGAGTAGACTGCCCCCGCCGTGGCCCAGACCTTCAAGCCCCCCGCCACCCAGCGCGTCTACGACGTCTGCGTCATCGGGTCGCAGCTCGGCGGCGTCGCCGCCGGCGCGCTGCTCGCGCGCCGAGGCTACCGCGTGCTCCACGTGGACCACGACGGGCTCGGCGCCTCCTACGAGGACGGCGGCTGGCTCCTGCCCTACGCGCCCGCGGTCCTGCCCTCGCCGCGCGCCTTCCCCGCCGCCGAGGCGGTGCTCTCCGAGCTGGGGCTCACGAACGACCTCTCGCGGGCGTTCGAGCCCAGCCGTCCGGATCTACAGCTCATGCTGCCGCGCCACCGGCTGGACCTGCACCGCGACCCCGCCGCACGCTCCGCCGAGCTGCGTCGCGAGTGGGGCGCCGACGCCGAGCGGCTCGAGGCGGGCCTGGCCCGGCTCCAGGGCCTGTTCGACGCCGGGACCCCCTTCTTCAAGGCCATGCCGCCCCTGCCGCCGCGCGGCCTCCTCGACCGGTGGAGGCTTTCGCAGGCCAGGCGCATCGCCGCCTCGGTGCCAGGGGCGCCGGCCCCGGCCGTGGGCGCGGAGGATCCCTTCGAGGGGTTCGACGGCCACCCGCTTGCCGGGGCGATGCGGGCCGCGCACCGGTTCCTCGGGTACCTCGACGGCGATCCCTCCCGGCTCTCCCTCACCCGCCTCCTCGGCGCCGCCCTGCGCGGCAGCTACCGCCTCCCTGGGGGGCAGGCGGCCCTCCGCGAGATCCTGCGGCGCAAGATTGCCGACTCGCGCGGCGAGCTGCTCGGCGGCGAGGGCGCTCCGGCCATCGCCGAGTCGCTGGAGGTCGAGCGGGGGCGCGTCGCGGCGGTCCGCCTCGCCGACTCGGACGACAGCTACGTCGCCCGGGCATTCGTCTCGGCCACCGACGCGCCGGCCCTGAGGCGCATCATCCCCGGCGGGGGCGAGAAGCTCGCGGCGCTGCTCGACACCGTTCGCCCCGCCCGGCAGATGCTGGCGCTGAACTTCGTCGTGAGGCCGGCGGGCCTTCCGCCGGGGCTCGGCGAGACGGTCCTCGCCCTTCCCCCCGGCGCGTCCGAGGACGGTGCGCTCCTCCTCCAGGTCCTGCCCGCGCGTCGCGCGGGGAAGAAGGGCGGCGCCGAGGCGGCAGAAGCCGAGCGGGTCCTCGCGGTGGGCGGCTTCGTCGCCGCGCGCTCGCGCGACCACGGCCGGTCGCACCTCGGCGACCTCGCGAAGGGCCTGCGCGCCCGCCTCGTCGAGGTCCTTCCGTTCCTCGAGCGGCACATCGTCCACGAGTCGGTTCCCGAGCTGGCGGTCCCCACCGAGGGGCGCGGCTCCCGGCTCCTCCCCCACCCGCTGTACGAGGTCCACCGGTCGCAGACGCTGGGGGTGACCGGGCTGCCCTGCCGGACCCCGGTGAAGAACCTGGTGCTGGCGGGGCGCGAGGTCGTGCCCGGGCTCGGGATCGAGGGGGAGTTCCACGCCGCCTGGCAGGCCGCCTCGGAGGTCGAGCGCCTCCTCGGCAAGAAGGACGTGCTCAAGTAGCTTGCAATTTCGCCCGTTCTGCGTAATAACCCGCGCTCTTTTCGAGGCTTACCAATGGCACGCCGCTGCGACATCTGTGGGAAGGGGCCGCTCGTCGGCAACAACGTCTCCCACGCGAACAACAAGACCAAGACCCGCTCGCTCCCGAACCTCCGCTCGGTGCGCGCCAACGTGGGCGGGTCAGTGACGCACCTCCGCGTCTGCACCCGCTGCCTCAAGGCGGGGCGAATCGTGAAGGCCGGGCGCGGCCGCGCACAGGCCCGCGCCCAGGCCTGAGGGCCCGGGCCGGCCTCGTTCCGGTCCGTCCCACCCAGGATGCGCCGGGCTCCTCCCACCGAGCGCGTTCACCCGGCCGGCCTCGACCTCCACGCGCTTCCGGCGCGGCGGCTCGTCCTGCGCCTGCACGCCGGGGACCGCGAGGCGGTGCGCGCCGTGGGGCGCGCCCTGCCGGCGCTGGCGAGGCTCGCCGAGGCCGCTGCCGCGGCCCTGGCCTCGGGGGGACGGCTCGTCTACGCCGGCGCCGGGACCTCGGGTCGGCTCGGCGCGCTCGACGCCGCCGAGTGCCCGCCCACCTTCGGCGTCCACCCGTCCCGCGTCGTGGCGCTCGTCGCCGGTGGTCCCCGCGCGCTCCGGCGCGCCGTCGAGGGCGCCGAGGACGACGCCTCGGCGGGCGCGGCGGCGGTTCGACGCATCCGCGCGGGCGAGAGGGACCTCGTCGTCGGCATCAGCGCCTCGGGCACGACCCCGTTCGTCCTCGGAGCGCTGCGCGAGGCGCGGCGGCGGCGGGCGCGCACGGCGCTCGTCACCTCCAGCCCGGACGCCCGTCCACCGGTCCGCCACCTCGTCCTGCTCGACACCGGGCCCGAGCGCGTCGCCGGCTCGACGCGCATGAAGGCCGGCACCGCCGCCAAGATGGCCCTCTCCCTCCTCTCCACGGCGGCCTTCGTCCGGCTCGGCGCCGTGCACCGGGGCCGGATGGTGGCGTTCCGCGGGACGAGCGAGAAGCTCCGCCGCCGGGCCCTGCGGACGGTGGCGGAGCTCTCCGGGTCCTCCCCCGCCCGCGCCCGCGCGGCCCTGCTGCGGTCCGGCTGGAGCGTGGCCCGGGCCCTCTCCGCGCTCGGCGCGGCGGCCGCGCGCGGCTCGGCGGAGGGCCGGCGATGACGGCGGGCGTCAAGGGCGGGCCCGGGAGCATGGACAGGGCGGCGCTGGCGCGGGCCCGCGAAGCGCTGTCGGCGGCGCGCGGCAAGCGCCGGCTCGACATCATCCTCGACGCACCGGACCCGGGGGTGCTGGTGCGGGCGCTGCCCGCCGACGAGATCTACTTCACCATCCGCGACATCGGCCTCGGCGACGCCGTGCCGCTCGTCCAGCTCGCCTCGGCCGAGCAGTTCCGCACCTTCCTCGATCTCGACGCCTGGCGGGGCAGCGTGGTGGACCCGGCGCGCATCTTGCCGTGGCTGCGCGCCGGCCGCGCCGGCGCGGCGCGCTCGGATCGGGACGCGGCCCGATGGAAGCGCAAGCTCGCCGCCCTCGACGCGGAGCTGACGAGCCTCGTCCTCCTTCGAACGCTGCGCGTTCACGATCTCGAGGAGGATCCCGATCCCGTGTTCGAGAGCGATCGCTTCATGCGGACGCCGGAGGGGAAGTACGTCATCGAGTTCGCGGTCGAGGGGACCGACTACCTCGCCGCCCGAGGCGTCGTGGACGACCTCTACGCCGAGGATCCGTTCCAGGCGACCCGCATCATCGCGGCGACCCGCTCCGAGCTCCGGAGCGAGCTGGAGGAATCGGCGCTTCGCTGGCGCACGGCGCGCCTCGCGGACCTCGGATACCCAGACCTCGAGGAGGCCCTGTCGTGGTACGCGAGGCCTCCGGCGAAGCCCGCGCTGCTCGCCGGCGAGCCGGCCCGGCCGCCGGGCTTCTTCCTCGCCCAGTTCCGCCGGGGAACCCTCCTCGATCGGGCCGCCGACAGGCTGCCGCCGGACGAGCGCGATCGGGTCGAGCTTCAAGTGATCGCCGCCGCCAACGCGGTCATGGTGGCCGACGCCGTGGACGTCGGCGATCCGGAGGCGGTGCGGCGCGCCGTCGAGTCGGCCCGTGCCATGCTGGAGCTGGGCCTCGAGGCGCTCGCCGGGGGCGACGAGGAGCGCGCCGCCGAGGCGCTGGCCGCGACGCCGCTCAAGCGCGTCTTCCAGCACGGGTTCGGCCGGATCCTCGAGCTGAAGTGGCGCGCCGAGCGCCTGCTCCAGGAGGGCGCTGCCGGGACGCGGCAGGCCCCGCTCCTCGACCCGCCGGTCGGCGAGGCGATGGTGGCCCTGGTCCGGCGCCGGCCGCTCTACTTCCCGGGGGTCGAGGCGGACCGCGCGGAGTGGGGCGGAGCCGCCGCGGCCGCCTTCGAGCCGCGGCCGTTCCTGTCCTCGCAGGAGCTCGGGCGCACCGCGGCGGCGCTCGACCTCGCGGAGGCGCTCGCCGCGCTCGGAAGGAAGCTCGGCCTCGCGCCCGCCGCCGGTGGCCCGGCGGCCGGCCCGCTCGCGCCGCGCCTGTCGGCGCTGTACCTCACCGCCCTCGCCAACGAGCGGCTCGGCCGGTCCTTCCGGCCCGACCCCATTCCCGCCGCCGCGCTCCCGGAGGTGGCCCGGGCGCTCGAGCGGCTCGACGACCCCAGGCTCGCGGCCCTGGGCGAGGCGGGGGCCCTCCTCGCGCGCCTCGCGGCGACCCGCGCCGCGGAGCTGGCCCCGCTGCGCGGCGGAGGCGAGGTCCGCGCCGAGCACGTCACGGCCGTGCTCGTCGAGGCGTGAAGCGAGCGCGGCGAGGGCACCTGGCCCTCGCCGCGCGTCGCCGATGCGGTGCTTCCGGGGTTACTTCGCGGGGGTGGCGGGGGCCGCCGGCGCGGTCTCGGCGGGCTTCGCCGGGGCCTCGGCCTTGGGAGACGCCGTCTGGGCGTGCTCGTGCTTCTTCTCGACCTTCTTCTCCTCCACCTTCTTCTGCTCGGTCTGGGCGACCTTGCGGTGGGCGCGGTGCTTCGACTGCACCTTGGCCGCGGGGGTGGCCGGGGCCGTGGCCTCGGCGGCGAGGACGGGGGCGGCGAGGCCGAGGACGGCGAGCCCCGCGACGATCTTGGCTGCGAGCTTCATGGACTGCTCCTTTGTGGGTGACGCCGCGGCGGGGTGCCGCGAGCTTCGTTCACGCAGGAGGGACGCGGGGCCCGGCGGAGGTATTCACGCCGCCTCGACGAAGGTGGCCTCGCGCGCCCAGCGGAAGGTCTGGTCGATCTGCTCGCTCGAGAGGACGTGGTTCTCGCGCAGCATCTCCACCTCCCGCCGCAGGCTCGTGTCGAGCAGGTAGGGGCCGTCGGTGTTGAGGGTGAACTTGACCCCCCGCTGCCAGAAGCGCTGCAGGACCTCGCGCAGCTCCTCGAGCGAGGCCACCGCCCGGGTGGCGAGGTTGGAGCTGGGGCAGATCTCGAGCACCACCCCCCGCTCGCGCAGGAGGTCCATCACCCGCTCGTCCTGGGCCGCGCGGATGCCGTGGCCGATGCGGTGCGGCCGGAGCTGCTCCACGACGGCGCGCACGCCCTCGGCGCCGGTGCCGGCGGTCTCGCCGGTATGGACCGTGGTCTTGAGCCCCTCGGCGCGGGCGTGGTCGAAGAGGTCGCGGTAGCGCGCCACCTCCGCGGGCCGGAGCTCGATGGCGTTGGCCTCGGTCCCGGCGAGGTCGATGCCCACCACCCCGCGCTTGCGGTACCGGATGGCCTTCTCCACCAGGATCTCGTTCAACCGGTGGTCGAACTCGCGCGCGAGGCAGAAGATGATCCCGGCCGCGACGCCATACTCCAGCACCGCCCGGTCCATTCCCCGCAGCGAGGCGTGGATGATGTGGTCGAGGTCGCGCTCGCCGCCGACGTTGCGCTTCATCGGGTTGAAGCGCAGCTCGATCAGCGAGACGCGGGAGGAGCGGTACTCCTTGCCGATGATCTCGTGGACGCTCCGCTCCATCGCCTGCGGCGACGACTGGATCTTCTCGGTCCAGGTATGGAGGACGGCGAGGTACTCCTCGAGCGACCTCACCTTCCCTGGCCGCGCCGACACGAGCTCCTTGAACTCCCAGTAGTCGGAGACCGGGAGCTTGAAGCCCTGGTCGTGCGCGATGGACCACAGGATGTGGGGGGCGACGGCCCCGCCCACGTGGATGTGCAGGTCCGCGAGCTCCTTCGGCATCGGCGGAGTCTAACGCGCGACTCCGACTCCACACCTCAATGCTCCGCCTCGTCCGGCGCCGCATCCGTGGGCGCGCCCAGCGCGAGGCCGCAGTCCGGGCACTCGGCCTGCGACGGCTTCGCCACGAACTTGTGGCCGCAGGCGGGGCACTCGATCTCGCCACCGGCGTCGAGGTCCACGCCCTTGCGGCCGCGCTCGGCCGCCGCGGCCGCCACCGGATCCTCGAGCAGCTCCGCCCAGTCGCCCCGGAGGAACTCGGCCGCGCTCGGCACCTCCGCCTCCGGGACGTACAGGTTCCACAGCGGGTGCGCCTTCTCCTCGGGCCGGCGCGGCGGCACCTGCTCGATCTCGGGCGTGAGACGCTCTCCCTCCAGCAGCTCCATCATCTCCTTGACGGAGGCGTACCCGGAGCGGCTGACGAGCCGCAGCCCCTCCGCCTCGGCCTGGCAGGTGACGCAGGCGCCCTCCCCGTCGAGCGGCGTGTTGCACTTGTCGCAGACCCGGACGTCCATGGCGGCCTCCCCTTCGAGCGCGATCCGCGCCGCAGGATGATAGCGCGCCCCGCGCGGTGGGGCGCTATACTTCGCGCCCCATGATCATCGACGGGAAGCGGATCGCGGCGCAGGTCCGCGCCGAGGTGGCGGCGGCGGTCGCGGAGCTGAAGGCGCGGGGCGTCACGCCCGGCCTCACCGTCGTCCGCGTGGGGGACGACCCGGCCTCGGTCATCTACGTGCGCGGCAAGCGCAAGGCGTGCCAGGAGGTGGGCATCCACTCGGTGGAGCACCACCTCCCGGCGACGACCGGCCAGAAGGAGCTCATGGACCTCGTCGCCCGGCTCAACGCCGACCGGTCGGTGCACGGCATCCTGGTCCAGCTCCCCCTGCCGGACCAGATCGACGAGGACCTGGTCCTCGACGCCATCGACCCGCGCAAGGACGCGGACGGCTTCCACCCCTTCAACGTCGGCTGCCTCTGGACCGGCAAGGGCGCTCCCCGCGCCTGCACGCCCCGGGGGATCATGCGGCTCCTCGACGAGGCCAAGGTCGACCTCAAGGGCAAGCGGGCCCTGGTGGTGGGCCGCTCCAACATCGTCGGCAAGCCCATGGCGGCGATGCTCCTCGAGCGGCACGCCACCGTCACCGTCGCCCACTCGCGCACGCAGGACCTGGCCGGCGAGGTGGGCCGGGCCGACGTGGTGGTGGCGGCCATCGGCAAGGCGGAGATGGTGAAGGGCGCCTGGGTGAAGGCGGGGGCGGTCGTCGTCGACGTCGGGATGAACCGGCTCCCGGACGGCAAGCTCGTGGGCGACGTGGAGTTCGCCGAGGCGGCGAAGCGCGCCTCCGCCATCACGCCGGTCCCGGGCGGCGTCGGCCCCATGACCATCGCCATGCTCCTAGTGAACACGGTGGAGCTGGCCAAGGGGGCGCGATGAGCCGGCCGGTCGCCGCCGCCTTGGCGCTGCTCCTCGCCGGCGGCGCGGGCTGCTGCCGCTTCAGGAGCAGCCCGGAGTTCGCCGTGCGGCCGGTGCCGCCCGGCCCCGCCCCGGCGCCCATCGTCCCCGCCCTCCGCGTCCTCCACTTCGGCGACATCGGCGTCACAACCTGCCAGCAGAAGGCGGTGTCGGCGGCGATGGCCCGCGCCAACGAGCGCGCGCCCTTCGACCTCGCCCTCTCCTCCGGCGACAACGTCTACGAGCAGGGGCCGGACGAGACGCTCGCCGGCGCGGAGGGCTGCGCCTTCCTGGCCGACGGGAACACGGTCGCGTCCGCCTGGGCGCCGCCCGCCGACCCGATCTTCCACAAGCACTTCGAGCAGGCGCTCGAGCGGCTCGTCCGCGGCGGCGCCCCCGTGCCGGTGTACCTCGTGCTCGGCAACCACGACGTGGACGCGGGCATGGACTTCGCGCCCGGCGGCCAGGCACCGGCGAACGTCTCGCGGCGCAAGGCCTGCCTCGAGGTGGCCCACCGCTCGCCGCAGTGGACCATGCCCGGCCGGCACTACGTCGTGGACCGGGGCCCGGCCCGCTTCATCGCCCTCGACACCAACCTGCTCGTGGGCGACTACGGCGGCTTCACCCTGGACGACGAGGTGAAGTTCGTGGAGGACGCGGTCCAGGGTTGCGCCGACCGGCCCTGCTTCGTCCTCGGGCACCACCCGCCGGTCACGGCCGGCGGCCACGTCGGCGACGCCACGCCCGAGTACCTGGCGCGCCTCGGGCGCATCGACGCCGCGGCGAAGGGGCGGATACGCGCCTGGCTCGTCGGGCACGACCACGACCTTCAGCACCTGCGGGCGCCTGGCGGATACGACGTCCTCGTCTCCGGCAACGCCGCGCGCGGTCGCAGGAACGAGAGGTTCGAGCAGGTGTCGGTGAAGGAGGCCCGCCTCTTCTTCGCCTCGACGGCCTGGGGGTACGGGAGGCTGGACGTCGCCGCGGACGGGTGGAGCTATCGCTTCGAGAACGACCGCGGCGAGCCGCTCCACTGCTGCGAGGCGCGCGGGGCCGGCCGCTGTGAGCCGGTGGTCTGCGCGCGGTAGCCGACTCTCATCGCGGCATCGCACGCCGGCCCGCCGGGCCGCTTGAACTTCCCACCCCGCCCGATAGAATCCGCCCGCCCTCCACCGAGGCGGTCCCCATGCCCTCGCGCACCTCGCTCTACGACGTCCACGTCCGCTCCGGAGCCCGGATCGTCGAGTTCGCCGGATGGGAGATGCCGGTCCAGTACTCCGGAATCCTGGAGGAGCACGAGGCCGTCCGAAGGCGCGCCGGCCTCTTCGACGTCTCCCACATGGGAGAGGTCGTCTTCCGCGGGCCGAAGGCCCTCGAGTCGCTGAATCGGCTCTTCACGAACGACCTCGGCAAGGTCGCCGACGGGCAGGCCTAGTACGGCTGCGTCTGCCGGGAGAACGGCGGGATCGTCGACGACGTGGTCGTCTACCGCCGCTCGGCGGAGGACCTCCTCGTCTGCGTGAACGCCGGGAACCGGGCGAAGGACTTCGAGTGGCTGAAGGGACACGCTCAGGGCGCCGACGTGAGGAACGAGTCGGACGACTGGGCGCAACTCGCCCTCCAGGGGCCGCTCGCCGCGAAGATCCTGCAGCGGCTCACCCGGTCGGACCTCCCCGGCATCAAGACCTTCCGCTTCGCGCCGGGCGAGGTGGCCGGCGTCGCCTGCACGCTCGCCCGCACCGGCTACACCGGCGAGGACGGCTTCGAGCTGTTCTGCCGCTCGGATCTGGGGCCGAAGCTCTGGGACGCACTCGTGGACGCGGGCAGGCCCGAGGGGCTCGCGCCCTGCGGGCTCGGCGCGCGCGACTCGCTGCGCCTGGAGATGGCCTACCGCCTCTACGGGAGCGACATGGACGACACGACCACGCCCCTCGAGGCCGGCCTCGCCTGGGTGGTGAAGGTCGACAAGGGCGAGTTCCTCGGCCGCGACGCGATGCGGAAGCAGAAGGAGGCCGGCCTGCCGAGGAAGCTCGTGGGCTTCGTCCTCACCGACGCCGGGATCCCGCGCCACGGCTACGACGTGGTCCGGGACGGCAAGAAGATCGGCGCCGTGACGAGCGGGACCAAGTCCCCCTCCCTCAAGACCTCCATCGGCCTCGCCTACGTCCCGCCGGCGCTGGCCGCCGAGGGCTCCACCTTCGGCGTGGACATCCGCGGGCGGGCGGCGGCCGCCAAGGTCGTGAAGACCCCCTTCTACACGAGGTTGTGACCGCGGCCTGATTTCGGGCTGTTAGGGTGCCTCCGGACGGGTAGGGGGCATCCCAGGGGGTGTTTTCCGTCCCTTTTGGGGCGTTGGCTCCACCCGGCCCGGCTCGACCCGCCCGACTCGCCCGGACCCCGCCCTCTCGCGCGACCCGGGCGACGGCGCTACCCTCGCACCGTGAGCCAACAAGTCTGGGAGTGGACGACGTTGGTCGCTGGCGCAGTTGTGCTCCTCCTCCTGATTGGCGGGAGGGGTGCGCGCATCTTTCTGGCTTCGCTCCTTGGAATCGCGGCGTTGCTTGCCGTGGCAGGTGGGCTCCTATACGGGCTCGTTCGGTTCGTGAAGTGGGCGTGGACGGGGTGACGGACGACA
>Ga0153915_10001010_pt1 | contig 25962 bp, 23 predicted proteins | sample Opewatmetagenome_2_FD_107003 | JGI IMG/M metagenome (GOLD analysis project Ga0153915, IMG submission 107003) | Freshwater wetland microbial communities from Ohio, USA - Open water 3 Core 3 Depth 3 metaG | ecosystem: Environmental > Aquatic > Freshwater > Wetlands | place: USA: Ohio, Lake Erie...
AAAAAAAGATTATTCGTTGTTATTAATAGTCATTTGTTTTCATATATTGTCATTCTGCCACGATACAAAACTGAGATTAAGGTTTGGACCGCGAAGTAAATCTGATAATTAATGGGAGTTGAGCCTCAAATTCTATATTCTATTTAAAAATCAGTGCGATCCAATTAAATTTTTACAATTTTATGACAACTATTGTCTTCAATTATCCGAATTTTTAGTTGTGAATTGAGAGATAAATAATTTTTCCCCTTTGGAAACTTTAAGGAGGCAAAAAGATTTCTATGATCACTTCGAGATTACCTCTCCCCGTTTTGTGGCTGGGGGTGATTTTCTGTATGGATCTTCCTGCACAGGTTGATTCGTCTGAGCGTGCAGGGATTGAGCCGTTCCCGATAATCAGCTATGATACAGATGCAGGATTTGGATACGGTATAAAGACATTTTTTTATGATCAATTAAATTCAGGGGAAAGTTTTGATTTGCTTCTTTACAACAGCACAAAAGGAGAACAATGGTATACATTTGTTTTCTCAACCCCGGATTTTGAAGGCCGGCAGGGAACAGATTTCCCTGCTGCCCTGGATGTTTCATTCGAATATGATAAATGGAAAAATTATAATCTGTACTATTACGGATTGAATGACGAAATGACTGAACCAGCCTACCGGAATGTTGAATTTAAAGATCAATGCATTTATGAAATGATAGAATCAAAAATTATCCTTAATACTGCGTTCCGGAAAGATCTGACCGGTTCGCTTGGATTAAAATTTAAATCGTTAAGTACCTATAATTACAGAAGAGACATCGGAATAATCACACCGGAAGAGGTAAAGAATAAATTCAAAGAGAACCCTGCATTGAAATATATTTCAGCAAATCTTGATGCTAAATGGGATACACGTAACAGTTATATTAAGCCCTCAAAAGGACTTGTGCTGGAAGTCGAGTTTGAATACGCACCGGATTTCTTTGATAACAACAATTCGTTCTTCAGCCAGTCATTTACTGTCCGTTACTTTAGAGAAATATTTTTCAATAATCTTATACTTGCCACCCGGACAATGGAACAGGTTCTGATTCCCGCATCCGGTTCATCAAAGTTTCTTGCTCTGCCCGTTGGGGGCAGCAATACCCTGCGTGGAGTTCCAATGGATAAATTCAGGTTCAACTCAGAATTTCTGTTTAATAATGAGTTAAGATTTCCCATCTGGTGGCGGTTTGGCGGGATAGCGGGTCTGGATATCGGATACGGGTCAAATAAAGATTTATATCCTGAAGAGGCCATTGACTGGATTGTTAATCCTGTTGCAGGTCTCCGTTTCTTTATGGATAATTTCATAGTCCGCGCAGACGTTGGTTATTACAAGGGCGACATTGGCTTTTACCTGAACTTCGGACATATATATTAAATTAATATGGGACTCTATAATGCAGAATGTGCTAAAAAAATTTTCCCGGGTAATAGGTTTAATGATCATCACATTGATTATAGGTGCCGGAATAATATTTGCAACCTGGTATTTCAGAACAAATAGTACAAAAGTTAATCCGGGTCTACAGGTTGAATTGTGGAATGCAGTCACCGATGATGGACATAATTTCAATACAGACTTACTTTTATGGAATGATTACTTCTACCTTATTTATCAGCATTCAAAAACGCATTTCTTTGATGGAGATTCAAAGCTGGTTCTTCTCAAGTCAAAAGACTGCAGGAATTGGGAAAAAATGAGTGGGATAAAATATGAAGGACTGGAGTTCAGAGATCCAAAACTCTCTGTGATCAATAAAACTTTATTCCTTTATGCATTAAGAAATTCTGCTTACGATCCCGAACCTTCACAGACTTATTATGCAACAAGCAAAGATGGATATCATTGGAGCAGCTTTAAGGAAATTGAGCCAAAGGGATATCTCTTCTGGAAACCAAAGACGTCTGATAGTTTGACATGGTTCAATACCGCATATCTGAATGAACATGGTAAGTCAATTTTGATTAAATCAACAGATGGAATTAATTGGGAAACTGTCTCAACAATATATGAAGGTGAAACGAACGACGAGACTGCACTTGAAATTCTTTCCGATGGCAAAATAATTATTACCGCAAGATTGGAAGCTGATCCGGCATGGCATTCGGGTTCTAAGAATGCTTCAACATTAATTGCGTACTCCTATCCCCCCTATTCTGAATGGGTAAAAACAAAAAGTTATCTAACAAGGCTTGACGGACCGGCTTTAATAACAGCAGACAACAAAATAATCGCTGCCGGAAGATTTGATCCTGATGGAAGAGACAATTGGTACGGAATGTCAAGCATATTCGGAAGAAAGAGAACAGCAATTTATTTAGTCGAAGATAATAAACTGACATTACTTACAGAGCTACCCAGCTGCGGCGATACTTCTTATCCGGGTATTGTTAAAAAAGATGGATATATTTATATCTCCTATTACACGAATGACGAGACAAAAGATTATCCCTGGTTAATGGGAATGTATTCACATACTTATATAAAAATTGCAAAGCTTAAAACTTTATGAAGTCCCTAACTAAGTCCATTATCCGAAGGGACAGAATTCTAAACGCAGATTTTATAAACGTACTAGTTACTCCCGATATATATTATCCTTCCTTCCTTTCTTTTTCCTTTAATCTTCTCACTTCCCCTTTTCACTTTGCCTCCTGTACTTTAAAAATTCTCTCGCTCTCTCCCTCTTTCTTCATATTCGACAATCACCGCTCATTATACAGCTGTAGGATTTCTGCATCACTTAGGACACCGTCGTAGATACGAAGATCATCAATCAGACCTTTGTAATAGTGATGCGTCTGGGTATCGCAGACAGATGCACCGACATAGATGTTTATTGAGTTGTTGGTAAAAGCTTCATTGCTGAATGCCATTGATATATTCATTTGTCCATTTATGTATATCTTCTTTATATTGCCGGCAGCATATTTCAGAACCACTATATGTATCCAGGAATCGTTATTGACATCCTGAGTTGAAGTCACAAGGTTCGTCCCGGTATTCCACTGGAGCTTGCCGCCCTGCCCGAGGCCGACACTCCAGTCACCTGTCGCAACGCACAGGTCCCGGTCGATAATAAACGTTGCAAATGGCCAGGATCCTTCGTCCGATAAGTCGGTTTTCATCCAGAAACTTATTGAGACGTCATTTTCTATGGTGATTGAGTTAGGAAGTGAGACATATTGGTCGGTGCCGTCGAGTTGAAGTGCAGACTTAGTGTAATTAAACCTGTCGGTTCCGAAAGTCGGGGAGTTCAACGGTGTTCCGTTATACCCGTTTCCACTATTATCGCCTGAATTACCGTTGAACGGGTAGTATGCAATAAGATTCTGACTGGTTGGACCCATGGCTGTTGAAAATTTCCAAACCGGTCCACTGGAAGATGCTCCCCTGGAATCTTTTGCTGTTATTTTCCAGTAGTAAGTTCTATTTGTATCCAGTGCTTGTACGGTGTAATTTGGAAAACTCCAATCAACAGCAATACGGGTATTCGGGGGGTTGACCGAACCGAAGTAGATATCGTATTTTACACTGTCACCGGCATCCGGGTCACTACATGTCCAGCTTAATACTGGTGTGCGCGACACGTTAGCTGCACCGTGAGTCGGAATTGGATTGCTTGGTGCACTCGGTGCTTTATTATTTGGTGGTTGGGTGGTTTCTTCCTTATTGCAGCTTAGGAGAAGAAGAGAGAAAAAGAACACAACAAGAATTTGTGCTATCTTGTTCATCGTGTTATTTCCCTATAAAACCTGGAGCTGATTTAAATTATGTCAGCTCAAATTGCCCGGCTCCATTGGTAACTGAGCTAACGTCAGCAGACCAATTATCAAATAATGTGAGAACATGGCGGCTAACTAATATTGTAATAACTTAACAATATTAAATATGACTATAAATATAATACTAATTTTTGTATTAGAGATACAAGAACAGGTCCGAAGTAAATGAATATTGTATTCGTTTTTTTATAACTTCATCCAAAATGTAAGTTATCAGGCGGAGTTTATTTCTATAGAATTAAAGCCGGGGAATTTATTCAAACAGAGAGAAGATGAAACTACTGAAATCATAAAAGTTATCCATTCATTATCAGTAATAGTCATTTAATCCCGGGATTGCTATAAGAGATAATTGGAAGTTTTACTGACAATGAGGGAACTACCCCTGAGCTGATGATGCAGAGAACAGAAAACAGGTAATTCCGATAAGAATGATAATTTCATTATTTCACGAAACAGTATAGATTAAATAAATACCGCCGAGTATTACCAGAATTCCGGAAACCTTTTTTATGCGGACAATAACTTTTGATTCCTCACTCCAGTTCAAATATTTCTGTACCTTACCTGTCAAAGTACCTGCACCTACAATTACTGAACAATGTCCTGTCCCAAAGGCAAGAAGAAAAATGATTGCTGAAAAATAGTTTGTCTGAGCAGTCTGAAAAACTAATCCTAGAACGGGAGCCATAAAGGCAAATGTGCAGGGACCAAGAGCGATGCCAAAAAGCAGTCCGAGAATGAGAGCCGCAGGAAGACCTTTTAATTTCGTTCTTTTAACTCCGGCTGTATTCCAGTTTATTTTAATTATATCAAGAAGATAAAGTCCGACGAGGAAAAAAATCCCCGCAACTAAATAATTACCCGTACTTCCGATGTCACCCATCAGTCTGCCCAGCGAAGCAGTTATGATACCAATAGCTGCAATGGTGGTTAGAATGCCCAGAGAGAAAACAAGAGAAACATAAAACGTACTGGCGACAGTCATTTTACCCTGCGAGGTGATAAAACCTACAATCAATGGAATACTTGAAAGATGACATGGGGAAAGAATGATACTCAGAACTCCCCAGCCGAGTGAAGCAATTACGGCAAGCCATACCGAACCCGTCATAGCTTCGTATAAAGTGTTGAAAATACTTTCGAGCATCTTAATTTTTCTTCTTCAGAGGATTAAGTCCCTTTCCCTTAAGCAGCTTGTCAATTTCAGCTTCCGGATAAAATCCCTCGTGACGATGAAACTCCTTTCCGTTTTTATCAAGAAAAATTTGAGTCGGGATCAGCCTTATACCGTATTTCTGGGCATATTGCTTCTGTTCAGGCAGCCAGACGTCATAAAAAACGACTTTAATCTGCCGGCCATATCTTTCTTCTATAGATTTCATCACCGGCTGCATCTGTTTACAGGGAATACACTTTACAGAACCCAATTCTATAAATGTTACTTTTGGCTTTGCTTCGTCGTTTTGAGCAAGTATTACTAATGGCAGCAGAATAATGATTATTGTAAAAAAGAGTTTGTCCATTTTAATTTCCTCTTAGCCAGTTCAGAATCTGATCATCTTTCGGAATGATCCCAAAACTTTTCACCTGTTCATTTATAACCAGGCCGGGTGTCATCATAATTCCGTAATTCATCATTTCATTAATATCGGTCACTTTTTCAACAACTGCATCTATATGATTTACTTTTGCTAGATCTCTGATTTTTGCTTCAAGATTCTGACATTTTTTACAGCCTGAACCAAGTACTTTAACCGTAATCATTTTTCTCCCTTTACATTTTTTTTAGTGATTCGTTTAATTTTTCCGACATTTTTTCGTCGTACTCAATGAGTGAGAGTATTTCATTACTCCCATTAAAGATCAGAACAGATGGGGCAAAGTAGGATTCGTATTTTAGCTGAAGATCGTTATTCCAGTAGGAGTCCACTACGAGAAATGAATAGGCATCTCCACTCATTTTTTTCAAATTCAGAATTTCAATAAGCTGCTTTCTGCACATCTCCATGGTACACCGGCAGGATACAGAAGTAGTGAAAAACAGAATTTTTGCTTTCGATGAATTGAAAAAATTCTTTCTGTTATAATTATAGAATGTTCTTTGAAAATGAAGGTACCAGTCAACAAACAGCACAAGGGATGAGTCGGCATCTATTCCTATTTTATCCTTTTCATACTTCTGCAAATGAGATCTGAGACTATCGAAAGCCGAATTGTGTGAATGGTATTTCGTTTCCAGAAGATCAGTGTCGACATTCGTAAATAAATCTTTCAGTTCTATAAATTCTTTTTTGGTAATATTCTTTTCCTGTGCAAGAGCAAGAAGATATCCCGCAGCTTTATTGTTTATTTCATCTGCATCCTGAGAAAGGATGGGAACAACAAAAAAAAGCGATGATAATAAGACAAAAAAGTAATTACGTATCACATTATTTCCCCGGCAAAAATTTTTATTTACTGCTCTAAATTGTAGCTCTCTTTAAAATATTTCTTTTTGAACCACAGAGCTACGTTAACCAGCATAATCAAAACCGGCACTTCAACGAGGGGTCCGATAACTGTTGCAAATGCAACCTGTGAATTTATGCCGAACACAGCCACTGCTACTGCAATCGCAAGCTCAAAATCATTGCTGCCTGCTGTAAAAGCTGCAGTTGCAGACTTTTCATAACCTGCACCAATCTTCCTCGCAAGGAAGAATGTAATGAAAAACATTCCTGCAAAATAGAATAAATACGGAACGGCAACTCTTATTACATCAAGCGGGAGTTCTACAATTGCATCCCCCTTGAATGAAAACATTACGAATATCGTGAAGAGGAGTGCAGCGGGAGTGAGCACCGAGATTTTCGGTATAAATTTTTTGTGATACCAGTCTTTATCTTTGAATTGAAGAAGTATAACACGGGTAAGTATGCCGGCTGCGAAAGGTATCCCCAGGTAAATAAGAACTGTCACCGCTATTTCACCAATTGAAATTTCAACCAATGCACCACTGAATCCGAATAAGGGAGGAAGCAGAGTGATAAAAATGTAGGCATAAACAGAATAAAGAAAAACCTGGAATAGTGCATTAAATGCCACCAGACCTGCAGCAAGTTCAGGATCTCCTTTTGCAAGATCGTTCCAGACTAATACCATTGCAATGCATCTTGCCAGGCCCACAAGTATTACCCCGATCATCAGCTCAGGCCTGTCGGACAAAAAGATGATTGCGAAGAGAAACATTACAAGGGGACCTACAATCCAGTTTTGAATGAGTGATAACGAGAGCAGTTTAAGATTGCGGAATACTACCGGCAGCTCTTCATACTTAACTTTCGCCAGAGGAGGGTACATCATTAATATCAAACCTATTGCTATCGGGATATTCGTGGTCCCCACGCTGAGAGAATCCCAGAACTTTGCTATGCCCGGAAAAATTGAACCTGCCAGCACGCCAAGAAACATTGTAATGAAAATCCAGAGAGTTAAATAGCGGTCGAAGAAAGATAGTTTTTTTGTTACTGTGCTCATAACTTTAACAGTGTTTTTTAGCTGAATAATTATCAGTGAGTTAGTTCGTTTTTGAGCCAGTGCTCAAGTGTTGATTTGGTTGGAATTTTACCTTGCATTAAGACCTGACCATTTACGATCAGAGCAGGCGTCATCCAGACTCCCAGATCTAAAAACTTATCTCTGTCGGTTACTTTCTGAATATCGGCATCAAGATTATTTTCAGCTGCAACATTCATACACAGCTGATATAATTTTTCGCAATTGATACAACCGGGACCAACAACTCTTATTTCTAACATTTTTATTCTCCCTTTAATTCTTTTTTATAAAGTTCTTCAAAATCTCTCCTGATTTCATCACGAACTCTGCGGTAAACAGACATGATCTCTTCTTCAGTACCTTTTGCTTCAGCAGGATCATCGAACCCGATATGTAAACGATCCTTTACATCTCCCATAAAAACCGGACAGGTTTCTTTAGCGTTATCGCAGACAGTTATAACATAATCAAATGACTGCGAAAGATATTTATCAACATTTTCGGGAATCCTGCCGCTGATATCTATCCCGATTTCCTTCATTGCCTGAACTGCAAAATCATTAATCTTATCTGCAGGCTTCGTTCCGGCAGAGAATACTTCAAGTTTTTTATCGATCGATTTAAGATAGCCTTCAGCCATCTGGCTTCGGCTGGAATTACCCGTACAAAGTATAAGTATTTTCTTTTTCATCAACCGCATTTACATTATTAAAAAATTGCCCCGTATATAAGACCGCTGATTGTCGCCATCACAATAACTAATGAAACATATACGACGGTTTTCTGTGTCCCGATGATGCTCCTGATCACCAGCATACTCGGCAGAGATAACGCAGGACCGGCAAGGAGTAATCCTAATGCCGGACCTTTACCCATTCCGCTGTTGATAAGTCCCTGAACGATTGGAATTTCTGTCAGCGTTGCGAAATACATAAACGCCCCGGTTACGGACGCAAATAAGTTTGATAAAACAGAATTGCCGCCGACCAGAGCTGTAATCCAATCATTGGGAATTATGCCGCGGCCTCCGTCCGGAGAACCGAGGAAAAATCCTGCAACCAGAACACCTGCTGCAAGCAGCGGTAAAATCTGCTTTGCAAAAACCCAGGTCTCTTTCATCCAGTCGTTTGACTCTCCTTCTGAAAGTGAAAGTATGAGACTCAGCGATAGAACAGCAACTGTAAATGGAATCAATGGCAGCCCGGGAAAGATAAAAAAGGAAATAAGAGTAATTGCAGCAGCTGTAAGAACATAAAAAACATTTAACCTGAGGATAAAAATCAATGAGAGAACCAAACCGACTGCGGATATTGAAGTAAAGATCCATTTATTCGCGAACATAAAATACCAGAATCCCTCCTGATTATCGGGTCTACCCCAGTTGGCAAAAACCAGAATGGCAGCAAGAATAAAAAAATGAACCGCTGTCTGCCAGAGCGGTCTTTTCTCTTCCACGGCGGGCATTGCCATCTGTTGTTCGGCTTTTTCTTTTTCCTCATTCCTGTATATAAATGCCATGATCAACCCGATTATTACACTGAATGAAACAGCCCCGATAACTCTGGCAATTCCCAGTTCAATTCCAAGAACTCTGGATGTAAGAATGATTGCAAGAATATTTATTGCGGGGCCGGAATAGAGAAAGGCAATTGCCGGACCTAAACCCGCACCGCGTTTATGGATTCCGGAGAACATAGGCAGAACAGTACAGGAACATACGGCGAGTATCGTCCCTGAACCGGAAGCCACTGTATATGCAAGCCATTTTTTTGCGTTTGCACCAAAGTATTTAATTACGGATGCCTGACTGATAAAAACAGAGATTACCCCGGCAATAAAGAATGCGGGGACCAGACAGAGCAGAACGTGTTCCTGTGCGTACCATTTTGTTAAGGAAAGCGATGAACTTACTGCTTCCCGGAAAATAGGTGAGTTTACCGGGAGATAGTACGCAATGAGGAACAATGCTATTATTATTAATAGTTTCTTATAGTCTTCGCGCCATAAAAAGGATAGATTTTCCCATCCGGATGTTTCGCTGATTGTAGTATTGGAATTAAATAATTTTTTAACGGCTGCAGATCTCATAACGATTTATTCTTTGTACTTTTTCCTTGTCGCTGATGATAAACTGGTCATCGGCGATCCAGAAATCTAATGTAATTATAATAGAAGGAACTCTGTTATCGGAAGGATGAGGATTGATTTTATAATTTACCCATTTACCGTCCTTTTCTTCAATAATAAAGCCGGTATCACGCAATATACTTAAATGCCTTGAAACAGTTGATGTTGCCAGTCCGAGAACTTCGGTTATCTCGCAGACGCATAGTGGTTTTGACTGAAGCATTTTCAGAATGCGCAGCCTGTTGAGGTCGGAAAGGGCTTTAAATAACCTGGTATTGTCCTTCATTCCGCAAAAATCATTTCGTTAATTAACGAAATATATAATTAAAAAAACCGGGATACAAATTTCTCCGCATCCCGGCTAAAACACTTAGTTTTTACTGGCAACAACTGTTATGCTGAAAATACCTTTAAGGTTTTTCTTATATTCCTTAATACCTTCATCCGAAACAAACTGACTTAACATCTCATCCGGCAGATCAATTCGTTTGGATTTCTTTATTTCAATATTTTTAAATCCGCTGTCTTTAATAATCCCGATATACTCTTCCTGTTTCAGCGCACCCGAAACACAGCCGGCATACATCTCGGCAGATTTTTTTAATTCATCCGTCATCTCACCCTGAATAACGATATCCGAAACACAAAAATGAGCACCCGGTTTAAGTATTCTGTAAATTTCGGCGAACGCTTTTTGTTTATCCGGTACAAGATTAAGCACGCAATTGCTTACAACAACATCAGCAAGATCATTTCCCAGTGGCATTCGCTCTATATCGCCGAGTCTGAATTCAACATTCTTATAACCAAGCTTTACATTATTAATATTTGCTTTTTCAATCATCTCTTCCGTCATATCGAGACCAATTACTTTTCCTTCATCACCGACGATGGCCCTTGCAACAAATACATCGTTCCCCGCTCCTGAACCAAGATCAACTACAGTATCCCCTTTTTTAATTCCCGCATATTCGGTGGGTATGCCGCATCCGAGACCAAGATCGGCATCGGCAACGTAACCTTCCAGATGATCATATTCATCTTCGATTACCGTATACCCTACAATTTTGGCTTCCGAACCGCCGCAGCAGGAAGGTCCGCAGCCGGTACTCTTCGCTGCTTTTGCAATTTCTCCGTATTTTTCTTTTACTACCTGTTTTAATTCATCAGATGATTCCATATTACTTTTCCTTTCCACTGATTTTTTCATTTTTTACTCCTTTATAGTTTGATTTAACAACAGCCTATTATCGAAAATAATTTGTCCATTGCTGCCTTTGCTTTTGTGAGAATTTTATTATTGATACAATAACAGATTTTAGGACCGTCAATTTCCCCATCAATTAAACCAACCCGCTTTAATTCCTTTAAATGCTGGGAAACGGTTGCCTGTGCCAGGGGAAGCTGGTCAACTATATTGCCGACCATGCAGGAATCCATATCATTCAAAATCTTCAGTATTCTTATTCTTGCAGGATGCGACAGTGCTTTTGCAATCTCCGCCATCCAGATATCTTCCGATCCGAACTCTTCTTTTTTAGAAAATGCCATTTTATCAAATCTCCATAACGTATATCGTAAATATACGATACATATATCAGGATGTCAAGACTTAATTAAAAAAAGTTTAGCGTTATTTGGCAGGTTTTTCCTTTACTAATCCCGGGAATGCGATTTTTTTCCGGGATTTTTTTGTGTGATAGGGCACAAGTGTGTTACAATGCTAAGAGTTTTAATCAGATTTTAATCAAACCTTAATGTTCAATAATAATGTTCGGTTACATTTGTAAAAATTCTCATATCCTCCTGACCTTCAAATTAAAAAAATTTCTTTATAGTGAAGAGCTGATAATTGGTCAACTAAATAACTTATTTATAAACATTAAGGATAAAAAATGAAAACCAGAACATTAATGATTGGTGTACTGTTGATAACTGCTCTCAGCTTCCTGAGCTTCAGATTTTTTGATGAGCCGCCCAAAGTTCCTTCTATTACGGGAACCTATAAATTTCTATCGCGCACGCTTCCTGACGGCACAGTACTTAAACCTCCGATGGTTGACGGCATTCAGACCTTCACTAAAGATGCAAGGAATTTTAACATTATGTGGTCTGATAAAAACGGGAAACATTTTTCTTTTTCGGTCTATTCCACTTATAAGTTTACTGATAAAGACTATACCGAATCAATTATTTTTGGAATAATGAATGACGAAATAAGTGGGAAGGGAATTACATACATAACCAATCAGACAAAGACCGTTCCCATTACTTTTGATGGGAAAAAATTAGATTTTAAATTCCCGTTTGATCCTCCGAGTGTGACTTTTGAAGGTAATAAAATGACTGCAACAGCTGAAGGACAGTTTACAGATTACTGGGAAAAAGTAAAATAGAATAGTCCCGGACACCCATAAATTTCAAAAAATATTACTTCCCTGTTAATCCGGATGGGTTGACAGGGATTTTTTATCTCCCCCACTTGAGAATCCTGATCTATAATTTAGTTAGTCCGGGTAAATAAAATTGAGTATTAGTATTTATATGTTCCATAATTTGGGTTCTAAATACCATAACCTAAAACTTTCGCTTGCGGTTTTTTTTCTGAGGTATCAACTGGTCCCTACAGTGGCTAATACTTAAAAATAATCTTGGGTATCTAAAGTTGATTTCATTCAAGCCCTTGCTCACCGGCAGTAAACGTGAACCGCTTGTTTTATGCTTTTAATTATTTATCCAACTTTTAGTTTTTTTAAAACTTCTTTAGCATTCTCATTATTTGGGTTTAGCTTAAGTGATTTTTCATAATTTTTTATTGAAAGTTCTTTATTGCCATCTTTTAAATATGCTTCACCGAGGCTATCGTAAACATTTGCGGAAGCCGGATATTCTTCTACATTCAGTTTAAGAATTTCAATTGCATCTTTTAATTTTTTCATTCCCATCAATTCATAACCTAATTCATTTAATTCAGATTCTCTGTAATCATAGGTCGTATCATTTGTTCTTTTCAAGTAATGATAACGCTGTAAAGCTGAATCTCTACTTTTGGATTTGTAAATCCGAAACATTATTTCTGCGATTGACAATTTAGGAAGTGCATATGGCTTACCATAAAGTATATCGGTCAAAGGATTAGCGATTTCATTCATATTTTTAAAATCATGATTGGTAAGGAAAATTATCATATTCTCTTCACGTGGAAATCGTTTAATGTAAGTATTAAAACCTCCGTATCTTCCGGCATGCATCGTTGTCAGCTCTCCATTAAAATCAACAAGCACCCAGCCAAATCCGTAATCAGATAAATTGCCGTTATTAAGTTTTGCAGGAGTAAATGCCTCTCTAAGAGTGGATTGCTTAACAAGTTTGTTTGTATAAAGAGCCTGGTCCCATTTAAAAAAATCTTCAACCGTAGAATATATTCCACCTTCACCATAAGTAAGAAGGTCATAATCATCAATATCTCCAAATCTATTATACCCAACTGCCTTACCGGGAATCTCCGGATGAGTCTCATCCTTTACAAAAGTATGGTTCATTTGCAAAGGGTGAAAGATATATTTTCCCAAAAAGCTGCTGTAAGTTTGAGAGGAAACTTTTTCAATTATTAATGCAAGAAGAACATAATTTGAATTACTATATTCAAATTTATCTCCGGGTAAAAAACCTAAGGAATCCTTATGCGTAAGGAAATCCAGTACTTCTTTATCGGTTAAACCCGGATGTTCAAGTCCCAATTCAACATAATCGGGTATCCCGGAAGTATGATTAAGCAAGTTCCTTATCGTAATTTTTTGAGCGTACGCTGGAAGTTCCGGAAAGTATTTATACAGTAAATCACTATATGATAACTTTTTTTGCTCAGTAAGAATCATTACTGCCATTGCCGTAAATTGTTTAGATAGTGAAGCAAGATAACAAGGGGTGGCCGGAGTAAAATCGATATTATTTTTAATGTCTGCCTTTCCTAATCCGTTTTCATAAATAACCTTTCCATGTTCGGCTATAAGAATACTTCCATTGAATTGACCTCTTTTTGAGAGAGTCTGCATAAGTGTGTCGATTCCTGACGATTTTGTTTGGGCAATACAGTTTGCACTCACTGTCCCCCAAAAAATAATGCTTGTGATTATTCTTATAAATGTTATAATCGAATATCTGCTGCAAATCATAAATTTTCCTTAAAATCTTTTAATATATAAGATATGTAAATACTGGAATATAAGATTAAACATTTATCATTTTTTAGAATTTACTTTGCTGGAGACATGAAAAGGATAAAAGGTTTTTTGAAGTGATGGATTTGCAAGTCGCATAACACAGAGCGAAAGGGACCACAGACTTGTCCGACTTCTGGCGGACTAGCACAGATTAACACAAAAAATAATTTTTAATCTGTGTGAATCTGACCTTAATTATTTACTTTTTCCCTTATATAACTCCCATTTGCAACTTCAACCGCTGTCATATATGCAAGCTTTACAATATTTTCATATAAGGCTCCGTTTAGTGTTTCAACTTTATCCGATGGAAGATGAAGATGATCATAGCTGTTCGTTGTTACAAAGTATAAACAGGGAATTCCCTTCTCGTCGAAAGGCGTTGCATCTGCGCCGCCGCCGCTCCAGGTTGTATTGACCATTAAGTTAATACCTGCTTCATCATTTCGTTTTGCAATTTGCCAGAGAATAGGAGCGCTTCTACCATTGCCCACCTGAATGCTGTCGCCGTATCCAACACAATCAAGGTTTAACATCGCGGTTATATTATCATATCCCTGTTTCCAGCTTTTAACAAAATGCTTTGAACCGTCCAATCCCTGCTCTTCGCCTGCAAATAAAACAAAAATAACCGAACGCTTTGGTTTTATTCCGTTCCTGATAAATGCTTTAGCAATTTCTAAAACACCAGCCGATCCCGAGGCATTGTCGTTCGCACCGGGAAATAATAGTCCCGCCTGGGTGCCAACGTGATCCAGGTGTGCACCGACAATTACATATTCGTTTTTAAGCACCGGATCGCTCCCTTCAATCATTCCCGCGACATTCATTGTTAAGGCATTTTTTTCGTACCATGCATGGACTTCAACAATTGCTTTTGTCGTCAGGTTCACTGAGAATGGTTTTTTCGATTCATCAATCTTTGTCTGGCAATTGCTTATTGAAAATCCTGTCCCGGTTAATAGTTTATTTGCTGCATCTGACGAAATATGAAGCTGCGGAAAATCGACCGGCTGTTCGCCTTCGCCATGCAGCACACTTCCGATCAGCGGCTGCGGTTTGTCATCATTGGGAAGCGAGATAAACAGAATACTTTTTGCGCCATGTTTTTTTGCAGTAAGGGATTTTTGCCGCGGATAACCATCGCCCAGGTCTTTATCATCAATCTTCCATTTGGGATTTTGCTTGAATACCATTACTATTTTATTATCTGTATCTATACCTGTAAAATCATCGTAATTTAAATCAGGACGGGAAATTCCGTAGCCGCAAAAAACAACAGGCAGCTTAAGACTGTTTGTTCCCGTAAATCCGCGGCAAACAAAATCTCTGCCTAACTCATAATTAATTGTATCTGTCCCGACTACGGTTTTGAAGACTGCAGGTGAATCTATCCTGTTGTATTCTATATTAAAATATTGAAAATACTTTTCATCCCCGGCGGGTTTTAAACCAAGCTCATAAAACTTATCCGCAGCGAAACGTGCGGCTTTGTTGAAGCCCTCGCTGCCTGCTAATCTTCCCTCAAACTCTGATGATGAAAGAATCTTAACATTCTGAAGCAGCTCTTCTTTATTAATTTTATAAATTTTCGTTGAGTTTTGTGCATTAACAAATATCGCTGTAATTAAAACTGCAAAAGTTATAAGTTGTGTTTTCATATCCGGATTTATTTTTCTATAAAATGATTGCTAATAATACAAAATTCCAAAAAACATATCATTTAAAAATACGCGGTGTATATTTTTGTCCAATTCCCCTATAAGTAAATAGGCTGGAGCCGGGTGTTGTAAAAAATTATTTTGTGTATTCAGATTCAATTGCTTATTTATTGCGTTTAGTCCAACGGGAAAAATATTCAGACAACATCAGGGCGTTAGGCGTATTTCAAATATCAATATCGGGGTTTTTTATTTATAATGGTTGCTTCTATCAAATAAAAAACGCAAATTAAGTTACAAGAATTTGTTCAAATTTTAAGAATTCGTTTGTGGGGTAAGATATTTAATGTATCTCTAAAGAATACATTTAATTTATTTTGACTTTAAAGGGAGAAAAATCAGAGTTCAGCTAATGAATAACCTTCCTGCATACCATCATGAAATCTCCCGGTTCGAATTATACAGAAGCTTTTTTGCTTTTAGGAGAAATCGGATAAAAACTAAAGTAATATTTAATCATTTTAAGAGATGGAAAATATTATGAAGTACTTTTACAAATTTACAGTTTTAATCTCTGCAGCTTTATTCCTGGCAGCCGGAAATACTTTCCCGCAATGGTTTATTCAGCAAAGCGGTACAGATGAATTCCTTTATTCTGTTTATTTTACGGATGAGTTTAATGGTACGGTAGTAGGCACCGGGGGAACAATCCTCAGAACAACTGATGGCGGCAACAACTGGGTTTCTCAATTGAGCGGAACATCAAAGGTGCTTCTGGATGTTTATTTTATAGATGCAGGAAATGGATTTGTTGTGGGTGATTACGGACTTATACTCAGAACCATCAACGGCGGAAATAACTGGGTGCATCTGACAAGCGGAACAAATTATACGCTTTATGCGGTTTCTTTTTCAGATGTTAATACGGGTACTGCAGTCGGTTCTGAGGGAGTAATACTCAGGACAACTGACGGGGGGCAGCAATGGCGTTTTCAGGTAAGTAATACTTATTACCCGCTTTATGATGTTTCTTTTAAAGATGCTTTACATGGTGTTATCGTAGGCGGAAGCCTGACAATTTTGAGAACGACCGACGGAGGGGAAACCTGGATCGATGAGTCGCTCAGGGCACCGCACGAATTGCTTGCCGTGTCATTCAGTGATGTGAATAAAGGGACGGCTGTCGGATACTACAGCGTAATCCTGAAAACAACTGATGGAGGACAAAACTGGGTTTACCAGACGAACGAAACGGGCCTCTGGTGGTATGGTGTGTCATTTACCGATGAAAATACGGGAACAGCGGTTTCTGATTTTGGAACGATTATAAGAACAACCGACGGAGGGCAGAATTGGATACAGCAGCAAAGCGGAACATACGCCATGCTTGAAGATGTGTGCTTTACTGATGCCAATCATGGCACTGCCGTAGGTGATTCGGGAATAATACTGAGAACAGTGGATGGAGGAGTGCCGGTTGAACTTGTTTCGTTCAGTGCAGAGTTCGTTAACGATGCAGTCGTTTTGAAATGGCAGACCGGAACGGAGAGTAATAACAGGGGATTTGATATCGAAAGACAGCAGCCTGGCGGAGCCGAAATCCCGCCTGAAGGAGGATTTTCAGTCAGCAATTGGAAGAAGATTGGATTTGTGGAAGGAGCGGGAACAACAACCGAACCACAATCATATTCATATACCGATGACAACATTTTTGAAGGAATATGTAAATACAGGTTAAAGCAGATTGATTATGATGGTTCTTTCAGGTATTCAAAGGAAATAGAAGTCGTTGTTAAGAGTACTCCAAAAGATTATATACTATATCAAAATTATCCTAATCCCTTTAACCCTGTAACAGCAATAAAATATTCTCTCGCTTTGCCTTCTGCAGTTCAAATCAAAGTTTTCGATATACTTGGCAATGAAATAGTAACTTTAGTTAGTGAAGAAAAACCTGCAGGAAATTATGAGGTTATCTTCGATGCATCTGACCTGGTCAGTGGAGTATATTTCTATCAAATAAAAGCTGGTTCGTTTATTGATACAAAAAAAATGGTTTTGCTGAAATAAAATCAGTCATCTGTTGTCATTAATGGTTAATCTGAGCCATGTATTGTCATTCGGTTGTCAGTTAAACTGTAGGAATTTCAACTACCTCGACGGTTTATCAACCGAAGGTTGGCAGGCGGATTTATGAAATTCTTATTTAATAATTGAATTGCCACGAAGACACAAGAACACGAAGACAAATTAAAAAATCCCTTTGCGTCTCTGCGGTGAAAGACGGAGTAACGCTTTTTATTCATCAATCTAATTTTCAATTTTATTTTTTTTAATACGATTAAATTCGGAAATAACATTAGGTTTATAAAAAATTGATAAAAACCAATTATCAAATGGCGGCGGAGTTTTAAGTGAGGGATCATTTTCGGGCAGAATTCCTTTTTCCAGGTAAGTCATTGCGATCTTATGAATGCTCTCAAAATACATCTTTAGAGTGTCAATACTAGAGATAGAGCCGACAGGTCCATGCCCGGGTACAAATATTTTAATGTTTAATTGTGCAATGCTGTCTAAATAATTTTGCCATTTATCTGGATCCCCGTCCCCAAGCCATGGCTGATTTTGAACAAAAAGCAGATCTCCCAAAAATGCAATCTGTTCATCAGGAATGTATAAAAAAAGATCACTTTCTGTATGCCCGGTACCGTATGACAAAAGTTTCACTGTGCGTTTAGTGCCGTGTATAATCAGCTGATCGTTAAATGTCAGGTTCGGTAATATTGTTGTCAATACATTATCAGACGCTACGAGAGCCTCAAAATATCCTTTCCACATTTTATGTTCGTCCCTTTCATGCGGAGTCATTACAGAAGTGTCCTGATTACTAATTTTTTCGAGCTGAATGGGTGCTTCCGTTTTATCATTTGCTATTTCTTCCGGCTGAAATTCAGCAATAAGTTCCCTCGTCCTTGCGGTACTGATTATGAAACCTTTTTCAAACACCTGGTCTCCGCCAATATGATCATTATGGAAGTGACTATTTACAACATATTTTATTTCATTACCGGTGAGCTGTTGTGATACTTTTTTAAGGTCATCCGCCGTTTCGGGAGTCATAAAAGGATCAAATACAAGTGCGGCATCGCCAAGATCAACAATGCCGGCATTACAAATAGCATAACCGCCTGTTTTTGCTATGGCTGCGTATACACCATCACCAAGTTTTTGAATTCTGAAATGATTTGATCGAAATGTTTGTGCAAAGGAACTGAATGTGAATATTAGCAACACCCATAAAAAAATATGCTTATTCATTTTTGAACCTTTGGTTAAAATTTATCAGATATCATATCTTTCCTTTACAAAACTGAACCAGTCTAACTCGAATTCAGCCGTTGTCATACCAAGTGTTTCAGCAATATTACCATTATTTATTATCAGGTCTCTGAGGTGCTGACGGCTCCAATGTACAATGATATACTCTGCGAGCAGATAACCGACCTCATAAATCCGGGTATCACTGATAGAATTTAATTCGGCAAGTGCCGGGGGATTATGCTGCACCATATATGGCAGCAATGAAGGATGAACAAACTGTCCTGCTTCATAAAGTGCGATACTTTCCCATAACCATCTTGGCCTGTTTCCAAATGCCGCATTAATATTCAGCGTTATGCAATGAGCAAATTCATGGATAAGGGCAACAATCATATAACTATATACCTGGTCAGGGTGTTTAGGCGATATCATGTGTATCTGGTCTTTTGCGGTAGCCAGACCGATTGCCCATGATGGTATACTGAATCCAACTGCTTCTGCAAGTTCATCGTGTGTTTTATAAAAATGAACATTAACCATCGCTATTGAATCCGTCAGGAGATCGGAAAGAAATTTAGAATATTTGCTTTCGAGCGAATCGCTTATGACTTTAATTGAAAGGCTGTCATATGATGTATAGTAGAATGTGAAATGTGCCGAATTGTAAGGATATGGTATCGGGATCGGAATAACATTTTCATCAGGTCCTGCGATTTCTCTATCGCAGGATGAAAAAATCAAACCCGCTATCAAAAGAATGGAAAATAAAAAATACCTGCCCGGTGAAGTTTTCATATCAATGCCTGATAATGAAAAAACTTACCGGCAATTTAATAATAAAAGCACTCTTATAAAATTTCCGGGTGATTCAAATATACAACCAGCCACCTCTGGATAATTCGTAAAATCATAAAATTGATCTGAGTGAATAAACCGGAATAACTTCTAAAAGATGTTAATTGCTATTCCGCCGGTAATTAAAAAACCGGAGAAATCAAATTCCAATCCTTTGCCGTTAACCTCTGTTAATGGCTCATCCTTATATGTGATTCCGTTTACCAGGTGATCGCCTTTTAGCTCTCCTGCATTTGACATTCTAGGCACTTAGTATAGTTGTTGCAATAATAAATAGAAGGTCGGTACTTTCATCAGGAACTTTTGCTATTTCTGGTGCAAAAATAGAAAATATTAGGTCAGAAAAAACACACCGCTTCTTTAGACCTCTCAAGTGCATAAAACCGAAGCGTAATTCCTAATTCTAAAGAATTAACTCCATTTTCATCCTTTCGGATGATTGTCTTTGCTTATAACTCTTTTTAATCTATTTAAGCAATAAATAATTTTTAAATTATTTCGGGAGATCTATATGAAAAGAACAGTTTACTTTCTTATTATTACAACATTACTATTTTTTACTCAAAAGGTTTTTACTCAAACAGCACACGATGTAACTGTTGCAAACTTTGCTTTTACACCTGACACTTTGACAATTACTGTTGGAGATACCGTAAAGTGGACTTGTATTCAAGGTACTCACAACGTTGTCGCCGATGATAACAGTTTCACCAGTGGTCCTGTAACCCCGGCTCCCTGGGTGTATTCGCATATATTTACAATTGAAAGCCGCAATCCTTATTATTGTGCGCTTCACGGCGGCCCCGGCGGAATAGGAATGTCTGGAGTTATTACCGTTCAAGCTGCTTCTGATATCCGGAACGAAGGCATTTCGATTTACAAATTTGATTTAATACAAAACTTTCCGAACCCATTCAATCCAACAACTACAATATATTACAGAATTCCGGAGAAAAGTACTGTAAGCCTAAAGGTTTTTAATTTATTAGGAAGTGAAGTTATATCTCTGGTTAATGAAGAAAAATCTGCCGGGAGTTACCAGGTTGAGTTCAGTGCAGTTAATCTTCCAAGTGGTATCTACTTCTACAGACTTCAGGCAGGTTCATCTATTGAAACTAAGAAGATGATTTTGCTGAAATAATTTAATTTGTAAGCTTCATTCTGCCCGGTGCGAAAATCTGAGGCGGAATTTGCAAATGACAGATCACCCGGTCATTGCAAACGAGACTGGCATCTAAAGTATATGCGAGTGAAGCAATCCCGTTCTCCATCCCTCCGTCCCACTTTATAGACTGCACCAATTCGGCGAAATCTATATTATTAACTCATCGCGGGCTTGTCTTGCCAAATCAACTAATTGCCAGTAGGGCGGATAGTAACCTTTTTGAATCCTGAATTGTTGGGCAAGAATTTTCAGCCTTTCTGCTATCCTGCTGTGCTCATCTGAATATTTTACATTCCTTAAAGCGCCTTCTGGACTCATACCTTCGGGCACAGGACCAACCAGTCCGAATAAATTTAATATGCTGCTATACAATTTCATCACTCTTCCAATTGGTAGCAGATACCAGTTATAAGACAAAACTTTTCCGCTGTCTGCCTCTTCCAGCATAACATCGGTAACAGCATTGTCCATATGATCTTTATAAAGAGTTTCTGAATCACGCCATTCTGCAACGACAGATAGTTGCGGATCATATTCCAGATCGGAAGGTTCTTCAGTCTCAAAATATCTGACTCCGAAAGCTGCTAACCAGTTTCTAATACCCCTCGAAGAAATATTCGATAAGCCCGTCCATAACTTTATACCAAATTTATTATAGGCTGAAGATGCAACTTCAGAACAAAATTGTTTTCCGGCATCCTTAATATTCATTTCGAAATCATATGGAATATGTTTTTGCGTGGCTAAATTCAGAGCATATGACGCGGCTTTATGAGGAAGTACCGGATCATTCGATATAAGATCATATCTTAATCTTAAAACCATTATTCTAAGCTTTGTATCGTTAAGATAGTCATCTAATGTGGATATCACCACACCCCTTTCAATATGTGATTCGATAATTGAAACTTTATTTGTTTTTTCATCAATATAAACCAAGGCGACGTGTGAAAAATTTCCGGGATAATCATTACCTCTTGCAATTAGTGCGGAAGTTGGTGCTCCGCCTCTTGAAACTAAAATATCTCCACTGTGAATAGTAACTCCTGATATGTGAGAAGCGGGAGTAACAGAGAACTCTTCAATACCTTTTATTAATTGAGGGACCTTATCTTCGGGTAATTGAAGCATAATTTCTTCAATTGCAGTCCTGTTACCGTAAAGGAGTCTGTAAAGAGTATTTTTCGACTCTAAAGAATTCAGATCCCAGTGTCTCGATTGCTCTTTAACAATGTTTCTCAGATTGGAATAAAATGTGATATAGTCGGCAAAATAATTACTGCAGGCCGGAATTAACGGAGCTGTATTAAAGATATTGTTTTCAAGCAGCCTGAATCTTTGGTCCGATGGGCCTGGTTTGTCAACTGAAATTTCTTTTAAAATAGCATTTGACTTGTTAAATAAAGAATCAATTGCAAATTTTACTTCTTCGCAGCCCACAGACTGAGCAGCTAAAAACTTCTTTTCTAAATTTTGCCATACAGTATCCTGATTCCATATAAAAGGCTTTTTAATGCCGGCTGGAATGATAGTATCCGGCTCAAATGGGATTAACAGCAGTAAGTATATTATTATCAAAGAAGAGATGAAGATAAGGGTCTTACGGAATTTTATTTTCTTTCTATTGGAATGCATATTAAAAAAATAATATAACCTGCCGATAAATTTCGAATATTTATGCTATAAGTACAACAAATACATTGATACAAAAAAGTTGTCATTGGAAAAAATTGCATCGTTTCACGAGGAAGACAACTGATTCAGAGATGTCATTTTTAAACACGTTCTATCGTTATATTACACGACCTCTCTTCCTCCATACCAATAGTTGCATCTATTTCATAATGTTAACAACTCCCGATTTTACATTTGCTTAAATGATTCTTTAGTTTACTGTAGTATTAATTTCTGCAGCTGTTTCCTCAGAACTGAAGGAAACTATCTATTGATTATTAAAAAATAAAAGAAGATATTGTTTGCTGCGTTTCGGTATGGGAGATTGTGTTTGATAAGCTTTTAAATGTGTGAGAATTTTTTTACGCCCTGGATGGAACATAAAAGCCTAATAATTTCAGATAATGAATGATAAGATAATATCACATTACAGGATAACGGGTAAAATCAGCGAAGGGGGTATGGGTGTTGTGTATAAAGCAGAAGACCTCAGGCTGAATCGTACTGTTGCAATTAAATTCCTGCCTGCAAATGTAACAGCAGGCCTGGATCAGAAAAACCGGTTTCTTATTGAAGCAAAAGCTCTGGCAACTTTGAATCATCCAAATATTGCAACAATTTTCGAAATTGAAGAATCCGGTGATGAATTGTTTATCGTTATGGAATATGTCGATGGCAGCGACTTACGCAGAATTATGGCTGACTACCATACAGCCGATGGCGGTTATGAAATGCCGCTGGAAATTATTCTTAAGATGGCAGAGCAGATAATCCGGGGATTAAAGACTGCACATCAAAAGCAAATTATCCACCGCGATATAAAACCTGAAAATATAATGATAAACACCGGGGGATACGTAAAGATCCTTGATTTTGGACTGGCAAAAATGGCAGGTTCGGAACAGTTGACTAAAACTGGTACTACTATGGGAACGGTCGCTTATATGTCGCCCGAACAAGCCGGCGGTAAAGGTACCGATCACCGCACCGATATCTGGAGTTTTGGCGTAGTATTATATGAAATGATTACCGGCTGCCGACCTTTCAAAGGAGACTATGAACAGGCAGTTATTTATTCGATCTTAAATGAAGATCCTGCTCCCCTCGAAGAGTACCGCAGAGATTTACCTGAGAATTTAAAAAAATTAGTCAATAAATCTCTTTCAAAAAATCCGGATGACCGGTACGCAGACTGTGAGGCTTTATTAAAGGATATGCAATCGTGTACACCTTCACCGGTACAGGATTTTAAAATGGATGTGCATAAAACAATCCCTCCTCTGAAAAAACACCGGAAGCTCAGACAGTATTTCAAATGGGTGATAATACCTTTGATAATAATTCTGTTTGCAGCAGGTATATATATTTTCGGCCCTGAACTTCATAGTTCCAGATCATATGGGAAAAAAATTGCGGTATTACCATTCCTTAACCTGAGCAATAATGTGAATGATGAATACTTCAGCGACGGAATAATGGATGATATTCTTACGCAGCTTGTAAAAATAAGCGATTTGAAGGTAATCTCACGTACAACGATGATGCGCTACAAAAACTCCGACAAGGATTTAAAGGAAATTTCAAAAGAGGTAAATGCCGATGTCGTTCTCGAAGGAAGCATCAGGCATTATGCCAATCAATTGCGGATTACGGTTCAATTAATAGATGCCAAAACTGATGAACATATATGGGCAGAGAGTTATGACCGCAGCATTAAAGATATTTTTGATGTTCAGAGCCAGGTTGCTTCCCAGATAGCAGGCACGCTTCAGGCAGAGCTGTCTTCGGGTGAAAAAGAAGGCCTTACCAGATTGACGACAAAAAATCCTGAAGCATATAATGCTTATCTGCAGGGACGCTATTTCCTTCAGCTCCATACCCGTGAGGATCTGGAGAAGGCGACAGTTTATTTTAAGCAGGCAATTCAGTTCGATCCGCTTTATGCGCAGCCCTGGGCGGGATTATCCCAGGTTCATAGTACTCAGGCAGATATGGGCATCCTGCCGATAGAAGAAGGTTACAAACTTGCGAAAGCCGAAGCCGAACAGACGCTTAAGCTCGATCCGAAACTCGCTGAGGCATATGCACGTCTTGCCTGGATAAATATGACTTATGATTGGAATTGGAATAGCGCCGATAAAAATTACAAACTGGCCTTGCAGCTTGAGCCCGGTAATGCCGCAATTATCCAGAGCAGCGGAGTACTTGCATCTGTATTCGGCCGGCTTAATGAAGCAATTGAATTAAGTAAACAGGCAATAGAACTTAATCCACTGTTGAGTACACCCCGTTATAATTTGGGTCTTTACTATTATTATGCACACCAATGGAGAGAAGCTGAAGCTGCAGTACGCAAAGCTCTTGAATTGAATCCTCAGTATCCCGATGCACACGTGCTGTTGGGAAGAATATATCTTGGCGCATCAAAACCAAAGGAAGCTCTTGTTGAGATGAACTTGGAGACAGAAATACCCTGGCGCAAATTCGGACTTGTGCTTGCATATCATACGCTGGGAATGAAAAAAGAAGAGGAAAAAACATTAACGGAGTTTATTAAAGAATATCAGTACGATTCAGCATATCAGATCGCAGAGATTTATGCATTCCGGGGTGATTCAAACGCCGCCTTTAAATGGCTGGAGGTTGCTTACAAACAGCGGGATGGTGGTCTCGGGGACATGAAGAGAGACCCTTTGATGGATAATATCGTGAAGGATCAGCGATACGCAGTATTTATGGAAAAACTTGGGTTGTAAATCGCGTCTTTTTATTATTACTGCGGGAAAGCAATATCAATAAATTTCTTTTAAAATCAGCAAATCTTGTATGAGTTCCTATCAGATCCAGTTTATCAACTTTCCTTCTAAAATCTGAGTTCAATTCTTCCGGAACCTTTGCATTTAGAATCTGAAGTGTTTCTTCTTCCGTAAAATCTATTTTTTGATCAACCCTCTGTCGCACATTCTTATTCTCCGGACAGTAGTGCTGACAAAGCATACATCCGATTAGACTATTATGTGCCTGCGGTTCAATCCATTCCGGAAATTCATTTTCGTTTTCATTAAAAAAAGTAATGCATCTGCTCGCATTTATTATAAAACTGCTGTTATTAATTGCACCGGTAGGGCAGACATTAATACATGCATTACACGTATTACATCTTTCAAGCATCCTTAATTGATACCAGTTATCCTCTTTTACCGGTAGATTTGTATAAAATGAAAAAAGTTGAAAATAGCTTCCAAATCCTTTAACATAAGTAATATTGTTTTTACCGTAGTATGCGAGACCGCTATGCACAGCAAGTAATTTTTGAGGTAACTCAGTCTTAACAGCCATGTATCCTTCAGGTTCGAGGTCCAAAGATATAAAATTAAGAAATTTTTCCACCGTATCATCATATCCCACATATGTTGGCGGAATAAAAAGGTTATAATCCAGACCTGAATATTTAAAACAAACTTCAGAATGATAACTGGGAAGAGCAATAGTTATTATTGATTGGGCATCAGGAATACTTTCGGGTATTTTGAAACTTAAAGGAGAAATATATCTGTCGAATAATTTTTTATCCGG
>Ga0153915_10001011_pt1 | contig 25941 bp, 20 predicted proteins | sample Opewatmetagenome_2_FD_107003 | JGI IMG/M metagenome (GOLD analysis project Ga0153915, IMG submission 107003) | Freshwater wetland microbial communities from Ohio, USA - Open water 3 Core 3 Depth 3 metaG | ecosystem: Environmental > Aquatic > Freshwater > Wetlands | place: USA: Ohio, Lake Erie...
CCGTCGAGGAAGCAGAAGCTGTCGAGGAAGCCGAAGCCGTCGGGGAAGCCGAAGCCGTCGAGGAAGCAGTAGCCGCTGAGGGAGCCGAGGCTGTCGAGGAAGCCGAAACCGTCGAGGAAGCCGAAGCCGTCGAGGAAGCAGAAGCTGTCGAGGAAGCCGAAGCCGTCGGGGAAGCCGAAGCCGTCGAGGAAGTCGAAGCCGTTGAGGAAGCCGAAGCCGTCGAGGAAGCCGAAGCCGTCGAGGAAGCTGAAGCCGTCGAGGAAGCCGAAGACGTCGAGGAAGCCGAAGCCGTCAAGGAAACCGAAGCTGACAGTACGAAGGAGAAACCCTCCTGGATGCCAGCTGAGCAGATCTTGTCGGAAGAGACTGCCGCGAGCATATATGAGCATCTGGAAATTCATATCCCCGCGCAGAAACAAAAAGTCCTTCATGCAAGTGGAAGCGAGACTCGAAGTTCCGTTCTGCAGATCATGGAGCGGGGACAGGATGCCATTGAGGAACTGACCCCGATCAGGGAAATCCAGCCTTTGCCGATCGAGCCACAGGAGCAGGGTTTAGAGTATCTTCCAATGGCGGATGATCAGCATGAAATGCAGATGTCGGGGAGTCAGGTTCCCACTCTGCTGGAAGCAGATCGGCAGATCATGTCATTTGGCAGTAAAGAAGAGGCCAATCGTCCGGCTGAAGAGCCTCGTGAGCCGGAGGCTGATCAGATCGAGGAGATGGAAGAACTGGAAGAGCTTCAAGATACCGGAGAACTCGAAGAAGAGGTCGCAGTGCCCGTAGAAGGTGCCGAAGAAGAGAAAGTGGAGGAATTAGAGCCTGAGCTTCTTGGAGAGGAATGGTCCGAAAAGGATCAGGAAGCGGAATTGGATCATCTGACTTCCGAAGGCAAGTTGCAGACGCTTGATCTGGATGAAATACGAAGGATCGTAGAAGAAGGAAAATCGGCCATTGTCATGGAAGATGGCGTTTTCCGCATCAAGGAAGATATCTATACTGCAAGAGCCATCAAGGCCAAGGAAGGGAAACTGGCGGAAATCGCCGATGCCGTCATCCGCAGCGAAAAGAAAGCGGAAGAGGCGGCTTACGAATCGTCCGTTTCCAAAGATGAGGCTTCGGGAATTGGCGATCTTTTCCAGGATGCCGAGCTTGTGGATCTGTCTCCCACCGTGGATGGCCAGAGAGGCGAAGAGGAAGGTCGACTTACGCTTCTTGAGGATGAGAAGAAAGCGACTCTCCAATTCAAGAAGAATGGCATTGATTATGACGGCTTTCTTGGCCTTTTCCCTAAATCCTATACCTATACGGCCCAGGTGAAATCGCTTGTGGAAATCACGCGACGCGCAAGCGCTGTCAGCGGTGCCATATTCGTGTTGAAAGACGGAAATGTTGTTCCGGAGATTACCATTGGCTTATCCGAAAGCAGTGCAAAGATATTCCTTTTAAAAGAAACCGAACCGTTCGTTGTTCGATATATGAAAACAAGATTAGGGGTGGTTATACAAAAAACCTTCCTTGAAATGCATACTTTTGAGGGGAAAACCGATCCTCAGGACAGCAGATTCATCAAGCGTTCCGTTTTCCTTCCCGTCCAGTTCCATGGACAGGATGCGTATTTATTCCTCGCATTCACGGCGGACTCTGATATACGACTTGGGGAGATTCTTGCCAATATACGGATCGAATAATATATAAAACAGCTACTATAATTATCTATATTTCGGCCTTGACAAATTCTTCATCTTCTCCGTATAGTATCTTTCATCACGTTAGGTGGAGGAAGAAATGAGAATCATACTTTATCTGATTCTTCCTCTTGCCGGTGTGCTTCTCGGGTGGATATTTCGATGGCTATATGCTCGATTTCAGCTTTCATCCTGCGAACAGAAGGCTTCCCGCGTCGTAAGCGACGCGTTGAAGGAGGCGGAAGCGAAGAAAAAAGATGCTGTGCTCGAAACCAAGGATTTGCTCCTAAAAGAGCGAAACCAGGCGGAAAGGGAAACGAGAGAGAGGCGTATCGAGCTTCAGCGTGTCGAGCGTAGACTGTTGCAGAAGGAAGAAAACCTAGAGAAGCGGGTAGAGTCCCTCGAAAAGCAGGAGAGGACTCTCCAAAACCGGGAGAGGTTGGCGGACGAGAGGGAATCCGGGATCACCAAGGAAGAACAACGGGTGGCCACGGAATTGGAAAGAATCTCCGGACTGAGCAAGGCGGATGCCAAGAAAATGCTCATCCAAAGCCTGGAGAACGAGGCGCGTCACGACGCGCAGGTTTCCATCAATCTCATAGAGCAGGAAGCCAAGATCACGGCCGATAAAAAGGCCCAGGATATCATCGTCACCGCCATCCAACGGATGGCCACGGACGTGACTTCCGAGATCACCGTGACCACGGTGAGCCTGCCGAACGACGAGATGAAGGGTCGGATCATCGGGCGGGAGGGACGGAATATCCGTACCCTCGAGACCCTCACGGGCGTCGATATCATCATTGATGACACGCCGGAAGCTGTAGTGATTTCATGTTTCGACCCCGTACGGAGGGAGATTGCCAAGGTGTCGCTGTCCCGCCTGATCTCGGACGGAAGGATCCATCCGGCCAGGATCGAGGAGATCGTCCAGAAGGTGACAAAGGAAATCACCCAGACGATCTACGAGGAGGGCGAGAAGGTTCTGTTCGAACTGGGCATCCACAACATGAGCCCGGAAGGAATCCGGACCCTGGGAAGGCTGCATTTCCGTACCAGCTACGGGCAGAACGTGTTGAACCACTCCAAGGAAGTCGCCATCATCGCGGGCATGATCGCCGCGGAGGTGGGCGCCAACGTGGAACTGGCCAAGAGGTCCGCCCTGCTGCACGACATCGGCAAGGGCATCGAGACCGACGGGGACGGGAACCATGCTGAAGTCGGCATGGAAATGGCGCGGAAGCTCGGCGAGGATCCCAAGGTGGTGAATGCCATCGGGAGCCACCATGGGGACGTGGAACAGGAAAGCGTGGAAGCCGTGATCGTGCAGATCGCGGACGCCATCTCCGCCTCCAGGCCGGGAGCCCGCAAGGAGACCCTGGACAACTACCTGAAACGCCTCGAAGACCTCGAGAAGCTGGCCACCGATTTCTCCGGAGTGGAGAAGGCGTATGCCATCCAGGCCGGCCGGGAACTGCGGGTCCTTGTGAGCAATGACAATGTCAATGACGAATCCGCCAAAGACCTAGCCAAGAACGTGGCCAAGCGGATCGAGAACGAGCTGAAGTACCCTGGACGCATCAAGGTGACCATCATCCGGGAGATGAGGGTCGTGGAATACGCACGGTGACGGAGACCCTTAGGGCTCTGCTTGTTGGAGATATCGTGGGAAAGCCCGGATGCAGGGCGCTTTTTACCTGCCTTCCGGCGCTTTCCCGCGAACTGGCCGCCGACCTCGTGGTGGCCAACGCGGAGAACGCCGCGGACGGTTTCGGTCTGACCCCTGAGATCGCGCAATCCCTTTTCGCCGCCGGCGTACAGGTCATCACTTCGGGCAACCACATCTGGCAGAAACGGGAAATCCTGCCGGCGCTGGAATCGGATGGCCGGATCCTCAGACCCGAGAATTACCCCCAGGGCGTTCCCGGTACGGGACATTGGACGGGTACCGTGAAGGACGTGACGATCCTCGTGCTCAACCTGGAAGGACGCGTCAACCTTTCCCCCCTTCGCTGTCCCTTCGTGACGGGTCGCGCTCTGGTCCGGCAGCTGCGCTCCAAGGTAAAGATCGTCCTCGTGGATTTCCATGCCGATTGCCCCCAGGAGAAGGAAGCCCTGGCCGAATATCTCGACGGCGAAATCTCCGTCCTCGTGGGGACCCATACGCACGTCCAAACGGCGGATGAACGCATCCTTCCCAAGGGAACGGGCTACATCACGGACCTCGGCATGACGGGCCCGATCGACAGCGTGATCGGAATGAAGAAGGAAATCGCGGTACGCCGCAGCGTCAACCAGATGCCTCTGCGCAATGAAGTGGCGGAAACCCCCGCCGAGATCATGGGCGTCCTGGTGGAGATGGATACGCGCACGGGAAAGGCGCTCAAGATCGAGCGGGTCCGGCGAAGATCCGCCGTGTGAAGCATGGGCGCCCGCAAGGTCCCGCTCATCGAGCTTCTCGCGGAGAAGATGCGCGGGACCGATCCTAAGGTGCTGCGCGGTCTGATCCTTCGCGGCGATGTCATCGTCGACGGCAACAGGCTTTCCAAGGAGTCCTTTCCGGTTCCACGGGAGGCGAGGGTGGAAGTGCTCGCCCAGCGCTCCTTCGCCTCGCGCGGTGGGGAGAAGCTGTCACCGATCCTGGACCTATGGAGCATTGAAGTTGGGGGTAAGGCCGTCCTGGATGCAGGCTGCTCCACGGGTGGATTCACGGATTGCCTCCTCAAACGTGGCGCCTCCCGCGTTTACGCGGTCGATGTGGGACGGGGGCAGCTCGATTGGAGCCTCAGGACGGATCGACGGGTCGTCGTCATGGAAGGCACGAACGTCATGGGAATCCGGGAAGGGGTTCTCGAACCGCCTCCCGCATTCGCCGTGGCGGACCTTTCCTTTCGATCCCTGCAGGGTGCCGCGGCCCATATCCTGCGCCTGACAGGGGAAGGACGCGGGATCTTCCTGGTGAAACCCCAGTTCGAATGGGAGGATCCTACGCCGGATTTCCACGGCGTCATCCGTTCCACGTCGATCATGCGGAAGATCCTGATGGGTCTTGTCGATTCCCTGGCCGGGGAAGGAGTATTCCCAGCGGCCTGCGCATGCTCTCCCATTACGGGGAGGAAGGGAAACCGCGAGTTTTTCCTTCTACTTACTCGGGAAGCGGTCTTGGAGCCGGAGGCCCTCAAGGTCGCGATTGACTCGGCGATCCCAGATGAGCCGACAGGCTCAGTCCCAGATGAGCCGACAGGCTCAGTCCCAGATGAGCCGACAGGCTCAGTCTCCCAGTGATTCCCTGTCCAATGGTTTTCCGATGGGTATTCCGTCCGCTCCGAGAAAGTCGACCTTTTTTCCCTCGATGAGGATCTGCACTTTTTTGACATTGGAAAACTCCGTCGCCGCATAGACCACCTGACGGAGTTGTGCCATCTGGCCTTCGATCCCAAGCTTGTTGTACCGGAAGTTCTCATTGAAATCCAGGACGACGACGTCCTTTTTCATGACGGCAGAGAGCAGCCTTGAGCCCGTGGGGATCATGGACAGCATCCCCAGGTTGATTTCCTGCGGAGTCGGGCCCGCAAGGAGGCTTTCCAGGGTCTCTTGAAGCGGCGAGTCACCGATCGGCACTGGACGAATGACGCTTTTCATGGCGATTTTCCCCTGCGGATCGACGGAAGCGAAGAAAAGACGCGCCTTGCGGTATTGCGGTTTCACCGGCTGAGTGGGCGGAGCCGGTTTAGGCGTCACCGCACCCTCCGGTGGAATGCTTCGGCCTTCGCTTCGGGGAGAGGCCACCGGTCCCCGCACGGCTGCTGGATCCTCCCTGATCGAGGGCGCGGGGACCGGCTTCTCCTCCAGGGGCCGGGGCGTAGCGCTGTCCGGCAAGGGTTTCAGGACGATTTCCGGCGTCTGGACGGGAGCAGCGTCGGCCGGCTTCGACGCCTCTGGCGAGCCGTGCCAGAATATAAGGAGCAGCGCGCCCGTGACGATGAGCAGGGCCAGGATCAAGCGTACGACGGGAAAGCGTCGCGTTTCCCCGTTCTGTTTCCCTCGGGTGTTCCGTTTCACTTCCTTTATAAGATCGGTTTCCAAGGCGTCGGTATTTACCTGCAAAGTGCGCGCGAAGCGCGTGTTTGACACCGCTTCCGATTGTCATTATACTCCCGACGCATGATGGAGTTGCGCGGAATCAGCGTCTCTCCCGGAATCGCGATCGGCAAGGCATTCGTCTACCAGGAAGAAAAGTATAGCATTCCACGCTACGACATCGACGCGCCGCAGGTTCCCTACGAATACGGAAGGTTCCTGGACGCGGCCCGCAAGGCGGGCGATGAGGTGCGTGCCATCCGGGCCCTGGGAGAGGACCGGAGGGACGGGCTGGAGAACGGGCTCCTGGATGCCCTGGAGATGATGCTGGCCGATCCCGAGTTCCATGGGATGGTCGAGAAGAACCTCGAGGAAAAGCACAAGAACGTCGAATGGGTGCTTCTTTCCGTCGTCGAAACCCTCACGGAAAGGCTCGACGTGGCAGGCAATGAATACCTGAAGGAGCGAAGCGCCGACATCCAGGACGTGGGACGACGGATCATGGACAACCTCCTGTACCGGGAACGGACCAGTCTGTCCTCCCTGCGGGAACCGGTGATCCTGGTCACGCACAACCTGATGCCGTCCGACGCGCTGAGCCTGGACCGCCGGTTCATCCTGGGCATCGCCATGGACGCCGGGGGCCGGACGTCCCATTCCGCCATCCTGGCCCGATCCGCCGAGATTCCCGCGGTCCTGGGCCTGTCGGAGGTGACGCAGCAGGCGCGTCCCGGCATCAAGATCATCGTCGATGCCAACCGGGGCACGGTGATCGTCGATCCCGACGAGGAGACGATCCGGTTGTATGGCGGCCGCCGGGACGAATGGGAGCATCGGACGGTGCTCCTGCGGGAACTGGGGGGGCTTCCCGCGGAGACCCGTGACGGGAAGCTGGTCCGCCTGGAGGCGAACATTGAGGTGCCCACGGAAATCGATTCCGTCATCTCCCATGGAGCGGACGGCGTGGGCCTTTTCCGCTCCGAGTTCCTCTTCCTACGGCCCACCGGCGCCCCCTCCGAGGAGGAGCAATACCAGGCCTACCGTTCCGTGCTCCAGGCCATGAAAGGGAAACCGGTGACGATCCGGACCCTGGACCTCGGCGGGGACAAGGTGGTGCCGGGCTACAAGTTGGAGTACGAGGGCAATCCCATCCTCGGCTGGAGGGCCATCCGTTTCTGCCTGGCGCGGCCCGACATCTTCCGCACGCAGCTGCGTGCCCTGCTGCGCGCCTCCATGGACGGGAACCTGCGGATCATGTTCCCCCTGATCTCAGGATCGGGGGAATTGGACCGGATCCTGTCCATGGTTGAGGAGGCCCGCGGGGAACTGCGGCAGGCGGACGTGCCCTTCCGGGAGGACATCCCGATGGGCATCATGATCGAGGTCCCGTCCGCCGCCATCACTTCGGATCTTTTGGCCGAAAAATCGGATTTCTTCTCCATCGGAACCAACGACCTCATCCAGTACGTGCTCGCCGTGGACCGGGGCAACGAGAAGGTCGCCTATCTCTACGATCCCTTCCATCCGGCCGTCCTGCGGCTCATCCGGACCGTGATCGAAAACGCCCACCGGCATGGAGTGATGGCGGGGATGTGCGGCGAGATGGCTGGGGATCCGCTGGCGGCCGTCGTGCTTCTGGGCCTCGGCCTGGACAGTTTCTCCATGAGCGCCATCGGGATCCCCCTGATCAAGAAGATCGTACGTTCGGCGGACATGATGGAGGCGGAACGCTTCGCGCGCTCCCTGCTCCAGCTGGGGTCGGGGGAGGAGATCGGCCTGCGCGTGCGCGGCTGGATGGAGGAACGGTTTGACTTCCTCGCGTCATGACGACGGACTTCCCCGCGTAGCCATCCTGGGGCGCCCCAATGTGGGGAAATCGACGCTTTTCAACAGCCTGATCCGCCGCCGCCGCGCGATCACGGACTCCATGCCCGGGGTCACGCGCGACGCGGTGGAGGAGGAATGCGAGCTGACGGGTTCCCGCGCCCTCCTGATCGACACGGGGGGATATACGTACGACGGGGATGCGCTGACGGACGCCGTGGGCGCGTTGAGCCTGAAGACGGCGCGCGGCGCGGATCTCGTCCTGCTGGTGCTCGATGCCGCCGACGTGAGGGCGGAGGACCTGGGATTCATGGAGAGGCTCCGTCCCCTTTCGGGAAAGATCATCCTGGTGGTCAACAAGGTGGACACCCCGGACCGGGATACCCTGGTCTGGAACTTCCATTCCTATGGCTTCGCCGACGTGATCGGGGTCTCCGCGGCCCACGGCCGCAATGTGCAGGGCCTGCGCGACCTGATCGCATCCCGCCTGAACGCCCTTGCGCCCGCCGCGGGGACGGCGACGGGACAGAGGCCGGCGCGAAGGCGGAGGGCCGAGGGAGCGCCGATCCGCGTCGCCATCCTGGGAAAGCCGAACACGGGGAAATCCAGCCTCCTCAACCGCCTGGTAGGCGAGGAGAAGGCGCTGGTTTCCGACATCCCGGGCACCACGAGGGACGTCGTCGCCGGCCGGTTCCTCCACAAGGGCGCCCCCTTCGAAGTGCTCGATACGGCGGGCATCCGGCGCAAGGGCAAGGTGACGGACGACGTGGAGTATTATTCCGTGCACAGGGCCCTTTCGAGCATCAAGGAATGTCACGTGGTTTTCCTGATGATCGATGCCGTGGAGGGCCTGGCCGAGCAGGACAAGAAGATTGCCGCCCAGATCGTGGAGGAGGGACGCGGCATCGTGCTGGTCCTGAACAAATGGGACCTCATGGAGCGTACGCCGGCGGAGTTCCGCCGCGTGCGCGACAGGGTGCGATTCCTCTTCCCCGTGCTCTCCTTCGCTCCATTGCTTCCCGTTTCCGCCCGTACGGGCTACGGAGTGAAGGACCTGCTGGATACCGCGGTCGAAGTCCACGCGCAGCTCAACCTGCGCGTGAGCACGGGGCACCTCAACGCGGCCGTCCAGGAATGGGTGGCCCGCTACCCGCTGCCCGTACGCGGTAAAAACTACAAGATCCGCTATGCCACCCAGCTGGGCGTTGATCCCGTCCGGTTCACCTTCATAGTCAACAAACTGCACGGTTTCCCGCTGTCCTACGGGCAGTACCTGGAGAACCGGATCCGGGAGGAGCTGGGATTCCCCCTGATCCCCCTGGACGTGCGTTTCCGGGAAAGCCGGAGCCGCTCCCAATGAGGTTCTACGGCATCGGGGAGGTGGCGCGCCTCCTGCGCGTGAAACCTCATGTCATCCGCTACTGGGAGAGCGAGGCGCCCTTCCTCAACCCGCGCAAGGGATTCGGGGGCAGGCGGGAGTACTCGACCCGCGACGTGCAGCTCCTCATGCGTTTCCAGTTCCTCCTGCGCGACAAGCGCTACACCGTGGAAGGCGCACGCAGGAGGATCTGGGAGGAAATCGGCGGCGGCACGCCCGATGCCCTGTCGCGCGTCGCCCAGGTGCGTGGGGACCTGATCGAGGTCCTGGCGCAGGTGCAGAAACGGAGAACGGTTCCCATGAACGAATCGACGATCCGGGAGAAGTACGAATCCCTGGGGCAGGAACACCTGTTCCGATTCTGGCAGCGACGGCCGGCGGCCATGAAGGAGAGGCTCCTGGCCGACCTGGAGCGGATGGATCCGGACCTCGTGGCGCGCCTTGCCGCCCGGGTGGCGGACCGCGACCCTCCGCTTCCGCCGTTTGGACCGGCCCCCTTCCTGGACATGCGGGAGACCGGGCAAGACGCGGAAGCGCGCGCCCTGGGCGAGTCGTTGATCCGCGGGGGCCGGATGGCGTTCCTCACTGTCGCCGGAGGGCAGGGGTCCCGTCTCGGATTCGACGGCCCCAAGGGCCTTTTCGCCATCAGTCCGATCCGCAAGGCCTCCCTGTTCCGGATCTTCGCGGAAAAGCTCCTGGCCGCCCGAAGGCATTATGGCGCCGCGATCCCATGGCTGATCATGACCAGTCCCCAGAACCACGCCCGGACCCTGGAGCACTTTGAGGCGGAGGACTGGTATGGCCTCGGCAAGGACACGGTGCACTGTTTCGTCCAGGGAACCCTGCCGTCCCTTTCGCCGGAAGGGAAACTGCTCCTGGCCGAGGATGGCGGAATCTTCGAGAATCCCAACGGCCACGGAGGCGTCATTGAGGGCCTGCGGGAGTCGGGACTGCTGGAAACGATGCGCGACCAGGGGGTGGAGGAACTGTCCTATTTCCAGGTGGACAATCCCCTGGTGAACGTGCCGGACCCCGTCTTCCTCGGATGCCACCGCCGGGCGGGCTCCCTCATCTCCTCCAAGACGGTCCGCAAGGCCTATCCGGAGGAGAAACTGGGGACCATCGCCGTGGCGGGGGGCAAGCCCCTCGTGGTGGAGTACTCGGACCTTCCCCGGGACCTGATGCTTTCCAAGGATACGGGGGGCGGACTCCTGTACCCTCAGGGCTCCATAGCCATCCATGTCCTGAACGTGGGCTTCCTTTCCGGCAGCAGGGCGGACCTGCCATACCACCGTGCCCGCAAAAAGGTGAAGGCCCTCATCCCCCTGGAGAAAGGCGTCGAAATTCAAGAGAGGGATGCGATCAAGTTCGAAATGTTCGTTTTCGACGCCATCCCTCTGGCGGAGCGGTCCCTCTTCTTCGAAACCTCGCGGGAGGAAGAGTTCGCTCCCCTGAAGAACCGGGAGGGGGTGGATTCCATTGCGACCTGCATCCAAGGACAAGTGGAGAAACATGCGCGGTGGCTGGAAATCTGCGGCGTGGAGGTTCCACGCCGCGGGGACGGCCGTTCCCGCTGGCTCATCGAGATCGGACCCCTGTTCGCCGCGGATCCCGATCGCCTGCGGGACAGGGGGAGCGGACTGCCGCAGCGCATCGAAGGGGACACGCTGCTCGCTTAGAAGGCTGTCCGCGTTCCTTCTCCTGCTCCTGGTTTCCGGGGCCGGAACCCCCCTGCACGCGTTGGAAAGGACGTCTGCCGTGGGGCTTACGGGGATCCCGGAGAACGCGGAGGCCCGCGCGCTCCTGAAGGAAACGATCTTCGCGCCCATCCGGACCGCGGCAGATGCGGCCCGCCGGGTCGTCAACCAGCGGGAAACGGACACCCGGGTCCTGTTCCAGGCCAATGTCGAGGCGGACAACCTCTACCTGATCTTCGCCAATGAGATCCGCGCGTCCTTCCCCCTGGCGGGCGCCGGGAACTGGGTCATCAAGCGCAGCCTCGCGGACGGCAGTTTTCTGCAGGCCAAGATCTTCCTCGGCGGGGAGGAGGAACGGTGCGTGCGCATCCGGCCGCAGGGGGAACGGTCCGTCCTGGATCTCTACATGCTCGGCGGGGCCTATCAGACCGGCGTGAACCTGCCCCTATCGTTCGAAAAGGTGCTTACGACGTCCTTCGCGGACCTGCGCCGCTACACGGAACGGGTGGTCGACTGGGATGCCCTCCTGTCCACCGATCGGACGGGGGCGGATGCGCGCGTGGAGCGCGTCGCGGGGACCGTGCGTTCACTGCTTTCCGGATTGCGGGATGTCGATGACGGGGCCCCGGACGAGGCTGGCCGCCCGGTCTTCATCGCCACGGGCCAGCCGCAAGGGCGGGGCGGCGGCTTCAACTGTTCCGGTTTCGCGAAGTGGATCGTCGACGGCTTCTACAAGCCGCTCGTGGGCCGCGGCACCGGGATCGAGGCGATGAAGGAGCGCCGGGAAGACAGGGGAAACCGGTGGACCCGGCCCCTGGAGAGGACGCGCGATCCCTTCTTCGGGCTGGACTGGTCGCGCAACCTGGCATTGGCCCTGCAGGCGGCCCGCATCGGCGCCCCCGACGCGCCCTCGGCGGATCCGGCCGACGTCGACGTGAGGGATGTCGCGGGTTTCGAATACGAACCCAACGTGGGATACGCGGTGGCGGACCTGCCCAGGATCCTGTTCCGGCTCGTCCAGGACGATCCCGGTTCCTTCTATCTGGGTTCCATCAACCAAACGGGAGGTTCTCCTCCGCTGCGGACGCATTTCCATCTCGTGGCCCTGTTCCCCTACAGGGACGCGGACGGCCGGTTCCGCACGGCGGTCATGGAGCGGAACACGGAGACCGGCCTGGAATCCCTGGTCAGCCGCTTCGGGAACTGCTACGTCCATCTGGTGCACCTGGACACCGAGGGCGAGTTTTCCCCGTCCCTTCTCCCTTCGCGTTGACACCGGTTCCGATCCCGCGATACAATAGGGCAACTCCTGGGGAGGGGGACCATGCCTTTCTCAATCGGCGATCTCGTTACAATCCTCATCGTCCTCGTCATCCTGGTCGTCTTCCGGCAGATCGATCGCGGCAACCGGTCCCTGGAAAAGATGAAACGGTTCGGCGACAAGATCATAGAGAACCTGGCCGCCGTGGTGGAGGAGAAGACCCGGCAGGTGAAGGATCTGTCCGTGGAGCTGGCGGCCAACCTCAAGACGGGAGGCGAGATCCTCCAGAGGGTGAAGGCCGTCGAGGGGGGCCTGGAGAAGAAGGCCGGCGACGTGGAGGGGATCCAGAAGCGCCTGACCGAATACGACGGCGCGCTGCAGGAGCTGGTGGCCATGTCGGAGCGCGTGGACCAGAACCTCAAGCGGATCCGCGACGAATCGGAGTACGTCGACCAGGTGAACCGGCGGATCCGGGATTCCGCCTCCCAGCTCGCCAAGGTGGAAGCGGACATCCCGACGCTGCAGGCGGGCTTCGTGGCGCAGAACGGGGCGCAGATGGATGCCCTGAAGGCGCAGGTCCTCGAGGCGCTGGACGGCAAGGCCCGGGAGCTGGCCGGCGCCGTGAAGGAGTCCGAGAAGAAGGTCCTGGACTTCGCCTCCTACGTCTCCCGCCTGGAGGTGAAGGCCGGGGAGCTGGAGCGGGAGCGTCTGGACAACCTGGCCCGTGAGATGGACCGCATGCAGACGGACCTGGAAGCCCGCAAGAACGCCGTGACGGGTGAACTGTCCTCCGAGATCGCCCGCCTGTCCGGGGAGGCGGAATCCGGGCTTTCCGTCCAGAGAAAGCAGCTGGAGGAGGCCGCCCGGCGCGGACTCCAGCTGGAGGACGAGGTGTTCTCCCGGCTGAAGGAATCGATGCAGAAGGACGAGGCGGCCTTCCACGAGGTCGTGGACGCCTTCGAGGTACGCGTGCGGGACTACGAGACGGACCTGGAATACCGGTTCCAGAAGCTGGAGGCGGTGCAGGCCGACGTGCCCGCCATGGAGAAGAGCCTCCGGGAATCCCTGGAGAAGGCCGACGTGGGGCTGCGGGAGGACATCACGCGGCTCGCCGCGGAGGCGAGCCGCCTCTGGAAGCAGGAGACCGTGCGCGCGGCCGACGAGGAGGCCCGGGTGCAGGCCGGCATCGACGCCCTGTCGAAACAACTGGACGAGCTGAAGTCCAAGGCCTACCAGGACGTTTCGGAGAAGCTCCAGGTCTTCGAGGACGAGTTCTTCTCGGACCTGCGCAAGCGCAGCTCCGCCATGCAGGAAAAGGTCCAGGCGTGGCAGCTCGAGGTCGGCACGCGCCTGGAGGGAATGAAGGCGGAGTTCTCGGCGGAGCGGGAACGCATCGAGAAGCAGTACACGGAGGGCCTGCGCGGGGGGCTGGACGGCATGCGCCGCACCACGGCGGAGGAGTCCTCCAAGGTGGAAAAGCAGGTCGCGGACTTCCAGGAAGCCGTGCGGGAACGGATCGCGACCACGGAACAGTCCATCGCCGTGTTGGGGGAAACGCTCAAGCAGGAGACGGAGCACGTACGCAAGGACTCGGAGGCCCTCTTCGCGAAGGAGTCCCTGGCGCTGCGCGATTCGGTGGAAGCCCAGGCCCGCAAGATGGGACGGGAGATCGACGGGAACCTGCGCGACCTGGCCGGACAGCTCGACTCGGGCCGCAAGGAGCTCTCCGCCATGGCCGAAGGGGTCCGGGCAGAGGCATCCGTCTGGCAGTCGCGCGCCCAGACCCAGCTGCAGGAAGCCGAGTCCCTGCTCACCGACCGTCTCGCGACCCTGCGGACGAACACCGAATCCACAATTGGAAACATCCGGGACGATTTCACCGCCCAGAAGGAGGAGCTGCTGGTCGCCACCAACGAGGAGCGCCTGGCCCTCCGCAACGAGATCACCGAACTGGGGGACCGCATCGAGGCATTCGCCCAGGAACTCGCGAAGACCACGGAGGGCACGCTGGAGGGGTTCCACAAGGAGACCGAGGCGTTCCAGCTGGACTTCCAGAGGAAGATGCGGGATTTCCACACGGAGGTCGAAAACAGGATCAAGGACTACAAGGGCCTCCTTTCGGAGAACCGCGACAAGGGCGAGGCGATGCAGCAGAAGCTGTTCGGCAAGATCGAGGAAAGCTATCGCCTCCTCAGCGTGAACCTGAACGAGATCGACAAGCGCGTGAAGAATTTCCTTTCCCAGACCAAGCTTTTCGAGCGGGCGGACGTCCTGAAGGTCGGCCTGGAAGGCGCCATCGAGGAGATGAAAAAGGATACGGCGCACCTGGCCGCGGAGAGGACGGAGATCAAGGAGATCGAGGCCCAGGTCATGAAGACGCGCAAGCTTTCCGAGGAGGTTTCCGGAAAGCTCTCCCGATTCATGGCGGAAAAGCGGCGGATCGACGAGATGGAAGGGGACTTCAAGAAGCTCCTTTCGCTTTCCCGCGACGTGGACGCGAAGCTTGAGAGCATCGGCGCGAGCAACGACACGCTGCAGCAGGTCCAGGCCAGGATCCGTGAGTTCGAGGAGCTCGGGAAGGTCGTGGAGAACGGATACGAGCGGCTCGAGAAGAAGCGGGAGATCGTGGGGGTCACCGCGGAAGGCGTGGACAAGAACTTCCAGCGCCTGGAGACCCTCGAGAAGGGCCTTCTTGGATCGGGAAAGGACCTGGACGGCCTGGCGCAGCGCCTGCGCAGCCTGCAGGGGGACGTGGAAAACCTGGCCGTGCACAAGAAGGACGCCGATTCGGCCCTGGAAACGGCCGGAAAGCTGGGCACCCTGCTCGGCGAGCTGGAAGAGCGGATGGGCCGGTTCCAGAACGCGCGGGAATGGCTGGCCCGGACCGAGACGCGCTTCGAGACGATATCCAAACAGGCGCAGGAGCAGGTAAGGCTCCTTGAGACCATCGTGAAATCGGAGACCCAGAAGGAAAAGGGGGAGAGGGGAGCGCCACCCATGGACAAGAGGGACACCGTGATCAAGCTGTCCCACCAGGGCTGGTCCGTCCAGGAGATCTCACGGGTCACCCAGCTCAGCAGGGGAGAGGTGGAACTCATCCTGGAAATGGCCCCCAAGACGTGATTCCGGCCCCGTACGCTCGTGTTTTCCCTTGACTGCGTGGAAACGCCCTTAGTATCTTCTACCTAAACCAAAACCCTTGAGGAACCGCGAAACCGTTCCACGGGAAATGGCACGAGGAGGAGACGACGATCGCCAAACAGGATGATGCAAGCGTCCAGGAGCCGGTAACCGGCTGCGCTCCGGTGGACGGGAAAGAAAACGCGGAAATCCCGGGGACGCAGGAAACCGCGTCTTCCAGGGACGATGCCGACGTACGTCTCGAGCGGAAGGTCCAGGCGCTGGAGGAAGAGAACAGCGACCTGAAGGACAAGCTTCTGCGCAAGGCCGCGGATTTCGAGAACTTCCGCAAGCGCATGTTCCGGGAAAGGGAAGAGGCGTCCCGTTATGCGAACTCGGCGCTCCTGACTGACCTGATCACGACCATCGACGACTTCGAGAGGGCGATCCGCTCCGCGGAGGAATCGCGCGACTTCTCCGCCTTCCTCGAAGGCGTGGTGTTGATCGAGAAGCAGCTTGTGGAGAAACTGGAACGGTCCTGGAACCTGAAGCGCTTCTCTTCCCAGGGGGAGCCGTTCGACCCGACGCGGCATGAAGCCGTGCTTCGGACGGAGGGGGAGACGGAAGGCCCCGTAGTGGCGGAAGAGTACCAGAAGGGCTACTTCCTCCATGAGCGGGTCATCCGGCCCGCCAAGGTGAAGGTCATGGTTCCCCGCGCGGCGCCGGAGAATTCGGCATCTTCCGCCGATGCGGTTTCCGATAAGAAGAATTGAAGGAACAAGGAGAGAATATGGGCAAAATCATCGGCATCGACCTGGGAACGACGTACTCCTGCGTCGCCATCATGGAAGGCGGGCAACCCGCCGTCATCCAGAACTCCGAAGGCCAAAGGACCACGCCGTCCATCGTCGCGTTCACGGACAAGGGGGAACGGCTTGTCGGTCAACCGGCCAAGAACCAGATGGTCACCAACCCGGAGAACACTGTCTATTCCATCAAACGTTTCATGGGCCGCCGCTTCGAGGAGGTCCGTGAAGAGATGCGGCGCGTGCCGTATCACGTGAAGGAATCCGGCAATGACGTGCGCGTCGACGTACGGGGCACCCTGTGCTCGCCCCCGGAGATCTCCGCGGCCGTGCTCCAGAAGATGAAGAAGACGGCGGAGGACTACCTGGGGGAACCGGTGACGGAAGCCGTGATCACCGTGCCCGCATATTTCAACGACGCGCAGCGGCAGGCCACCAAGGACGCCGGGCGGATCGCGGGACTGGACGTGAAACGCATCGTCAACGAACCCACCGCCGCGGCCCTGGCCTACGGCCTGGACAAGGGCGGGAAGGAGGAGACCATAGCCGTCTACGACCTGGGAGGCGGCACCTTCGACGTTTCCATCCTGGAACTGGGCGACGGAGTCTTCGAGGTGAAGTCCACCAATGGAGACACCCACCTGGGCGGGGACGATTTCGACCAGCGGATCATCGAGTGGATGACGGACAACTTCAAGAAGGATTACGGCATCGACCTCTCGAAGGACCGCATGGCGCTGCAGCGGCTCAAGGAAGCGGCGGAGAAGGCCAAGATCGAGCTTTCCAGCTCCCAGCAGACAAACATCAACCTGCCCTTCGTCACCGCGGACGCCTCCGGCCCCAAGCACCTGAACTATACCCTGACCCGCGCCAAGTTCGAGCAGATCATGGCGGACCTGTTCGAGAAGACCCGCGGGCCGTGCATGCAGGCCATCAAGGACGCCGGGCTGAAGATCACGGACATCGACCACGTCATCCTGGTGGGCGGATCCACCCGCATCCCCAAGGTGCAGGAGATCGTGAAGGACATCTTCGGTCAGGAAGGCAGCAAGGGAGTCAACCCGGACGAGGTGGTGGCCGTGGGCGCCGCCATCCAGGGCGGGATCCTGGGCGGGGACGTGAAGGACGTGCTCCTTCTGGACGTCACCCCCCTGTCGCTCGGCATCGAGACATTGGGCGCCGTGTTCACCAAGCTCATAGAGCGCAATACCACGATTCCCACCCGCAAGAGCCAGATCTTCTCCACGGCGGCGGACAGCCAGACCGCGGTCTCCATCCATGTCCTGCAGGGGGAACGCGAGATGGCCAGCCAGAACCGCACGCTGGGCCGTTTCGACCTTGTCGGCATCCCTTCCGCGCCGCGCGGCGTGCCCCAGATCGAGGTCACCTTCGACATCGACGCGAACGGAATCGTGCACGTTTCGGCCAAGGACCTGGGAACCGGCAAGGAACAGAAGATCCGCATCGAATCCTCCTCCGGACTGGGAGAGGATGAGATCAAGCGCATGGTGAAGGATGCCGAGGCGCACGCGGCGGAGGACAAGGCGGAGCGGGAACGGGCCGAGGTGCACAACGAGGCGGATACCCTGATCTATTCCACGGAGAAGTCGCTGAAGGATTTCGGCGGCAAGGTCTCCGAAGAGGACCGCAAGAACATCGAGACGGCGGTGGCGGACCTTCGCGGCGCCCTGGATTCCAAGGACCTTTCGGCCATCAAGGCCAAGACGGAAGCCCTCAAGCAGGCCGCCTACAAGCTGGCCGAAGAGGTGTACAAGGCCGGTTCCGCCCAACAGCAGGCTCCGGGTTCCGGGCCCCAGGGCGCCGGCACGGGCGGTCCGGGCGGCGCCGGCGGCGCGCAGCACGACGACGGGAAGAAGAAGGGCAATGTCGAGGACGTGGACTATGAGGTCGTCGACGACGAGAAGAAAAAGTAGCCGATGGCCAAACGGGACTACTATGAGGTCCTCGGCGTTCCCAAGGGGGCCGGAAAGGACGACATAAAGCGGGCGTACCGCAAGCTCGCCATCCAGTACCACCCGGACAAGAATCCCGGGAACAAGGAGGCGGAGGAGAGGTTCAAGGAGGCTACCGAGGCTTACGAGGTGCTGGCGGACGAGAAGAAACGCCAGGCCTACGACCAGTTCGGTTTCGCCGGCGTCTCGGGCGCCGGCGGCGGGCCCACGGACTACTCCACTGTCTTCCACGATTTCGAGGACCTCTTTGGCGGCCTGGGCGATTTCAGCGGATTCTTCGATTCCTTCTTTGGCGGCGGCGGAGGAAGAAGGCGGTCCAGTCAGGGCGGGGCAGGTTCGGGACAGCGCGGCTCGGACCTGCGTTACGACATGGAGATCTCGTTCCTCGACGCGGCCTTCGGCACCAAGGCGGAGATCAGCTTCCAGCACAACGAGCGCTGCCAGGCCTGCGGCGGAACTGGCGCGGACAAGGGCGCCGGAAGGCGCCTGTGCCCCACCTGCGGAGGCTCCGGTCAGGTGCGCCGCAACTCCGGCTTCTTCTCCATCGCCTCGACGTGTCCCGCCTGCGGCGGACACGGGGAGGTCGTCGAGAAGCCATGCCAGGAATGCCGCGGCGCGGGTACCTTGAAGAAGGCGCGCAAGATCAAGGTGACCATCCCGCCCGGCATGGAGGACGGGAAGCGGATCAACATCGCGGAACAGGGGGATGCGGGCACGAACGGGGCGCCGTCGGGCGATCTGTACGTCTACATCCACGTGAATCCGCACGAATACCTGGAGCGCGACGGATCCGACCTGTACTGCGCCATCCCGATCTCCATCGTGCAGGCGACCCTGGGCGCGGAAATCCACGTGCCCACCCTGGACGGGAAGACCATGAAGGTCTCGGTTCCGTCCGGAACCCAGCACGGGAAGATCCTCCGCGTGCGCGGAGAAGGCCTGCCGGAACTGCGCAACAGTTCCCGACGGGGCGACATGTACCTGAAGATCATGGTGCAGGTCCCGACGCGCCTGAGCGGCCGCGCCAAGGAACTCCTCAAGGAACTGGCGGAAGTCAATGGGGATGAGAAGTCCCCGAAACCGATCCCCCTTTCAGAACTGAAACACTGAGAATCCGGCGGCAGCCGTCCGCCCCGTGATACCATGAAGGGTACCGCGCGGGATTGTGGAATCCCTTCCCAAAAGGTATCATCCTTCCATCCATGGGGGAGATCCGGAACGTACTGGGCGTCGCCGCGGCGACGCTGATCGCCTTCCTTCTCCTGACCCGGATCGTGGCCGCGTTCCGCTCCGGCCGCCCGGATGCGGAGCACCTCCTTTCCATCGCGTTCCTCCTGGCCCTCGGCACCCGCTTGTTCGCCGGAGTCGCCGCCACCCTGGCCGTCGTGTGGGCCCTGGAAAGGCTGCTTCGTCTGGAGGAACGGCGGGGCGACCGGCGGTCCTGGGACGCCATGCTCGCGGGCTCCCTCTGCGTCCTCCTGCTTTTCCATGCCATCGGCTACGGCTCCCTGCTTCCCTTCCGTCTGTTTTCGGCCTTCCTCACGGGCCTGTTCGGGCTTTTTCCCCTCCGCAGGCTTTTCCTGCGGACGACGCGTGGAAGTCGGCGGATGGCCGTCGTGAGCGCGGCGGCGGCGGTGCTCTGGGTCTCGGTGGCCGTCCTTTCCTGGGCCTGCGGCATCGATCTGCATCCCCTGGCCGTGTTCGGGGCGGCTTGTGCCGCGGGAATGGAGGCCCTGCCGGCCGCACGGGACAGGGACGGCGGCGATTCGCTCCTTGCCTCCCTGCATGCCCGATTCCTCGGCGTGGAACGGACGATGGAAAGGCAGGACAGGCTGATCGCCGCCGGGATCGTGGCCGCCGGTGCCGTCCATGAGTTCAAGAACGCGCTGTCCCTGCTCGAACTCACGGCGGAGCACGGCCTTGCCGCCAAGGAAATCGCGTCCAAGGACAGGGATCTCACCCTGATCCTGGAACAGGCCCGGAGCGCAGGCGGGACGGCCGTGGTCCAGTTGGAACGGATCTCCCGTGAGGGACGGGAACCGGTGCGGCAGGAGGATGTGGCGGAAGCCCTGCGCCCGGTCCTCAGCCTCCTGCGCGCCGCCTTTCGGGCGGAGGGCGTCGTGATCCGCGCCGAGGTTCCCGGGGGAATCCGGGTGCTTTGCCGGATCGGGGAAATGGAGCAGATCCTTCTGAATCTCGTGCGCAATGCGGTGGAGGCCTATCGGGCCCGGTCGGGCGTGAACGGGGTCCGGACAGTGGCGATCGCCGCACGGCTCGACGCGGGCGAAGGCCCCGAGGCACGCGTCCTGCTCGACGTGCGCGACGAGGCGGGCGGGGTCCCTCCGGAAATGGCGGCGAACCTTTTCCGATTGCCGGATTCCTCGAAGGGAAGCACAGGAATCGGCTTGTACCTGGCGCGGGAACTGGCGGTGCGCAACGACGGCATGCTGGACTACATCCCCATCCCGGGAGGCAGCTGTTTCCGGCTGATCCTGCCCGCGGCCGGTGCGGCGCCGTGAAGATCCTGGCCGTCAATCCTGGATCCACTTCCACCAAGATCGCCCTGTTCGGGGACGGCGGCGAGATCATGAGGCGTACCCTTCCGTATGACGGCGGGGAGCTCGGCCGCTACCCCACCGTCCTGGACCAGAGGGAGTTCCGCGGCGCCGCCGTAAGGGCGGCCTTGGGAGAGATCGCCGGGTTCTCCGTGACCGACCTCACGGCCGTGGCCGGACGCGGCGGCCTGCTTCGCCCCCTTCCGGGCGGCGTCTACGAGGTGAACGAAAGGATGAAGGCGGACCTGATGGCGGCCCGTTACGGATCCCATGCGTCGAATCTCGGCGCCCTGATCGCGGACTCCATCGCCCGGGATGCGGGGATCCGGGCGTTCATCGTGGACCCCGTGACTGTGGATGAGCTCTGCCCCCTGGCGCGCTACAGCGGCGTCCCGGAGATCCCGCGGCGGTCCATCTTCCATGCGCTCAACCAGAAGGCGACGGCGCGCAGGGCGGCCCGAGCCCTGGGCCGCGGCTACCAGGAATGCGCCCTCATCGTGGCGCACATGGGGGGAGGCACCTCCGTTGGGCTGCACGTGAAAGGCCGCGTGATCGACGTGAACAACGCCCTGGACGGGGATGGCCCCATGTCCATCGAGAGGGCCGGCACGGTGCCCGCCGGCGACTGGATGCGTTTTACGCTTTCCCACCAGCATGATCCGCGCGGCCTGCAGGCGCGCCTCACGGGCAGGGGGGGGCTCGTGGCATACCTCGGGGTCAAAGATTTTCGCGCCATCGAGGAAGCGGCGGGCGCCGGGAGCGGTCCGGAGGGACAGAGGTGCAGGGAGCTCGTGGCCGTCCTGTGCTACCAGATCTCCAAGTCCATTGCGGCCCTCGCAGCCGCCGTGGAGGGGAAGGTGGATGCCGTGGTGCTCACAGGAGGCCTTGCCTTTTCGGCAATTGTGGTGGAAGATGTGAGACGGAGAGTGTCCTTTCTCGCTCCCGTGATGGTCTTCCCGGGAGAAAACGAACTGGAAGCCCTTGCGGACGGCGTCCGAGAGGCGCTCCTGGGACACGCCGAAATCAAATGCTATTCGTGAAAGGGGATTCCGCCATGCCGCAGAGCTCGGCAAAGCGAAAGATACGGGTCGTCAACCAGCCGTTCCAGTACCGGATGATCGCCGTCTTCCTGGCCGTCGTCATCGCGGGATTCCTCCTTTTTTCGGGCGGCGTGGCGGTGTTCTATTGGCTTTCCTACACCTACGGGGAGAACCTGCTGACGGAGATGATCACGCTGCACAAGCAGGTGAAGCAGACCGTGCCCGGCCAGGACGGGGCACCCGCCACGGAGCGCATCGTGACCAAGGACGTGACGGGGATCAACAGGCTGGAACTCATCCTGCCGCCCGTGCTCATCAACAATCTGGCCATCATGCTCATCCTCATCGTCGCGGGGATCGTCACCACGCATCGGATCGCCGGTCCGGTCTACAGGATCGAGAAGGACATCGACAGGGTCCTTTCGGGCGAACGGGGGGTACGGGTGCATTTTCGGCAGAAGGACAGCTTTCCGGAACTGGCGGGGAAGGTCAACAGGCTCCTTGAGATCGTGGATGCGCGGACCGGGAATGACCGCGCGGGAGAACCGGACAGGCCTTGAGGACCGCGTTCCAGATCTGCAGCCGGAAATACATAGGCTCCAAAAGGCTCCTGCGGGACCGGATCCGCGCCCGGATCCTCGATGGGGCGCCTCCTCCCGCCGCCATCCTGGACGGTTTCTTCGGCACGGGAGCCGTCACGGCCTCGTTTCTGGAAGCGGGAGTGCGGCGGGTCGTCGCGGTGGACAACCTGCGCTCCAATTGCGTGATCCTGCGCGGATTCCTCGCGGCATCCGGGATGGGGAGGGCCCGCACGCTCCTCGCGCATTGCAATGGACTTCCAGGCGGCCGCGGCTACATCACGGAGAGCTTTTCGAACACCTATTTCACGATGGAGAACTGCATGCGGATGGACTCGATCCGCGAGGAGATCGAGCGGATGCGGCGCGCGGGGGAGGTGGACGGGCCGGAGCACGATTTCCTCCTTGCCTCCTTCCTCCTGGCCGCCGACAGGGTGGCCAACACCGTCGGTCAGTATGACGCCTATCTGAAGAACATCGACGGCCGCAATGAGGCGGGAGGCCGCCACCTGGTTGACGAACGGGTCCACACCCCGTTCCTCCTTCAGCCCCTGGAGCCCCTGGCCGCGGAGGGACGGCGGATCGAGGTGATGGAGGGGGACATCCTGTCCCTGCTTCCGGGCATCGGGACCGAGGTTTCCTATTTCGATCCGCCGTACAACGGCAGGCAGTACATCGCCAATTATCACGTGCTGGAGAACCTGTGCCGCTGGGAGAAGCCGCCGCTGCGCGGCAAGACGCGTAAGTTCGACGCCCCACGCCTCGCCAGTCCGTTTTCCCGCAGGACGGAGGCGCGCGGGGCCCTGGAGACGCTCATGGCCCGTTCCCGCAGCCCCTCGGTGTTCCTGTCCTATAATGCTGAGGGCATCCTGCCGCGGGAGGAGATCCTTTCCATCCTGCGGGTCCACGGGGAGACGGAATGCTTCGAGCTGCCCTACAGAGTGTTCGGCAACGGCGCCGGAAAGGCGCGCGACCGCGGCGTGGTGGAATACCTGTTCCGCCTTCGGAGGTCCTGATGGAGAAGCGCGAACTCTTCGACGCCGAAGGGATCTCCCGCGGCTGGTATTCCGAGGCCAATGGGGTGAACGACCTGACGGGAAAGGAGTGGGTCTTCTGGACCAGGTCGGTCATCACCAAGCCGTACCCGCCCAACCTGCAGCACAGGCTGCGCAGCGAGCATGGAGGCCAGAAGCCCCCCGATCTCTGCGCGGACCTGATCCGGATCTTCACCAAGGAGGGGCAGTCCGTCCTGGATCCCTTCATGGGGGTGGGAGGCGTGCTTCTGGGCGCCTCCAGGGCCGGGCGCAGGGCCTGCGGGGTGGATATCAATCCGCGATGGATCGACATCTACAGGGAGGTCTGCACGCGGGAGGGGATCCCGGAGCAGGAGACCATTGCCTCGGATGCCGTCCGGGCCCTGCGGAGCCTGGACGGCCGGACGTTCGACTGCGTCCTCACGGACGTCCCCTACTGGCGCATGGACACGGCGAGGCGTTCCACGGGAAGGTACAAGAAGGTGGGGGAGGTTTCACGGCCTGCGCGGGCCAGCAGGCTCTCGAAGTTCCGTGAGGAGAGCTACGGTTCCAAGGAGGAGTGGCTTGCGTCCCTGCGTGACGTTTTCTCCCTGGCCGCCGGCCTCCTGCGGGAACGGGGGTACATGGCCGTGTTCATAGGGGACATGTACATGGAAAACGAATACCATTGCCTTTCCGCGGATCTGGCCGCGGTGCTGCGGGGCATTCCCGGCCTCGCCTGGAAGGCGAATCTGGTATGGTACGACGTATCCAAGAAGCTGCACCTCTACGGCTACCAGTACTCCTACATCCCTTCCATGATCCACCAGAACATCCTGGTTTTCCGCAGGGAAGGGGCGTTCAATATTATGCGGGACGCTGTCGATGGGAAGGAGGAGGAGCCGAACCGGTGCGAGCCGGCGGTCCGCCCTGACGACAGAAAGGATGCCGCCCCATGAAGAAGACCGCCCTGACCGCACCGCTGCTTCTATTCGGATTCCTGCTGTTCGCCTCAGATACGAGGCTTGCCAGCGCCGTGGGACCCGGCCGCAGCGATTTGGGCGCCGCCAGCTACGAGGCGGACCGCGACAAGGACGGCAACGTGGACCACCGGATCTTCAACGACACCAAGGGACGGAAGGTCTACGAGGAGTACGACTACAATTACGACGGCCGGATGGACGATCTTTACTACTATAAGGACGGGCAGCTGGATCGGGAGGAGATCGACTCCGATTTCAATGGCCAGGTGGACATCTGGATCACCCTCTACCTGGGCAAGTACATCCGGCGCATCGAGCAGGACAAGGACGGGGATGGGAAACCGGATGCCGTCACCGATTACGACAAGAAGAAATGAGCGGAACATGTCTGAGTACCTGACCGGTTATCACACGATAGAAGAGACCCTCAAGCGGGGCGGGGTGAAGGGGACACTCCTGGTGTCCAGGGAGGGCGGCCGCGTCGCCGAACTCTCGGCCCTGGCCTCCCGCATCATGGTCCCGGTTTCCGACGTGGACGAGACGGAACTGGATCGCCTGACGGGGGGCAAGAGCCACAAGGGCGCCGTTCTGGTCCTCGAAAAGACCTCCGGATCGGTCAAGGGGGACCTTCGCCACAGGCTGAACGAACTGGAGGGCGAAGTCGCCCTGATCCTTGTCCTCGATGGCATCACCGACCCCCAGAACCTGGGAGCCATCCTGAGGTCCGCGGACCAGTTCCGCGTGGACATGGTGGTGCTTCCCTCCCGCAGGTCGGCGCAGGAAAACCAGACGGTGGCGCGGGTCTCCTCGGGCGCTAGCGCGTATGTGCCGCTCTGCGTGGTCCCCAACATTCCCACGGCGCTTGAGAGCATCAAGGAACGCGGCTTCTGGGTCTTTGGCGCCGAAGTCGAAGGGGAATCCCTCGCGGAATCGGACCTCAAGGGCCGCGTCTGCATGGTCATGGGAAGCGAGGGCGAGGGGATGCGGAGGCTCGTGCGGGAGCGCTGCGACAAGCTGGTGCGCATTCCCGCCTCGGGTCACGTGGATTCCTTCAATGTCTCCGTAGCCGCCGGGATCCTCATGTACGAGGTGCGCCGGCAGCAGCGTTTCCCGGGCTGCTAGGCCGGCCCTCCGGCGCGGGGCACCGCGAGGATGCGCTCCGCCAGGAGCACCGCGTTCAATACTCCCTGTTTCCCGATCCCCATCGTGGCCACGGGAACCCCCCTGGGCAGCTGAAGGATCGAGAGAAGCGCGTCGATTCCCGACAGGGAACCGGAAACGAGCGGGATGCCGATCACGGGCCTCTTCACGATGGATGCCACCACGCCGGGAAGCGCGGCGGACAGGCCGGCTGCCGCCACCACGATCCGGAAGTTCGGTTCCTCGGCCTTGAGGTAGGCGACCAGTTCCTCCAGGTTCCGGTGGGCTGACAGAACCTTCAGAGCGAAGCTGATCCCCTTTTCCTCCATCAACTCCATGGCCGGCTTCACCGCATCGCCGTCCGATTCGGATCCGATGAGAAGCAGGATGTCCTTCACCTGGCGCCCCCGATGAACCTTGCGCCGATGTCGCCGCGATGCCAGGCGCCAGGGAAACGTATCGCGTCCACGGCCTCGTAGGCCTTACGGGATGCCTCGGCGAGGTCCTTTCCACGTCCTACCACCGTGAAGCACCTGCCGCCCGCCGTGAGGATGCCGTTTTTGGGGGAAAGCACAGTGGATGCGTGGAAGATCAATGCGTCCTTTTCAGGCGGGTGCGCGATGGGTTCCACGGGCATGTTTTTCCCGTAGGATTCCGGATAGCCGGCCGCGGCCACCACGACCCCCAAGGCTGCGGCAGTAGCCGCCCCTGAGGCTGCGGCAGTAGCCGCCCCTGAGGCTGCGGCAGTAGCCGCCCCTGAGGCTGCGGCAGTAGCCGCCCCCAAGGCTGCGGCAGTAGCCGCCCC
>Ga0153915_10001012_pt1 | contig 25927 bp, 33 predicted proteins | sample Opewatmetagenome_2_FD_107003 | JGI IMG/M metagenome (GOLD analysis project Ga0153915, IMG submission 107003) | Freshwater wetland microbial communities from Ohio, USA - Open water 3 Core 3 Depth 3 metaG | ecosystem: Environmental > Aquatic > Freshwater > Wetlands | place: USA: Ohio, Lake Erie...
ATTCGGTCTGCGTTGCTCCATTGGTGGTCACGTAGTCCCCCATCCGTATCCCATGCGCCGTCAAAGAGAACGTGGCAACGCTCCCCGACCTGGTTACCTGGGCCGTACAGGTTTTGCTTTTGGCCGAAAAACATGCGTGACGAGCGGTGGAGAGGCGCTTGAGCCACGTCGGCGAAATGTACCCGGTGGAATCTGCCTGCGGGACGTGGTAGGCCTCGGCGGTCAGGGAAACAGCCTGCCTCTCGCCGATAGCCACCTCAACCCAATCGACCCCAACACGTTGCAGGGTCAAAACCTTGTCCGTGTCGTCGAGGACCACGTCCTCGCCGTCAGCGGTGTGGATCTCCCCGGCCCCCGTCGCCTCATGTTTCACCGTAACGACTCTGGCGGCGTCCGCGCAGCGAATGTACAACACCCGGCCCTCATCCAAGTTTGTGGTGACGATGTTTGAAAGGTCATCAGCGGCGGCGTCAGCCTCGGTATCAACGGTGTGGACCGATCCTGTCGGAGTCACCGATCCCGAAGAAATTGTCAGTTCGGTTGGCGCTATATGTCCAGGGAGCAGGTTCAGTTTGTCCTTGAACCACTCGGTGAGATCATAGAGAGCCCGCAGGGGCCAGTTGATCCACTCGGCCGGTGGTTTCTCCCCAGGGACCGTAGCGGATACCGCCGACAAGTTCGTTCCAGGCGTCAGAGTAAAGGGCTCCCCAACAAGCGTGGTCGTGACGTAAAACGAATCGGCTTCATTCGCCTCGGCCTCGAAATCGGTCGATCCGTTGATCTCGGAAATCAGCCCGTCTCGGATTTCCCCGGCTGTCGCGGAAGCGTCGGAGGTGTAGGAGTAAGGCGTTGCATCAATGGTGACGGTGTACTCCGTCTCATTCAGAACGGTTTCAACCGTTACCTCCTGAGCCAACCGCGCAGGAGTAAACCCACGGTCCAGTTTTGCGGCGGGGGGTTCGGAAAGATAGGCCGTGTCGTCGTCTGTGGCCCACTCCGTAGTTTTGCTCGGCATCGTTGGCTCTGACATTTTTAAAACCCCTTTGAGTTACAGTAGTCCTGCGAGATTTCCGCCAGAAGTTAAATCCTCAATCCCCGAAAAACCTTCCCCTTCGTCGTCACCGTAGAAAGCAAACGGGGTTTCCGGTGGGAGGAAAATGTCATACCCAACCCCCGCAAGCTTGGCCCCCTCGATGGCCTGGCGGACCTCGCCGTGTGAAACGATAGGGTCGGGTGAGGTTGCGATGAGTCGAAAGTGCGCCGGGAAGCTTTCCTCGAACGTCACCGCCGAAGCCCCCATCAAATATTTGAAAATGGCAATGATGTCCTCGCGGGTCCCCTCGGACAACAATTCCGTGACTCGGAACTCAAGCCACGCCTTATAGGCCGTGTCGTCCTGGTCGGTCCGCCTGGGTTGCCCAAGCACACGTCCGATGTTGTCCAGTTGCACGCCTTCGGCGTCGTCGATAGACAACCGCTTCTCGAAAGTCCCAAGTGCATTTTCGATTACCTGAACTCTGTCTCCGAAAACGGTGATAACACCAATTAGGATTTCATCGTCCACCGACTGAGACCGTAAACTCGCCAGGGCGTCAGCGGTATGTGTGGTGATCGCGTCCATCAATCCCTCACAACCGTGATGCGCGAGGCGTCGTATTGCGGGATCTCGTTGGGAGCCATGGTGAGGACGGCACCGGAGATCGGGGGGTCGGAGATTCCGACCAAGAGCGTCATGTTGTTGATTCCTGCGACGGAGGCGGCGGCTCCGGCAGCCAGTTGGAACGGAACCACGTCCTCGCCCAGGGCGGCGTTATCGGTGCCAAATTCCTCAAGCGCATCGGCCAGTCGCGTGTCGCCATCGGATGGATAGACAGCACCCTCGCGTGAGTCCGTGTTGGCCGTCACGTTGGCGATTATGTAGATCGGCACGGTTGTGGGGCGCGAGAAACAAATGACTTGTTCCACGCCCTCGGAATCCTCGACTGTTACCTCTGTGTCACCGTGGGTCTCAATTCCGCCTCCGACCGAGGACGCTATCGCCTCGGCAATGTCCGTGTCGTCGCCACCCGTGACGTAAATCTCGACGGAGTGTGGAGGCAGACCGTTTTCGTCGGTCGTGTCGAACTCGTTTTCCGCTCCCCCGGTGAGGGTGACACCGGTCACGGCATCCACTGCAGAGATAATCCCGTTGAGGGTTCCTGATCCTGTGCGACGGAGGCTGCGAAGCCGACGTTGACGAAAAGCTTCCGAGGTCTCCGTGTCTTGTCCTGGCATGGCATCGGCGGCATTGGTTACGGACGTGATCCCTGATTTCGGGGTTGCGATTGTCGTCAACGTTCCGGCAGGGGCCAGGACAGGCCCGGTATCGTGGGCCTGCATTGCGACCTCCACGGTCCCCGTAGGACCGATGGTGTGCTCGGCCAAGGCCTCGAACAACGCCGTGGAGTCCCCGTCCACCGACGCCCCAAACGGATTCGGCGGACCGTCGATTACAGTGCCCTCGTCCCCGGTGACGGTGGCTGTAACCGTGGAGTACGAAGCGGCTTTGCGCTCGGCGTCATTCAAACGATACAGTCGGTCCTGGGCCTCATCCTCGGCGGAATCGGGGTCCATGGAGTTGTAGATGTCCTCCATCTTTTCCCACAAGGTGTCCTCTCGGGCGGCCAGGATCGCCGCCAACTGTCCGAGTGGTGATGTTTCGGTCAGGTTGATGGCATCACCAAAAGCCGTCCTGAATGCGTCCTGGATTTCCTCCAGGATGTCAGCCAACCTCGGGCGCGAGAACCCCGTGGAAAGAACTCCGTAATCAGCCATTACCTACCTCCAGGGCTATTTCGCCGTCAGAAGTCGAAACGCGGATTTGGACCGTGGCCGTCCTGGTCTCAACGTCCTGCTCGAAAGACATTTCGAGAAGATCAAGAACCCCAGGAGTCTCAAGGACCGCCCTGGTGAGGATGGCTTGGGCGTTCTGCGGATTTTTCTCGAACAACTCCGTGAACCACGGCAAGCCATCCGACCGATCCATGAACCACTCGCCCTGGACCGCCAACAGGCGCTGCCGAATGCGTTGTTTAACCTCATCGGCTCCCGTGACGATGGGGATGGCGTTGTTTTCAAAAACGAGGAGGCCGTCGTCGTCTTGTTTCAGATCGGACACAGTTCCCCCCGGAAATAAAAAAGGGCCCCCCTCCTTGCGGAGAAGGGCCCTCGCGTTGTTCGCGTCAGGCTTCGTCTAAGAAAATACTACCATGACGTGTAGGTTTTGGACGACTGGGCTACTCGACCCGGACCAGTGGAACACCTAAAGTCATTCCATCCCCGATTCCTTCAATCGTGACCAAATCGCCTTTTTTTAGCGTGGACAACCATTTCACGTAATTGTCGTTTTCGTAACTGACTATAACCACCCGAAGAATATCACCTCTGGCCTTGAGAGAAATCTGTGGTTTACCAAAGATGTCCTTTTGAATATCGACCATGACCCCGGTGACTTCCAAAAGTTTTCCCTTGTATTTGTCGTCGGCCCCGACCTCATTGTCGTGGTAATCGTCGTAAAGTTGGATGGCCGTCGCGGAGATTGGAACGACTTTCTTTTTCTCTTTGTTGCAATTCGAGCCGCCTAAAAAAAGAAGAACAAAAACACCAAGAAAAACCCACATAATCTTGTTGAACGCCGAGTCCTTCTTCGGTTGATCTTGGCTCATGGTTTCTCCTTGAGGCGAATGTTACAAGATTACAAAATAATCCACTTTCCAGATTCGTAATCCAACAAAAGCATTTTTTCCCATTGGGAGATGACTATATTTGCGCTTCCATCAATAGTATCGGAACTTGATCCTTCGATGGTCACGGAACCAGCACCAACACATTTGTAGTATTTGTACTCACCGCTCCCTGTTGCGGATTGGAGTGTTATGGCTCCAGCAGAGGCATTATCGAAAACAATAACTTTCATGGATACTGGAGCAGCACAACTTGAGGTGATTGTGGTTACAGCCATAGCATCACGATCAATTTTACCGCCATTGAAATAAGCACCAGCAGAATTAAATAAATTTAAACCAATGGATTCATCTGTAAAAGAAGATGATGCATACGCTCGACACGTGACAAACCTTTTGGTTTTATCATCATGATCGACGGTTTTCCACCCGAGACCAGCTCCGGTTAATCCTCCACCGTAGGATATTGGAATAACGCTAAAAACAACTCCACCATCAACATCAATATCAAGATACCCAGTTGATACTATGCCTCCACCTTTTGCAGTTGGAGTATTTGGAGTTGTCATAGAAAGATACGAAACAGTTTGAAGTGTTTGATTTGGATTTCCCAGTTGAACCCACAACGGAGAAGGACCACCATAAAAAATACTTGCAATCGCATAATCACCAGCGTAAAGACTTCCAGTGGAAGGAAGGTGCAGATCATTACCGTTCATCGTGACGGAAGAATTTGTAACGGCTCCATATGATGTCCATTGCGCGAGTGCGTTGGCGGATCCAGCACAGATTCTAGACCCACCACCTGGAGTAGTAACAGCCATAACACCAATCCTATTCGTTGGCGTGTTTCTTGGAGTGGGTGAAAATGTAGGTGTCTGAGCAACCGCCTCGGAGACCATGAGCAGGATGGTGTAAAAAAATATGTTTATCTTTTTCACTTTTATTCTCCTTGGTTAATCAGGTTGAAGGAATCGATCCAGTAGGTTTGGCCACCATCACCGTAATATGATAAACACAGAACCGACCCCCTGCCAAGCGTCAAAGAATTATTGTCGTCTGAAAAATTGAATCCTGGTGGTAGTGTCAACGTTGCGACATGATCCGCTTTTTGGATTATTTTCATAATACTACCTTCCGGCATGGTCACCAAATGGCTCGAATCATCCGCACAATCCAATATATTCACGGTGTTTGTCAGTTCTGCGTCAATTCCCGTCACAACCTCCACAGGGCCAGATGGCAGGTAATCAGACGGCCCAAAACCAGAATCTTCAAGCCCGGTACCGGTGTCGTCTGAAAAAACAGGGAAATTACCCTCAATAACGGCGACCCCTGGAACGTGGACGTTATATCGCCCGCCAACCTGAAACCAGTCAGCGCCGTCATAAACCCACAGCGTTCCCTCGTCGAGGCAGAAACCAGCCATGCCCTGCAACATCGTCGTGCAGGAAGAAAGCTCGGTTTCGTCCTGAAAAATAAATCCAAGACGATGCAACTGCATTTTGTTGGCGTCGGTTGGGTTGGCCCACCAGTCCGCGTGTTCATTACTGGTTTCATCCGGCGTGATCAAATCAGGCATTGGAGACCATCCTTTTCAGGCCAACGGAGTGGGAACCGCGCATTACCCCGACCCTTCCGTCTGACGTCAACATGAGCCGGTCCACAGTCTTTTCAGCCGGATCGGCGAGTTCGTTTTCCTGCGTAAAGTTGTCCAACATCGTCTGAAAAAGCGCCGTTGCGTTCAGGGCCATCGAGGAAAGCTGTTCCGGTGAAATGGTTGGGTCGAGGACCAAAAGATACCCAACCCACTCCTGGGCAAGTTCCTCGTAAGTTTTCACGAGTACGGTTGCCATGGCTCAACCTTTCATCAACGAAAGTAGTATTTTGATCCTGGTCAATTGGATCTGCGCCCCAGGCCCCAGGGGCTGTGGACCGATGGCCGTCATGGTTGTCGCGCCTTGCAGCGCAATGATCAGTTGGTCGATGATGTCCAGTAGTTCCACGGCACTGTTTTTTAGGATGATCTTCCCTGCTGCCGTTATCTCGATCCACGCGCTCCCGTTGCAAATCTCCAGGCTGGTATCTGCGCCCTTTGATGAAATTTTGTTTACCTTCGACCGGCCGCCAGGGATGGCAAACGCGTCCGTCATGTCGTGGTGGCGCTTGCTCTGCGTCTCCTCAACTGACCCGGACTCGTACCAATCGTCGATGGACCGCTCTGAGAAAACCAAAAGCACCTCGTCGCCCTTGGCGACTGGCAGCCGCACGTGGGCCGAACCCATGGAAGGAAAAACCAGTGGGACCTTGTTGATGGGGCGGACCTCAATGACTTGGTCGTCGGAGGCATACCGCTTTTTGAGCATTGGCTGCACGTCAACGGTGTAGTCCGAGGAGTAGTAGGCGAGAACCTTCCCCGGCAGGCAGGTGTGCAGGTCCAAGGCGCGGGAATCGAAGTGCCCGTCCAAAATCTCAGAGAGGGTTGGTGTCCGGCTATCTTTTCGGGACAAGGAAACCCTCCGCGGTGGTGCTGAAGTCACCCTCTTGGGAATCAAAATCAAACACAGCCCTTGATACCCTGATCCAAGCGGACCCGCAAATTGGTGAAACAAGATTGACCAGACGCCCAGGGATGATCTCTTTGTTCAGAAGGCTTTTGAAACTCCAGTCATACCCCGCATCATCAGATTCGGTCGATGTCCCTTTTTGCGGGTACTCCAGCAACCCGGTCGAAGCCTGAAGAACAACCGCCACCTCGCCTGTGCTCTCGTTCTCGGGTACGACCTGGATCTCTCCGTTCTGGACGCTCCACGTGTATCCGACATCCCGGAGGATCTGGTTCATTGCCTTTCGGGCCTGGCCGCTGAAGTGGTATCCCCTGTTGTATTTGATCTCGCGGAACTCAGTCATTGCGGTCGAGGTCATTCCCAACGCGTCCTTGATGCGCTGGAATGCCTGTCGGTTCGTTGAACCCGGTCCCAAGGAAATGTCAACGTGGCTGTCGGACAGTGACCTCTCGCCATCCCCTGCCTCGATGCGGCACACGTCCTCGGCCTTGTCCTTCTTGTTAAGGACTTTTGAAATATCGCCAAGGAAAAGCATTCCGGTATCGCCGCCGTATCCGACGTCCACCCTCACGGCCATTCCTGGGCTTTCGACGAATCGTTGTGAGTCCGGGCTCAGGTTCAACAGTTCGATCACGGCCTTGTTTGCGAAAAAATCATCCGTCTTTTCTACCTGCCCTCTGGCGCGGACCTTGAACTCCTTGGAGCCCAAGGCAAAACCAGGCTTTCCAACCGTAACTATGACCGTCCGGTTAAAGAGGATCATTCCGATTCCTCATACCAGAGCTTGAAATCTTTCCCGAGCCCGGTCTCGCCCGGCGTCCGGCCTTTATCGGCCATGTCCAAGAGATAAAACTTCCCAAGTGGGAATCCATCGACTCTCCCTGCCGCTCCACGGAACAGAGGATAGCCAGGGAGAAGCATCTGCCCGAGCCGGAGTGGATTTCGGTCGATGTCGTAGATGTCGAGCGTCCAGCGGTCGGCGCGTTCGTTGTACTTCACGATGCAGATATAACCGACTTCCTCAAGGTCCACCCGGAACTCGTAACAGGGATACTCATCGGTGAGTGGGACGTTTACCGTGCTCATATTCCCCACCCAGTGGCGTCAATTCCTTTTGCAAGGTATGACTGTAGTTTCTTTTCCTCGGCGACCGTTGGAGGAGGTGCAGGTTTTTTCCCTATGTCCTGTTTCGCAGGAGCACCCTTTTTATCCTGGTGTTCCTGCGGGATGGTGACGCTAGAACTCGAAACGTAGCGGATTTCCTCGAACAGCGAAGTGAATTGGAGGACGTTTCCGGTCCGAGCGTTTCGGCTTGGGGTGTAGGAGACGAGGGTCATGGAGGAATAAACCTCGAACCCAGCCACAATATCCACGACCTGACCGCGAAGGGATTTCATGGTTTGATGGGCGCGGCGAATGGAATCCGGGATACCACCAAGGCCTGAAAGTTCAAGCCCGGTGGCCTTGTACAGCGGAACGGCTGGGATCAGGACATCGAGCATGAGTTTGATAGGCTCGATGTTGATGTGGTCGGTTGCAGAGCTTCCGTCCTCCAATGGGGACCTGGACGGCGTTGCGGTGAATTCGGGTGCTTCGTGGATAACCACGTCGAAAACAAAACCGATTGACCCGTCGCCGTTATTCGCGGCGCGTGAGGACGGGAGGATAACACCTTTGGTTGGAGAAAATCCGAACATTAGGTCGCCTCAATGGGTTTCAGATCCCGGCCGGTATCGCGGAGCATTTGCGACAGGGCGTCTCGGACTCCAAGTTGCACGGCCTTGGGTACGGCCTCGGGGGGCGTCCCAGGCGGGACGTTGACTGTCACCGGGGAGTTGATTTGAACCGCTTTTTTTGAGTTATTGACCGAGGCCATGGCCGTGGGACTCAGCCCGATACCTCGCAGAGAGTGGGCGTTTCCGCTTTCACCGATCCCAAGGGAGCCGAGGCCAGAACTTATTTTTTTGTAGAACCCATAACCAGGGATTTTTCCGAGTAGGTTAAGAAATTCTCGGAGTGCTAAGCCCATGTCTTGAAAAATGTACAGAAGGTTTTTGAATATCCTGCCGGTCGCCGAATCCCCGCCTTTTGCAAAAACCCAAAAATCCTGAATCCACAATGCGGCGAGCATGAATGCAAAGGCGAGTTTTGAAAAGATAATCTTCAAAGCCGTTCCGAGAAAAGAGAGGGTTTTCATCAGGACGGACATCTTCATGAGGGGCGCAACAAAAAGCCAAGCGTTCCTGGCCAACTGAAAAAGGAATGTTCCGATTTTGAGGCCTTTAAACGCAATCCAGCCCCACAGAAGAAGTTTTGTTACGCGTTCCGCACCTCCGAGAATCTTTACGACGGACATAGTTCCCTTAACGACACCAGATATTACGGGGATGGCTCCTTTGATCACTTCCACAATTCCATGGACAGTCCCTTGGATGTTTGTCCGTATGACCTGCCTGTTTTCAACCGCCCATTTGATGGTGGCCCTAACAAGATTATCCATTTCTGGAATTAACGCGTTTCCGACAATGTTCCGAAGTCCGGCACCCGTGAACTGTAACCGTTTCAGGTTGTCGTTGAATCTCTCGGCCGCTTCGGCGGATTCACCGCTCATCACATATCCGACATCGACAGACTCCTGTTTTAATTTTTCCAATTCCTCCCTACTCATGTTGGCGACGTTGATGAAACCGTCACCTCCACGGCCAAAAATGGATCGCGTGATTGACGCTCGGTCTCCAACGTCCTTGACGTTGTTGAGCCCGGCCATCACATCCATGAAAAACGCGTCGTAGTCCTCCCTGGCCTTCCTGGGATCGACACCGATGCGGCGAAACGCTTTTGCCGTCTCTCCGGACATTTTTCTTGATGCGTCGGCTGCGTTCCTGGCCATGAAAAGGAATCCGGTGCCGAACTCCTCCGTTCCCATTTCTGCCAGACCAACCATATAGATATATTTCTGGTAGGCTTCGGTTGCGAGGCCGAGTTTTTTTCCGCCTTTAACCGCTGCCTCCCCGGCGTTGGCCGTGAATTTTGCGAAACCGAACATGGTGGCCAAGCCAAGACCAACCGTTTTAAAGGTGGATTTCAACTCCCCCTTCAGGGCCCGGATATTGCCTTCCATTTTTTTCAGTTGGGTTTGATCGACGTCGAAACCCCACACCGTAATCAATTCTCTTACGGTCGCCATCAGTCGCCCCCGTTATGACTCATCCGCTGTATTTGATGCGCCTCGGCATCCTCTTGGATGTCGAGGACTTCATGCGCGTCTACGACATCGACGATGGTCCACGAGCGGCGCATTTCCTCTAGAGTCACCATCCCCTTGAGAATCGGCCGCCAGATGAACCAGTCGATGTTGACGTTGCCTGGGTCGAAAGGAGGGCCCGAACCTTGGCGGTCCGAGGTGCGTTCCCTTAGCCTTTGGACCCTGAGAAAAAATCCTGGTAGTTGAAAACGATGGCTTCCTTCACGACCATCAGCATTGCGCGGGTTTTGCCGAGGAATTGAGATTCCATCTGCAAAGGCATCCCGGTCCCCATGCGAACGGAGGAAAGCAGGTCCTTGATGATCGTCCAAACCACGTCCTCGTCGAGATGGAAAGCCAAAGCCTCGACGATGGGACCGATGGCTTTTTCGATCTCCATGTCCAGGACAGAAACCAGACTGACGGATTTGAGATCGGTGAACGTTCCTTCCGAAGCGTTGGAAAACATCTTGGCGATTGAAGGCCCACCGATCTTGATGAGCCGGTTTAAAACTCGGATGGACTTCTCCGGATCCAGGTAGTGGAGTTCGTAGGCCTCACCTTCGATGGTTGTTTTTCGTGGGTCCATCAAAGGCCTCCGGCGATCATGCTGAGGCTGTGGGTTTTAAAGACCCACGTGATCTCGGTCGCCTTGTCCGCCCAGTCCATTTCGGGGGGGCGAACGATGCGGGCCTGATCGGCGAAAACCACGGAGGTCCCCTTGGCGTCTCGGACGTTCACGGGGAGCGTTCCGGCACCAGTCAGTTCGTCGACCTGGAGAAGACCGGAGAGGTAGGGGTTCGACTTGGATCCGTACATGAGACGGACCTCGACCTCTCCGGAGCGGTCGTTGTTCTTGCTCCAACCGCCCTCGCCGTCACCGCCCACGTCTAAGCTGAAGGAATCCTCGTTTCGCTTGGCTTTCACTTTCGAGCCCTTGGCGAAACCGTCGAGGGCGACACCCCCGACCGTCACCGAAACCTTGGAAGAATCGTAAGTCGTCTGGCGTTCGGACATCTGGCCCTCCTAGGCTCAGTATTTCAGCTTCACGTCGATGGCGAACTCGTTCACCGCGCCCGCCAGTTGGCAGACGCACTCGATGCCGTTCAATTCCCGGGCCACCTTGTCCTCGTCCGTGATGTCAGCTTCCTTGGGCGCGAAGATGGTGTACCCCTCGGGGTATTCCTCGGTTTTGGCCAGGAGTTTGTTTTGGACTCCCAGGCGAAGGACTCCCTCGATTTTTCCGACAGCACCGGCAATTCCGGCGTCGGTGAAAATCACCTTCTCGTTTTCGAGGAGGTACTCGAAAAGCGCCTCCTCGATTTTGGCCTTGAGCCACAGTTTGCCCACGGAGATGTCGAACCACGTGCCATCGGCCGTCTTGACGTTCTTGGCGATCCCGGTTCCGGCCGTCAGTTCGTACCAGCCGCAGTTGTCGGCAGAGAGGTTGTTTTTGTAGGTGGTCGTCAGAGAGTCCGTGTCCACTCCGTCGCACGACTTGTAGTCGTAGTTCGACCCACCGGGATCCTTGGTGAACTGTTGGCCGAGCAGGGCTGCGTTCAGGTACGCCGTGGTGTCTGCCGAGTAGACGATGCCGCTTTTCTCGTAGCTTTCGGCTTTGAGGGCGTAGGCGGGGTTGGTGTTGGCGTCATCGGTGCCAGCCAGCATGGCGGCCTCTCCGGCCACGGCCAGGAACACCTTGTCGAGGGTTTCAATCTTCGCTGCAGCGGCAGCGATGTCGGCCACCGTCCGAGAGGTGAGGATCAGGCCGAACCAGTCATCCCCGGTATCGCCGGAGTCGATGATCGTTTGGATTGTGGTGGCGATATTGGTGGTCGCGTTGGCCGTGGTGTGGACCAGCGAGAGGTTGGCCGAAACCGTCGTCGTGAATGGAGTGCCAGCCACGTCCGCCGTCAGGATGAGCGTCGCGGTCCCCGAGGCCGTCACGGGCTCGGTTCCTGCGTTGATCAGGGCCAGGAGACCGGCGACGATCTCCGCAGTGGTGGCCGAGGCATCCGAGGTATAGGTGAAGGTCGTGGAATTGATCTTGCACTGGTAGGCGGCTTCGCCCTGGACGATAGGAGTGCAAGTGTCCACCTGGGCAACGGTGGCGGCATCACGCCGCCCGACTGCGATCTGTTCGGGGACGTAATCCTGGTCGAAGATGGACTTGGCCGCGATGTATTCCTCGTCGGTGGTTAGGAATCCGGCATCCTCCATTTCTTCGAGGGATGAGTAAAATTCGAGCCGTCCCACAAACCTTGAATGGACACCGATGATGAGGGGAGTCCCGAACCCGGCCCTGTCAAACGGTCGGTTTTCGACCGAGACGTTTACCGTCACCAGCTCGCTGATTTTCCCCATCGTCGTCCTCCCGGAAATAAAAAAGGGCCCCCCTCCTTGCGGAGAAGGGCCCTCGCGTTGTTCGCGTCAGGCAGTTAAGGTTTTTCGACTTCTATTTCGACTATTGAATTATCCGACAAAATGACATTTCCCGCAACCGTCTCAATGGTGCTCGGGTCATAGACCATTTCCGATGGAACAAAGATGTCGAATGCGAACTGCGTCCGGCGCTCCCATCCGGTATCGGATGCCTGGGACAAATCCTGCGCCTCGGTGATTTCCCCGATTGAAATATCACCTTCCAGGTATGGTTCCAGGGCCACATTATTCATGAGCCCACATTGCAACGCGGCTGCAATTTCGACCGAATCCGATCCCCAAACGTTGATGTTTACCCGGAACGAACGCGTCCCGACGAGCGTGATAACCCCATCAATCACTCGTGTTTCGTCCCTCTGGCCGTCGAGCCCAGGGCCGGACATGGAATAGGTGACGTAAGGTTTTGACGGCCTGGTTCCTTTTTCCTTCTCTGGTATCACAGGTGCCGTGGTGCCACATATCGCGGAGGCCCAGGCCTTTACGGCGCTCTCTATCGCCAGCATGGAGAATGGTGCGGTAATGGTGCCTCGAAACACCCCCTCAATGGCAATGGACTGGTCCGATTCGACTCCACCAGTGACCCCTGTGACCCTCCACTGGTATCTCGTGCCGGCCACAGGATCCACGGCGCTGTTGGCGGCATTGTCCGTGAAGGTACGCAATGATCCGGTGATGGTCGAGGCGTTCAGCTTTTCCCACACGTCCCACGAGGAGGCCCCTGTTCTCGCGCAACGGTAGACGTTCCAGGACGTTGGGGATGTTGCCGAAACCCACGTCAATACTGCGTCGGTTGCGTTGATGGAGGTGAGAACAAGGCTTGTGATGGTTGATGCGGCCACGGTTATCTCCCGGTCTCGATGCCCTGGACCTGATCGACTGGAACGGGGTGGCCCTTGGCGAGTTCAATCGCCGGGCCTAGCCTGTAATCACGGTAAACACGAAATCCAGAGTTCATTTTGCAAACAAAACCGTTTTTAAACCTAATCCATGTCGGGTAACCGCTTTGCGACGCCAGATGCAGACGACGCTCCATGGTCTCAGTCATCGGTATTTTCTTCCAAAAAAGCCACGGCTTCGTAGTGAGGGATGATCCCTGCGCTTCGATTATCCACACGCTTCACTCGGTAGGTTCGACCGCCCCAGGTGAAGGTGTCCCCCCGCCGCCCGGTGGCCTCGTCACCACCGCTGATGGCACCGTGGGAGAATATCGAAACGCCTTCTTTTCCGCGCTCTCCCTCGGGGACGTTGGCCAACTCGTAAGAGGTCAGCGAACGAACTGTCATTTTGGAAGTGAACGTGGTGGCCGCGGCTTCTTCCCACGACCCGGTATCCTCATTGCGGCTACCCACGGCAGGGCGGGTGATGGTGTAATCCACTCCAAAAAAGTTACTCACCCTTCCCTCCCATGCGTACCTCGAACCCGGTCGACTGCCTCATCTGACCTGTGTCGATCAGGGTTGTCACGGACCCAGCGGCGTCTTTTCCGCCATCGGTTGCGCCAGGAACGACCTTGAAACCTGCTTTTTTCAGCTTTCTCAGGATTGTATCGGGGTCGTTCGGCGGCGGGACATTGGTCCCTATAACCTCTTTGATCTGCCCGACGTGGGCCACACCGACGCGCTTGAGGGCCTCGGCTACCGTCAATTTCCCTTCGCCGATCTGTACAAGTAGACCGTTGATCATGCCCCTCATCTTCACCCTGTTGGTGGTGTAGGCGATCTCCATGAACGGCCTAGGGGGGCTGGTTTCGGTCCCGAACTCGTTGAAAATTGCGATCTCTGCGTTGGTTGCCCCGCCCTCGGTTCTTTCCTCCTCTGCCTGTTCACGCGGGAATCCGGTGGCCACCACAGGTCCACGGGCAGCGACACCGATCTCATGGACTATTTTTCTTCCGACCTCTGTCCAGGAGTCGGACGTTTCGCCTCTCACGAATAGAATCCCAATGGCATGATGGCCGTCGAACGAAGTTCAAGAAATTGTCGGCCGTAATTGGTGGTCTCAAACTCGTTCAGATTCGAGGAATTGGGCGTTGCGTAGGAAACGGAAACGTCGCCCTCTTTTTTTGACGTAACCGCACCCCCGCCAGTGAGTAGGTGTGAATCCTTTTCTTTGGCGATCTTGTGGGCGATCACCAGGGCCTTGGCGTATTCGGCCGAGTCCCCCCATTGATCGTCGTCAACGAACAATGCGGCAATCGTGTTGAGGACCTCAAGGCGATCCTCGAACGCATCCTCCTCGGCCTCAGTCGGGGCCAGCTCAGGGAATGCGTTCGAGAAGTATTCCAGATCGACTTCAATCGCCATTTCGGATCCTTACTTGCCCGTTTTCGCCAGCTTGGCGTCCACGGCGTTGATCTTCTTGATCTGGATCTCCAAGGCCTTCAGGATTTCCTGGCGAGGCTTGTCGGCCACTTGCTCGGAATCCATCCAAGGTTGCAGATCCGAAACCTCCATCGTGTTGTCGATGAGTTCAAGGGCCTTCACGACCGAGAAATCCTTCAGGCTCTTGATTTCGGTGACGTCGTTCACGACCTTGGTTTCTCCGGATTTTGATGCGACCGGCATGGTGACGATGGACAACTCGCCATTTTCCAGCCGCTTCTTGACATCCGGGTGTTCCTTGATCTGGTTCCAGATCTTCTCCGGGATGTTGTTGGACCCACTCACGAGGTTGATGGAATTGGTGGGTTGAACCATCCTGCGCCCACCCTTGATCATCGACCCCTTCTCATACTTCCCGTAATGGATGCGCCAGCAATTCCCGCGAGGCTTTTTCCTCGTCGGCTTCAAAACTAACCGCTTGTAAATCACCAGAGGCATATCGCCCTCCCGTTTTTGAACTGATAAAAAAGGGCCGGGACCGGATGGCCCCGACCCTCGTTTTTTGACACTGCACAACTCGACCGAGGATCAGATGCCGGAAGCCCAAGCCGCACTGTACGGCTTCTTCCAGATCACGCCGCCCGTCCGGCCCTCTCCGACCACCACGAACTCGCCGATCATTTCGATGGGGTTGTGCGTCTCAAACTCCATCGGGATCGCAAGTTTCACCTTCTTCGGATCACGGGTGTAAACCATGATCACGTCCGCGGAGCTGTCCAGACCGTTCATCTTCGAGAACGGGAGGACTTCCTTCACGAACGAGGTTTTCTTGAAGAAATCCAGGACCGTGATGTCGGTGTCGGGGATACGGAGGGTCGACACCAACCGGAACTGCTCCAATGGGAGCAGCATGGTGTCAGGCTTCTCGATCTCCCCGGTGTTGGTCCACGGAGCGTCGTCCACCGCGTGCATGTCGCGGAGGATTTGATCGGCGTCCTTGGTGGCCCAGGTCTTGCTTGAGCCTTCGCCGTCCGCCAGGAGGGAAACCTCCGGGATGATGGTGAGGTCCAGGAACCCGTCCAGGTCGAATTCGGCATCGCCGTCCCAGGCGATGTCGTCCTCCAACTTGCGATAGGCTTCCTGCGCGGCCTCGGCCTTCATCGTGTCCAGGGACCGACCGGCTTTTTGGGCCGCTCGGATGTCCTGGTAGGTGTAGCCGTATGAATCCCCACCGCTGCGGACCTTGGAGGTCTGCTCGGTCAGGAACACGTCGACGCGGGGATAATCGGCACCCCGGTTCGCAATGATCTTGGCCTCGCCCACGCGGTCGGACTCGTAGTACACGATCGATTCCGTGCCGGGATCGTAGTTCGTGTCCACTGGGATCAAAGTGCGGGCTTTGAACCCCGGATAGTCGATCTTCGAGATCTCGGCCTCGACGGTCTCCAGTTCGCGCTCGAAAAACGCGCCCTCGGACTCATCGAGATTCGGCGTCGAGAATTTCTTGCCCTTGTACGGCATGGTCGTCTCCTTTTCCCCTCGCGGGGTCATGCTTTGGTTTTTTTACTTCTCAGCCCCGCGCCCCGTTAGGGGATCGCATACTCCACAGGCACCAACTCACCGGCTCCGCAGGATTTCAGGAATCGTCCCGAGGCCAGCAAGGCAGCCTTGTCGGTATCCACATCGATCCGAACTTGGCCGACCAACTTCCCGGCCCCATTGGCCGTGTATCGCACGTAGACGGGATCGGTGACGTTGGCGGCCTGTTCGCACACCACCACCACGCGGCCCTTCTGCACGACGGCCAGAGCGGCCTTGGCTTGGTAGGTGTCCGGGTCCGCATCGGGATCGTTTGGGGTCAGGTTGCGGATCGCAACGCCCTGGATGAGTTTGATGTCCGTGATGTCGGCAGCCGCAGCGGGGAGTTTCACGAGGTTGTCGGAACTCGTCCCATCCTTGGTAACGAACCTACCGAACGGGATGGCCGCTGAGGCCACACGAGTCACGGTCGTTTTCGGGCTGTTGTCGTAGACATCCCCCGCCCGGAAAGAATCCATGGAACTGGGATAAGAGGTTTGCATTTCACTTCCTCCTGGTTAAAGGTCCAAATCCACGATGGCGGTGCCACCACTGACACCCGCCGTCACGTAACGCGCACCCGAAAGGAGCGCAGCTTTGGCATCACCCGAGCCCGGATCGTCGTCGTCCGCCCGGAACATCCCGACCGTGTCCTCCTGCGTTTCCTCGCCGGGGGTCGTCTCGGCCACGGCGACCGTTACGTCTCCCTCGCCGGAATCCTTGAACGTGCAGGATTCGACCGCGATGGCTTCCATGGGGGTGGCTTCAAAGTCACCGCCGAAAGTGGCCACGACGGCCGTGGCGAAAGTACCGGTGCAGACGATGTTTCCGGCCCCGATGGTGGTCAGCGCTTCGAGGGCGGTGGTGATCTCACCGGCCGTGGCGTCGTAGGCAATGGCGTCGGTGGTCTCGCCGTCGTAGGAAAGGACGATCTCTCCCGACGCCGGGGCGGCAGTGGGGGTTAGGGTTTGAACCTCATCCACCCCTGCGTTTTCAGAAAAACGGACATAGACGCTGTCTGTGAGGGCCACGTTCTGGTCGAGCGCGACCCAAATCTTCCCTTTTCGGAGAACACTGAAAGGCGTGTCGACGGGATGGGAAGGCGAATCGCCGTCTGTCAGGTTGGGCTCTTGGAATGCGGCAACCACGACGCCGGAAACCTTTCCCTTGGTCGTGATGTCTGCGGCAGCGGCGGGATGGAATTTTTCCCCACTCGAATCCTGGGACAGTAGGCGTCCAAAATAGGCGACGGCATCGGAAACGACGGTCTCGGTGAGGACGTCGTTCAGGTCCGCGATCAATCCGGCTCGGCCTGCGGCAGGGGCAGAGAGGTAAGTGCTCTGAGGCATTTTCAAATCTCTTTCCGGCTAACCCCCCCGGACTCAGCACCAGGGGGTGTCGCCCTCGGGGTCGGTTACTTCTTTTCGCCGATGGGTTGTTTCCAGCGCTCGTTGAGCGCCTTCTTGCGTTCCTCTCGCGCTGTGGCGCGGGCAGCCTCGTCGCTCACCGCTTGGCGGGTTTCTCCGAGGATTTCCGAGATCTGGTCGTCGACCTTCCCGGCCTTCTTGCGGAGGTCCACCAACGCGTCGAAGCGGGCCTTCACGTAAGGGGCCTGCTTCATGTCCTCCTCGGAGGTATCGGGGGAATCACAGGCCACGACTTTCCGCATGATTTCGAGATCCGAAAGCTTGGAAAGCCCGGCGTGTTGGTCCTGCGCCAAGATTGACTTGGCGGTGGAGATGATGCGGAACCGGCTTTCGGCGGCCTTGTGGAGCACCTCGACCGGGACAGAATCGAGGCTGGGGGTCGAAGAAGCCTTCGCCTCGGCGGCCTGTTGGGCCTTGAGGGCGGCGTCGGCCTTGCCCTTTTCCTCGGCGGCTTTGTTCACGGCGTCCAACCGGGAAGCCTCGGCCGTTGCGGCCTTGGTCTCGGCGGCGGTTTTTTCGGATTCCAGCGCGTCCAACCGGGCGGCGACTTCGTCGACCGCATCGAACTCAACCCCACCGACCTTGACCTTTTTCATCTTTAAGGCTCCTTGCCGTTTTTGAACTGGTTCCACTTCCACTGCGTCCAGGTTTACTAGAAACTGAACGTCCTCCGAATCCATCATCAATTTCACGAGCGGGCCCTGGCGGCCTTGGGCGCAGGTGACAACGTGGTTAACGCGAATGTCGCGCTGAATCGCGTCATAGGCGACTTTCTTTCCTGTTCGCGGGTCCGTCCATTCGCCGGGCGTTACATCCAATCGCCGGAGGTAACCCGGAGAGAGTGCGATCTTCCCGTCCTTGGCAGCTTGAATCTCGTCGGCGTCGAAGAGTGTTATCGTACCTTCAACCACAGCCACTCCATCGACCTTGGTGCCCTTCACCGAATCCCCGACTACCCCGACCATGTGCTTCCGAATGTTTTCAGGGAGCAGGAGTTGGGAGGGTTCGTCGTAGGGATGCCTACCGGCAACGGGTGCTCCCTCGTAGGATTGCAGGCTGTCGAGTTTCACTACCTCGTCGGCAGGGCGATATTCCCGTCGAACCTTTCCGCCAGGCAACTTGTAGGTGACCACTCCCTCGGCACCGAGGCGGGCATTGGTTCGGAGAAACCCGAATGGGGTCTCCTCAAACTTCCCGCAGACAGCGGCATCCAGAAGGATTTCCGGCATTGCTCACCCCATCCGTGCAAAAAAAAAGGCCCGGCCCCCTTTCGGGAACCAGGCCCTCGCGTTTTTCGCGTCAGGTTCTTCTTTTTGCGTCAAATAAAATATATCACGTTGTAGCGCAAAACTGTCAAGCCCTCACGTCCTCCGGCTTTCTGGCGTCCTCGATCTTTCTCAAGACGGACTTGTCCAGCACCCGAAGCACATGCCCATCAACCATGTGGCTGTCGTTGAACCGGACGAATATCTCAGCGAACCGCTTTGATTTTGCCTCGTTCCCTAGGGAGATCAGGAGCGCGGCTTCTTTCACCGTCAGGCATCCGAGCGACCCAATGAGAAGCGCGTATTCCTCCTGGGATGTTAGAGGGAGATCGGTCTTCACGCCTTGTCCATCCACTGTTCGTATTCCTCGACGGTGACCGGGATGGCCACGCACCTGCACTGGTAATCCTCGCCGGGGTGCCCTGTTTCGGGTGGGTCGTCCCACAAGAAAATCTTTCCCTCATTCTCGGCGTGGGAATCGCGCACACGGGCATCATGTGACGTTGACCACCGATAAGCAGGAAATCCGGCTTCCGTCTGCCGCAACCGGGTCAGGTCGCCGTTGAATTTTGAAATCTGATCTCTGGCAATCAGGCGGGCACGACTTTCGCTGGCGCTGATCGCGCCATGGATTTCTTCGACGAGGTCCGCAGCCCGAACACCTCGCCTCGCGCCCTCAAACACAGTGGTTTCGATCTTCTGGCGGGCCTGGGTTCCGATGGACTTGATCAGTTTTACGTTCTCTCGGACGAACAACCCCATTTCCTGGGCCACCCAGGCCTCTCCACCGATGGGGTCGATCCCGATGAGAGCGGCCATCACACGACCCTGGTCACGACGGTTGAATCGGTTGATGTCGTAGGCACGCCCACGAACAACCTGCTCGATGGCACTCTCGCTGGCCTCGGTCTCGTAGGCGGTGCTTACGGATCTGAGTAGGTTTCCCATGTCGTCCTCAACCGAGTCAACGAGCACTGGTTTCGGTCGAAGCATTTCTGCGGATCGGAGAATTGACGGGATGGAAGGGATCAGGATACGGTCAACGGCGGAACGGAAAATTGAAACGAATCGTGCCAGATCGGATTCATACCCTTCCATGATGCCATGCGGGAATATGGGACGCGGAGCCCGCCGAAGCCTTCGGCTTCCCGGTTTACGGTACAGGCCTCGGAGAAATTCGAGGCGAGACGGCATCAGCCTAGTTTCCCGTAAAAGATGCGAGTCCCTCGGAGGGGGGAATAGGTGCGGTTGGATGATTGTGAAAGTTTTCCAAAAACCCAGTACTTCGTGGAAGGCCAGGCTTCGTCGAGAGAAAGAGTGATGCCACAGTCCGCCACAAACTTTTTCGCATCGGTGGCCGTGGTGAAAACCTTTCGGTCCAGAACGGTGCATGTGACCGTTTTTCCTTCGGCCTCATCAAGCATCACGTCCAACACGTTCTTTGCTTCCTTCGCGGCCTTGGCGGCTTCCTCTGGTTTTACTGGGGTCAAAGGTTGAGGTTCAACCTCCTTGAAATCTCCCGGCTTGAGGATGATCTCCTGTTTGTAATCGTTCCCACCGAACCGCTGCTGGATGATGGCCTTGGGGTCCGCGCCCATGTCCACGTAGATCTGGTCTGCCTCGGCGTTGGTTTTCTTCGTGACTGCCTCGTCCTGAGACGACGGTTGTTTCAGCGGCGGGAACCGATAATCCCATTCCTCGGGTTCAGCGCCATTGAACGGGTTGTCCTTGGCTGAGAAGGCCACCTGGAGGATGCTGTCCAGCTTCGAGGTGACGGTGGTCTCCTGGTATCCCTGAACCGTGTCGTAAAACGTGTTCTGCTGACTTTCACCTTTTCCGCCTAGACCGTCCTTGGGGGACTCGTTGAGCAACGCGGTGTGCGGGTACTCAGTCAACGAAACCAGATAGGACGTCAGGCGGTCGATCATCTCATCGAGGCCGGTCACATTTCGTGCCTTCACGTCATAGGTGTCGCCTTCGCGCATTGGCATGATTCCGATGACGCTTTTGGCATATGCCTGGATTTTGAAAAAAGCCTCGATGTCACTCTCACGGTGCGAGGCTATGTACCCCTCAAGGTTTTTGAGTGTCATCACCGCGACGTTGAAATCGTGGATCAGCGTAGCGACGTTGGAATGGGACGAGGAGTAATCCTTAAGCGCGTCCTCCATCCCAGTGAGGATCGAATCATTCCAGTAGCCATTCAGGCTGCGCTTGCGGGGCCCAACGTCGACGCCGTCGAACCGGACCAGTCTGGAGTAGTGAATTTTTACTCCGTTGTCGAGCACGTCCTTCGGTAGCCGACCTTTTTTGTCGTAGGTCGGTGCCATCATTCCTCGACGGTTCAGGAGGGTGTAGTAACGCGGCCACCCATAGTCGGGGTCCTTGTGGTTGTTGATGCGATCAGTGGACTGTGCATAGAGTTCCCACCTGGAAAGGACCAGGATGGACTTGAGGGATCGGATCCTGGTGAGATCGAGGGGTTGGTCCGGCGTGAGCCCGTCCTCGACACAAAACATACCCATGGCCCCACCGTACTTGCGGCCCCACTGCAACCCGAGCTTGAGATTTTCGAGAACCTTGAGGCCGTAAATATAATCCTGCATATCCTGAGCGTCGTCGGGTTCGATCCCGGTGAACTCGATCCCCCTACGCAGCGCTTCCTCTGGGAGTTTATCGACGATCTTGCGTGCCATGGGAGAAGCGGAGTAAAGGTCGTCGACCTCTGTTTCGGTGAGTGGGTAGTGGGTGAAGGTCGTAACGACGCGCTTGTCCCTGCCCTCGATGCCCAGGCCTGTGATGATGTTTTCCAGCCCGTCCAGGTTCGGCTTCTGCATTAGCGTTTCCCCCATCCACCCAGTAGCACCGAGAGATCGTCAAGCGATCCCTCCTGAAAATGTATCAGGGCAAGCGACATTGTGTCCACTTGGTCGTCGTGCTCGTCTTGGTCCCCACCGGAGAACACCCGGCATTCCTCGATGAATTGTGCGACGAAAGGATGTGCAACTTCATCGGCGGGGATCAGGACATTACCAGCTTTGAGGCATGGCTCGCACGCCAAAACGCGAAGAGTCTTTGAACCTTTTGGTGGGATCAGAATTACCCCGGGGATTTTCCGTTTGACGAGATCCTGCAATGCAGGGCCATTGGCTTTGTCTTCGATTCCCTTCCCCATGACCATTGGGTGTTTTCGGCAAAATCTCGCAAACTGGTCCACCTGCTCGGTAATACCCATCACGCCCCTGACCTGATCGAGGAGGTAATATGCAGCGCCCCTTCGGCCCCAATGCTGGAAAACGGTGAAGTCGTGCTGTTCGCCTTCGTAGGAAACATCGGGGTCCTCATCGGCCATGTTGAGATCAGCGAAAATCCACTCCTCGTCGAACCGATCAGGGAGAACCTTCCAGCGCCGGAACCATGCCGGGTTGATCAACCGGCCGCCAAGGGGCGTTGGGTTACCCTGCCATTGTGCCGACCAAAAATATCCAGATAGACCACGGATGGGTGGCTTGGCATCGGGGTCACCGTCGCGTTTGCGAACAAGTTTTTCAATAGGCCATTTCCACGGCCACAGGGCCTCGCCTGGTTTCCGCCCCAAGACATCATTGGTCTCGGCTATCGCAGGGAAGCACACATAATCGAACCCACGCTTGACGAGTGTCCCTGATATATCGTCCTCGTGCCACCGCTGCATCAACAGCACAATGTTGGCGTCAGGTTCGAGCCTTGAATCGGCCACGCCATCAAACCAGCTGATCAGTTTTGCCCTTTCTTTTTTTGAAAAAGCGTCCTCGGCTGTTCCAATGGGATCGTCGATAATGAAATCGTTGAACCGACGCCCCATGATGCCAGCGCCCACGCCTCGTGCTGTCCACTCACCTCCATCGGCCGTCTGAAACTCCCTGGCAGCCGACATATGCGATCTCAGCCGCGTGGTGATGTATGGGTTGTTGGCCTTCAACGCGTCGATCAGTTTCCCGCCCCAATAACCTGCATACTGGTCTGAGTGGGTCGCAAACCCTATTCTCCGGGTTTTAACCATCCTCCAGAGCCACAGGGGAAGGTAGTGTGAAATCAGCGTGGACTTTCCTTGGCCAGGCGGCATGTGGATCACCAACCTGGCGTTCCCTCGCATCATCTTTTGAGCCAGGAGTTTTGAAAGATATTCATGCGCTGGTCCGCAATGCCAGTTTCCTCCGCTGGCTTTCATGGCTAGTGAATGCGGGAACATGCCGTAGGCTTGGCCAACAATGGCTTGCTGTAGTGGTGATAGGTCAGGAGGCATCGGATTTGAACCCGAGCGATTTTATGAACTCGAACGCCGCCTCAGCCTTTTTGGGATCCCTCAAGGCTTCCCGCTGTGCCTCAAGTACTTTTGCGTCCAGGTCCGCCTGGGTCTCTGTGGTGCTTGGGCCCGCGCCCTTGAGCGCGTCCGCATTATCGGCAGTTGGCGTCCCTGTCGTTCCCGTTGGGGATAATCGCTCAAGGGCCAGGGCTGCCCGGTATTCCGCGTTAATCCCGGTGTGCAGGAGTCGTTGGACATCACTCGCGTGCATATCTTCCCGGAGCTTTTTCTTCCCGGTTTTAACCCCGTTCTCGTCCACCACATCCACGAACAGGTTATTGAGCCCCACGGCCGTCAGTTCCCGGCCCATCTTCTGGTGGCGCATGAGCACCTGGGCGGCCGACTCGGCCCCTCGTTCGATCAGTTTTTCTTTGGCGCGTTCAGATATTTTCTGCCGGTGGACTTCCTGATCATGGTCCCACGATACGTCCGCGTGCCGCTTCCAGGTTGTTGTTTTAATCCCTTTTTTCTTGAAAAAACGCCTGCGGGTGAAATCGGAATTTATAAACTCGGTATGTAATTTATGCCAGTTGTGTTGGGTTTTACCGGACATGATTAATATTTTGTTCCAACATCGCAAATATCGTCAATGATGTGCTTCGGCCGCCTAAATCACAGTTCACGGCCAAATATACACTCCAGCATTGAAAGGTATCTTTTCACCAACCACTCCGATGGGATTTGGAGAGAAAGCTTTTCTGGGATTAATAGTTGCCTCACCATTTTTTTTGACATACACCTTGTCACCAGGCGCCGCATCTTCTTCGAGCTTCATCTCAACCAGACCTCCACTACATTTGATCGAAATGAATACCCTGCGATTCTTCAGATGGCATGTTTTCATCCTGACATCCCCTTAACCTGTTTTTTTAAGCAAAGCCTTTAAAAGTGTTCTTTTTGCGAGAGGTCAATTAGGAGCGATCTGTCCTTATCTAACCAACCTCCGCACCATTGCCTTCCATCCAGGAAGCGGGTGGATCGTGATGGACAACGAGTGCTGACCGGCGTTATTGCGCAATTCCAACTCAACTCGCGAGTCCTGCGCTTGCCCAACCATCTCGGCAAGCCCGATATTGAATGGGACTGTGATTATGAGAGAGGGCTCTGGGTCTCTGGGGGGAGGGGTTTTAAAAAACCGCCTCATGCTATCTTTAAAGCGATAACTAAAGGGCATTTCCAATGACTCGCGGATGGAGAACTCGTACATTTCATTTCCGCACACCGAAACTTGCAACTTTTTTTGATCATTTGATTTCATTGCTCTCTCCTCTTTCGGCCCTGTAGTTCCTAAATGCTTGGCTTTTCTTTTTCCCAGTCTCTCTTTTCAAAGAATTCAATCTCTTTTGTGGGGGGAAGTCTCCCCCCTGGCCCAAGCCGCCGAAAAGGAACGTCCGGCGTCCCGGGCACACCCCCCTCCACCTACCATCCCCTCAAAAATGATGAATCTGTTTCGCTGGTGAACGCTTCTTTACGACTGTGGGAAAATCATCACCTCACCATTTTTCCGCAGATGCGAGGTGTACCGCAATATTCATTTGTCTACACTTTTTTTCGGCTTTGTTCTTATCTCTCAGAATATCCACCGGTTTTCCATGAGGATTCCGATTTCTTGGCTTGGTATCCCAAATCATAAAAACGGGATTGTGTTGTGGTTGATCGCCGGGATATTGGTTATTTTTCTTTCCTAGAAGCAGTCCGTTTACCATACAGACGATGAAACGCTCTTTAAACTCCGGTGGAAGTGTTTCTCCGCATCCAAATTCGCAGAGGTAATCAGCAGAATAAATCTCCATCCCACACTTTTTGCAGCATAAGGTTTCACTTTTCATTCCGCTCCTCCTTCTCTCCCTCGGTAGGGGACGGTCAGTTTAAAATTCGTTCCAGGTTGACCTTCTTGCGTATCTCGATCTTGTATTCGCGCAGGGCTGAAACGAGTTCCAGAATCTTTTCCTTCGGCGGTTCGGGTAGGTTGGAGTGCTTGGAATCCGCTCCGATGTTCACAAACAGTGGTTTTATTTTTGTGATCCATTCGGCCAAAACTTTCACGTCAAAGTCCATGATGGGCTCAATGGTGATAAAAGTTGAAATGCTTGGATGAAGCCCCATCATGCCCTCGTATCTGCTTATGGGTGGCGCGGCCTTTGAGTGTTCGGGGTAAAAACGGTTGCTCTCGATGGTTGTCCCGAAAAGACAAACCAGGGCTTCAAACTCAAATTTATTGGCTCTGGATGGGTTCTTGGATTGAAAAACGTATTTGTTTAAGTGTTTACGACAATGCGCGAGTATTTTTTTAATCCACTCGTCGGGAACATTGGGGGCCCCCTGTGTGGACTTGCTGGCGGCGTCTGCGAAGGCGGCTTCCCAAGAATCACCGGACCCAACCACACGCTCATTTATGCCGATGGGCGGCCCGGAATTGTAGGTTTCCCATATCCGGTGTGAAACGGGTCTATCCGAATCAAACGTGATACGGGCTCTTTCTCCGAACAACTCTTGAGCTTTTTTAAGCGCTTCCTCGTTCGTCATGTCATCCCTCGCTTCTCATACTGCGGTTGGCGATTCGGTCATACATCACGATGCTTCCAGCCACCGCGACGTTGAAACTACCTCCCGTCAGTTGGATTATGTGCTGACACTTTTCCATGATCGAAACCGGAAGCCCTGAATCCTCCGCTCCAAGCAGATAGACCGCGCACTTTGGATGCGTGAATCCTGGTATCTTTGCGGCCTCATCCGACATCTCCACGCCAACCAATTCAGCACCGAATGGCCTAGACTCTTGGAAGTGATCGAAGTCTTTGAAATGAAAGAGCGGGAGATGTCTCTCGGTTCGCATGGTGTCGCTGGATTGTTTTTGATAACGAGCCCCGATGGTGAAAACAAAGGCTGCGCCCAACTGATTAGCTGAACGCCAAAGGGTTCCAACATTTGCCTTTGTTTTCGTGTGGTAGATGCCCACTCCAAAAAATCCTTTCATCTGCCCTTCCCCTTCGAGGCCTTCTTGGTGCGGGAGGCC
>Ga0153915_10001013_pt1 | contig 25894 bp, 21 predicted proteins | sample Opewatmetagenome_2_FD_107003 | JGI IMG/M metagenome (GOLD analysis project Ga0153915, IMG submission 107003) | Freshwater wetland microbial communities from Ohio, USA - Open water 3 Core 3 Depth 3 metaG | ecosystem: Environmental > Aquatic > Freshwater > Wetlands | place: USA: Ohio, Lake Erie...
AACTGCTTTTTTCCCCTCACCCATTTGGTGATCCCCTCCTTAACCCAATTTTAAAAGAATCACCTCTTATTCCAGATAGTTGCTAAATTTTCAAGGTTTTTAACTGCCGTTTTTAGGTTAATAGAACATCTTAGGAGGTTCATTCTTTCTTTTATATATTCAAAGTCTGCGGGAAATCTGCGGGAAAGTTTTGTCTCTATCTTGTTATTTTTATTTTTTCTATGAAATGACATAACTACTTGATATTATTGATGTGGTGGGCGGTACAGGATTTGAACCTGCGACTTCCACCGTGTGAGGATGGCACTCTCCCGCTGAGTTAACCGCCCGTTTTTGAAACGTGCTTTTAAATACAATTAAATGGGGATATTGTAAATAGAAAATTTAAATCTTTTCTTAATTAATTGAAGATAAGTCTGATCGAGCATGAAGCTTGAATGTAGTTTCATAAGAATTATAAAATACGGGGTCCCGCGATCAAGTCGCAGGATGACATTGATATTACTCAACCGGCTTTCGAATGCGTCTCCTTTGGGATGATCGTCCTTTGGATTTATCCGTGCCTTTGAATCCTCGATCCCTTGAATCCCTCCTTGGAGCTGATGGTCGCCTGGATTCACTTGGTTCCTTGAATCCTCGGCCTCTTGAATCCCTCCTTGGAGCTGATGATCGTCTGGTTTCACTTGACTCCTTGAACCCTCGACCTCTTGAATCTTTGTCTGGGGCTGATTTTTGTTCGAATTCACTGGATTCCTTAAATCCTCTATCCCTGGAACTCCTGCCCGCCGCAGCCTTGGCGAAGGAGGGTGAATCCTTTCTTGGAGCTGATGGTCGTTTTATTTTACTTGATCCCTTGCCCCTTTGAATCCTTGGATCCTTCCTTATGTATGATGGTCGCCTGGTTTCCCTTGAATCTTTGTCCCCTAAATCCCTTGGATCCTTCTTAGGAGCTGATGGACGTTCGGTTTCACTAGGATCCTTATCCTGCTCCTTCTTCCGCGCCTTGATCCTCTTCCTTCCCTCGGGGGTGGTCATCTCCATCAGTTCCTTTACCTCTTCAGGTTCAAGTATCCTGTATCTGCCGACCTTCAGGTCTCCCAGTTCAAGGCTGCCGAAGCCTATCCTGACAAGGTGAACAACACTATAGCCCAACGCCTCTATCATCCTTCTTACAATGCGGTTTCTACCCTGAGAAATGGTTAATCTGACGAGACTTTTTTCTCCCTGGCGGCCAATGATGGCGGCATTGGACGCCTTTATAAATCCGTCCTCAAGCTCTATTCCATTTTTCAATCTTTCGATGTCATTTGCTGATGCCGTTCTATCAACAGTCACTTTATAGGTCTTTGGTATATGGTATTTGGGGTGTGTCATTTGAAAGGAGAAGTCGCCGTCATTGGTAAGGAGCAGTAGGCCCATGCTGTCAAAGTCCAGCCTGCCTACCGGGTAAACCCTCCGGGGAATATCCCTTAGAAGGTCAGTAACAATGCGCCTTTTCTCCGGATCATTGAGGGTGCAGACATAGCCGAAGGGTTTGTTGAGTATCAGGTAGAGCTTTTTCTCCGGTTTCGGGATCTCACTTCCGTCTACCTTGATGCTGTCCTTTCCCCACTCGGCCTTTGCGCCCAGTTCCCGCAGCATCTTGCCGTTCAACATGACCCTGCCGGACGCGATCAGTTCATCCGCCTTCCGTCTTGATGCAAGTCCGGCCTCTGACAGTATCCTGTTAATCCTTTGTATCATCTTCATTTCCATCTTCGGAAAGGTCATCGCCGGGGTAGCTGTCCCCGTTCATATCATTGTATTCTTCCCGGTCCCTTTCATCTCCTGGAAAGAATTCACTTTCAGCAGGCATCTCATCTGACGCTTCTTCCTGATACTCTTCCTCGGAATATTCAGACGCCTCAACCGGCTCGTCTTCCTGATGTTCTTCTTTGATATTGCCGGACACTTCATCGGCCACGGGGTACTGAACCGTCTCGCCGGCATCATCCTGAATCTCCTCTGATTCCGTTTCGTTAGACTGTTCTTCCGCATCCACCGATGTCTCATCAGGTGCAGGCTCCTGCCTGTGAACTAATGGTTCTTTCTGCATCATCTCAGCAGGCGCCAGCTGCTCCTGAGGCAATACAGGCATATCGCCTGTTGAGTAGGGTATGGGGATGGTAGTATAGAGCCCTTCGGTTCCCTGGGGCTGCAAGGGATTGTCCTGGTTTTGCTGTGTGGGTTCATAGCCGGCCATGCCGAAGTCCTTTATCTCATTCATCTTCGGGAGATCGGATATGTCCTTGAGATCGAAGACCTCCAGAAAGCGCTTGGTTGTGCCGTATATAAGGGGCTTGCCGGGCAGGTCCTTGCGTCCCATGATCTTTACAAGGTCTTTTTCCATGAGGGTCTTTAAGATCCCTCCTACATCCACTCCCCGCAGTTTCTCTATTTCATGTCTAAGTATGGGCTGCTTATAGGCAATAATGGCGAGCGTCTCCATGGCCGCCCTGGAAAGCCTGTTGGGCGTGCTCTGGAGCATCCTCAAAATATAGGAACCGTATTCCTGTTTGCTCCTGAACTGGTATCCGCCGGCCACTTCCTTGAGATCAAAACTCCTGTCCATTGCCTCATAATCGTGTTCCAGTATGGTAAGGGCGCCCTTAATATCCTTAACGTCAGTATCCGGGATGCAGTCTTTTATATCCTTGACGGCAAGGGGCTTTTCGGACGAAAAGAGAAGGGCTTCAATAATCAACTTCAATGACTTCGACATCAGTTTCTTCTCCGTTATCATTAAAATGTGCCTCAAGGCGTATGTCCTTGTCTCTGTCGGGCTGATAGATCTTGATCAGGCCTGCATGGACAAGTTCCAGCAGGGCAAGGAATGTGGACACCAGTTCCGCCAGGGACCTGTCCCGGCTGAACAGGTCGGTAAAAAAGACCTCGGCCTGGGACTTGAGCTTGTTCATAATAAAGGACATCCTCTCCTTGACCGACCACTTTTCAGCTGTAAAGGTTATCTCCGCATCAGGGACCCTCTGCTCGATGATCCTCTTAAAGGCGTCCATGAGCTGGAAGATGTTGAGGTCCAGGGGAACCTCCTCTCCCTGGAATTGCGACACAAAATCACCCGGCAACTGGCGTCTGAACACGTCCCTGTCCAGCATATCCCTTTCGGAAAGCTCTTCTGCGGCCTCCTTCAGCTTCATGTATTCGAGCAGGGGACGGGTAATCTCCAGGCGCGGATCTTCCTCTCCGGATTCGCCGTCCGTCGGCTTTTCAGGGAGCAGCATCCTGGATTTGATATGTATGAGGGTCGAGGCCATGACAAGAAAATCGCCTGCCAGGTTGATATTCAGGGCCTTCATCATATCAAGATACTCGAGATACTGGTCCGTAATCAGAGAGATGGGGATATCGAATATGTCCACCTCATTCTTTCTGATCAGATGGAGAAGGAGGTCCATGGGGCCTTCGAATATCTCCAGTTTTACTTTGTAATCGGTTTCATCATCCATGTGTCTAATGCCGTTCCGTTAAATATGGATCGCCTCTCTCACCTGTGCCATTGTCTCTTTGGCAATACCCCTGGCGTGGCTGTTGCCTTTTTCAATTATGCCCTTAACCAGGTCTGGATCGGATTCCAGGGCCTTTCTCTTTTCCCTGATAGGGGCAAGGGCCTCGATAAGGTTTTTTGCCATGATCTTTTTGCATTCCACGCAGCCTATGGCCGCGCTGCGGCAGTCCTTTTCTATCCGGTCTACAGTCCCTTCAGACGTATATATCTCATGAAAGGTAAAGACATTACAGACCTTCGGGTCTCCGGGATCGCTCTTTCTCATCCTCTGGGGATCCGTGATCATCCGGCTTGTCTTTGAGGATATCTCCTTATCGCTGTCTGACAGGAATATGGCGTTGTTGTAACTCTTGCTCATCTTGCGCCTGTCAAGCCCCAGCAGCCTGGATGTGGGCGCCAGGAGCGTTGCCGGTTCCGGAAAGACCTCTTTATAGATATAATTAAAACGCCTCGCTATCTCCCTTGTCAACTCCACATGGGGGGCCTGGTCCTCTCCCACAGGGACGCCGTTTGCCTTGTACATGAGTATGTCGGCCGCCTGCAACACGGGATAACCCAGGAATCCGTAAGTGTAAAGGTCCTTCTGTGTCAGTTCCTTCAATTGTTCCTTGTATGTGGGGTTTCTCTCCAGCCAGGGCAGGGGGGTGATCATAGAAAAAATCAGGTGAAGCTCCGGGTGCTCCTGTATATCGGACTGTACGAAAAATGTCGACAGCTCGGGATCAAGGCCGATTGAGATCCAGTCTATTATTATGTCAGGGATGGAGTCCCTGATGTTTCCGGTGTTGGCATATTCGGTTGTCATGGCATGCCAGTCTGCTATAAAAAAGAAACATTCATATTCCTTCTGAAGTGATTTCCAGTTGTTGAGCGCCCCATGAAGATGACCGAGGTGCATCTTGCCCGTGGGTCTCATCCCGCTTACGATTCGTTTTTTCATTAAAACAGTCTCCTTAAATAGTATCCATCCGAATCAAAAAAAACAATAACATATATCATTCGAATAATGCCTTTTCAAGACATCCCTTTGAAATTTTCTTTGATGTAATTTATCTCGTCTTCCCTGGTGCTTACCTCATCATGGAGCCTGGCCCTTAAAAGACCGGAGAATATATTTCTATAGATAGGGCCTGGCTTGAATCCCATATTCATGAGATCGCTTCCCCTGACCTTAACGGCTGTCCCCTTTAATTTGGTGAAATAAAGGGATATAACCTTTTTAATCTTTTCATTATTTGCCTTTGCCATGATAAAAAGAAGCAGTTCTGTATCATATTGTGAAAGCAATGTATAGATCTCGTAATTATTATCCTTCTTCATCTTGAATAATTTATCAAGGACATTGGGGACTTGAAGCCTTTGTGTTGTCATCCTGCGACTTTCCAGATCGTTCATCTGCATCCTTTCCGCCGCGTCACCCAGGATGTTTCCGTCCAGTTGCGAGGTCAATCCGTGCCAATAGACCTTCCACTGATTAAAGGGCTCTTCAATATATAACAGTTTGAACCAGGAGATAACCAATTCAATGCCCTCAAGTATCTTTTTAAGATCGCTGTTAAATCTGATCTCCGGGGATATAAATTGAAGGAGATTGAACTCATCCATCCTCTCTATGGAGTGTATCGGATGGTTTTCCATCAATATGAGTTTCAGTTCTATGAAAAGACGCCTGCCTGAAAGCTCCTTCATGCAATTGATATCAACGGCATTTTTCATGAGGGAGAGAGTAAGCTTGCCTATCTTAAAACCGAATCGCTGCTCAAAACGAATGGCCCTGAATACCCTGGTGGGGTCCTCCACAAAGCTCAGGTTATGAAGGACCCTGATAATCTTTTCCCTTATGTCCTTCTGACCGCCGAAATAATCGATCAGGGTCCCGTAATCCCTTTTATTAAGTCTGATAGCGAGGGTATTGATCGTGAAATCCCTCCTGAACAGGTCCAGCTTCAGGGAGCTTGTGGAGACCATGGGCGGGGCCGCCGGGGTCTCATAGAACTCCAGACGTGCCGTAGCAATATCCACCTTGAAACCGTCGGGAAATATAAGTACGGCAGTCCCGAACTTCTTATGACTCCTTACCCTGACCTCGTGGCGTGATGCAAATTCATAGGCGAACCTGATGCCGTCGCCCTCAACGACAATATCCACGTCGAGGTTTTCTCTTTTCAGAAATACATCCCTTACAAGCCCGCCCACAAGATATACCTTGTATTCAAGCGTATCGGCGACATTTCCGAAATCCTTCAATAGAGATATTACCCTCCTGGGCAGGCGTTCTTTAAGGACTGAGGCAAGATTTATTTTCCTGGCAAAGTGAGATGAGTGATGGGATTCATATATAAAATCATGGATCACGGGTCCTCCCACAAGTATATTCATGAGATCGGTCCTGGTTATTACCCCATACAGCTTCCCGTTTTCAATCACAGGAAGTATCCTGAGTTTATTTTTAATGATCAGATCCTGGATCTCCGTAAGAGGCGTGTCGGGCGCAACTGCAGAATAATCTATATTCATGTATTCCTTGACAGGGATATGCCCCAGACCTAAATATACCGCCTTTTCCATGATCTGCCTGGTAATATAACCAAGCAGGCCCCCGTCATCTCCGACGACCATCAGGACATTAATATTATATTTAGTCATTATGGTGGATGCGGTCTTGATGGTCTCCTCAGGCGGGATATGTATGACGGGGGAGGACATCATATCCCTTGCCTTTTTCTGTGGATTGATGCGTTTTCTGAGAAGCGTCTGGAGCGACCTCTCCACCTGGGCCAAGGTCTTTTTTCTGATTGTGGCCGAGGCCGCGTGAGGATGCCCGCCGCCGCCGAAGGCAAGGGCTATCTCCGCAACATTAACATCATTGACCCTGCTCCTGGCGACAAGGTAGACCTTGTCTTCCATCTGGCCGAGGGCAAATACTACCTTGAGATTTTCCATCTCCATGAATTTATGCACCAGCATTGCAAAGTCGCCAAGGTATTCCTCCCTGACAATCCTTGCAACAACAACCTCGATACCGTTTATCACCTGGCTTGTCGCGGACTGGGTAAGGTCGTTTAAAAGCCATACCTGTTCAGCCGACAACTCACGGGTGATAAGGTCGGCAATAATATGGTGTTTTGCACCCTGTTCTGAGAGCCATGCCGCGGCCATATGGTCCTCCGGCGTTGTTGAGGAGAAAGTGAAAGAGCCTGTATCTTCATGTATCCCCAGGCACATTATTGTGGCGTCATCGGAGGATAGGGCAATGCCCTTTTCCTTGATTATCTCAGTGAGGATGGTGGTGGTAGACCCTACGGATTTTATGCATTCTTTATCCCCATGGATATCGTCATCGGATTTAGGGTGATGATCATATATATGTATCTCAAGGCCCTCTCTGTCCAGAAGTTCCGCGAACTTGCCTATCCTGTTTTTTTGGCGGGTATCAACCAGGATAAGCTTTTTGACAGCAGCCATGTCGATCTGTTTGATCCTGGCAAAATCAAAAAGATAGGACATGGAATGCAGGAGGAAATTCCTGAGATTTTTCTCCTGGGAACCTGGAAAGACAATGACGGCATCAGGATAAAGCTTTTTTGCCGCCACCATTGAAGAGAGGGAGTCGAAATCGGCATTGACATGGGTCGTTATTATCTCCTCATTGTGATGAGTTGCAACGACCTTTTGATCTTTTGTATCTTGATCGGATCTTTCTGCCATGAATAAGACGCCTTTAATAATAGTTTCAGCCGATTTTTTTCGCGATGCAACCGGAGTCGCGCACCGGATCATTGTGCTATGGTTTTAAGCATAACATAGTATTATTGCATTTGTAATAGATATGTTCATGAAATGAAATGCGTCAAATAAAAAAGCCGGGCAATCAAATCTGCTCCGGCTGATTATTTGGGAATGTAATCGGTCAATGCCCTTTGATCTTTTCCTCGTCTTCCTGTTTCTTTTTGCAGTCTATGCACAGGGTCGTGACCGGCCTGGCCTTCAATCTCTGTTCGGATATATCCTCTTCACAGGATTCACAGATGCCGAATGTCCCCAACTCGATACGTTCCAGTGCATCCTTGATCTTGCCGATCAGTTTTCTTTCCCTGTCGCGTATCCTTAAGGTGAAATTGCGGTCCGATTCAAGGGTGGCCCTGTCGGACGGGTCAGGCATGTTCTCATTGTCGTAGCTCATGTCGCTGACAGTCTTATTTACCTCATTAAGAAGTTCATTAAGTTGTTGATTAAGGAGATTTTTAAAAAATTCCAGTTGTTCCTTGCTGAGCATGATATTAAACTAGCCCCCTATACATAGAATTTCTGGTTATTGCCGATAAAATAACCTTAAAAACTATTTATATGCAGTAATCATCGGGAAAGATATAATAAATATTAAATGCTAACCGGATTTCATCCTGCACCAAATATCTTTCCAATTATATTTGATGTCTTTGAATCTTCGGACTTTGCGAATTCTTCCAGTATCTCCCTCTGGCGACTGTTTAATTTTTTTGGGATACTTACATTGAGTTTTATATAGAGATCGCCCCGTTGTTTCCTGTTCAGATTGGTCATCCCCTGTCCTGAAAGCGTTATCACATCGCCAGGCTGGGATCCCTGGGGGATCTTTATCTCCTTTGTTTCCTTCTGGCCAATTATCGGGATGAAAATCTTGTCGCCCAGCGCGGCCTGAACAAATGAGATCGGTATTTCGGCGAATAGGTTGTCTCCATCTCTTGAAAAGAACTCATGTTCTTTCACATGAAGGACAATGAACAGGTCGCCCGGCGGCCCTCCGTATTCGCCGGCTTCTCCTTCGCTGCGCAACCTCAGTTGTGAACCGTTATCAACGCCGGGCGGTATTTTTATGTTTATTTCTTTTTTTGTCCGGACCTTTCCACCGCCACTGCATTTATGACACGGCTTTGTTATAATGCTGCCCTGTCCATGGCATGTTGGGCAGGTGGTTTTTATCCTGAAAAAACCCTGAGAGGTAATAATGCTTCCATTTCCCTGGCATGTGCTGCACCTTTTAACTTCGCTTCCCGGGGCGGTGCCTGAACCGTCGCATATTTCACAGGAGGTCAATCTTTGAAAGGATATATTTTCTTCCTTGCCGGAAAATGCCTCTTCAAGGGTTAATTCCATGTCATAACGGAGATCCTTGCCCTTCCTGGCGCGGCTTCTGCCTGATCTGCCGCTTCCGCCAAAACCGAAAAAATCCTCGAATATATCGCCGAAACTTGAAAAGATATCATTAAAACCATGAAATCCATTGAAGCCTGTTCCCTTAAGTCCTTCATGGCCGTACTGGTCATAGATCTGTCTTTTTTCTTTGTCTCTCAGGACCTCGTAGGCCTCGGATGCCTCTTTGAATTTTTCTTCGGCATCCTTGTTGCCGGGATTTTTGTCCGGATGATATTTCATGGCCAGTTTTCTGTAGGCCTTTTTAATCTCTTCATCGCCGGCATCACGGCCGACATCCAGGATCTCATAATAATCTCTGTTATTCATTTTTTAATACCTGCCGATATCTTAATCCTCCTTGATCATTTAATCGTTTTCGTTTGCGGGAAGGAGATCTTCAGTAAAAAAGGTGTCCTGGTAGTCCTGTGAATTATCGATGCCGGTACCCTGTATCGGGTTGATATTTCCTGCCGCGATCTCTCTCAAGGAAATCACGATGTCTCTGTTTCTTGCGCTGACTGTCGGTTCGGCGCCTTTGCGCAGTTGTCTTACCCGCTTGGATGCCATATGTATAAGGACAAAACGGTTATTTACCTTGTTTAAACAATCTTCTACTGTAATTCGGGCCATGTTGTTCTCCTTGATCCGTCACCCATATAAAGATGGGCAAAATTTAATAGGAAATAAAATTTATCAGCCAGGCGTATTATAAACTCTTGCCGTGGTTTTATTTTTGATATATCCTCTTTAAGACTGCCGGATATCTTATAAAGTCTTCACCTGCCGGCATTTAATCATGATTTGATTGAATACGCCTTATTGTCGTCTCAAATAAACTGCATTTTATAACATGCCTCATATTTAATGTAAAGGCTATTTTCCTGAAGAATTATTTCAATTTGCTGTTAATTAATGCGATATAAAAATATGTCAATATCATAATAGTTTATATCACGTTTCTGATACTTAGTCTTCTGAGGAATAATGCTGATAGTGTAAATCAAGCAATGGTGTTTTTCAACGAACAATATCTTGCAGGAGTTTACTTATGCTTTCCAGAGTATTGAGCAGCGCGGTTATCGGAATAGATGCTTACATAGTAGAAGTTGAAGTCGATATCTCAAAGGGCCTTCCGAATTTTTCCACAGTCGGGCTTCCTGAAGGGGCTGTACGGGAGAGCAAGGAGAGGGTAAAGGCCTCCATAAAGAACTCGGGTTATGATTTCCCGTCCGACAGGATAACGGTTAACCTTGCCCCGGCTGATGTTAAAAAGGAGGGATCTGCCTTCGACTTGCCCATGGCAATCGGCATCCTTGCCGCTACAGGGATTATTTCCGGCGATCTGCTTCGCGAATGCCTGATCCTGGGAGAACTCTCACTCGACGGTCTTATAAGACCTGTCAAAGGCGCATTATCCGTAGCGGTTCTGGCAAAGGAACTGAACATGAAAGGGATATTCCTCCCTGAAGAGAACGCTACAGAGGCGGCGGCTGTTCAAGGAATAAACATATACCCTGTCAACGCACTCTCCGAGGTCGTGCAGGCCCTTGCAGGGATTTCCGTGCCTGAGCCTTTTCACGCCGATCAGGAAGAATTATTTAAAACCCCTGATAATGATATGGATTTAAGCGATGTGCTTGGACAGGAAAACGTCAAAAGGGCCATGGAGATTGCAGCAGCAGGCGGGCATAACATGATCATGATAGGGACTCCCGGCGCGGGAAAGACCATGCTGGCAAAGAGGTTCCATACCATCCTGCCGGAACTTGGCTTTCAGGAGGCGCTGGAGACGTCAAAGGTATACAGCGTCATGGGTCTTATGCCAAAGGGGGCCGGGCTGATCAAGACTCGTCCCTTCAGGGCGCCTCACCATACCATCTCGGATGCGGGTCTGATAGGCGGCGGCCAGAACCCGAGGCCGGGGGAGGTAAGCCTGGCCCATAACGGCGTTCTTTTCCTTGATGAGGTGCCGGAATTCAAAAAGAATGTCCTTGAGGTGTTGCGTCAACCCATGGAGGACGGTTATGTCACCATTACAAGGGCAACTTCCACGGTTACTTATCCGGCGAATTTTATGCTTGTTGCCGCGATGAATCCCTGCCCCTGCGGCTTTTTCGGAGATCCCAAAAGGGAATGCGTATGCTCCTTTCCCCAGATACAACGTTACAGGTCAAAGATATCCGGCCCCCTTATGGACAGGATAGATATTCATACGGAGGTGCCTGCTGTCCAGTATAAAGACCTTTCCGCAAAGGACGGCGGCAGATCATCGATGGAAATTCTTATAAAGGTCAGAAAGGCAAGGGATATACAGGCAGAGAGATTTCAAAGGACGAAGATATTTAAAAACGCCGATATGAACAGCAGGCAGATCAGGAAATTCTGCGAGGTTGATTCCGCATCCGAGGTCCTGCTTGAAAAGGCCATGGACAGGCTCGGGTTCAGCGCCAGGGCCTATTCCAGGATACTCAAGATTTCGAGGACCATAGCGGACCTTGAAGAAAGCCTGAACATCAAATCGGATCATGTTGCAGAGGCTATCCAGTACAGGAGCCTGGACAGGAAGATGATAAGGTAAAGGCAAGGTGTAAGGCGTAAGGAAAGGCAAAAAAGAATAGCGCACCAGCCTTCGCTAAAGATACGGCGAGGCACACCCCGCCATCATCCTCAATGTTGTATTACGACGCGGCAAGGGATTCAGTGTGTAAGACAAGTAACGGATATGGATTTCCCGGACCATTGAAACAATGTTATTTTATCTATTTGCTTGAATCCGGTTTAGTGGTAGAATATTTGTAATCAACACATCATAGATATCCAATTGATCTGATTCTCGTATGTGTCCTAAAACCTGAAACTTGAAACCTGACGAAATGAACTTGGTTTTTTACACCTTAACAAAAAAGCTGAAACAGGAGGTTTTTATGTCAAGAGATCTCAGCCATTCTCTTAAGGTGCTATTAATTATCCTTCTCTGTATTGCGGCATGGGGCGTGACCGGTTGCCGTACGGAGGTGAGATATGCTGATACGGATGAAGACGGCGATACGGAGATAACCGGCACTTTAACTATCTTTAAAAGCAATGAAGAACTCGCCGTCTATCTGAAAGACCAATATTCAAAAAGCGTTTATTCGGATTATTCCTATGCGTTGACGGAAAGGGCATCAAGCGCCGGCAGCGGCGATTCTGTTGACGGTGCAGGCAGCGCAGAGCAATCTTCATATGACGCCGCCTCCTCAAATGATACGGACGGCTGCACCGGGACAAATCTTCAGGAATCGGGAGTGGATGAATCCGATGTGGTGAAGACCGACGGGGATTATTTGTATATTGCAGAGAATGACACGGTGACTGTTGTGTCTGCGACAAATCCTATGGCAACCGTCAGCACAATAACAGTGAACGGCTCAGTCGATTCCATGTATTTATACAATTCAGGCGCCGGCAAAAAGATGTTAGTGTTGCTGTATGCCCCGTTGAACTATGAAGGGACCGACTGGACCGATACAATCACGGCGGATATAGCATCGATCGGCATCGCTTATTGGATACCTATTCAGGCAAAAACAGGGATAGCATTTTATGATATTGCCAATCCCGCAGCGCCTGAAGAGATCAAAACCGTTGAGGCGGACGGCTGGCTTGTCTCCTCCCTAAGGGTGGAAAATCATCTTCATGTTGTTCAGCAGTTTTTGCCGGATCTGCCTGATCCGTATCTGCTGGACGGCGAGATAGAGGACATGACCATCGAAGAACTGATGCCGTTTTATTCGGATGTAACCGGCGCTTCGGATGAAGGTCAGGAAAGGCAGCTTGTTGCGCCTGAGGCTTTCTATCATCCGGGCGTTGACGGCGGAGGCAGCATTGTTACAATAATGACCTTTGATCTTGATAACCCGGATCAAACCTTTAAAAGTACCGGAGTAGTCGCTGACGCAAGCGTTGTTTATGCATCGACAGAGGCGCTGTACTGCACATCAACTTACTGGAACTATTCAACGACAGACTCGGAAGAACCCGCGGAACAGACAATAATATACAAGTTCGACATCTCGGGCGGCCGGGCGACCGGGGCCGGTTATGCCAGTTTTGAAACCAAACCAAAAAGACAGAAAGGAGGTTGTTATGATCAGCTTTGAGATGAACAAGGAAGAGGCAGATATCCTGCTGAGCGTGATAGAGCGTTATCTTTATCATCTCCAGGTCGAGATCATTCACACGGATAAAAGGGAATTCCGCGACGCCTTGAAAAAAAGGGAAAATTTTCTGAAGGATATGATTGATAAGTTTAAGACGAAGATCCTTGCGGAGGAGTAATGAGATAGTCGTCCTTATGTCGGACAGAGAGCTCTAAAGACGGAGGCCCGAGTCCGCGGAACTTGACGGCATTTGCCGTCAGGTTCGGGAATAACTGCGACATATGTATCATGTCGGACATTTAAACCGTGAGGCTGCCTATCTTTACTATTACGCGATGCTCCTTTCATCTGTCGAGCGATTCCCTTACCTTTCTGAGGAGCGTTTCAGGGGAGACGGGTTTTGAAATAAATTCGAAGGTCTTATCCTCAATCCCTTTGTCAAGTATCACATCCCTTGTATAACCGCTTGTAAATATGATTTTAATCCGGGGGTATTTCGCGGAGATCTCGTCATAAACCTGCCTCCCGTTTTTTTTCGGCATCACGGAGTCAAGTATCAGAAGGGATATCCCTTTATTGGCTTTAAATCGCTCTATTGCAGCTTCGCCGTCAACCGCCTCAATAACCGAATATCCTGACTTTCTAAGGACTGTCGTCATAAACTCTCTGACTTCTTCATTATCTTCGGCAAGGAGGATCGTCTCACTTCCTCCTTTAGGCATGTCATAGGCTTTCTTTTCCGTGAGAGTTGTATCAGTAATCGGAAGATATATATGGAAGCTTGTCCCTATCATTTCCTCACTGTACACAGAAATATGACCGTTATGCTGTTTGATGATGCCGTATATTGTGGAAAGGCCAAGCCCGGTTCCTTTGCCGACATCCTTCGTAGTAAAGAAGGGTTCAAACAGGTGTTCCTTTGTGGCGTCATTCATCCCGGTTCCGGTGTCTATTATGGAAAGCAGCGCGTATTGTCCGGGATCGGCCAAGCCCCTAATCTCTGCCGATTCCTTGTCTATATAGACCTTCCGGGTTTCTATTGTAATCGCGCCTCCTCTGGGCATGGCATCTCTTGCATTGACGACAAGATTGATCAATACCTGATCGATCTGTGTAGTGTCCGCCATTACAATCATATCATCAGGGGAGAGGCCGGTTTTAAGGGCAATATCCTCCGTGAGAAGACGCCTTAACATCTTTTCCGTTCCTGATACTATTTCATTGAGCTTGACCGGCCTGAGGGAAACAGGTTGTTGCCTGGAAAAGGCGAGAAGACTCTGGGTTAGATTTGAGGCCTTAAGAGATGCGGACATGATAGCATCCAGATAAGTTGCCTTTAACGGGATGCCTTTCTCCATCTCCAACTTTAGCAGCGTGCTGTATCCCGTAAGCACAGTAAGAATATTATTGAAGTCATGGGCGATTCCTCCTGCCAGGGTTCCTATTGCCTCCATTTTAAGAGATTGTCTGAGCTGGTTTTCAAGGAGCATCTCTCTTGTTATGTCGATTATAATGCCGATGGCTGCAGGTCTCCCTTGATAAATGACGGATGTTGAAAAGGTTTTCACGTTGATAACCTTATTATCCTTTCTTAAAATCCTGTAATGGCACTCAACGGTATCCCCGTATTCAAAGATGCGTTTGGCGTTGTCTTTCATAATCGCCCTGTCATCGGGATGAATAAAATCGGATAAATCCTGTTTGGTGATCTCTTCGTATGTAAACCCGAATATCTCACAGAACTTGTTATTCACGAAGATCAATCTATCATCCTGGAAGATGCCGACGCCGACCAGTGAATTTTCAACAAGGCTGCGATATTTTATCTCCGATTCCTGGAGTGCCGCTTCGGCCTCTTTCCGCGGTGTAATATCCCGGACGTTTGCGATGATGGCCCTGACGGATGGATCTTCTCGAAGGTCATGAAGGGCGTTTTCTATCCAGCGCCATGTCCCATCCTTATGTCTGAGACGAAGAGAATAGACCACGGTTTTTTGAGGATTAGCAGAGAGGTTTGCCAGGGCATTTTCATGAATGGAAACATCGTCAGGATGAATCAGTTCATCCTGTTCAAGCATTATAAACTCTTCTTCCGAATATCCCAGGAGCGACTTAATCGGCGGTGAGGCGTAAAGGATTTTGCCGGATGAGTCAATGAGTGTTATGGCCTCAGTGGATTTTTCTACAAGGGAGCGGAACCGGTCCTCGCTTTTTTGCAATGCCTCTTCGGCCTTTTTCCTTTCAGTTATATCACGTGAATTGATGATTACAATGCCCTGGCCCGAGGCGGTAAGAGTGCTTTTAGCTATTGCTTCCATATATCTCCAGGAACCGTCTCCGGTTATAATCCGTAAGGCTTGGGGTCCCGATGTGATGCCGGGGGTCTTTATCAGCCGGGAAAAATCCGCCAGCAAAACAGGAATGTCATCGGGATGAATAGATTCATCGAATCTTTTGCCGATTATCTCTTCTGGCTTAAATCCGATTATCTTTTCAAGGGAAGGGCTGCAATGCCTTATAATGCCGTCTTTGTCCAAAACCAGGATCAGGTCCGAGACATTTTCTATAAGCAACCGGAAATGATATTCGCTGGCCTTCAATGCAGCCCGTTCGCGTTCAACCTGGACCCGGTTAAAGGCGTTTTCAAGGACGCTGGGGAGCTGATAAAGGTATCCGGGATTTTTAAGGATAAAATCATCCGCTCCGAAGCGAAGCGCCTGAAGTGCGATATCCTGATTTTCTTCGTACGACATGATGACAATGGGAACATCCGAATGATGCGCCTCCCGGAGTTGTTTAATAAGTTCAATGGAAGTTATGCCTGTCACGCGATAATTCAGAAGCACTAAATCACATGGATTAAGGGAATTGCCCGTGATTTTTTTTACCAGGGAAAAGCGATCCAGCACCTCCTGATATGCATTTACCACATCCAGGCGTATATATGGTGCATGAACTGATATATGTCTTTGTATTGATTCTATATCCTGAAGGTTATATTCACAATAGAGGACATTCAGCGGTTCGGAACGGCGGGCGGTCTCTATCCTGAACCGGCGGAGCGCAGTGTCCAGAACCGAGGGAAGGCGTGCGAGATAATCGTCGCGCTTTATGATATAGTCGCTTGCCCCGGCTTTAAGCACCTTAATCGCAGATTCCTCGTCTCCTATTCCTGTCATAACGACAACAGGCATACGGAGTTCCTTTTCGCGGATAAAAGACAGAAGGGAAATGCCGGTTCCGTCAGGCAGGTTCATGTCTGTAAGCACCAGGTCATAGCTTGTATCTTCAGGCGTGCCCATGGAAAGCCTTTCAACGGCTTTCATGTATGTTTCGACCCAGTCAATCTTAACGGATGGCGCTGTCTCGGCAAATTCATGCTGGAAGAGCCCGGCATCCCCCGGGTTGTCTTCCACGTAGAGTATCTTCATGAGATCCCCCGATTATATAAGAACTTTCTGTAAATTCTATTGGAAAGTATAATCTCGCGGATTTGTTAAGTCAAACTTTGATATGGGACTGGGAAAATAATGCCGGCGGCAGGTTGAAAGAGAACAGCGCTATAAACTGTCAATCCTTGCCTTTTTTTCAGAGATGATCTTTATCTTGTTGACAACAGGATTGGCATAGATAGCCAGGGCATACTTGCGATGCTCGGGTGGGAGGGCCGTGATCCTCTTCTGAAAAATCCTTGATTCCACGTTATATTCCTTATGATCGAAGTCATATTGTTCATTTAACAAGGAAAGATCACTATTGCCGCCGTATAGTTCCCGGTATGCCATAAAGTTGGTCGGATGAAGATAATAGTTTTCTATTATCTGCCTGTCTACAGCCGATGCGACTTCCTCCGGACTATTCAGGTTGTCCTCCAGGGGTTTGCCGAAACAGATATGGACGGAACCCTTTTCTCCCATAATCCCTAATGCAATGCTTTTAAGGTCTTCATTTTCACCCTTCTTGTATTCCCCGTATTCGGCGATATGGAACAGTTCCTTTGCCTTCAATCCATCACATGGGTCATATTCATAGGATATTACAACAGGCACAATCCTGAGCCTTTTTATATAATCCTTGAATTTTTCAGTGCTTCTGTCGCGGGTTATGGCAAACATCTTGATAATAGCAGGTTCGGTATAATCATTTCCGTCCTTTGCCCTGCCTTCTCTCTGGGCAATCCATATTGATACCTCTTCTTCGAAGATAGAATGGCTGATATAGGCTGACAGGGTTTTGAATGCCTCCAGCGCCTGGCGGCCTTTGGCAGAGCGCTTGACGATAAAGCTTTTATTCAGGCGCATTAGTTCTGTGGCAAAGGGTTTTGTCAGGAGATTATCTCCGATCGCTATTCTTGTGGAGTCGCGTCCGTCCTCCAGGAGTGCAAAATTAATGAGGGTCGGATCAAGGGCAATATCCCTGTGGTTGCCCATAAACACATATGTCCCCCGGCCAAGTTGATCCAGATTGGAGACCTTCAGATCCTTTATGGTTTTCCGGGACAGTTTGTCGACGTAGCTCTTGACCAGTTCCTGAAAAGTGCGCACATCAATGATTGACTTGAACTCTTTTCTCAAGCGCCTGCGTACAAAAGGATTAAAAAGAACTGAAAGCGTTGAAGACAGTCCTGGAAAACGCAGGTTTACGATTGTCCTGATGAACTCCTTGTCGGAGAGCAGGTTTTCTATAACCGGACGCACTTCGTTGTCTCTATAGGGTCTTATATCTGCGAATCTATCCATCGGCATCTCTTGTCTTTCTTTTTACACGTATCTTATATATCTTCCTGTCATCTGCCGATTCGGTGGTTATTTCCAAGTCCTTGTATGTGATCTTTTCCCCGGGTTTCGGTATCCTGCCCAATGTGTGAATAATGAATCCTCCTACGGATTCATATTCTCCTTCCGGAAATTCAAGATCAAAATGATCCTCAATCTTTTCCACCTCAAGACGTGCGTCCACTAAGACGGTGTTTTCATCCATGACAGTCAGGAGATGCGAGTCATTATCATGCTCATCCATTATCTCCCCTACAATCTCCTCCAGGATGTCTTCAATGGTAATTATCCCCGCAGTCCCCCCGTATTCGTCCGTAACAATAACCATATGTGTTTTTTTTGTCTTCAGGTCCCTGAAGAGTTTGTTTATGACCTGATTGCCGGGGACGAAATAGGTCTTTCTGAGGATATCTTTAGGGATGCTTGTATCCGGTTTTTCTCCGAATAGCCGAAGGAGGTCCTTCGCATGCAGCAGCCCCACAATTTTATCGATATTGTCTTCGTAAATAGGTATCCTTGTATGGCCGCATTCAGTGACAAGCTGTATGATCTCGCCTAATGTGGAATCTATAGAGGCTGATATTATATGGGTGCGGGGTATCATTATCGATGAAGCAGCGGTCTCCTTCATGTCAAGAATCCCATGGACCATATCCGATTCTTCGTCAGTGATCAGACCCTTGGCCTGTCCCTCATCCATGAGGTCGTTGATCTCTTCGGCAAGGTCGGAGGTCTTTTCAAGGTGATGCCTTTTTTTGATCTGAGATAAAAATTTATCTAATAAAGTATGTTTTGGCTCATCTTCCAAGGATGAAATGTTCTCCTTATCAATTAAATTTAATAGAACAGGTTGTATATGCCCTGTCGGAGGTCATTGTTGAGTCTTAGGCTGATTGCTGATAGCTTATTAATTATTATTGATACTTTATTTTTATCAAGATTTAATGTCAAGATGCTTTAAAGCAAAAGGTGTACGAGGGATAGGGTATAAGGCGTACGTTATAAGGCATAGGATGGTTAGATGGGTAAATGCCATTTTGCAAACCATGGATAGGCATTTGACTTTTTGGTCCATTCAGCCCCTGACCTTGCACCGTATGTCTTTTACCGTAAACCCTATGCCTTGCGCCATTTCTTATCTCAAATATCTCTTGACATTCATATGACTTATGATATTAATGCTGCCAATATTCTCTGAAAATAGTCAATTCTCAGCACCGTCTTTCGCATATAAATCAGGGCGTAAGATGGTCGAAAATCCCGGCGGGCATAGCTCAGTTGGTAGAGTACAAGCTTCCCAAGCTTGGTGTCGCGGGTTCGAACCCCGTTGCCCGCTCCATATTCTATTTTTGTGAGACCTGATTCCCTTTTTGAGGTTATTAGTTTTTTATGGGCTGATCTACTTCGAATTGTGGGCATTAAGTTGGTTTTAAATATTGCTTTTTAATTAAGTCTGTGCAATAAAACTGACAACATTACTGTCTGCAGTTCTGAAGCGGGTCTAGACACCCGCTTTTTTATTGGTTTTTAAGTCGGAGAAACAGCTTTTTGGCTAACATGACCTTTATCACAAGACAGGTTTCCGACCTGATAGAACCTATTCTTAATGAGATGAGGTTTGAACTGATTGATGTGGAATATCTTTCCGATCGCGGACGTTGGGTATTAAGAATATATATCGATAAGGACGGCGGTGTAACGCTTGATGATTGCGCTGCCGTGAGCGGGGAACTGGGAGACCTTATAGATATTAAAGATATTATTGAGCATGAATATGTCCTGGAGGTCTCTTCACCCGGGCTGAACAGGCCTCTTAAAAAAGAGGCTGATTTCATTCGTGTGATCGGTAAAAAGATCAAGGTTAAAACAAAGATGCCTCTGGAGGGGAGACGGAATTTCGCGGGTCGCCTCAAAGATTATAGAGAACAGAGAGTAATTATAGAGTCTGAAGGAGGGCTTGTAACCCTGGCATGGCTCGACATAGAAAAGGCCAACCTTGTTTATGAGTTTGATGATTAACGTATTAATATATTATGGAGTAGAACCAAGATGGTTTCAGATTTAGCAAAGATATTGGATCAGGTAAGCCGTGAGAAAGGTGTTGAGCGCATTACATTGATCAAGACTTTGGAAGAGGCTGTCCGGGCGGCTGCGAGGAAAAAACTCGGACCAAACTACGACCTTGAGATTAATTTTAATGATGAATTGGGCGAGATAGAGATCTTTGAATTCAAAGAGGTTGTGGAGAATATTACCAATGAAAGTCTTCAAATATCTCTTGAAGAGGCAAAGGCGATCGACCCAGATGCTGAAATCGGAGATAGTCTTGGTGTAAAAATGGGGACGGATGAACTCGGCAGGGTGGCCGCCCAGTCCGCCAAACAGATAATTATGCAAAGGCTTCGCGAAGCGGAAAGAAATATCGTCTTTGATGATTTCAAGGACAGGCGCGGAGAAATAGTGCATGGGATTGTCCAGAGGATTGACAAGGGGGCTATAATAGTCAACCTGGGCCGCACTGAGGCTGAACTTCCTCAGAAGGAACAGATACCAAAGGAGACCTATAAACAGGGAGACCGCATAAGGGCCTATATCCTTGACGTTAGACAATTCAGCAGAGGTCCTCAGATAATTCTTTCAAGGACGCATCCCAATTTTCTTTCCATGCTTTTTGAAAATGAGGTCCCTGAAATCTCTGAAGGGATTATCAATATCGTACAGGTCGCCAGAGAACCAGGGAGCAGGGCAAAGATTGCCGTGCTTTCTAAGGATAGCGATGTTGATCCTGTAGGCGCTTGCGTTGGAATGAAGGGATCCAGGGTCCAGGCAGTGGTTCAGGAACTGAAGGGTGAAAAGATTGATATTGTCCCATGGGATACTGATCCTGCAAAGTTCATATGCAACGCCCTTTCCCCGGCTGAAATTATAAGAGTTATTGTTGATGAGGCGGATCAATCCATGAATGTCGTTGTTCCCGATGACCAGCTTTCCCTTGCCATAGGGAGAAAGGGACAGAATGTAAGGCTGGCCTCAAAGATTTCCGGGTGGAGTCTGGATGTCATAAGCGAGTCGGAATACAATAAAAAGCTGAAAGACACCTATAACTCTCTGCTAAGCCTGGAAGGGGTGGGCGAGGCGACTGCCATGAGCCTTTATCATGAGGGATTCAGGTCCGTTGATGATCTGGCAGGAAGCAGCATTGAAGACATTACCCAGGTGAAAGGGATAGATGCCGAAAAGGCGGCGAAGATTATCGAAAGCGCTAAAAAACGGATGCAAGAAGGCAATGCCGATATAAAACAGGAGCAGAAAGAAGCGCCGGCAGATGAGGGTTAAAGGCCATACGCCTGTAAGGACATGCATTTCATGCGGGGTAAAATACCCGAAGAATGAGCTTATAAAGCTGATTGTCAATGGCGAAAACCGTTTGATCAGGGATAATTCAGGCAGGATTAAAGGCAGGGGCGCTTATGTATGTGAATTGAGGCCTTGTCTGGAGCGGTTGTTTGATAATAAACGCCTGAACCGGCATTTCAGAACCGAAGGAAATATATATGTGAGCAAGGAATTGAACGATGTCTTGCCGTTTGACGGCAAAATAACGATAAAGGAAATTTAGAAAGCAGCGGTGATTTTGGAGGAATTAGATGGCGAAAATCAGGGTTTATGAGTTGGCCAAAGAGCTTAATATGGAGAGTAAGGAACTGACGGATAAGCTGAAGGCCGGGGGGCTGGATATTATTAATTCTTCAAGCACCCTTGATGAGAGCAAGTACCAAAAGGCCTTGAATATTATTAAAGGCTCGGCGCCAACCACTCAGGTGATTGAAGAAGAGAGGTTAAAACCCGGTGTAATTCGTCGCCGTAAAAAGGTAGTGACGGTTGAGCCTGAAACCCATGAGACTGAGGCAGGTGCACAACCTTCTACGCATGTTGTTGAAACCGCCGAATCCCGTGCTGCTGAGGTTGTTGAACCCTCTCCCCATTTGGCAAAAGAAAAACACCTGCCCCATGAAGAGCCTGGCCGCAAGGAAATTCACGCCCACAAAGAAGCCTCTGTACGCAAGGAGGCTCATGTCCATAAAGAAGAGCCGGCAGATGAAGAAGCGCCGCCGGTGCATGAAGAAGCTGCTGAAGAAGGCGAGCAGCTCCCGGAGGAAATAATCCCCGGTGAAATACAGCCGCCCGAACCGTCGGATATCGGGGGGGCGGCAAAAAAGGCCAAGAAGAAACAGAAGGACAGACCTGCCAGGATTATCAGCATGCCGGAGCCGGGGGCTTCAAGACCGGCAATTACGGGAGTAAAAGAGGAAAAACAGCGTGCAAAGGTTTCCGATATCAGAAAGTCATCAGGCCCTGATATAGCGCCGTTATTTGAGGAGGAAGAAGAAAAAAAATCTTTAAAAAAGAAAAAGGACAAAAAGAAAGGGGACAGAGAAAGAAAGGAAATTGAGGCTGATGTCCATATCCGGCATAAAAAGCTGGAGATATTCGAACGGGCCGATCTCTATGAAGACCGCAAACCAAGGGGAAAGGATAAAAAACAGCAGAAGGGCGGAGAAGTAAAAAGGCTGAAACACACGGAGATCACGACCCCTAAGGCGATAAAAAGAAGAATAAAGATTCAGGAAAATGTTACCGTGGTTGAACTTGCAAAGGCCATGGGGGTCAAGGCTGTTGAACTGGTGAAGAAGCTGGTGGCCCTTGGAGTAATGGCCAATCTTAACAATACAATAGATTTTGATACGGCAGTCCTCGTGGCTGATGAATTCGGCTATGAGCTGGAGCTGGATCAGTTTGAGATAGGAAACATCATTGAAGATGTCAAGGACAGGCCTGAGGATTTAAAACCAAGGCCGCCGGTCGTGACGATCATGGGCCACGTTGATCATGGAAAGACATCGCTGCTTGATCGTATAAGGAGTTCCAAGATCGCCGACGGCGAATCAGGGGGCATTACGCAGCATATCGGGGCCTATTATGTTAATGCCAAGGGCGGGGATATTGTATTCCTCGATACTCCGGGCCATGAGGCCTTTACCGCGATGAGGGCAAGGGGCGCAAAGGTTACCGATATAATAATTCTTGTCGTGGCCGCGGATGACGGGGTCATGCCACAGACAAGAGAAGCAATAGATCATGCCCGCGCTGCGAATATACCTATCATTGTTGCCATTAACAAAATCGATAAACCGGAAGCCAACCCGGATAAGGTAATAAGAGAGCTTGCTGAATTGGATCTTGCGCCTGAAGAATGGGGCGGAACCACGATATTCGGCAGGATCTCTGCAAAAACAGGAGAAGGTATCGATGCACTTATGGAACTGATACTGCTTCAGGCCGAGATGCTTGAATTGAAAGCCAACCCCGATAAACCCGCAAAGGGCACTATTATTGAGGCAAAACTTGATAAGAACAAAGGATCGGTAGCAACTGTGCTTATCAAGGAAGGCACGCTCAAGCAGAGCGATTTTTTTATCTGCGGAGGGAATTACGGAAAGGTAAGGGCTATGAATAATCATAGGGGCGCCAGGATGATAACGGCAGGGCCTTCCATGCCTGTTGAGATCTACGGTATCTCAGGTGTGCCCATGGCGGGTGATGAATTTATAGTAGTTAAGGATGAAAGGATCGCCAGGCAGATTTTTGATTATCGTCAGGTTAAGCAGAAGGAGAAAGAACGGGCCAGAACCATCATCGTAAACCTTGAAGGCCTTTATGAAAAGATAAAGGAAGGAAAGATCAAAGAACTTAATATCATCCTGAAAACGGATGTGCAGGGGTCCCTTGAGGCATTGTCCGAGGCACTCGCAAAGCTGGGGACAGAGGAAGTGAAGATAAGAATGATCCATTCCTCCACCGGGGCCATAAAGGAATCGGATATCATGCTGGCATCGGCGTCGGGCGCAGTTATCATAGCATTCAGGGTGCGCGCGAACCCCAGGGTTAAAGAGGTTGCGGAGAAGGAGAATGTGGATATCAATTACTATGATGTAATCTACAATCTTATCGATGATATCCGCAAGGCCATGGCAGGACTTCTTGAACCTATCTCTAAAGAGAACGTCATCGGAAGGGCCGATATCAAGGAGATCTTTAATGTGCCTAAAATCGGAACAGTGGCAGGCTGCTATGTTACCGACGGCCATATTGAGAGAAATGCCATGGTTCGTCTTTTGAGGGATGATGTGGTGGTATTTGACGGCAAGATGGCATCCCTCAGGAGATTCAAGGGTGATGTCAAAGAGGTCGCAGCAGGATATGAATGCGGCATCGGGCTTGAGTCCTTTCAGGATATCAAACCCGGCGATGTATTCGAGGTATACAAGGTAGAGTATATCAAAGCGGAGTTGTAAGGGATGGTCATAGGCGCCATGGTTATTGAGTTTCATATTCATGACAATCAATCCCTCAAGGGAAAAAGAAAGATTGTAAAGAGCATGATAGGCAAGGTTAAAAGCAGATTTAACGTGGCTATCGCCGAGATAGGCGCAAATGACAAGTGGCAGACGATCGAACTGGGCGTAAGCGCCGTGGGAAATGACAGGCGTTTTATAGATTCTTCCCTTTCTAACGTGTTGAACTTCCTGGATTCCCTGTATCTGGCAGAGTTAACGAATTCGAAGATTGAGATTATTAATCTTTAAAGGTTGGAGTTTAACATGTTAGCCGGTAAAAGGGCAACCAGGGTAGGGGATGAGATATTGAAATGCACGGCCGCTCTTTTGATGCAGAAGGTCAAAGACCCCAGGGTTAACGGCGTAACAATCACCGGCGTAAACATAAGCAATGATCTTAAAAACGCCTTTATATTTTTCAGCCTGATAGGCAGTGAAGATGATGTCAGAAGGGCCCAGGCAGGACTGGACAGCGCGAAGGGTTTCATAAAAAGGGAAATAGGCCTCTGTGTGAAATTAAGGAATGTCCCTGATATAGTCTTTAAACATGATCCGACCCTTGAGACAGGAAATCGTCTTGAGAGGCTTTTTCAAAAGATTAAGACGGAAGATTCCGGCGAAGATGTCGAACAGTGATGACGGGATAATTCTTATAGATAAAAACGAAGGTGAAACATCCTTTGATATCGTAAGAAAGGTTAAGAGGGCGCTTAAAAGGAAAAAGGTCGGTCATGCAGGTACACTTGATCCCTTTGCGACAGGCTTGCTGATAATACTTCTTGGTCAGGGTACCAAACTGTCAAGCTACTTGATGTCAGGTAAAAAAGAGTATCTTGCAACCATGACACTGGGGGTTGAGACCGACACACTTGATAAGACCGGCAGAATCCTCAGGACCATGGCGGTTCCTGATATCAGGCAAGAAGAAATCAGGGACGTTGTTCATGGATTTGTCGGTGATATTGAACAGAGGCCGCCTGCATATTCAGCGATAAATTATAAGGGCAGACGGGCATATGAATTAGCCAGACAGGGTATAACTGTAGATCTTGGGAAAAGGATGGTGACCATCCACTCGATAGAAATTATATCCGTCAATCTGCCTGACATCACCTTTGAGGTAACATGTTCAAGCGGAACCTATATCAGGGCCCTTGCCGCTGACATAGGTTCAAGGCTCGGTTCAACAGCACATCTGAACTCCCTTAGAAGGCTGTCGAGCGGGGATTTCAGAGTATGTGATGCACTTGATTCAAAGATGATAGGCGCCGGTGTCGAAGGCGGAGAAATGACAGGGAGGGTAATATCCCTTAAAGACGCGCTTCCTGCTATGACGGAATGTTCAATCGACAGTGAGACGGCAAAAAAGATCACAAACGGCATCAGACCCGGATGGGATGAGTTGGGCTTCCGGGATATATCGCCGGATAACTGTAATGGTTTTATCAAATTGACGAACGGATCATCACTGGTTGCCGTAATGGAAGCAGATTATCATTTGCGTGACGGCAAGGAATGGTTGAAAAATATCAGGGTTTTTACATAACAAATTGTCATCAATCATTTGATCATTATCGGCATCGGCCGATGTGCCGCACAGGGCAGATAATATTATTAATTATTATTATTTTATAGGAGGTATTGAACGTGGTGTTAACTACCGAAGTAAAAAAGGAGATTATTGAGAAGTTTAAAGTGCATGGGAAGGATACAGGATCATCCGAGGTTCAGATAGCTCTTTTAAGCAACAGGATTAATTATCTTACAGAGCACTTTAAGGTTCATAAAAAAGATCATCATTCAAGAAGAGGTCTTTTAAAACTGGTAGGTCAGAGGAGA
>Ga0153915_10001014_pt1 | contig 25891 bp, 23 predicted proteins | sample Opewatmetagenome_2_FD_107003 | JGI IMG/M metagenome (GOLD analysis project Ga0153915, IMG submission 107003) | Freshwater wetland microbial communities from Ohio, USA - Open water 3 Core 3 Depth 3 metaG | ecosystem: Environmental > Aquatic > Freshwater > Wetlands | place: USA: Ohio, Lake Erie...
AACCGTCTGTGCAGCACCGAAGCGGGAATTATTTTTGTCGAAATACTCATTCATCTGGAACGCATTTCCGATCACTGTACAAATATTGCCGAATATGTTTCGGATATTAACGGAAAAGAATGCCCCCTATAGATTTTCAAAACATGCATTGTTTTGCTCATTTTTATCCCCCTATTGCCTCATAAATAAATGTTACCGAGAGAAGAGTGATTTCAGCCCCCCTCAAATACGTATTGAACTAATCAATAATATACTCTATAATTAAATATATACCGAGTATTTTTCTTTATTTGCCCGGTAAGGGAGATGTCAATATGAATAAAAGAATAAACGCACTAAAATTTGCTCTGGAAAACGAGCAGAACGAAAGGGATTTTTACCTGGCTAATGCCCGCCGCACAAAAAATCTTGCCGGAAAAAACATGTTCAAGCAGATTGCCGATGAAGAAAAAGAACATTTTGAGGTTTTAAAAAAGCTGCATGACCGGTGGGAAAATAAGCAAAAGTGGCCGGAAACTGTTCCTCTGAAAGTAAAAAAATCTCTTGTAGGCAGTATTTTAAAATCCTTGTCGGGCAAAAAAGCCGCACGCTTCAAGGGCGATGAAGACGACCTCAAAGCGATTCGCACCGCGCTGGATTTTGAAGCCAGAGGCATGGCGCTTTACACAAAGCTGGAAAAGGAAAGCACCGATCCCAAAGAAAAAAAGTTTTTTAATTTAATAGCAAGTATCGAGCGGGAGCATTTTCTTTCTCTGCGCGAAACGGAACAATTCCTTACCGATCCGGCCACCTGGTATCAGGAAATGGAAAAACCTATGATGGACGGGGGTTGATACAGATAATTTCTATTTTTGAGCGTTTTCCAGTAATAGCTTCTCCAGTCTGGAATTCAGTTCCGTCCAGATGTTGTAGGAGCGTTCCAGTTCTACGTTGATATCTTTGAGTTCCAGATTAATAGTCCTGATTTTAGCCGAATCCCTGTGTGTCTGCGGATCGCACAGGGCCGTTTCATGTTCCGACTTTCTCGCTTCCAGCGATGCGATCTTTTTCTCCATAGCCGTCAGGTCCTTTTCAAACCCGGCTTTGATTTTGTAAATTTTATTCCTTTCCTGGGCCTCCTGTCGTTTTTTCTCTTTGTTTTTAAACGCCTGTTCTCCTGACGCGGCAGCGGCGGATTCGGCAGCTTTTTCATTTACGGCCGCGTCCGCGGCCTGGCTGCGTTTTTCGATGAAATAGGAATAATTGCCGTGGTAATCGTTAAGAAACCCGTTTTTGAGTTCAAATACTTTATTGACGAGATTATCCAGAAAATACCGGTCATGCGAAACGATGGCGACAGTGCCGTGATAGTTGATGAGCGCGTTCTGAAAAATATCTTTCGTCTTTAAGTCCAGATGATTTGTCGGCTCGTCAAGAATAAGAAAGTTCGTGTCGAGAAGCATGATTTTTAAAAGAGCAAGGCGCGATTTTTCTCCGCCGGAGAGCACGGAAATCGATTTGAAAATATCATCGCCGGAAAAAAGAAACGCTCCCAGAAGATTGCGTTTTTCCTGATCGGTTGCCTGAGTCGGCACGGAATCTATTTCTTCCCTGATTGTGTTTTCGTAATTTAAGTTCTGCGAACTCTCCTGGGAAAAGAATGCCATATTCACGCCGTCGCCGTATTTTACCGATCCTCTCGAAGGTTCTTCGGAAAGGCTCAGCAGACGCGATAAAGTCGACTTACCGGAACCGTTGACGCCGACAAAAGCCACTTTGTCCCCGCGGAATAAAGTGAAATTTAAATTGTCAAAAACATTTAAACTGCCATAGCTGTGTCCCAGATTACTTACCTTGACCACTTCTTTGACGCTTTTTTTGCCTTCAGGAAATTTCATGGTAACGCTTCTGCTTTTTGCTTCCAGCGTCACCGCGGAAAATTTCTCCAGCATTTTAATGCGGCTCTGCACCTGTGCGGCTTTGGTTGCCTTGTAACGGAAGCGTTCCACAAACTCTTCGATTTTTTTGATTTGCGCCTTCTGCAGCTCCATCTCTTTTTTCAAGGCGGCAAGGCGCACTTCCTTCTGGTCTAAATAATAAGTGTAGTTGCCTTTGTAAATATGAATATTGCAGGCGGAAAGCTCGGCAATCTGTAAAGCAATCTTGTCGAGGAAGAAACGGTCATGTGAAATTACTATAATCGTTCCGGGATAATCCTTGAGATAAGATTCAAGCCACTCCATGCTTTCAGTATCCAGATGATTGGTCGGTTCATCCAGAAGCATAATGTCCGGCTTCGCCAGAAGAATTGATGTAAGTAAAATACGCATTTTCCAGCCGCCGGAAAACAATGAGCAATTTCTGGCGAAATCATCCTCTTTAAAACCGAAACCTTTGAGAACCTGCTTGGCCCTGGCTTCAAAAGCGTAACCGTCCATGGCGGCAAAGTGAGCCAGCGCATCGGAATACTGTTCGGATAGCCTGCTGTATCCGGATGTATTTTGTTTTGCCCCGGACATTTTATGTTCCAGATCTTTTATTGATTCTTCCAAAGCGGCAATACCGCTTTTCTGCTTCAGAAATTCTATCAGATTGACAGACTCCAGTTCCACCAGATCCTGCGGCAGATAGCCGATGGTCATATGTTTTCTGTTGGGAATCTCGATAATGCCGGAATCAAGATGGACCTGCTCCAGCAATGCCCGGAACAATGTTGTCTTGCCGGTGCCGTTTTCGCCGACAAGACCTATGCGGCTTCGGGGATTAATTGTCCAGCTGATATTATCGAAAATTTTTTTGTCCAAAAAAGAAAGACTGACGCTGCGGAAATAAATCAATAACCGACCCTCTATTATAGCCATTTGCTTTCAAAGGATAACGAGGCGGCAAGTCGGAGGCTTGGGCAGGCTTATTTCTAATACGTTGAAAAAGCCGACGATCCCGATAAATCGGGGCCAACAAAGTTAGCAAAAGAAAGCAAAAGGTTATTTAATTTTGCGGCTATACTTGCAAATTTATTTTAAAACCGCAAGGGCAATAATTTAATGATAAATGATTCAAAACAAACAGCAGGGAAAAATAAACAACCGGCTGACAGCCGCTTTACCTGGCATTAAGCCAGTCTCTTTCAATATGTTTTCAATTCCGGGGATATCGGCGACGTTAACTACTTTACCGTCAATGACAAATAAAGGCGTACCGGAAACGCCTATCGTTAATCCTTCCGACTTATGAACTTTGATCAATTCATCAACTTCGGAATTTTTACAGGTTTCGTATTTCTGGTTATCGGGTTTACCTTGCACCTCATTTTCCAATAACTACATAAGTCAAGAGTAGACCCCTTTGTTTTTTAGTGCTGCCGATTCAATAAAACATATATTTTTGAAAAGAATTTTTACAGTTAAGAAGGGTATTTACAAAACCAGGCATTATTTGTAAGTATTTGATACTAATAAATTATTAACAAATAAACTCCACAATAAATAAATCGCATTTTTTTAATAAAAAAAGCATCAACCCGCCCCATCCGCATCTTTTTCAGATGAAACCATCTCAGATATTTAATAACTCAATGGCGAATTGTTTGGTCAGAATAACTAGTTTCCCCCTGCATTCTTTAACACCTTACTGACTGTCGAAGAATAATGGGGTATGTTCAGGTTACAATTAAAACGTTACGGCCAGTTTGCAGCCGATTTCCGTAGAGTTATTATCCGGTTCTATGCCGTAACCCACAAGGTATCCTCCATAAACAATATATCCCTGTCTCGACTCTTTGATGTTCCAATATCTTATGTAAGGTTCTATCATAAAACCATACTTATTGCCTTTTTTCGCAATGAATGCCGAGCCTCTTGCGCCATAGCCCTTCATCTGCTCATTTTCGGTTTCCCAATAATACGAATCGATATCACTGAAATAAGATATTTGTCTTCCCCACAGGAAAATGTCAAATTCCGCCGCGGCTCCCAAAGACCAGCCACTGCCCAAACGGGCAACAGTTTCCACTCCCGCCGGAAGATAAATGTAATTTGATTCTCTTTGATATCCTCCGGAATACTTGTCCTGCATATTATCCTGCAAATATCTGTATCCGACCCCGGAATAAGGAGTAATCGTGAGAGCGTTTTTTATAACGAAGTCGTAACCCAGCAGCGCTCTGATTTCCATAAGAAAATCGGGTATGCGTTTTACAGTTAACGGATCCCCTCCCCATGTGCCTCCATCATAATCAATTTCTCCATAGGCAAACTTACCATCTAATTTTGCCATCAGCTTATCGTGATAAGCATAAGAAAAAACCAGACCGTACAGTTCGCCTTTTTCTTCCATAAAACCGGGTTCTTCATATTTGATGTAAGATATTTCAGTACCGAAAGATAAAGAATGCTTTGATTTATTAATATCGTCATCCTTGAGAAAAGAGGCGATATCGTCATATTTCCTTGTAACCGATTCGTTGTTTTTAGTTGCTATAACCACTTTGTTTGCATCCATTTCAACAATAATCCCGTATATTGTGCTGCCATCTTTGAACTGCACGCCTTTAATGCTTTCGTTTTGTGCAAAAGAAAAGTTATAAGAAAACAGAACTAATGCGGCTGCCATTACGCAAGTCATAACTGTTTTACGGTATGCTCCCATCCCCCACTCCTTAATTTAATGTGATTAATTATCTTACGGCCTGATAATACTTAAGTATTATTGTATGCAATCTTGCATATTTTTAAAAGTAATTCCAGCAAAAAAGAAAGCCGTGTGGAGAAAAGTTATAAAAAAAACGCCGTAGAATCTTTGATTCTTAAGTTAAATTATAATTCAGTATTTGCCCGCTTACGAATTCAATAATAACGAACATCATGCGGCGCGGCCTTTCTTTTGATATTTATTAAAAATTCTATTGACAAATTAAAATATTTATTTTAAATGTCCATTTGAAATACAAATGTGGGGGATATATTAAAATGACGAGAAAGGATACCTTAAGCACCAGTATGAGTCTTTTGGATGCAGCCTGTGAGATTTTTGCTCAAAAGGGCTATCGCGATACGACCATCGCGGAAATCAGCGAGAAGGCCGGCGCCAATATCGCTGCTGTAAACTATCATTTCCGCAATAAAGAAACCCTTTATGTCGAAGCATGGCGATGTGCTTTTCACGAATCTCTCCAGGCTCACCCGCCGGACGGCGGTGTAAGCGATAATGCGCCGGCTGAAGAACGCTTCCGGGCGCATGTCAAAGCAACCATCGGAAGACTGGCTGATAAAAACAACAGGGAATTCTGGTTTGTGCAGAGGGAATTTAACAATCCCACCGGGCTGCTGGAAGAAGTCATGAGGAAAGAAATTAACCCCGTTCAAAAAAAAACGGAGGGTCTGGTCAGGGAATTGCTCGGTCCGCTTGCTACGGATACGGATGTACAATTCTGTGAAATAAGCGTCATCAGCCAGTGCGTCAATCCAATGGTTGTCGGAAGTAAAGTGCCGGGAGAAAACGCTCAAAAAGCAGGTCCGCCGAGAATCAGGGATATTAAAGCCTTTACGGAGCATGTGGTCAAATTCTCGCTGGCCGGAATACAGGCCGTTCGCAGGAGAGCGGCGGCAAAAACCGGTCATGCGGAAAAAACAAATAGTCAAAAAGATAAGAACAGGTAAATCCATGAAGTCTTCACATAGAAATAAATTCGTTCAACGTGCATTGGCGGCATTATTCATGCTGTTTATCACGGTTATTTCCGGCTGCCTCGCCGTGGGTCCCGACTATGTCCGTCCCGATACAACCGTAAATAAGGATTGGAACACGAAACTAAAGAGCGATCAGGATAAAAAGCAAACGGATACCGCTAATCTGGCAGCATGGTGGAATACGCTTGGCGATAAAAAGCTCGGGAGCCTGATCGAACGCGCGGCAAAAGGCAATCTTGATCTGAAAAAAGCCCAGGCGCGGATTCGCGAAGCACGCGCCCGGCGGGGTGTCGCCAAAGCAGGCTTGTTCCCCACGCTCGATGCGACAGGAAGCGCCAGCCGAAGCAAAAGCAGCGATGACAGCGGAGGCGCGACCAGCGATCTTTATGCCGCGGGTTTCGATGCGTCCTGGGAACTGGATATTTTCGGCGGCGTCCGCCGCTCGGTCGAGGCGGCACAGGCAACTCTCGAGGCAAGCCAGGAAGATTTGCGCGATGTCCTCGTCTCGCTTTTGGCCGAAGTGGCGACAAACTACGTTGATGTGCGAACCTATCAGGCCCGTCTTGCCGTGGCGGAGGAAAATCTGAAAAGCCAGGAGGAAACGTATCAACTGACTCTCTGGCAGTCTCAGGCGGGTCTGAGCGATGAGTTGGCCGTACAACAGGCCCGCTACAACCTTGAAAACACACGTTCCAATGTGCCGACTCTGCGAACCGGACTTGAGGAAGCCATGAACCGCATCGCGGTTCTCCTGGGAGAGCAGCCGGGCAAGGTTCATGAGGAACTGGCGAAACGGGAAAACATACCGGTCGCGCCGCTGAATATCGCGGCGGGAGTGCCTGCCGATGTTTTGCGGCGGCGTCCCGATATCAGAAAGGCGGAACGCAATCTTGCTTCGCAGACAGCCACGGTCGGCGTGGCGGTGGCGGATCTTTATCCCAGGTTCACCTTAAGCGGCGCCATCGGACTGGAAGCCCTTTCGACGGGCAATCTGTTTTCATCAGGCAGCGGCAAATACAGCTTCGGTCCCGCTGTCACCATACCGCTTTTCGCCGGCGGGTCCATCCGTAAAAATATAGAAGTGCAGTCGGCCCTGCAGGAACAGTATCTGATCGCTTATGAAACAACCGTACTCACTGCGCTGGAGGAAGTGGAAAATGCCCTCACCGCATACGCCGAAGAACAAAACCGGAGGCAGTCGCTGATTGATGCCGCGGCAGCGGCGAAACAGGCGGTTGAACTGGCGAAAAACAAATACCAGTCGGGACTGATAGCTTTCAGCGATGTGCTGGATGCCCAGCGTTCGCTTTTGTCCTTTGAGGATGATCTGGCTAAAAGCGAGGGAACGGTTACCACCAACCTGATCAGCCTGTATAAGGCTCTGGGGGGCGGATGGGAATCCGCCGCGAACAATCATTAAACAAATTCTTTAACAGGACGTAAATCATGGAAGCAAAACAGGATGAAAAAACCAATATCGCCGAAACGCTGGAAATGGATCACTTGCCGGGCAGGAAAAAATTTCCCAAACGATGGATTATTGCGGCAATTTTGATAACGATTGTTGTTGTAACTGCTCTTATCTTCTGGAAAGGGTCAAATTCGTCTTCTGAAGTTAAATACAAGACACAGGAAGTGCAGCGCGGAGATATGACGGTCATCGTCACGGCCACAGGAACATTGAAACCGACCAACAACGAGGTTGAGGTAGGCAGCGAACTTTCCGGCACCATCAAAACAGTTGAAGTGGATTACAACAGCAAAGTAAAAGTCGGCCAGGTCATGGCAAGGCTCGATACCACGAAACTGGAAGCTCAGATCATGCAGTATAAAGCGTCTCTGGAAGCGGCACAGGCAAAAGTTCTGCAAACGCAGGCAACGATCAGGGAGGCCAAGAGCAAACTCGCGCAGTATCAGAAGGTAAGAGCGTTGAGCAATAACAAAGTTCCCTCGCAAGCCGATATGGATGCCCAGGAGGCGACACTGGCGAGGGCCATAGCTGACGACGCCAGCGCAAAGGCGTCCGTCTCACAGGCAAAAGCCGCCCTGGCCACCTACGAGACAGACCTTTCCAAATCCATCATCCGTTCGCCCATCAATGGCGTTGTTCTTACGCGCAGCGTGGAACCGGGACAGACCGTTGCCGCGGCCATGACGGCGCCGACGTTGTTTACCCTGGCTGCGGATTTGACGAAAATGGAACTTCACGTCAATGTTGACGAGGCCGATGTGAGTCGCATACAGGAAGGCCAGAAGGCATCCTTCTCCGTTGCCGCATGGCCGAACCGGACATTCGACGCCCGGATCGTTCGCGCCAATTACGGATCATCCACGACATCGGGAGTCGTAACATATGAAACAGTCCTGAAAGTGGACAATTCCGATTTACTCCTGCGGCCGGGAATGACGGCAACCGCGGACATCGTTGTCAAAAAAATCACAAATGCCGTTTTGATACCCAGCGCGGCGCTCCGGTTTACACCGCCTGTCCAGGAGGAAAAGAAGTCTTCCGGCGGCCTGATTAATTCAATACTCCCGCACCCGCCCCGCCAGGGAAATAAACAACTGGCGGATAACGGAAACAAAAAGCAACAGCGGGTCTGGACGTTAAAGAACGGGCAATTCTCGGCTGTCGCGGTTACAATCGGATCGGCAAACGGCGGCATGACTGAAGTTTTATCAGGCGACATTAAACCGGGTACGGCTGTGGTGGTTGATACCGTCAGTTCGGTGAAATAAATATGGCGGCTCTCAATCAAACCGGCAATCAGCCCATTATCGAGCTGCACGGCGTAACAAAAGTTTACGGCGCCGGACAGGCGGCCGTTCATGCCCTGCGCGGCATTGATCTTCGCATTGACAAAGGCGAGTTCGTGGCGGTGATGGGACCAAGCGGTTCGGGCAAATCCACCTGTATGAATATCCTCGGCTGCCTGGATACGTCAACATCGGGAACGTATAAGTTTGAGGGCGTCGAAGTGGACAAGCTGACGCGTTATCAGTTGACCCGGCTGCGCCGGTTTTATCTCGGGTTTGTTTTCCAGGGTTTTAATTTATTAAACCGCACCTCGGCGCTGGAGAATGTAGAGCTTCCCCTGATTTACCGCGGCATTCCCACCCGCGAGCGGCGAATACAGTCCCTTCACGCGCTGGAAACGGTCGGACTTAACGGATGGGAATCCCATACACCGGGCGAGCTGTCCGGCGGACAACAGCAGCGCGTTGCCATAGCCCGCGCCATTGTGACCAAACCCGAAGTCCTGTTCGCGGATGAGCCTACGGGAAATCTGGATACGTCCCGCAGCCGTGAAATCATGGATTTACTCACCGAACTGAACCGCAGCCAGGGTGTCACCATTGTTATGGTAACTCACGAGCATGACATGGCGGCCTATGCCAGGCGCGTTGTTCACTTTTTAGACGGTTTGGTCGAATCAGACAAGCAAAACGGGAGGAAAATATAATGTTCTGGAACACGCTTCTTCTGGCCCTGCGAGAGCTTCGGCGCAATGTGATGCGTTCTATTCTGACAATCCTCGGCATCGTCATCGGCGTTGCCGCGGTTATTACCATGGTGACCATCGGCGGCGGGGCCACCCTTCAGGTCCGGCAGCAGATTGCCAGCATGGGCAGCAACCTCCTCATGGTTACTCCGGGCAAGCGCCTTGGACCGGGTCAATCCACTGCTAACGTTCCATTCAAACAAGCCGATGTGGAAGCAATTGCCAAAGAGGTCGGCTCGATTAAGGCCGCCGCGCCGGTTGCATCCCAATCCGTAAAAGCCATCTTCGGCAACCAAAACTGGTCAACGCAGGTAACAGGAACAGATAATTCGTATATAACGGTTACAAACAGATCAATCAAGTCGGGCCGGCAATTCACGGAAGGCGAGGCGCGCAGCGGCGCGGCTGTCTGTATCGTGGGAGAGACGGTGATCAAGAAGCTCTTCGGCGGACAGGACGCCATCGGAGAAAAGATCCGTCTGGAAAAAATTTCCTGCGAGATCATCGGTATTCTGCAGGGAAAAGGACAAAGCACCATGGGCACGGATCAGGACGACATGGTGATGATACCGATCACCGCCTTTCAACGGCGCATTGCCGGAAATCAGGATGTCAGCATGATCCAGATCTCCGTTCAGGACGGCGCGGCAACGGACAAAGTCCAGAAAGACATTGAACAACTGCTGCGTGTGCGTCGTCATCTTTCATCGAGCGATGATGACAACTTCAATGTCATGGACATGAAGGAAATCGCCAAAATGCTCACCGGCACCACGCAAATGATGACCGCTTTGCTCTCCGCCGTGGCCGCAGTCAGTCTTCTGGTCGGAGGGATCGGCATTATGAATATCATGCTGGTGTCGGTGACCGAACGCACCCGCGAGATCGGCATCCGCCTTGCCATCGGCGCTTTTGAACGCGAAGTGCTCATGCAGTTTCTGGTGGAGGCAGTAGTGCTTTCCTCCTTCGGAGGCTTGATCGGAATCACGCTGGCGCTTACCGCTTCCCTTCTGCTGGTCGGCGTCATGGGTGTTCCCTTTGTATTTAATGGAGGGATAGTGATTATTGCATTCCTGTTCTCGGCGGCGGTAGGCGTGATCTTCGGTTATTTCCCGGCGCTGAAAGCCGCAAGACTTGACCCGATCGAGGCGCTGCGTCATGAATAAACAAAGCTAATATTATTGGAATGGTTATTTACGAGTTAAGGCAGGCTCCCCTGTTGATGTAACACTCAAGTTCCCGAATCGATTCGCTGGATATGCAGACGAATTCCACACCCGCCTCATAAGATCTGTCTTTGAATATGCTGCCTCTAATCCATTTTACTTTTCCAACGGTGGTTACCATTTTACCCATCGCCTTTAATGTCATTTTTATACTGACCCTGGTATCGACGGGCAGTAAAACACCGGAATGAATCCTGGCGCCTGACCTGGATATATCGATGCTGTGGCTGTGAAATTTTTTCTCTCTTAAATGATGATGTTTTTTATTTTCAATTACAGTCAGAGAAATTTTATTTTCTTCCTTCAGCCGTCTTGTTTTCCTCTTTTCCTCCATAACAATCTATTCCTCTTCTCTCTTGATATATGAAAAACCCGGGACAGCAGGAAGTCCCTGTTAAAATACATAACAGAAAGTTTCAGCAGGATTATTTCCGCCTGAAATACCGGTAAAATACCTTTACTGTTACTTATACAATAAAATATCCGTTCGGGTAAAACGCCCTAAATTATAAATGTATCTCGTTGGCATCGCATGTTTCTCCCGCAATGTTCGGATACAATATTTTGCCGTCCGGAGAGCGCGGCGCCAGTCCTTCTTTTTTAACGACCAGCACGTACCAGCGGTGAATCATGTCAATAAGCGCCACAACCGCCAGCACCGCCATCGTTCCTACAAGAATTGTATGGAGAGTGGCAAGGCCGGTTGTCATCTCGACTTTGCCTTTTGTCCAGTAGGACATAATCAACAAGACGGCGGCAGTCAGGGTCGTTGTAAACATGAAAAGCATGGGGATGAAAGTTATCACGGAATAACGCAGTTTACTCTCTTTAATGATAATTGTTGTTCCCACACCCAGTGCGATAGCCGCCAGCAGCTGATTTGCCACGCCGAACATCGGCCATATGGTTTTTATCGTTCCGGTGTAGATAAGAAATCCCCAGCAGCCGACAACAAACAGGCTTGATATGAATATGCCGGGATACCAGCCCCTGCGGGCAAGAGGTTTATAGACGACGCCTCCCATCTCCTGAACCAGGAAACGAGCCACGCGCGTGCCCGTATCGACAGTTGTCAGGATGAACAGCGCTTCGAACATCAGGGCAAAGTTGTACCAGTAAGGCATAAGGCCTTTCATTCCGGGCAGACTGCTCAGAATAGACGCCATGCCCACGGCAAGCGAGACCGCGCCGCCCGGACGTCCTACCACGTTGACCTGTACCATTTCGGAAAGTTCTTTAACGCGGTCAACGGGAAAACCCATGGCCGCCAGCTGGTCGAAGGGAAGAGTGGTATTGATCGCGAAATAATCACCCGGCATCAGGATGCACGCCGCAATAAGCGCTATCATCGAAACGAAACCTTCAATAAGCATACCCCCGAAACCGATCATGCGTATATCTTTTTCGGAGCTGATCATCTTGGGTGTTGTGCCGGAAGCTATCAGAGCGTGAAAACCGGAGATGGCCCCGCACGCAATGGTGATGAACATGAAAGGGAAAAGCGTGCCGGGAATTACCGGTCCGCCGCCGTGTATGAATTTCGTGAGGGCCGGCATCTGCAGAGACGGCGCGATAAAGAGCACTCCCGCGGCCAGAAGCAGAATCGTTCCTATTTTCATGTAAGTGGAAAGATAGTCCCGGGGACACAGAAGCAACCATACCGGCAGAACCGACGCGATGAGGCCGTACAGAGCCATGCAGATTACCAGCGTGGTCCTGTCGAGATTGAAGAAGCGTTCAAGCGATGAACCCGGTATGAAATGTCCGCCGATGACCGCCGCAACGAGAAGAGTAACGCCGATAACGGTTACCTCGCCAACTTTCCCGTAACGTATTTTGTAAAGATATATACCCATGAAAAAAGCTATTGGAATTGACATGGCGATGGTAAATGTTCCCCACGCGCTGTGCGTAAGAGCATTGACCACGGCCAGGCCCAGACCCGCAAGCGCCACGATAATGATGAAAAGAATCGCGAATGACGCGGCAACACCGCCGACAGGACCAACTTCGTCCCTGGCGATCTGTGCCAGAGAGTGTCCGTTGCGTCGCACGGAAGCCGTCAGGATCACCATATCGTGAACTGCTCCGCAAAGCGCCGCTCCGATAAGTATCCAGAGAAAACCCGGAAGATACCCGAACTGCGCCGCCAGCATGGGTCCGATAAGCGGACCAGCGCCGGCTATGGCGGCAAAATGGTGTCCGAAAAGCACAAATTTATTTGTCGGGTGATAATCAATGCCATCGCGCATTGTAAAGGCGGGAGTTTTACGTTCGTCGGAAAGCGCAAATATTTTTGCCGCAATGAACGCGCCATAGAATCTGTATGTCACAAGATACAGGCAGGCGGCGGCTGTTACGAGCCATAAAGCATTTACTTTTTCCGAAGGATTCCATACACCGACCACCGCGCCGAATGCCACGGCCCCGATCAGACAAATCAACGCCCAGAACATTTTTTTTATCATCACACACCTCAACAAAATTTTATCTATAAAATTATCCCGAATGAATAAGGAATATTTTTTACAGCGGCAAATCATATGAAGAAATATTTTGTATGTCAATAATAAATTGACATATATCTCCGGCACTTAACCGTTTTTAAGCAAATATTGTGACAGGGGAATTATCTTTTTCTTCAAAAGAAGGATTTGCGGGTGAAACACCCTGTTAAATCGGAAAGTTCCAGAGGTTTTTGTTTCATCTCATTATCCGGCTTTTTCCGCTGCGGGAAATACAAGTTTAAACGGTTCCACAAAAACAGCGGCCAGCGGCCTCACTCCCGAGAGATCGGGGAAAAAATCCTGATTAGCTTCAATATGGCACAGCGAGGCAAAGCGTCCCCGGCCCGAACCGCGGAAAGTCGTTTTGAGATGGGAGCCTGCCTTCCCCTGCATGAGGGGAAAGGGAAGAAGCCTTGTACTCAATGGAAAGCGCGGTCCCCAGACCTTCAGACCCGCGCGGAAAAAAGTCCTGCCGCCCGTTGAAACCTCAACTTCTTCAAGGTTTGATTTTCGGGAGAAATGAAAATCAGCCGGTTCCTTGGGAATAGACCAGTTTTTTCTTCCGTTCAGAACACTGTCCATTGTGGAAACATAAATTTTTGTAATCTTGTGCCAGCGTCCCCCGTTGATATGAAGCTTTCCCGGAATAAACAGCAATTCCGAATAGGGACCGGCTTCGGAAATTTTGTAATCGACAATCATCAAAGCTCCCAGGCCTCCGGCCGGATATATTTCTTCATCTCCGGAAATAAAAGCCCTCTTTTGCAGAAACTCCCTGCTGAATTTATAAAGGACAATGCAGCCCCTGCCTGTAAGATTCCACGGCGCTGGAGCGGCGGGCACACGAATGGCGCTGTTATCCGGATCAATCAGATATGAATTTTCGTCAGGATTGCCGTTTCTCATTTTATTATTCCTTATCCGTCAAGTTTCTCATTTAAGTGTCCGGCAAGACGTTTCCCCAGCGCGGCAATTGTCCACACTACGGGAAGTCCGAGCGCTGCCGGCAGAACGCTTGCGTCGCAGCAGTATAGATTTTTAAACTTCGTTTCGAGATTGCTGTCCACCACTTCTCCTATCCGGCAGCTTGCCGACGGGTGGGCGCCGGAAGGTTTCAGCGCAAGGATGCTTTCTTCTTTCGCTCCCGCCTGCTTCAATACTTTTTTAATTATCGAGACGCCCTTGTCCAGTTTCTTCCGGTCTTTTTCCGTCACCGGCTTGGAGAAAGAAGTTCCCTCAAATATTTCTCCGGAAATCTCATCGCTGATCTTGACCATTATGCCGGAGTATTTCCAGAAATTGGCGAATTTAGGAATATTGGCAATTCCCTTAAAATAGAGCATGACCATAAACTGCGCCCAGTTCGGAAATACGGGCAGTATGGCAATGCCGTCGGATTCGTAGTGTTCAAGCGTACCGACTGTCATGGGATTGGATTTAACCGTATTCATTCCCGGTATTATGCCTCCCACAAACTGGAGCCAGTCGCAGGCAAATCCCCTGCCCGCTTCTTTTACGCCAAGAGCCCGAAGGAGATGAACATTAGAAACACCGGTGGAGAGGACAACAGCCTTTCCGTAATACCTCTCTTTGCCGCCCGACATGCCCGTTTCCACTCCCACTGCCCTGCCGTTTTCCATAATCACGCCGCTGACCTTTTTATGAAGCTTAAGGTCGGCGCCGTTTTGCATTGCCTCATCACCGTAGTTTCTTGCCGAAAATTTGGCGCCGTCAGGACATCCCAGCATGCAATCGGCGCATCCCGCCCTGCATTTTTCGGGATTGATGAAATTCTCGACTTTATGCCAGTGGTATCCGGCGCTGTTGGCCGCTTCCATCAGCCTGAAATTTTCTTTCCCGATAAGTTCATCCGGCATTGTCTGCACAAACATATCTTTGCGGGCCTCCTCAGTTTCGGCTTCCAGATCAATACCGTGAGGAGCAAAAACAGATTTGGGCGGCGGCACAGCACACCCCGCGGCCAGTAAGGAAAGTCCGCCGTAATTATTGGCGAAGGTAACGGTGTATTTTTCTTTGCTGAAGTTAAGACCGAAATTCTGGAGGATCATGGCCATGCTCAGGGTATTGCCCAGCATGTTGACCCGCCCTCCCCTCTCCAGCATAAGGACGCTTTTGCCCCTCCGGGCCATTTCCCTGGCCACCGTGGCGCCGCCGATTCCCGTTCCCGCCACAATGACATCGTATTCCTTCTTCATCACTTTCTCCCTGCTGTCCGGTAATTTATTTTACTGTAAGGATGCATATTCTTTTTTAACAATATCCATATCCAGCGGCACCGTCTTTCGGGCATCCCGGTAAAGTTGAACCGCCCCTTCAGGGCAATGCTCCATGCAGAGGCCGCATCCCATGCATATTTCCTTTTTATATGTCCGTGAATCGCCGTTGAATTCGACGGCATCAAACTGGCAGATTCTTGCGCAGGTTTCGCATTGCCTGCATTTTTCCGGGTCATGCAGGCAAGAATAACCGGAATCGGCCGCCATGGAAAAATCGCTTCTGAATTTTTTTGCCGCCTGTGTCGCTTTCAGGGAAACGCAGTAATCTTTATGGCAGTTGCAGATCACTCCAGTGGATCCCCCCGTCGCCACCTTGAAAAAAGCCTGTGTAATATATCCTTCGGCCCTGAACTTTTTAATCATGTCCAGGGCTTCTTTCTGGGAAATCTTTCTTGCGTTATATTTTTTCCCGCACTGGTCGATCCAGAACCGGGATGTTTTGCTGCCGACGCTTATGCAGGAGTTTAAAGCGCTGTCAGGCGCTTTTAAAGTTTTCTTGCAGGGGCAATCCATGACCGCGATGAAATCAGGCTCCTGAAGAAGTATTTTATACGCATAATCAAAAGGCACTATCCGCTTGTTATTATCCGAAACAGCGGACACGTCTTCATTCAGCTCAAATATTTTCACGGCGTCCGCTCCGGAAATAACCTTCGCGTGATAACGGGCAAAAGACATGCTGATAACCGGATTAAGTGGCTTGAACCACGACATGTACTTTCCCAGAAAAGAAAACAGCTGATGAAGAAACCGTACATAAGGGTAATAAAAAATGAAGTAGAGATAATTATGTACAGCCCGGTCAACTCTCCATCCGTGTTTTGCCATCATTGCTTTCGTTGATTCTTTCATTGCTCCGTAAACCTTTCCCGATCCGGTCTTTGAGCAGATACCGGGTTTCCTGAAACAAATAAATATTACCAATTGATTATTTGCCGATGATAAAAAAGGCTGTGAAAAGTAACCAAAAAAGACATGGCAAGTCAATTATTTTTATTTTTTTAAAAGGGAAACCGGGCTATTCCTCAAATTATCTTTTTTTACGGAAGATAAGTTTGAGCGGCACGCTGACAAAACCGAATGTTTCACGGATCTGGTTCATCAGATAGCGTTCATAGGAAAAATGAATTCCTTTGGCATTACTGACAAAGAAGACAAATGTAGGCGGTTTGATATCGGTCTGTGTGGCGTAAGTAATATGCATCTGTTTATTCTGATAACGCGCCATCGGGTTTCTCCGCAATGATTTTTCCAGCATATCATTGAGCGGAGATGTGCCTATTCTTTTTGTATACTGGTCGTAAACTTCATCAACCAGGTCGAAAATCTTCGGCGCCCGCTGCCCCGTGACCGCGGATATAAAAATAATCGGCGCAAAATCCATGAATTTGATTTTATCCTGAATATCCTCCACAAATTTACCCACGGTGGAATTATCTTTTTCAATCTTATCCCACTTATTTACAACGATGATGCAGGCCTTGCCCCGCTCATAGGCAAGCCCGATAATTTTTGTGTCCTGATCGGTCAGACCTTCTTCGGCATCAATCAAAACAAGGGAGATATCACAGCGATTGATCGATTTGAGCGCCTGAACGACGCTGTATTTTTCCAGAGTCTGACTGATTTTGCTTTTACGGCGGATTCCCGCCGTGTCGATAAGCAGATATTTTTTACCGTGCACCTTTACAGTCATATCAATGGCATCGCGAGTTGTGCCGGGAGTGGGATTGGCAATGCTTCTCTCCTTGCCCAGGATAAGGTTAACCAGCGATGATTTACCCACATTCGGCTTGCCGACTATGGCGACTTTTATCTGATCGTCCTGTTCATCCCTGCCTTCAGGCGACTCGGGAAAATCACGGGTAATTGCATCCATGAGTTCATCGACGCCGGGACCGTGCTGCGCGGATATCGGATAGTACTGATCGATGCCAAGCCGGTAAAAATCGGTGAGCATTTCCTGATGGCGGTCTCCGTCCACCTTGTTGGCAACATAGAAAATATGCTTGCTCTTGCCGCGCAACTGTCTGGCTATCTCTATGTCCGAGGGAGTAAGTCCCTCTTTCCCGTCCATTAAAAAAATAATGACGTCCGCTTCTTCGATAGCCAGATTGCTCTGTTCGCGCATCTGGATGAGAATTCTTTCCTCCGACGCGGGTTCAAATCCGCCGGTATCAATCAGCGTGAAAGCTTTATCGTTAAAAACGCAGTCCATGTAATTCCGGTCGCGGGTAGCGCCCGGCTCGTCAATCACGATAGCCTTCTGCCTGCCGGCAATTCTGTTGAAAAGCGTCGATTTGCCGACATTGGGACGGCCAACTATGGCTATAACGGGTTTCTCTTGCATAATATCCTCTTATACCATTCCGCTTTTGAAGGCTGACTTTGTTGGCATCGTCATCGATTAAAATCGAAATGGTATTATAATTTTCATTATCTGATGTTTTATAAAGCCTGCCGCTTTAACGAGTCTTAATGATTAATCAGGCCAAATTCCCGCAGCATTTTTTCCGAGTTCGTCCATTCCTTTTTCACCCTTACAAACAGTTCCAGATAAACTCTGGCGCCGAAGAGTTTTTCCATGCGCAGACGGGACTGCGTGCCGATTTTCTTCAGCATTTCTCCCCTTTTGCCGATCATAATCGCTTTTTGCGATTCCTTTTCGACGTTGATTGTCGCGTTAATGCGTATCAGGTTTTTCTCCTCGTCTTCCTTGAACGAATCAACCGTTACCGCGCTGACGTAGGGAATTTCCTGCGATGTCAAAAGCATTATCTGTTCGCGGATAAACTCCGAGGCGATAAATCTTTCGGTCGCATCGGTGAAAATATCTTCGGGAAACAGCCGCGGACCTTCCGGGAGAATTTCCCTGATTGCCGCAAGCAAATCTTCAATGCCGCAGCCTTTAAGCGCGGAGACCGGAAAAATCTCACGATAGCCGTAAAGTTTGCTGAATTTATCCATCAGCGGCAAAAGATTCTTTTTTTCGATAAGATCGATTTTATTGATTACCAGAAAAACAGGTGCTTTGACATCGTTAAGCGACTTTATCAGGAAAATATCATTATGATGAACTTCTGAATTGGCTTCTACCAGCATGAGCAGAACTTCGGCGTTGCCGATTGTTTCCTGCGCTGTTTTTACCATGGCGCGATTCAACGGCGTTCTGGGATTGTGAATTCCCGGAGTATCCAGAAAAATAAGCTGGGCTTCGGGGAAATTTTTTATGCCCGTAATTCTGTTTCTGGTCGTTTGCGGCTTGTCGGCAACTATCGAAAAATTGTCGCCGATAACCGCATTAAAAAATGTGGATTTGCCCACGTTGGGGCGTCCGATTATTCCTATGAATCCCGATTTAAACAAATCAATTATCTCCTGTAATTTTAATTCTCCGGCAAAGCCGGGGCATTAGTTAAACAAGTCCAGGAATCTCAACGGTTAAAGACTCCGTCGAACCGGCATCCACGGAAATCACACCTCTTTTCTGCCCGGACGCCGATCTTACAATTATATTTGTGCGGGGGTAAAGCTTTTTTATTGCCGATATGTTCATATTATTCAATCCCCGGAAATTGGAAATATCACGTTCGGATAAACTAAAGCGAATTTCCCCGGTATCCGGAGAAATTTTATCCAGAAGCCTGATTGTATAATCATAAAAAACAGAGGAAAGAACAAGATTTCCCAGCGCCGGATGGACCGGTCCGGCCAAAACAGCGCCGTCTTTTTCCATTTCCGGAGTCAATTGCAGGCCGATTCTTATTACGCGAATACCCGCCGCGGACAGCTTCCGCCAGGCAAGTCCGCACAACTCCACGGCATCGGAAAGTTCCAGCGGCCTGTATTTCCCCTTCCTGAATTCTTCCGCCAGAGCTGTTCCTTTAAAAACAACAACCGGATGAATTCTTACCGTATCAGGTTTCAGTTCAACTGTTTTATCCAGGGAATATATGAATCCTTCCCTTGAATCCCCTGGCAATCCGGCCATAAGGTGCAGGCCGGTCCGGAAACCGTGGTCTTTCAAAATTGTCACAGCCCTGAATGCGCCGGCGGCGTCATGACCTCTCCGGGCAGACAGCAGCACGTCATCAATAAAGGACTGGACGCCGATTTCTATTGTCCTGACATTATATTTTTTCAGGACAGACAGATTGTTTTCAGAAATGTAATCCGGCCTGGTTGAAATTCTGAGGGAATCAACACATCCATTCCGAATATACTCATAAGCCCAGGAAAGAAGTTTCTCCTGATAGACAGGGTCAATTCCCGTAAAGCTTCCGCCGTAAAAAGCAATTTCCACATTTCTGGATTTATCTTTGTTCCGGGTGAGATAAGAATCGACTTCGGAATCAAAATATTCCTTTGTTATCTCTTCAGGAAAGTTGCCCGCGGAAATCTTCTGATTGCAGAAGATGCAGCGATGCGGACAACCTTTGTTCATGATGAAGACGGGAATAACTAACGGACTGCTTCCGGCTCCGTATCCGTGATTATTCTTCATCGCGGAGTATTTCCCATGCCTTTTGCGCCGCTTCTTTTTCGGCATCTTTTTTGCTTTTGCCGCTGCCGAATTCCGTCAGTTTGTTCACTATGATTACTTTCACCGTAAAACTTTTATCGTGATCCGGACCGGAGGAACCGGTAACCATATATATAGGGATCGTTTTGTATTTTTTCTGGCAAAGTTCCTGCAGCGCGGTTTTATAGTCGAAATATTCGGCGGACACATTATCATCCGCCAGCAGTGGTTCTATCAATTTTGCCAGAACGGTCCGTACTCTGTTGAAATCGGAATCGAGATACACGGCGGCGATAACGGCTTCAAAGGAATCCGCCAGAAAAGATTCCTTGTCGCGGGAACCCGCGTTTTCCTCGCCGCGGCCTATTAAAAGGCAATCGCCGATTTTCAAATCACGCGCGATCTGAGCCAGATTTTTCTCGTTAACCAGAGAAGCCCTGATTTTGGTAAGATCTCCTTCGGGAGAATCGACATATTTTTTAACGAGCAGGTCGCTTACACACAAACCCAGGACAGAGTCGCCCAGAAATTCAAATCTTTCATAATCGGAAACAGCCGTCTGCGGATTCTCATTAACATAAGAACGGTGAGTTAAAGCGGTGGAAAGAAGATTTATATCGCTGAAACTGTACGCGATTCTTTCTTCCAGATCATGCAGAATATCCATTCTGTTTTTATCAAATGACGATTTTTTCATAGCGTTGCCTTAAATATCTTGTTTCCTGTTACCTTTTACGCCGGAATCAATGGTCATAAAATACGCAAAAAACAGAAGATAAGCAACAGGTAAATTCGCCGGTCTTTAAAACATGTTTAAAGATCCTTTACCCGAAAGACACCGGTATTTTAACGGAATTCAGTCAAAAAAACAACATTTTCACTGTTAAATAATAATATTTCATGATAAAATTAATAAAATCAATTTTTTAAAGGAGATTACATATGGATGTGGTTACAGGTTATCTATCGGCGCACCCGGCAGTTTTTATAATAGCAGTAATCCTGATTATATTAATGCTCCTTAATTTCTTCTTTAAAAGCCTGATCAAATTAGTGTTCATCATGTTGATTATTTTACTGGTTGCTGTTGGTTATTACTATTTTAAAGATCCCAGTACAATGCCGGATAAAATTAAAGAATCGGTAGATACGATGAAGTCCGGCGTCAGTGAACTGGAAGACAAAAGCAAGAGCTTTTATAGTGACAGCAAAGAATTATACAAAAGAACAAAAGAAGCTCCCGGAAGTGTCAGTAAAATGCTTGATAAGTCTAATAAGGATGTGGATAAAGAATTAAAAAAATAATTCTTTATCATTATCAGGAATAGATATTACAATAGATTTATTTCCATCGAACGCACCGGACATGCGGATACGCAAAGTTCGCATCCATTGCATTTTTCCGGATCAAACAGAACTTTTTGCGATTCTTTTTCAAAAGCCAGCGCCCCTGTCGGACAGAAAGCGGTACAGGCGCCGCAGTGAACACATTTATCGGCATTCTGGCTTACGCTCTTGGACAGTGATTCAACCTTAAGTCCCATTTCTTTTAAGAAACGAATGCCTTGATCGAAATTTTCCTTCAGACCTCTTAATTCCAGAACAATAACACCTTCGCGGCGCGGCAAGACTCTCGCTTTTAAAATATTGAATACCAGATCGTATTTCTTAACCAGCATATAAATTACCGGTTCCTGAACCACTTCCGGAGTATAACGAATAACGATTTTTTTCGAATACATAATATTAATCCACTGAATTTTGTCAAAAGATTAAGACATCAAAATAAGATTGTCAAGGTAATTTAAGGTAAATTACCGCCGTCATTATCAGATTTTGAGATGTCAATCCGCATCAAGAAGTTTTTTCCAGTTAAGGACGGGGAAGGTTTCATGCAGCGGATGGTCGTCTTCCACAAAATGATGTTCAAGATTGCCAAAATATTTCATGGCAATATTTTTTACAATTTGCGGATCAACTACATCGTCTTTTGTTCCGTGATAGATAATAACAGGAATATTTAATTGTTTATTACAATCTGATTTGAATTCGGGAAGATTCAAAGCCGGCGCCAGTAGAATTAATTTTTTAATCCTGTTTTCATTTTCCATTGCATACCGGACGGCCATTAATCCTCCATAACTTGATCCCACTATGACAAGGTCTGTTTTCCCGGCAAGGACATTATTGAGTTTACGCATGCGCGACGGGAAATCTCCCGTGTAATCTTCTATAATCATCCGCGGAAAATTCTGTGCAAAGAATTGCCCCTTGGCGCCCTGCGCCGTGCTTTCCAGCCCATGAATAAAAACCATAGTGTTTTCCATATATTCTTCCTTATCATTAATTTTATATTGTGAAGATTATGACAGTATGTTATCAGTTTTACAAGAAAATTTGAACACAGGAGTTTCAATATGGCAACAGTTTTACCTTTTAAAGCGGTACGGCCGCAGAAAAATTTTGTCTCTCAGGTAGCAGCTCTTCCTTACGATGTTATGACCAGGGAAGAGGGAATAAAAGCCGTTTCAGGCAACGCTTTGAGCTTCATGCATGTTGAAAAATCGGAGATCGACGTGCCCGATGGAACAAAAAGCAATGATAGTCTGATTTACCGGACAGCAAGGAATAACTTTATTCAAATGCTGACAAAAGGAATTCTTATACAGGATGAATCACCCTGCTTTTATATATACCGGCAGAAAATGGGCTCTCAGGTACAAACGGGAATAGTCGGTTTGATGAGCGCGGTTGAATATGATGCCGGCAAAATCAAGAAACACGAACTGACAAGGCAGGACAAGGAGGAAGACCGCATCAATCATGTGGACACGGTCAACGCGCAGACCGGTCCGGTATTCATCAGTTACCGGGAGAGGCAGGAAATGAACGGGATCGTCGCTGAAATAACGGCCGGCGCTCCCGAATATGATTTCACCGCCGAAGACGGCGTGGTTCACACGGTCTGGATCGTAACCGACGCCGCGCAAATCGAAAAAATCAAAAAAGAGTTTTCCGCAGTGGACGCTCTCTATATTGCGGACGGACACCACCGCGCCGCAGCAGCCACCTCAATTGCCAGAACCAGACGCGCTGCTGATAAATCCGCGGGAGCTTCCAGGGAATACGAACACGTACTGGCTGTATTTTTCCCCCATACCCAGCTTAAGATCATGGATTATAACCGCGCTGTTAAAGATTTAAACGGCCTGACGGCGGAAAAATTCATCGAGAAGATCAGCTTAAGTTTTACGGTTACCGAAAATTTCACGGACAGGTCACCGAAAAAACTTCACGATTTCGGAATGTATCTGGGAGGCAAGTGGTATAAAATAACGATAAAAAACGGAGTATTCAACGAAAGCGATCCCGTGGCCAGTCTGGATGCGGCCATATTGCAGGAGCATCTGCTGTATCCTGTTCTGGGAATCAAAGATCCGCGTGTGGATGACCGCATCAAGTTCATCGGCGGCATAAGAGGGATGAACGAACTGGAAAAGCTAGTAAACAAAGACGGATTTGCCGTGGCGTTTTCCCTTTATCCCACCTCCATGGAACAGATAATAAATGTCGCCGACGCCGGAACGATAATGCCTCCGAAATCAACATGGTTTGAACCGAAACTGCGCAGCGGCATCTTTACCCATAAACTGGATTGACATTAAATCATATTTAAACCAGATGCTCCCGCTGCGGCATGGAACATGCCGCAGCGGGAGAGCATTCATCTCAAGGAACCGATGACGACGCCGGCAATGGAAGAAGAAACCCTTGATATTATTCTTGACGGGCGTTTGCGTCTCCTCCAGAATAAAAGAGGATACCGGTTCACCGTGGATTCGATTCTGCTTTCCCACTTTGTTTCTTTAAAACAGCGTACCCGCGCCATTGATCTGGGATGCGGCAACGGCGTTATTCTTATCATTCTCGCAAAGCGTTTCCCGCGCGTTAAATGCGCAGGGCTGGAAATTCAGGAAAAGCTTACCTCGCTTGCGCGGAAAAATACTGAGCTTAATGATTTGGACGAGAGAGTCGAAATATTCTCCGGCGACGCCCGCAACATAAAAAATATCTTTCCCGCGCGTTCATTCGACGCGGTAATATTCAATCCGCCTTACAGAAAACTGAATTCCGGCAGAATTAATCCGTTGCAGGAAAAGGCCATCGCCCGCCATGAAATAAACGGTTCCTTAAAAGATTTTTTAACGGCGGCGAGATATTTGCTTAAACCGGGAGGGAGGGTTTTTACCATTTACCCGGCGAAAAGACTGGTGGAACTCGTTTATCTTTTCCGGAAAAACGACATTGAACCGAAAAGGATGAAGCTGGTTTTCTCCGATTGTGTTTCCGAAGCGCAGTTCGTTCTTGCAGAAGGCAGGAGCGGTTCCCGCGAAGAGCTGAAAATTGAACCGCCGCTTTTTATTTACGATAAGGAAAGAAATTACACCCGGGAAATGTCCGGCATATTCAACGAACTTTCCCGTTTTCCCGCTGACGGCGGCGGCTGATTTCTGTTTGCATGACACGCCTGAGGATTGCGGCCAGTTCCTGATCTGTCAGGGCATCCGTACATTCGGCAATCATTTCCCTGTCTCTTTTTTTCAGCGTTGTTTTTTTCTCCGGAGAAATGTTTTCTTCTTCTTTCTCCGAGGCAAGAGTGTGTCCCACTAAAAAACGGATTTCCTTTATGGGGTTGTTTCCGGAAAGCTGATTTAATTTGTCGCGGATATCTTCTTTTACAAAATGAAGCTGCTGCACCCACACCGGTGAAACCGTTTTAACAAACAGAGTGCCGTTTCTCAGGCAGTCAGGTTTTGTTTTCGAGGAAATTTGCGGACCAACAGCTTTCGGCCAGAGTTTTATAAGTGCGTTCTCTTCTATCTTTGAAGCCATTCCCCTTTTCTTCAAAACAGAAAATAACACTTCGCCTATTGACTGCAATTTAGTCTGCTTTTTTCTTCTGCGCATGGTTCATATCTGGCATAAATCGGAAAATCAGTCAAGGATTCCCATGATACCATTTTGCGTGGGAACTGACACCGAACAGGCGGCAGTTCCAAGCGTAATAGTATAACAAAAAAAGCGGGGATGCTTAAAAAGCATCCCCGCCTGTAACGTGTAACTTCTAAAAAATCATTTTTTAAACAGTAAATGATTCTTCAGGAATATTCATACAACTCTGTTCATCTCTCTTCAGGTTTTCCAGTTTCGGAATGACCAATCCCGTGATGCGACCGATAAAGAATCTGGCGCCTTCAATTTTACCGCGATAGAAGGCTTTGTCCTGTTCACCGGTTTCCGGAGCAAAGAACTTCGGAATGGCGGCCAGAGCTATCTTGAGGTGCAGCCAACCCATAAGGGCGTCGCCCATGCAGGTCAGGAAATCGCAAGCGCCGATCAGGGGAACGTAAGGTGTAACTCTGATCATCTTGGCAAAAGCCATGGATGTTTCCGCCACTGCATTCAAAGCGCTTTCAACGATTGCCACTTCATTTTTCAGAGCGTCTACTTTCTTGGCTTCATCAATGGTTTCCTTGGTCAGAGCCAGCAGGTTCATGAAATAGAGGCCTTTCTTCATGCCCAGTTTACGACCCAGAAGGTCAAGAGCCTGAATACCGTTGGTGCCTTCATATATCTGATTGATCTTCTGATCTCTCATCATCTGCTCAACAGGGTATTCACGGCAGAAACCGTAACCGCCGTAGGTCTGTACTGCCGTATCGCAAACCATCATGCCCATATCGGTGCAGTAGGATTTGACGATCGGTGTAAGAACTTCGATCATACCATGCCAGTATTCTTTTTGTGCCTCGTCTCCCGCCAGCATTGCGTTGAATTCATTATCCATGCAGAAGTAACAGAATAAAGCCAAAAGACGAAGAGCTTCCGAAGTAGATTTCATCTTAAGCAGCATTCTGCGGACGTCTGGATGACCAACGATAGTAATTGCTTTGGGGTTTTCCACCTTCATAGCCATTTCTATTACGTTTGCTCCCTGAACTCTCTGTTTTGCGTAATCAAGCGCATGGAGAAAAGCCGCGCCTGCCAGAGATGCGCCCATCATGCCGACGCCCTGACGTTCTTCGTTCATCATGTGGAACATGATCGGCATGCCCTGACGTTCTTCGCCCATGAGATGACCGATGCATTTGTTGTCCGTGCCGAAATTC
>Ga0153915_10001015_pt1 | contig 25884 bp, 22 predicted proteins | sample Opewatmetagenome_2_FD_107003 | JGI IMG/M metagenome (GOLD analysis project Ga0153915, IMG submission 107003) | Freshwater wetland microbial communities from Ohio, USA - Open water 3 Core 3 Depth 3 metaG | ecosystem: Environmental > Aquatic > Freshwater > Wetlands | place: USA: Ohio, Lake Erie...
GGACCATGGCCGGCGGCGCGGGCCGGTAGAAGGTGCTGTTGACCTCGACGATGTTGATGAATCCGGCGAGATAGGCCAGGGGATGGAAGCCCCGGGCCTTGGCTCGCGGATAGACGACGCCCTCCCAGTCCTCGTAGCTCCAGCCCGCCGTCCCGATATAGTATCTCGCCATGAAGGCCTATGTTATACCTTTCACGGCGGGAATTTTCAATGCGCCTGTGATATCGTAGCCCGGGAGGAACGGAATGGACGCGACGCCGGGCGATTGGGCCGCCGGGGTCCGGCAGGCCGACGAGCGGATCAGGGGCGATATCAAGCGGACGCCGGTCGAGCGCTCCCGGCCGCTCAGCCGTGAGACCGGCGCGACCGTCTTCGTCAAGTGGGAGTGCGACCAGATCACGGGCTCGTTCAAGCTCCGGGGGGCCCTGAACAAGCTGAGGTCGCTCTCGCCCGCGGACCGGGCCAGGGGGGTCGTCTCGGCCTCGACCGGGAACCACGGGCTGGCCATCAGCCATGCCGCGCGCCTCGAAGGGATCGGGCTCAAGCTCTTCCTTCCCGAAAACGCCGCCGAGGTCAAGAGGAAGAGGATCGAGGCCATGGGCGTCGAGGTCGAAGTCCGCGGCGCGAGCTGCGATAAGGCCGAGGCCTTGGCCCGCGACTTCGCCGCCCGAACGGGACGGATCTTCGTCTCGCCCTACAACGATGAGGACATCGTCCGCGGGGCCGGGACGCTCGGGCTCGAGATCGACGCGGCGGTCGAGCGGTTCGATGAAGTCCTCGTCCCCGTCGGCGGGGGAGGCCTCATCGCCGGCGTCGCCGCGTATCTCAAGTCGGTCCGGCCGGGCGTCCGGATCGTCGGCGTCGAGCCCGAGACCTCGGCCTTCATGGCCGCCTCGCTCCGGGCCGGCCGCCTGGTGGAGATCGAGGAGCGGGCGACGATCGCCGACGCGGTGGCCGGAGCGATCGAGCCCGGGTCGATCACTTTCCCCCTCTGCCGGGCCTTCGTCGACGGGATCGAGGTCGTGCCCGAGTCCCTCATCGCCAAGGCCATGGGCCTCATCTTTGCCGCCCACGGCCGCGTCGTCGAGGGGGCGGGAGCCTTGCCTTTGGCCGCGCTGCTCCAGGCGCCGGCCGCCCGCGCCGGACGTGCCGTCGTCGCCGTTGTGAGCGGCGGGAACATCGACCCGGAGCGGTTCCGCGAGATCACGGGCGCCCGGCCCTGAGCGGGCCCGGACCGGGCCTTGTCCCCGGCCGGGACTTGGTCTAAGATGAGAGCGACCGGCCATGGCCAAGCGCGTTCTCACGATCGCCCTGACGGCGTTCTGCCTCGGGCTTCAGGGCTGCCGCAAAGCCGAACCGCCCTCCGGCGCCGCGGCGCCCGGCCCCTATCTCATCGGCATCTTCCAATCGGTCGATTCGCCGACGGCGAATGAGGTCCGGCGCGGCATCCTCCAGGCTTTCGCCGAGGCCGGGCTCCGAGACGGCCGGGAGATCGTCGTCACCATCCGCATCGCCAACAACGACGTGGCCGAGGTCCAGCGGATCGCCCGCGAGTTCGCCGGCCGCGCCGACCTGATCATTCCCCTCTCGACCCAGGCCCTGCAGGCCGCCGTCCTGACTTCGACGGCCCGGCCCATCGTCTTCGGCGCCGTGGCCGTTCCGTACCTCGTCGGCGCGGGCCAGTCGGCCGATAAGCACCTCGGGAACGTCACCGGCGTCGTCTCGACCGGGCCCGTGCGCCAGACGATGGCCCTCATCCGCGAGATCCTGCCCCGGGCCCGCCGCGTCGGCTCGCTCTGGACGTCGTCGGAGATCAACTCGGAGTATTATCTGGATCAAGCGCGGGAGGCGGCCGCCTCGCTGGGCCTCGAGTTCGCGGCGGTCCCGGTCACCGGCCCGCCGGAGATCCTCAGCTCGCTCCAGCGGCTCCTCAACGAGAAGATCGACGTCCTCTTCCCGATGTCCGACAACACCCTCAACAGCTCGTTCGACATCATCGGCCGGGCGGCCGAAGAGAACGCCACGCCGCTCGTCGCGAGCTTCCTGCGCTCCGTCGAGTTCGGCGCCTGCGCGGCCCTCGGATTCGATTTCTACGAGATGGGCATCAAGACCGGGCGCCTGGCCGTGCGGGTCAAGAACGGCGAGGATCCGGGCGCGATCCCGATCGAGTCCATGGACAGGGTCAAGCTCTACATCAACGAGGCGGCCGCGGCCCGCCAGGGGGTGACCTTCTCCAAGGAGCTCCTTGCTCGGGCCGACCGGATCGTCAACCAGCTGTTCGGGGAGGCAGCGGCACCCGGCCGCGTTCCCGACTGAGGTCAAAGACCCAGACGTCAGGACCCGCCGGCACGGCCGAGCGGATGGCCCCGCCGACCCGGACGATGGCCAGCCCGCAGGCCTCCTTGAGCGGACGGCCCTCGGCCAGGTAACAGAGGACGGCCGAGGCGAGATAGCAGCCGGTGCCGTGGACGCGGCGGCCGATCTTCTCGTGGGCGAAGACCGAGAACTCGCGGCCGTCGAAAAGAACGTCGGTGGCCTGACGCTCGAGATGGCCGCCCTTGACCAGGCACGCGACACCGCTCCGCAGGTGGATCTTCTCCGCGGCCCGGCGCATCTCGGTCAGGTCCCGAACGGGGAGCCCGGACAAGACGGAAGCCTCGGACAGGTTCGGCGTGATCAGGCTGGCCCGGCCCTCGATCGCTTCGAGAAAGCGCGGCCAGGCCTTTCGCTCGAGGAGCAGGGCGCCGGAGCTCGACTTCAGGACCGGATCAACGACCCTCGGCAAGCCCGGACGGCCTCCGAGGATGCGGGCCGCCGCCTTGACGTTCGCCGCGGTCCCCAGCATGCCGACTTTGATGCCGCCGATCTCGAGCCCTTCGACGAGCGTCTCGAACTGGCCGGCGAGGGCTCGGGCCGTAACCGGAAAGACCCGGGCCACCCGGGCCGGGCTCTGGGCGGTCACGGCGGCGATGACGCCGAAGCCGCGGTGGCCAAGGCGCTCGAAGACGCGCACGTCGAGGAGCACTCCGGCGCCGGCCGAGGGATCCCAGCCGGCTATCGAGATCAGGTTCTTGGTCATGGCCGCGTCCGCGCTGAGGGACGGCTGATTCTACCATGAATCGGCCGGGCCCGGCGCGATTGACTTGGCGCATGGGCCGGAGTATTTAGAAGGGGACAACAGAGCGCGAAAGGCCGTCGCCGACATGGGACAGGAACTGGTCAGGGTCCACGTCCTCATCGATGGCCAGGTCCAGGGCGTCGCCTATCGTTACTTCGCGGAAAAATACGCCAACCGCCTCGGCCTCACGGGCTGGGTCAGGAACCTCACCGACGGGCGGGTCGAAGTCCTGGCCGAAGGCCCGGCCGAGGCCGTGGACTCGTTTCTGGATCAGCTCAAGGAAGGACCGCGGCTGGCCCGTGTCGAGCGCTTCGATGTCCGCCGCGAGCCGGCGACGGGGGAGTTCCCGGACTTCCGGATCGCCTTCTTCTAGGCTCGTCTTCCTGGTCGAGGGGCTCAGCGGCCGGCGGACTTGCGGCGGCATTCCTCGGAGCAGAAATACCGTTCGACGCCGCCCCGGACATCGGTCAGGGCCTCTTCGCGGGGGATGTACGTTCCGCAGACCTCGTCCTTGACCATCATGCCCTGGTCCCGCCGGGACGGCTCGGTGCGCGTCCGGGCCCTCGTCGCGGCCCGCTTCAATCCCAGGACGATGCGCAGGAAGAGGTAGGCCACGTAGGCCACGAAAACAAGCAGGATGAAGCCGAGGAAGCCCATCACCATTCGACGAGCATCGAGGCCCAGGTCAGCCCGCCTCCGAACGACAGCAGGAGGGCCAGGCCGCCCTTGCGGAGCCGCCCTTCCTCGACCGCCTCGCGCAGCGCGAGAAGGACGGACGTCGAGGAGCAGTTGCCGCGCCGGTCGACGTTGACGTAGAACTTCTCGAGCGGGATGCCGAGCTTCTTGGCCGGGAACTCAAAGATGCGGGCGTTGGCCTGATGGCAGACGAAGAGGTCGACGTCCTCGATCCGGTAGTCCCGGCTCCGGCCGGCCGTGCGGTTGGCCTTGTCGATCGTCCGGACGATGAGCTCCGGGATGATGCGCAGGACGAACTTCTGGATGTCGTGCCCCTTGATGAGGACGTTGGTCGGGACCGGGGCCTCATGGTAGCGCGTGTCGTGGCCGGCGCTGTAGGCGGCGTCGACGCTGAGGGCGTCCGTGCCCGTCTCCATGCAGACGATGCCCGACGGCCCGTCCGTCCTCTCCAGGACGACCGCGGCCGAGCCGTCGCCCCAGAGGTCGGCGTTCGTGTCGCTGAAGTCGAGGAGCCGGCTGAGGACCTCGGCGCCGAGGGCCAGGCCGTAGCGGCTCTCCGTCTCGCCGAAGAGAAGGTGCTTGCGGACGAGGTCGATGCCGTACATGCCGCTCGTGCAGGCCGCCAAGAGATCGAAGGCCGGCAGGCGCAGGGCCGACCGGGCGTCCTTCTCCGTCATCCGGCCCGCCGCGATCTCCCCGGTGATGGCCTTGTTGAGGACCATGCAGGCCGTGGACGGAAAGAGCGCCTCCGGGGTCGAGCTGCCGAGGGCCAGGATGCCGACGTCCTTCCAGCCGATGCCGGCCTCGGCCAGGGCCTGGTTCGCGGCCGCGTAGGCCAGGTCCGAGGTGTTGACCGTCTTGTCGACCCAGCGGCGCTCGCGGATGCCGACGAGGTCGACGATCTTCTGCGGCGTCAGCTCGTCAGGCTCCCAGGGCCGGTCGCAGCCCGGCTTGATGGCCTTGTGCTCGAGCAGGATGCGGACCATCTCTTCGTTGGTGACGATCTTGCCGGGGATATCCGTACCCGGCAGGCACTTTCCCGTTCCGGCGATCCTTACGCGCATGGTCGATCTCTCCGTAGAATCCCCCCATTATTGCCTCAGAGGCGCGTGAAGTCAAATTGACCGGGCCCTCTCTTTCTGTTAAATAGGGGACGACCATGAACCGCAAACCGCTCGACGGCGTCCGCGTCCTCGACCTGTCCCGACTCCTGCCCGGGCCGTTCTGCACGCTGCTTCTCGCCGACCTCGGGGCGGAGGTCATCAAGATCGAGGACCCGGCCGGCGGGGATTACATCCGGAACATGGCCCCCTTCATCGAAGGCCAGGGCGCCTATTTCCTGGCCCTGAATCCCGGCAAGAAGAGCGTCTCGCTCAATCTCAAGGCCGCCCAAGGCCGCGACCTCTTCCTCAAGCTCGCGGCCACGGCCGAGGTCCTCGTCGAGAGCTTCCGGCCGGGCACGGTCGATCGCCTCGGCATCGGATACGAGACCCTCAAGGGCGTCAACCCGCGCCTCGTCTATTGTTCGATCTCCGGGTTCGGCCAGCACGGGCCGAACCGGGACCGGGCCGGGCACGATCTCGATTTCATCGCCCGCTCCGGCCTCCTCGACCTCTGCGGCCGGCCCGGCTCGGCCGCGGCCATTCCCCCGGTCCAGGTCGCGGACCTGAGCTCGGCCATGTACGCCGCGGCCGGCATCCTGGCCTATCTCCGCGAGGCCGAGCGGACGGGCGAGGGCCGCCACCTCGACGTCGCCATGCTCGAAAGCGCGGTGTCGTGGATGGTCATGCCCGTCGCCGAATACTCGGCCGGCGAGCGCGGCGGGCGGGGCGGCCTGCCGCTCACGGGCAAGCATCCCTGCTATCACGTCTACCGGACGCGCGACGGCCGGGACATCACGCTGGCCGCCCTCGAATCGAAATTCTGGTGCGCCTTCTGCCAGAAAGTCGGCCGCGAGGACCTCCTGCCGCTCCAATTCTCCGAGAAGGCGGGCGACCTGGCCAAGTTCGAGGAGCTGTTCGCGTCCCGCACGGCCGAGGAATGGCGGACGTTCCTCGCCGGTACCGATTTCTGCTGCGGGGTCGTGCCGACGCTCGACGAGGTCCTGGCCGACCCCAACCTCCGGCATCGGGGATCGGTCATCGCCCCCGCGCCCGGCGCCCCGCCCGTCATCCGCGTCGGTCATCCGCTCAGGGACAGGGACGAGGGTGTCCGCGTCCCTCCAGGGCAGGGCCAGCACACGGCCGAGGTCCTGGCCGAATTGGGGATCTCAGGTCCGGACATGGACGCCCTGGAGGCCTCGGGCATCATCCGCCGGTGCGGCTGAGGCGGGCGGCCATGGACGAATTCTGGACGGCTGACGAGACGGCCTTCCGTTCGCGGGCGGCCGCGTTTTTCGGCGGCCTGTCCGCTTCCGGGTCCGGCGAGGCCGGCCGGCCCCTCGAAGAGATTTGGCGCGAGGCCTCACGTCCCGCTGCCGAAGACGACGCGGGCGGCCCCTCGTTCGGATCCCGGCTGAGCGGCCGCGTCTCGGTCCTCGATGAGGCGGCCCGGAGCGATCCGAAGCTCGGCCGCGGCCTTCTCGCCTGGCTCGAGAGCGCCACCCCGTTCGACCCCGCCCAGCACGCCGCCTGCGAGCTCGGCCGATTGGCCGGGACGGCGTCCCATGTCTTTGCCGCCGCGACCTCGGCCGCCCGCGAGCGGGGCTACTTTTCGAGCATCCTCATGAATTTCCGCGCCGTCCAGGAACGGCTGGCCCGGCTCATGGCCGAGTCCGAGCTGGCCCGCTTCGGGGCCTGCCGCCTCTGCCGCCTCCTCGAGCGGGGCGACACGATCAGCGCCGGCCGCGAGACGGCCGGGCTCGAGGCGCGGGCCGCCGCGCTGGCCGCGGATATCCGGTCCGTGGCCGCCGAGCTGCTCGGGCCGGCCTGGACCGAGTCCCGCCTCCCGGATGGCGACGGGCCATCAGTCGAAGAAAGGATCCGCCGATGAAGCTTGAAACCCTATACCGGAAGGCCGTCGCCGCCGGCATCGCCAATGACCTGCGGGGAGCCGAGGCCGTCCAGAAGATCCTCGACGAGGAGCGGGACAAGTTCGAGAAGCTCAAGGACGACGAGCGCGAGGCCTGGCAGCCGGACCGCCTGTTCAACCCCTACGCCGACTCGCGAATCCTCAACGGCGATCCGGCGGCCGAAGTGCGAAAGGTCATGGCCGGCATCGACGTGGACGCCTCGGAGCTGCTTCTGGCCCACACGCTCAACAGGGACAAGGCCGCCGGGATCGACCTCGTCGTCGGCCACCATCCGCAGGGCCTGGCCCTGGCCCAGATGCCGGAGGTCATGCGCGTCCAACCGGACATGCTGGCCGCCTGCGGCGTCACGATCTCCGTCGCCGAGCAGCTCCTCGACCCCCGCATCAGCGAGATCGAGCGGCGCGTCCTTCCCTCCAATCACACCCGGGCCGTGGACGCCGCCCGGCTCCTCGGCCTGCCCATGGCCTGCCTCCATACCCCGGCGGACAACTGCGTCAACACCTATCTCGCCGTGCTCTTCGAGCGGGCCAAGCCCGAGAGGCTCAAGGACCTGGTCGAGCTTCTGAGGTCCATCCCCGAGTACCGGGCGGCCGTCCGCCGCATGGCCGGGCCGAAGATCGTGAGCGGCGCCGAGACCGGGCGCTGCGGCCGGATCTCCATCGAGATGACGGGCGGCACCGAGGGGGCCAAGACGATCTATGACGCCTACGCCGCCTCGGGGACGAGCACCATCGTCAGCATGCACATCAGCGAGGAGGCCCTCGAGAACGCCAAGAAGGCCCATCTCAACATCGTCCTCGCCGGCCACATCTCGAGCGACACGCTTGGATTGAACCTGCTCTTCGACGAGATCGAGAGGGAGGAGCGGCTCGAGTTCGTCGGCGTCTCAGGATTCACTCGGATCCGGTCCTCCGAGCGCTAACGCACCCGGGACATGTACTCTTTGTGCGTGTCCCGAGCTCTTTGGCCCTCTAAAGGCCGCGGTAATGGCGCTGCGCGCTGAGGGTCATGACCCAGCGGGCAAAGGCCCGGGCGTCCTCGAGATCGCTCGCGTCGGGATGGGTCGCCGCCGAGGCGGCCATGTCGGCCCAGGCCTCGTGCTCCGGGGACTGCGTGAGCACCTCGAGGGCCTGGACCGAGACCTTGCCGCGGCAGGAGAACGTCCCGACCAGCTCGGCCTTGGCCACGAGGATCGAGGCGTATTCCAGGGCCTCCCGCGCCAGCTGGCTGCCCGTGACCGCGCCGTGCGTAGAAAAGAGGGCGACCTTCCTGCCGTCGGGGATCGATTTCAGGAAGATCTCGGCGTGATAGGGCACGCTGTGGGTCTGGACCGGGAAGCCGGCGAAGATGAGATGGTAGGGCGCGAGGTCGCCGGCCGAGGCCATCGGTAGGATCGTCTTGTCCCCCGGGGCGGCCTCGTAGATCGCCTCGGCGACGAGCTTGGTGTTCCCGGTCAGGCTGAAGTAGGTCACGAGCGTCTTGGCCATCGAACTTCCTTTCGACGAACAACCCCTCCGCCATTCTGCCAGAATCCGGAGGAAAACGCCACCGCTCAGGCGCCGGCCGGGAGCTCGATCGTGACCGCCGTGCCCCGCCCGAGCTCGCTCTCGACGCGGATCGTGCCGCCGTGCTCCTCGACGATCTTCTTGGCGATCGGCAGGCCGAGGCCCGTTCCGGCGTCCTTGGTCGAGAAATAAAGATCGAAGATGCGGGCCGCCGTCTCGCGGCTTATCCCCGGCCCTGTGTCGCGGACGACGATGGTGTAGACGGCGCCGTGCCGGCCGATGGCCACGACCAGCTCGCCCTGCTGGCTCATGGCCTCGATGGCGTTGGCGATGACGTTGCGGAAGGCCGTCTTGAGCTTGGCCTCGTCGCCGCGGGCCCGGAAATCGTCGCCCTCGGCGGCCAGGGTGAAGCGGATGCGCTCGGAGAGCAGGCGCCGATACGGCCGCAGGACGTCCTCGAGGAGGGCCCGCAGGTCGATCGGCTCCTTGCTGACCGTCGTGTCGCGGGCGATCTCCATGAACTCCTGGGCGATGCGGCGGAGGTTCTCGACCTCGCTGATGATGTAGGACATGGATTCCTTGAGGGCCTGGTCGAGGTCGCCGCGCTTGTCCTCGTAGACCTTGAGGACGTGCTCGGCCGACAGCTGGATGGGCGTCAACGGGTTCTTGATCTCGTGGGCGACCTTGCGGGCCATCTCGGTCCAGGCCACCTTCTTGCTCATCTCGGCCAGCTCCTGCTCGTGGGCCTTGAGGTTCCGGATCATCGTGTTGAAGCCGTCGATGAGCGTCATCATCTCGTCTCGGGAGCGGTGCTCGATGCGGACCTCGAGGTTGCCCAGGCCGACCTCCTTCGTCCCGGCGACGAGCTTGCGGACGGGGACGATGATCATGCTCCGGATGCCCCGGGAGAAGACGACGACGAGGACGATGAAGAAGGCCGAGAGGACGACCAGGAACTCGACGATCTCCCGGCCGGCCTCGTTGACCTGGTCCTTCTCGAAGGGGAAGGGCAGGGAGACGAAGAGGGTCATGGCTTTGGATTCGTAGGGCACGGTCAGGGTCTGGAACGAATAGCCGCCGAGGCGGGTCCGCTGGATGAAGAACGGCTTCCGGTCGAAGACGAGCGCCTGGTAGGCCTCGCCGTCGAGGATCTCCGGGAGCAGGCCGCTCGAGAAGAACTCGCGTCGGCTCGAGGCCTGGAGGTCGGCGTCCTTGTAGATGATGACGTCGTTCGAGAGCGTCTCGCTGATCCAGAGCGCGAGGTCCTCCGAGGGCTCGAGATAGGGCGAGGCCTCGCCCTTGATGAATAGGAAAGCCTGCATCAGCCCCTGGGCGTAGCTGGCATGGACGGCCGAGTCCTCCACGAAGCGCTCGGTGAAAAGGCTGTCGAAGAGGTTCCGGGTGAAGACGGTGAAGATGAGCAGCGGGATGATGGCCACGGCCAGGAAGGCCGCGTAGACGCGGTTCGAGAACGACCAGAACGGCCGCCGGGCCGAGCTCCGGCCGGGCCCGAGCGAGACGGCCACGACGACGATCAGGGCGGCGGCCAGGCCGAGGAAGAAGAAGCGCAGGAAATCGACGGCCTGGGTCCGCGGGTTCTTACGCGGCGTGAAGAGGCTGTAGCCGCGCTCGCCCCAGCGGAAGAAGTAGTCGTCGTAGACGGTGCCGCCGTCGCGGAAAGACGACCAGAAGGGCGGCCCGGAGTCGCGGAGGCGCCCGAGCCCCTCATCGGACAGGCCCGCCGTCAGCTTGCGGGGATTGAACATGGAGCGGCCCTCGAGGTCGAAGATCTCGCAGCCGAAGTCGACCTCGCTCAGCGAGGGCAGGGAATCGGTCCGCAGGACCTCGAAGTACGGATTGGCCGAATAGAGGAACGGCAGCATCTCCGGGTCGAGGGAGACGTAGAGGACGACCCGCCCGAGCGGCTGGCCGTCCGCGGCATAATCCCTGTAGCCGACGAGGAAGTCCTTCTTCTTGTCGATGAAATCCAGCTGGCGCCGGACGATCGACCAGCCCTCGGAAGGGGGCAGGTCCGGGGAGGTCCCGAGGGCCCGGGGGACGTTCAACGAGAACCGGCTCTGGGTCGTGCCCTCGGCGTCGCGGATCTCCAGGCTCGAGTACCAATTGGACTTCGCCAGCGGGCTCTTCTCCCAGAGGTCGTAGGCGAAGTTGGGGTCATTCGGGTCTCCGAAGAACTCGATGATCTCGGGCTCGCTGCGGTCGATCCCGGGCAGCGACTCCTGGATCAGGAAGTTGCCCCAATTCTCCTGGGACTGGATGGTGTGGGCGATGGTCGTCTCGATCAGCCGGTGGGTCCGGGCCACGCTCAGGCCTTCCACGGAGCGGGCGAGCCAGAGGGCGGCCAGGACCAGGCCCGCGACCCAGACCTCGCGGCGCCTCGAGGGGCCGCGCATGACCGTGACGGCGAAGAGCCAGCCGATGAGCGCCGCGCTGACGACGGCCACAAGGATCGACGGGCTCCGGCCGAGGACGACCGCGGCGGCGCCGGCCAGGGCGCAGACCGAGGCGGCGGCCAGGTTCGTCCGGGGGTCGCGGAAAGCCAGCCGGAAGACCGAGGCCAGGACGAGGAGGGCCGCGACGAGGACGATGAACAGGCCGAGCTGCAGCATCAGCCGGGAGACGTCGAGGTCCCAACGCAGCAGCGAGACGTTGGAATTGAACACCACCCGCCGGACGATCTCGCTCAGGGCGAGGATGGTCGCGGCGCTGAGAGCGGCCGCGGGCACGGCGGCCAGGGCGCTCCTCAGCCACGTCGGGCGAATCGAAAGCGCTTGGGCCGACGCAGCGCATAGACGGCCAGGCAGGCCGCAAGCCCCAGGATCGTGAGCGACGTCAGGAAGATATCGACCGGTGACCCCGTCAGCCCGCGCCATGAGACGAAGCCGGCCACGGCCGGCTGGAAGAGGCCCAGGGATTGGATCTTCTCCAGCTCGCCGAGCGGCAGGGCCAGGAGCCTCACCACGATGAGAAGAACCGCCCCGGCGAGGCCGGGGACGGCGTTGCGCCCGCGAAGGAAGCCGGGCGAGGACCAGAAAAAGGCCAGCGCCAGCGAGGCCGCGGCGATAAGGATGAGCAGAAGGATCAGGCGCAGGACCTCCCGGGTGGCCGTCAGCCGCGACGTCAGCGACGGCGAGGCCAGGGTGGCCGTGGCCATGATGCGGCCCTTTTCGTTGCGAAGAGGGAAGAACAGGGTCTGGATCTCGTTCTTCTGGCGCGGCTCGCCGGTGAACTGGTCCTGATGGCGAGCGAAGAACTTGCCGAATCCCTCGACGTCCTCCCGGAAGTCCCAGTAATCGATGCTGAAGTCGAACCCGGCGGGAAGACGCAGGGCGTGGAATTCTCGGATGTGCGTGGACCGGACCTGGGGGATGAAGGCCATCCGGGTGAAGTGGGCCAGCATCCGCCCGCCGTTCCCCAGGGGCTGCAGGGCCACGAGATAGACGGTGGCCTTGCTCCTGATCAGGAACGAGCCGCCCTCCTTCTTCTGCCTCTCGAGATCCTCCCGGTCGATCTGGACGGCCGGGCTCAGGACGTCGCCGTACCAGGTCTCGAGGAAGCCGTCCCCGTTGCAGAGGGCGATCCCGTCCCTCTCCGGGTCCAGGCCGGCCCGGCTGAAGAGAGGGAAGAAATCCTGCGGCTCCGCCGGCATCACGGCCGGTGGGAACAGGGCCTGGCGGGCCTCGAGAGCGGCGATCAGGGCCGAGAACTCCTGGCGCGTCCGGGCGGCCTGACGGCGCAGCGCGGCCAGACTCTTCGCGTCATAGTCCTTCGAGAGGAGCCCGGGAAGGGTCAGCGACAGCACCCCGACGAGGAGGGCCAGGACGACCAAGGCCAAGCTGGCGACGAGGAGCGTGCGGCGGCTCCGGAAGCGGCGGCCCGGCATCAAAGCTTCTCCGCCCGGATCTCGACGATCTTGAAGTCCAGGACCGGCCTCCGGCCCGTCTCCGCGGGGGGCGGAATGACCGGAACGATGAAGAAATAGAGGCGGCGGAGCGGGTACTGGACCCCGGTCCGCTTGTTCCGGAACGACCAGCGGGCCTTGAGGATCATGCCCGGGGAGCCGGGAAGCGTCGACAGCTCGGGGTCGGCGGTGAACTCGGTCGTCTTGAAGACCGAGAAGATCCGGTCGAAGACGAGATAGGTCTGTTCCCGGGACAGCTGGTCGGCCAGGGAGAGAGGCTCGGGCAGCGAGACGGGGATGGTCCCGTCCGCCGTCAGCACCTCCCGCAGGAGAGCCGGGGAGTCCTGGAGAAAAGCCGCCTGGACCCTGGCCGCCATGGGGACGGGAAGCGAGAGCAGAACGCTCAGAGCGACCAGATGAAAAGTCACCACGATATCGTCACCATCTTAGCACATCCCTTCCGGGACGGGCAAGGAACCAGACCCGCGGCGAGGAAGCATAACGTCCCGCCGAGACGGGCGGCGGGGGTCAGACGGTCTTGGGCTCGGCTTCCTGCTCGAGCTTCTTGGTGCGCTTGGCGTCCTTGATGCTGCTGATGCCGGCGATGAGGCCGATGAACCCGCCGAAGAAGAGGATCGGCGGGATGAACCCCAGGACGACGTTGAAGAAGGCCGAGCGGAAGACGGCGGAAAAGATCATCAGAGCCAGGCCGCCGGCCATGGCCGCGATGCCGCCGACGACGGCGATGAATTTGCCCATTGTCGGACCTCCCTGAGTGTCGATCGGCCCGGATTATAGCAAGGACCCGCGTGAGGGTCAACCAACGGCTATGGGGAGCCCGTCCTCTCGGCTGCGCTCAGGAATCGCCTCTAGCTCCCCGGCCATCCGACCGCAGCGAGCGAAGCGACCGGAGGGCAGAAATCTCCCGGAGATGCACGTAGGGGGATTTCTGCGAAATTTCTGAAAAAAATGCCTTCTTAAGATACTTCCCAGAAGCGCTCCTCCGAGTCGCTCCGTCGCGCTTCTGATGGTCGCTCCGGTACGCTTCGCCCTCCGCTCCCTGCCGGTCCCCCTCTCCAGCAACGGGGATCTTCAAGGCGAATTCCCTCGCCGCCGTATGACGGGCTCCTCATGTGAGCGCTGGCGATGAACGCGGCGTTGGATTAGAATAAGCGGAAGTACGGACGAGGAGGTCAGGGATGTCCACGAAAACCGCGAAACGCGCAACTTGGATCGGGCTCGTTCTCTTGCTCGGCCTGAGCGCGGCGGCCTGGGCCGGCGACGAGTTCGTCCTCGGAGGGATGAGGGTTCCGGCCGGGAGCATGGCTTCCGGCATGCTGGCCGTCCCCGCCGGCCCCGACGGCGGGGCCACGGAGATCCCCTGCACCGTCATCGCCGGCGCCGGTAAGGGCCCCGTCCTGGCCCTCGTCGCCGGGCTCCACGCCTATGAATATCCGCCCATCCTGGCTCTCTACAGGCTGAGGGCGAAGATCGATCCCAAGGCCCTGCGCGGCACGGTGATCATGGTCCACATCGCCAACCCGCCGAGCTTCAAGAAAAGGACCATCTACTACGGGCCCGACGACTGGAAGAACCTCAACCGCGTCTTCCCCGGCGACCGCAAGGGCACGATGAGCCAGAGGATCGCCGCCGTCCTCACCGACGAGATCGTCGACCGGGCCGACGCCCTCGTCGACATGCACTGCGGCGACGGCAACGAGGCCCTGATCCCCTATACGTACTGGATGGTCAGCGGCCGGACGGACTTCGACGCCAAGAGCCGCGAGCTGGCCCTGGCCTTCGGCCTGCCGCACATCATCATCGACGACACGCGGGGCAACGATCCCAAGAACTCCAAGTATCTCGGCAACACGGCCATCCTCCGCGGCAAGCCGGCCATCACCACCGAGGCCGGCTACCTGGGGCACACGGACGAAGAATCGGTGAGCCTCAACGTCCGGGGCGTCTTCAGCGTCCTTCGTCAGCTGGGCATGATGGACGGAAAGCCCGAGCCGGCGGCCGACCCGGTCTGGATCGACAAGTACGAGGTCATCTATTCGAAGTGGAACGGCCTCTTCACGCCGCGCGCGGGAATGGGATATTTCGTCAGGGCCGGCCAGGTCGTCGGCACGGTCACCGATTATCTCGGCGCCTGGAAGGAGGACGTCCGGGCGCCATTCACGGGCATCCTGCTCTATATCATCGGCACGCCGCCCTGCAACGAGGGCGAGCCTCTCTTCGAGGTCGGCCGGGTCAAGGAGAAGTGATCGCGCCCATGAGCTTGAGAGGCCTCATCTTCGACCTCGACGGCACGGTCGTCGAGAACGACTACGATTGGCCCCGCATCCGGGAGGAGCTGGGGACGGGCCGGATGTCCATCCTGGCCTATCTCGATTCGCTCGATGAGCCCGAGCGGTCGGCCAAGTGGTCCATCCTCGAGGGCCACGAGGCCCGCCAGACCGAGGCCTCGGTGCTGCGGAGAGGCATCCCCGAGCTCCTTCGCTTCCTCCACGCCCGCGGCATCGCCGCCGCGCTGGTGACGAACAACTCCCGCAAGAACACGGAGTTCCTCCTCGGCAAGTTCGGCCTGGCCTTCGACTGCGTCATCACCCGGGAGCACGGCCTGTGGAAGCCATCCGGGGCGCCCTTCGTCGAGGTCCTGCGGACGCTCGGCCTCGAGCCCGGGGAATGCGGCGTCCTCGGCGACACGCGCTTCGACGTCCTGGCCGCCCTCGACGCCGGCATCGGCTCGATCTTCCTCCTCTCCGGCGAGCCGGAGCGGTTCGCCGGCTTCCCGGTCGAGATCGTCCCCGGCGTCGAGACCCTGATCGACCGGCTCGAGCGCCTGATCTGAGAGGCCCGCCCGCTCATTCCCTCCCGCCCTATCTCCATCCGCGTCCTCGTGCCGGCCGGCGCCGTTTGGAACAAAACGCCCGCCCCGGTTGTATTAGACGATGAAGGGAGCGACGATCAGGACCAATGGAGGATCCCATGAGCCGCAAAGAAAAACATAAGATCAGCGTCGCGCTGGGCGCGCTCTTCGTTCTGGCCCTCGCCGCGCCGGGCCTCCGGGCGGACGGCTTCATCATCCCCGACCGGCGCCCGGGCGAGACGATCCCGCCCCTCAGCGTCAAGTATCATCACGTGAAGGTCGAGATCGTCGACCAGGTCGCCCGGACCTCGATCGACCAGGTCTTCGTCAATCACTTCCCGCGCGACATCGAAGGGACCTACATCTTCCCGGTGCCCCAAGGCGCCTCGGTCTCGGATTTCGCCATGTTCATCGGCAACGAGCGGGTCAAGGGCGAGATCCTTGACAGCGGAGAGGCCCGGCGGATCTACGAGGACATCGTCCGCCGCATGCGCGATCCCGGACTTCTCGAGTACATGGGCCGCAACCTCTTCCGGGCCCGGGTCTATCCCATCCCCGGGAACGGTGAGAAGCGCGTCCAGATCTCCTACACGGAGGTCCTCAAGGCCGAGAACGGCCTGGTCCGATATCTCTACCCACTGAACACGGAGAAGCTTTCGCGGGACCCTTTGGCCGACGTGAGCATCGCCGCCCGCATCGAGAGCCGGGTCCCGATCCTCAACGTCTATTCGCCGTCCCATAAGGTCTCGGTCCGTAAAGAAGGGGAAGGCCTGGCCCGGGCCGGCTATGAGGACCGGAACGTTCGCCCCGACAAGGATTTCCTGCTCTACTATTCGCTCTCGAAGGACGACGTCGGCCTGTCCTTCATGAACTGGGAAGGGCCGGATGGGCGCTACTTCATGCTCCTCGCCTCGCCCCGCTTCGCCTCCGCCGGGGAGAAGGCCGTGGCCAAGAACGTCGTTCTCGTCCTCGACAGCTCGGGCAGCATGAGCGGGGCCAAGATCCGCCAGGCCAAGGAGGCGGCCCGCTTCATCCTCAACCATCTCGACCGCCGCGACGAGTTCACGCTCATCGATTTCGACGACGGCGTGACGGCCTTTTCGGACGGGCTCCTTCCGGCGACAGGAGAGAACGTCGCGCGGGCCCTCAAGTTCGTCGACGGCATCGAGGACTCCGGCGGGACCAACATCAACGACGCGCTCATCGCCGCCCTGGCCCGGATGCGGGACGGCGAGCGGCCGGGCTACGTTCTCTTCTTGACCGACGGACTGCCGACCGTGGGAACGACGGAGACGGCCGATATCCTCAGGAACCTCCAAAAAGGGAACGAGCGGCGGGCCCGCGTCTTCGTCTTCGGCGTCGGCAACGACGTCAACACCGAGCTCCTGGACCGCATCGCCTCGGACCACCGGGGCACCTCGGCCTACGTTGGCGAGACGGAGGACCTCGAGGTGGTGCTGTCGGGCTTCTACGAGAAGATCTCATCCCCGCTCCTCGCCGACGTGGCCGTCGCGTTCAAAGGGATCGAGACGAGCCAGGTCTACCCCCGCGTGCTGCCCGACCTTTTCAAGGGCTCCCAGCTCGTTCTCGTCGGCAAGTACGCGGGCGACGGCCCGGTCGGCGTCGTCCTGACCGGCAGGACCGGCCGCGAGGACAAATGCTTCGTCGTCGAAGGGCAGGCCCTGAGCGGAAACGACAAATTCAGCTTCCTGCCGCGGCTCTGGGCCACCCGCCGCATCGGCTATCTCCTCGAAGAGATCCGCCTCCAGGGGCAGACGGGTGAGCTCGTGGACGAGGTCCGGCGGCTCGGCCTCAAGTACGGCATCGTCACGCCGTACACCTCCTTCCTGGTCACGGAGAAGGAGCGGTTGATCTCGCCCGTCACGGCGCCCGCGGCCGAGGAAGCCATGGCCTCGCGCCAGGTGACCGGCGTCGGCGCGGTTCAGGCGGCCAAGGTCAGCCAGACCTTCAAGCTCGAGGACAGGGCCGCGGAGTTCGCCTCCGAGCGCATCATCTACAAGGACGACAAGACCTTCTACCTCAAGGAAGGCGTCTGGACGGACAGCGACTACCGGGAAGGCTCGCCGGTGAATGAGATCAAGTTCAACTCCGACGAGTTCTATCGGCTCATCGCCGGCAAGCCCGGGATCGCCAAGTACCTCTCGGTGGCGAACAAGCTTATCGTCGTCTTCGAGGGCGTGAATTACCGGATCGTCGAATAAAAACGGGATAGGGACTGTCCTCGGCGCGAAGCGAAGGGGACCGTCCCTCTTGAAGGGGACATGTACTCTTTGTACGTGTCCCCTGTGAAGAGTCTTCTTGCGAGAACTTCTGCGGAGACCATTAGGCACGCAATCATCTCCGTGCCTGAAGATCGGGGACACGTACACAGAGTACATGTCCCCGAATCGCCATGTCCCCGATTCGGCTTGATTTACTGCCGAGGTTTGGTCACAATGGGCGGGACTTCGCCCGAAAGGACTCCCGATGCCGCAAGAGAAGCTGCTCCTCATCCCCGGCCCGAGCCCGGTCGTGCCGCGCATCCTTAACGCCCTGGCCTTGCCGACCGTTTCCCACGTCGGCCCCGAGATGGCCAGGGACCTTCTCGAGGCCTGTGAGAACCTCAAAAAGATCGTCTTCTCCGCGAACGGCGAGCCGTTCATCGTGGCCGGCGCCGGGACCCTGGCCATGGAGATGGCCCTCCTCAACACGGCCGGCCGGGGAGACCGCATCCTCGTCCTGTCCCAAGGCTTCTTCGGCGACCGCATGGCCCAGATCTGCAAGGCCTTCGGTCTCGAGCATGACGTCCTGGCCAGCGAATGGGGCAGGGCGGTCACGCCGCGCCAGCTCGACGAGCGGGTGAAGGCGAAGAACTACAACGTCGTCGTCTGCACCCACGTAGACACCGCGACCGGCGCCTGCGCCCCGGTCGAGGAATATGGCCGCGTCCTTGATAAGACGGGCGCGATCTTCATCGTCGACGGCGTCTGCGCCACCGGGGGCATCGCCGAGCGCATGGACGCCTGGGGCATCGACGTCGTCCTGACCGGGGCCCAGAAGTGCCTGGGCACGCCGCCCGGCCTGGCCATCCTGGTCTTCTCCGAGACGGGCATGGAGAAGCGCCGCGGCCTGGCCTCGGTCCCGGCCTATTACTCGGACATCTTGCGCTGGCTGCCGATTATGCACGACCCGACGAAGTACTTCTCGACGCCCTGCGTCAACGAGATCCGTGCCTTCGCCGAGGCGACCCGCATCGTCCTCGAGGAGGGTCTCGACGAGCGCTTCGAGCGGCACGACCTCTACGCCGAGGCCATCCGGGCCGGCCTTTCCGACCTCGGCTTCTCGTTCTTCACCGACCCGCGCTTCGCCGCCTCGACCCTCTCGGTCGTGCGCTATCCCGAAGGCGTCGAGGACAAGGCCTTCCGGGCCGGCCTCAATGCCAATGGCGTCGTCGTGGCCGGCGGCCTCGGGCCCACGGCGGGCAAGGTCTTCCGCATGGGCCACATGGGCAACCTGACCTCGGCCCAGGTCCGCTTCGCCGTCGAGGCCGCGGAGAAGACGCTCGTCTCGCTTGGCCGCGCTCCCAAGCCCGGTGCCGGGCGCGCCGCCGTCGACGAGATCCTGAAGGGCTGAACGATGGGAAAAGCGCACGCGACAAGCCAGGTTTATCTTATCCGCGCCGAGGGGAGCGAGCCGGCCGAGACGCTCGCGGCCAAAGCCAAGAAGGTTTATCTCGCCACCGGGTTCAACGACTTGATTGCCGAAGGGGATTTCGCCGCCCTTAAGATCCATTTCGGCGAATCCGGCACCGCCGGCTACATCAAGCCGGCCTGGCTCACCGGCCTGATCTGGGAAGTGCGGACCCGGACCAAGCACGCCTTCCTGACCGACTCCAATACCCTTTATGTCGGGAACCGCTCGAATTCCATCGACCATCTCCGGCTGGCCTGGTCTCACGGCTTCACCCCCGAAGCGACAGGCGTGCCCATCATCATCGCCGACGGCCTCATCGGCCGCGACAAGCAGGAGCCGAAGAGCGCCCAATCGAGAACCGCCTCCTCCAAGATCGCCAGCGCCATCCTCGACGCCGACGCCTTCATCGGCCTGGCCCACGTCACGGGGCACGTCCAGACGGGCCTCGGGGCGGCCATCAAGAACATGGGCATGGGCTGCGCCTCGCGGGCCGGCAAGCTCGACCAGCACTCGGTCACCCATCCCCGGGTCAGCGCCAAGCAATGCCGCAACTGCAGCATTTGCATGTCGTTCTGCCCGGAGGCGGCCATCGTCCAGGCCGAGGGCCACGTCGTCATCGAGCCCGCCCGCTGCATCGGCTGCGGCGAGTGCCTGGTCGTCTGCAAGCACGGCGCCATCAAGATGAAGTGGGACGAGGACTCGCTGCGGCTCCAGGAGAAGATGGCCGAGTACGCCTTCCGCGTCTTCTCCCATTTCCAGGGCAAGGCGGTTTTCGTAAGCTTCCTCATCCAGGTGACCAAGGACTGCGACTGCATGTCCAAGAGCCAGAAGCGCATCGTCGAAGACGTCGGCATCCTGGCCTCGCTCGATCCCGTAGCCATCGACCAGGCCACGGCCGAGCTCCTGACCGTGCGGGCCGGCGGCCGGGACCCGCTGCGGGCCGGCTATGACATCGACTGGTCCGGCCAGCTCGTCCACGGCGAGCGGATGGGGCTGGGATCGCGCCGCTACAAGCTCGCCGAGATCGTTTATTCATAAAAACGCCCCCTTTTTCTCCATCTCTTTTTTTGGGCGCTCTTACCCTCCGGGCGAACCGATCCGGCCCCATCTGCTTCGTTCTCGGGCCTCGCATCTGGGGGCCGCCTCGATTCGTGAATAATCCAGGCTAAACGGCCCCGGCGCTCATCGGGGCGTCTTCACTCATGCCGGCGAAGATGAGGCATGGTGACCGCGAGGGCCGCGGCCGCCGTGATCATCGCCCCCGCGCCGATGAGGACCGCCGCCGGCGAGCCGAGGTGCTGGGCCGCGAACCCCATGCCTAGCGCCCCGAGGGGCAACAACCCGAAAAAGGTCATCGTGTAAACGCCCATGATCCGGCCCCGGAGGGCGTCCGGCGAGTTCGTCTGCACCAGGGCGTTGGAGAGATTGAAGATGAGGATGTGAGAGAGCCCCGTGCCGAAGACGAAGACGAGCGAGAGCGGCGTCCAGCGGACGAGGGCGAAGAGAGCCACCGTGGCCGGCAGGGCGAAGGTCCCGAAGGTCAGGAGCTTGCCGCGAAAACGGAAGCGGCCGAGCGAGGCGATGAGGAGCGCCGCGGTCACGGCGCCGAGGCCGCGGGCCGACTGGAGAAAGCCGTTCGTCTTGGCGTCGCCGTGAAGGACGTCGACCGCCCAGGCCGGGAAGAGCGTGACGAAGGAGATGCCGACGACGCTGACGACGCCGATGAGGCCGATGATGGTCCGGATCAGAGAATGGTGGGCGACGAATTTCAGCCCTTCTTTGAGGTCCTCGATGGCCGAGGTCTTTTCGGCCGGCGGCACGAAGGGCCGGAGCTTCATCCGCTGGAGGTTGACGATGACCGCGAGAAAGGACGCCCCGTTGAGGGCGAAGCACCAAGCCGGCCCGAGAAAGGCGTAGATCAGCCCCGCCGCGGCCGGGCCGATGGCCATGGCCGAGTTGAACATGGCCGCGTTGAGGGCGATGGCGTTGGTCATGTCCTCGGGCTCGACCATCTCCAGGACGAACGATTGGCGGGCCGGGGCCTCGAAGGCGTTGGCCGCCCCGAGCAGCAAGGCGATGACCAGGATGTGCCAGGGCTGGACCCAATGCAGGAAGGTCAGCGCGGCCAGGATGAAGGCCAGGAGCATCATGACCGTCTGGGTGATCATGAGCAGGGTCCGGCGGGACATCCGGTCCGCGATGACCCCGGCATAGAGCATGAACATCCAGGTCGGGATGCCGCCGGCGAAGCCGATCAGGCCGAGGTAGGCCGGCGACTTGGTCAGGTCGAAGACGAGGAAGCCCAGGGCCGTGGACTCCATCCAGGTGCCGAAGAGGGAGATGATCTGGCCCCAGAACCAGAGCCGGTAGTTCGGGTACTTGAGGGCCGTCACGGCCTGCTTCCAGCTCAGCCGCTTGCGGAAGCCGATGAGCCGGCGCAGGAACCTGGCCCTCGGCACGGGCGGCATATAGATGGGTTCGGGGGTCATGGCGTCTCTCGGGTTCGCGGCGGCTCGGGGGCCTTACAGGACCTCTTCGCCGTCGGGGGTCCAGGCCGGCTCGACGATGCACAGAAAGGTCAGGCGTCCTGCCCCGATGTTCTCGATATGCTGGACCGCGCCGGGCGGGATGTAAACGGTCTGGCCCACGACGACCTCCGCCTGTTCGTCCCCGACGTGCATTCGCCCCCGGCCTTCAACGATGATATAAACCTCGGCGCCCGTCAGACGATGGGGGAGGGTCCGCCCGCCGGGCTCGACCTCGGCCTGGGCCAGGCTGTAGCCGACGGCCAACGCCTCCTTGCTCGGATGCAGGATCTCCCTGAGGAAGGACGCGTCGCCAGCCATGAATCCGGCGATGTCGCGGTGCGATTTGACGATCATGGCTCGAAGGCCGAGAGAAGATCGGGGAGGTGGGATTTGAACCCACGACCCCAGCGTCCCGAACGCTGTGCGCTAGCCAGGCTGCGCTACTCCCCGACGTGAGCGCTTCATTATACACAGTTCCGGGCCGGAAGGGAAGAGGCCGCGGAGGCGGATATTGACGAGGCGCCGGACGTGATGTAAGAAAGGGAGCTGTTAGATCGAGGAAAGGAGTCCCGCATGCGTTTCCGCGACTTTCTGACGGTCCTCGCGGCCGTGGTCCTGGTCGTCGCAGCCCTCCAGGCGCAGACCGCCCCGGCCAAGCCCGCCGATGTGAAGCCCGCCAACGTGGCCGGCGACTGGGAGCTGACGACCCAGGGCACGCCCCAGGGCGACATGACGGCCGACGCCACGTTCGTCCAGGAGAACGACAAGATCAAGTTCACCATGGCCGGCCCGGGGGGCTTTACGATGGAGGGCGAAGGCACCGTCAAGGGGCAGGAGATCGAGTGGAGCGTGACCATCGGCACGCCCCAAGGCGAATTCGTCCTCACCTACAAGGGCAAGGTCGACGGCGAGACGATCTCCGGCGAGGTTCAGGCAGGCGATTTCGGGTCCTTCCCCTTCGTCGCGAAGAAAAAGAAGTAATCCCGGCTTCCTCCCGAGCGAAGCCGGAAAGAGGGATCTCCCGATTCAGGCCCGCCGGCGCAGATAGGCCTTGATGCCCTCCATCGAGAGGAAGACGAATGCGCCGAAGCCGAGCATGAGCTCGATGTCCTGAAGCCGCGGCGGCAGGACGCCGAAGCCCCGCCGCATCGAGGGGATGAAGAGCAGGACGGCCGTGAGTAGCACCTGTGAGGCCACGGCGATGACCAGCCATTTGTGCGGCCGGAGCTTGAAGAAGCTGTGCTTGAGCGACCTCGAGTTCAGGGCGATGACCAGCTCGACGAAGAGGAAGAGGTAGAAGAGCTCGGTCCGGGCGTGGACGATGTCCCGCAGGTCGTGGATGAAGACGAACAGCAGGAAGGGGCTCCACATCAGGATGGCGATGGCCAGAAAGAGCAGGATGTCCTTGGTGAAGACCCTCTCCTTCGGATCGCGCGGCGGCCGCTGCATGACGTCCGGATCAGCCGGGGCCACCCCCAGGGCCAGGGCCGGCAGCCCGTCGGTCACGAGGTTGATGTAAAGGATGGCCGCCGGAAGGAGGGGCAGGTAGTCCGGCCCCAGGATCAGGACGGCCCCGCCGATGACGATGACCTCGGTGATGTTGCAGCGGAGGAGATAGGTCAGGTACTTCTTGATGTTGTCGTAGATCCAGCGGCCGCGCTCGATGGCCTTGACGATGGTCGCGAAGTTGTCGTCGTTGAGGACCATGTCGGCGGCTTCCTTGGCCACATCGGTGCCGCTGATGCCCATGGCCACGCCGATGTCGGCCTGCTTCAGGGCCGGCGCGTCGTTCACGCCGTCGCCGGTCATGGCCACGACGTCCCCCCGCGACTTCCAGGCCTTGACGATCTTGATCTTGTCGGTCGGGGAGACGCGGGCGTAAACGGTCGTCCGGTCGACGACGGCGGCCAGGTCCTCGACGCTCATCCGGTCGAGGTCCTCGCCGCTCAAGGCCAGGTCGCCGTCGTTGTAGATGCCGATCTCCCTGGCCACGGCCATGGCCGTCAGCTTGTGGTCGCCGGTGATCATGACCGGCTTGATGCGGACGTCGCGGCAGACCTGGATGGCGGCCTTGACCTCGTCCCGGGGCGGGTCGATCATGCCCATCAGGCCGAGGAAGATCATGCGCTTCTCGATCGTCTCCTCGACGACGTCCGTGCCCTCGCGGACCTCCCTGTAGGCGAAGCCCAGGACGCGGAGGGCGTTGCCGGCCATCTCCTCGTTGGCCTGGAGGATGCGCCGCCGCTCCTCGGCCGTGAGCTCGGACGTCGCCCCGGCTCCGCGGACGTTGTCGCAGGCGGCCAGGACAAGCTCCGGCGCCCCCTTGAGAAAGGCCAGGATGCGGCCGTCCTGCATCCTGTGAAGCGTCGTCATGCGCTTCCTCTCCGAGCTGAACGGGATCTCCTCGATGCGCGGGTTCTCGAGGCGCAGCTCCGTGGGGTTGAGGCATAGCTTTGAAGCGGCGACGACGAGGGCCCCCTCGGTCGGGTCGCCCTTGACCGCCCAGCGCCCTTCCGTCTCGTCGAGCGAGGCATCGTTGCAGAAAACGCCGGCCTGGAGCAGGAGCTCGAGATCGGCCCGGCCGGCGGCGTCCGCCGCCTCGAGCCCCTTGAACTCCCCGACCGGGGCGTAGCCGACGCCGGTGACCTCGACGGCCCGGCCGCGGACGTGGAGGCGGCGGACGGTCATCTCGCCCTTGGTCAGCGTCCCCGTCTTGTCCGAGCAGATGACGGTCGTGCTGCCCAGCGTCTCGACGGCCGGCATCTTGCGGATCAGCGCGTTGGCCTTGGCCATCTGGTGCATGCCGATGGCCAGGGCCCCGGTGACGATGGCCGCCAGGGCCTCAGGCACGGCGGCCACGGCCAGCGAGACGGCGAACATGACCATGCTGATAACGAAGGGCAGGCTGATCGAGGTGACCGAGGCCTCCCGGATGAGGCTGATCCCCGCGATCAGCAGGCAGATCCCGAGCGAGCCAAGGCCCAGCCACTTGCCGATCTCGTCGGTCCTCTTTTCGAGCGGGGTCCGCTCGACCCTAATGGCCTGGACCTCCTCAGCGATCTTGCCGAACTCGGTCCGCGAGCCGGTCGAGGTCACGACGGCCTTGCCCCGGCCGTAGGCGACGACGGTCCCCGTAAAGACCATGTCGGTTCGGTCGGCGACACGGGTCGCCGGCGGGATCTTGGCGATGTCCTTGGAGACCGGCATGGACTCGCCGGTCAGGGAGGACTCGTCGCACTTGAGCGAGGCGTTCTCGATGAGCCGGGCGTCGGCCGGGACCTTGAAGCCCGCCTCGAGGAGCAGGACGTCGCCCGGGACGATGTCCTTGGAGGGAACGTCGCGCTCCCGGCCGCCGCGGATGAGCCGGACGGTCGGCGCCAGCATCTTCTTCAGGGCCTCGAGGGCCTTCTCGGCCCGGTACTCCTGGACGAAGCCGAGAAGGGCGGAGAAGATGACGATGACGAGGATGAGAACGGCGTCGAAGATCTCCCCGACGACGGCCGAAAGGACCGTGGCCACGAGCAGGATGACGATGAGGAGGTTCTTGAACTGCCCCAGGAAGAGCGACCAGGGCGAAGCCTTCTTCTCCTTCTTGAGCTCGTTCGGACCGTATTCCGCCAGGCGGCGGGCGGCCTCGGCCTCGTCGAGGCCCTTCCGGCCGTCGCTTGCGAGGAGCCTCAGCGCCTCGCCGGCGTCCAGGGCATGCCACATCCGCTCGTCCATCTCATGGTCCTTCGGTGACGGGGTTCCAGGGACCCTTATCATACCAAATCCGCCCGAGCGTTCAACACCGGGACCTCGGATCTTTGCGACTGGATTGGATCTTGGCCCTTACTTGAACCTGAGCTCTCGCGTGACCTTGGCGGTAGTGCCCGAGCTCCTGTCTTTGACGATTATGGAAAGCGCGTAGTCTCCCGGCCTCGGATTAGGAGCGCCGAAGTCGAGGAGCAGAACCTCGACCTGGTTCCCTTTTGTTCTCTTGAGGATCGCCACAGGCAATACCTCTTCCCTTTCCCCCGATCTCGGCTCTAAGACGGCACTGAGCTCGATCGAGACAGAGGGATCGTTAGGGACCTTCGCATTCACGATCCCGAACAGCCTGCCTCCGCCCATCGCTTCATCCATGACAGGGGGCAGACGATCGGTGAGAAAAGGGAAGAACTCATCCAAGGTCTTAGCCGCTTTCCCGCCTTCTTTCTGGCCCCCCCGCGCCAGCCTGAAAAAGGACGTCGCCTTCCCGGCATCGAGCGAAAGAAGCAACAGGGGCCCCACCTGAAGCCCGGCGTCCGAGGGAGGCAAGACCACGACATCGCCCCGAGCCCGGACGGCCCTGCCGGTGTCCGTATTCCTCAGGATCAAGGCGGCACGATAGGCGCCCGGCCGGATCGGCGCGATCGAATAGAAAAATACGCGGTTCTTCGCCCGATCAGGGAGGCGAACGAGCCCCGCCTTGGTTTCGAGGGTGTCATTTTCCTGATCTACGATGAAGCACGACGCTTCCACGGGGGCGTTCAGCGCC
>Ga0153915_10001016_pt1 | contig 25878 bp, 21 predicted proteins | sample Opewatmetagenome_2_FD_107003 | JGI IMG/M metagenome (GOLD analysis project Ga0153915, IMG submission 107003) | Freshwater wetland microbial communities from Ohio, USA - Open water 3 Core 3 Depth 3 metaG | ecosystem: Environmental > Aquatic > Freshwater > Wetlands | place: USA: Ohio, Lake Erie...
ATGACCGAGGAGCTGCCGCGCGCCGGCGGTCTCGCCGTCAGCGCCCCCGACGACATCACCGCGCTCCAGTACTGCATCGGCGCCTCCATGGCCGGCTACAAGACCATGACCGCGACATCGGGCCCGGGCTGGAGCCTGATGATCGAGTCGGTGCAGTACGCGCTGATGACCGAGACACCGTTGGTCGTCGCAGTCGTGCAGCGGCTGGGCCCCGCCACGGGCGGCGCCACACACGGCGCCCAGGGCGACGTGCGCCTGGTGGAGTTCTGCACGTCGGGCGGGTACACGATCCCGGTCTTCGCCCCCAGCACTGCGGCGGACGCGTTCGCGCTCACGATCGAGGCGTTCAACTGGGCGGAGCGGCTTCGGATGCCGGTCGTGCTGCTATCCGACAAGGAGGTCGGCACCACGATCCAGCGGGTGGATCGCGCCGAACTGGCAGACACGGAGATCGTGGAGCGGGCCAGCCCGTTCACCCCCGTGGGCGGAAGGACGAAGGTCGCGCTCACGGGCTCAGCGCACGACCGCTGCGGGCGGCTGATGAAGCCCAGCGGCGAGGCGCTGGAGCTGCTGCGGGCGCTCGAGGCAAAGGTCACCGCCAACGCCCACGCGCTGGCGCGGTTCCAGTACCGGCCTGTTTCCAACGCCGAAGTCGTGATGATCTCGTATGGGGTCACCGCCCGCGCCATGAAGGAAGCGTGTCATCACTTCCATGACACCGGCGAGCGGCTGGTCACCTGCCTCAAGCTCGAGACCCTGTTCCCCGTGCCCGAACGGATCATTCGCCACGCGGCCGCCTCCGCGCAGCGGGTCCTCGTCTGCGAGGAGAACCTCACCGGCCAGTATGCCGCCGTCGTCGAGTCGGTGCTGGGACGACCGGTCGAGCGGCTCACCAAGCTCGGAGCGCTGATCACACCGGAAGAGATCATCGCAGCCGTGCAGCGGACGGGCCCGTGACGGCCCTCGGACGCACCTCCTGGCTGATAGCGGCGACGCCGCTGCCGTACTGCGAAGGGTGCTCTCACGCAGCCGTGCTGCACGCGCTCGATGAGGCCCTGGTGAACCTGCAGCTCGATCCGGCCGACGTGGCGATCGTCACCGACGTCGGCTGCGTGGGCCTTGCGGGGGAACTGTTCGAAGCGGCCCACACCGTTCACGCACTCCACGGGCGATCGCCGGCGACAGCGACCGGCCTGGCCCTCGCCGACGAGGCGCTCGGAGACGGCCGACTCAAGACCATCGTCCTGATCGGCGACGGTGGGGCGACTGTCGGCATCGGGCACCTGTTGCATGCGGCGCTCATCAACGCCGACGTCACTGTCCTGCTCCACAACAACTCACTGATCGGCGTCAGCGGAGGGCACGCCGCCGCGCTGGCGCCCGAGGGGCCCGTCACGCCCCGGGTGGAGGCCGGCAGCTTCACTCCGCCCCTCGACATCGTGAGACTGCTCGGCGCCGCCCAGGCCGGCTATCTGGCTCGCACGCTTGCGGACGATCCCGGCCTGGCGGCGGTGGTTGCGGAGGCCATCCGCCATCCGGGCTTCGCGCTGGTCGAGGTCCTCGAGTACTGTCCCGTCCGCACGGCGCACAGCGACGAGGCCGGCGACCGGCGATTGGGGGACGCCGCAGCCGAGTTCGGCGCCAAGGTCGGGCCTCAGCGGATCGGACGTGCACCGTTCGTCGACACTTATCGCACGCGGCACCGGGCCCTGGCCCCGGAGCCATCGCACCCGCTCCTCACGCCGACCTACAAGTCCACGCTCGACAGACCGGTGTGCATCGTGGTGGCCGGCACCGCGGGTGAGCACGTCCAGACCGCCGCGCACATGCTGTGCGCCGCGGCCGTCACGGCGGAACTCGACTGCACGCAGAAGAACGACAACCCGGTGACTGTCGGCACCGGCTTCTCGCTCTCCGAAGTGATTCTCAGCCCGTTTGAGATCTCGTTCACGGGAATCGACTGGCCCGACGCGATCATCATCACGTCGGAGCAGGGGCTCGCGGAAGTCCGGCGCCGCGGTCTGCTGGGAAGGCTGGCAGCCGGCGGCGTTGTGGTCGCCGAGGAGCGGCTCGGCCTCCGCGACGCCCTGAGCCTGCCGCTGCGCACGGCCGTCGGACCGCAGCATGCGGCCCTGGCCGGAGTCGCCGCCTGGCTCGCGCACGCGCGTATTTCCGATGGAGGCGCTGGTGGCCGCGGCGAGCCAGCGGGGCCTCGGCGCGGTGATTTCGCCCCTGCTCGCGACCGCTGGAGCCGGTCGCCGCCCCGCGCCGGGCGACGCCGCCAGCGACTGACTCGCAGACTTGACAGTGCGAATCGGGCCGCCCCAATTTGCGTCAAGGCAGTCCCGATTGACGGACATCCGCGCCTGGTGAGGAGAATTCATGCCGTACGTGATCGCCGAACCGTGCATCGGTGTGAAGGATCGTGCCTGCGTCGAAGTGTGCCCGGTTGACTGCATCTACGAGGATGATCTGATGCTGTACATCCATCCCGACGAGTGCATCGACTGCGGCGCCTGTGAGCCGGAATGCCCGGTGACCGCGATCTTCCCCGAGGAAGACGTGCCGCCGCAGTGGAAAGAGTACATCGCGAAGAACAAGGACGTCTTCAACAGCCCGAACCCGCCGGGCAAGCCGCAGAAGAAGTCCGCGTAGCCTGTGGATCCGGCGAAGCGACGAAGCCCCGGGGCACGCGCCCCGGGGCTTTCTCGTCGGCGTCGGCCAGCGGCGCTACGGCCTCGGCACGGCCTCCAGGAACTCGGAGATGACCCGGCTCACCGCGGTCGGCGCCTCCAGTGGCGCGAGGTGTCCCGCGCCGGGGATGGTCGTCATCGCCGCCGACGGGATGGCCGACGTCATCGCGCGCGCAACCGCGGGCGGCGTCAGCTCGTCCTCCTCTCCCACCACCACCAGGGTTGGAACGTCAATGGCCCCGAGGTCCGGCGTCGAGTCGGGGCGGTCGCGCATTGCGGTGAGCGCCCCGACGATCCCGGGCACCGGCATCCGCCGGGCCATCTCCCGGACCTGCTCGACCACCTGCGGCTGGGTCCGCTGCGTGGAGCGGCCGAGCAGCCGCGGGAGCAAGTGCTCGCCGACCGCGGCGGCGCCCTGTGAGCGCGCGACCTCGATCAACGCGTCGCGCCCCCTCCGCCCGTCCGGGGTGTCGGCGTCGGCGCGCGTGTCCATGAGGATCAGCCCCATGACACGCTCGCGATGCCGGCGCAGCAGCTCGAACGCCACGTACCCGCCCATGGAAAGCCCGGCAATGACCGCCCGCTCGATCCGCAGCTTGTCGAGGAGCCCCACTAGGTCGCTCGCGTACGCCGCCATCGAGTAACCCTGCTCCGGCGCATCGGAGAAGCCGCAGCCCCTCAGATCGGGCGCGATGCGGCGCCACCGCGCCAGCGTCGCGACCTGATGCCCCCACATCGAGCGGTCCAGCGGAAACCCGTGGATCAACAGCAGCGCAGGCCCGTCGCCCCGCGATTCCACTGCCAACGTCACGTCCCCAACGCCGTACCGTACGATCTCCCCGGTCGGCACCGTCACGCGGCCACCGAAGGCGGACGACACCTCGTCGGGCATCGGCGCAGGCTTGCCCGACTTGTCGATCATCACGAAGACGATGTGCAGCTCGGCCACCAGGGCGCCGTCCTTCGCGGCCGCCGCCCGCTGCTGCACCTCCAGCGACGTGCGCCCGACCTTCTCGACGACCATCTCCACGCGCAACACGTCGGCGGGATACGCCGGACGGTGGTAATCCACGACGGCGCGCCGGACGGCCGGCCACACGCCGTTGCGGCTGAACAGATCCGCTCCGGGGCCGCGCGCCAGCATCTCCCAGCGCGCGCGCTCGAAGAGCTGCAGGAACCCAGCCTCGTTCAAGTGACCGTACGCATCGCACTCGTACGGATAGACCGTGACATCTACTGGGGAGAATCGGCTCACGAGCGTCTTGGTTGCAGGTGAACACATCGCATCGCCGTCATCGCGCGGGAAAGGTATTCAGCCTCAGGGCCCAGCGGAATCACTCGTCGCCATGTCTGGCCTAGGCCGGGATGGCGCGGCCTACTCGCCCAGGCACCCTAGAAGTGCCTATTCGTCAGTTGCTTGACGCAGATGTGTCAGTTTATCGTCTCTGACAAGTCGCTTACACGATAGTGTGATGTGAGTGACGTTATATCTCAGGACGCTGATGCCATGTTTCAAACTTCTGAACATTTCATTGTTGAATGACTTAGTCACTGTTGTGTGGAGACGTGGAAAAACTGGACGGTGGCCAGTTGCGTCCCACTCCTGCCACGCTCAACGTTCAGCCTCTCTATGGTGAAGACGTCCGCGCGGCCCGGAACTGATCTCTACGTGCGCAACAGCGACGAGCTGGCGGCCCTGATGCGTCGGGTCGCGCGCGAGCCTCAGGTCGCGGTGGACACGGAGGCCGCCAGCTTTCATCGCTTCGTGGATCGGATCTACCTCATTCAGCTTTCGAGCAACCGGGAGACGGCGATCATCGATCCGCTGACGGTGGACGACGTGTCCACCTTCGGGGCGCTGCTGGCCGATCCGGCCATCGAGGTGGTGTTTCACGACGCGGACTATGATCTGAGGATCCTGGACCGGGACTACGGCTTTCACGCGCACCATCTCTTCGACACCAGGATCGCCGCCAGCCTCCTTGGCGAGCCCGCCGTCGGTCTCGCGGCCTTGCTCGAGAAGCACGTTGGGGTCAAGCTCGACAAGAAGTACCAGCGAGCGGACTGGTCGCGGCGGCCGCTGCCGCCGGAGATGCTGGAGTACGCGGCGACCGATACGCGGTTTCTGCTGGCGCTCCGCGAGCGGCTGCGCGCGCAGCTCGAGGCCCGCGGGCGCCTGAGCTGGGCCGAAGAGGAGTTCTCGCGGCTGGAGGGGGTTCGCTGGACTCCGGCCGAGAGCAACGGGGATGGCTACCTGCGGATGAAGGGAGCCCGCGCCCTCAGCCGGCGCGGCCTCGCCGTGCTTCGTGAGCTGGTGCCGTGGCGGGAGGGGATCGCCGCCGAGCTGGACCGCGCCAGCTTCCGCGTCGTTTCGAACGAGGCCCTGCTGGCGCTCTCGGAAGCACCGCCAAGGTCGCGGCAGGACCTGGCCAAGGTCCGCGGGCTCTCGCCACGCCTGGTCGCCGAGCGCGGCGACTCGCTTCTGGCGGTCATCGAGCGAGGCCTCAGCGTTCCGGAGAAGGACCTGCCGCGGTTCCCGCGCGCCGAGCGTCGGGCCTCGGATCCGGCGTTCGATCAGGCGGTGGAGCGGCTCAAGCGAGTCCGCAACGAGGCGGCGGAGCGCCTCGGCCTGGATCCGGGCGTCCTCTGTCCCAAGGGGGCGCTCGAGGCCGTCGCGCGCGCGCGACCGAAATCTCCCCAAGGATGGAGCGGCGTTCCGGAGATGCGCCGGTGGCAGGTGCAGCTGCTGGGGGGTGAGTTCCTCAAGGCCCTAGGGCGCTAGCCCCAGAGCAGCGACCGGACACGGGGATCCATCTTATCGGGCGTCCAATACGGCTCCCACACGAGCTCGACGTCTGCCTTCGTCACCCCTTCGAGCGCCCGCAGGACGCCCTGGGCCTCGGACAGCATCTCGGGTCCCACCGGGCAGCCGGGTGAGGTGAGCGTCATCGCGACGTGTACCTCGCCGCCTTCACGCACGTCTATCTCGTAGACCAGGCCAAGGTCAATGACGTTCAGGTTGAGCTCGGGATCCTTGACGGCGCGCAATGCGTCACGCACCTGCTCGACGGTCGGCATCGTCTGACTCCTGACGCGGATTCCGCAACCTAGCCTCGTTCGCGCGACCGATCAACCGCCGCCGCGGCATGGCGCCGACGCGCACGAGAGCCGGTGGCGGTTCCGCGCGATCCACCGGTACACGACCCCCGCGGCGCGGGGAATGCCAGGCAGGGCGAAGAAGAGCGCGAGGAGGCCGCCGCCGGGCAGCAGCCGCAGCAGCGGTGGCGTCACAGCCGCGCCAGAGGCGACCGTGCCGTCCGTACGTACGAGGTGCAGCGCCGCCTCAAGGTCCGCGCGGCGGAGCCTCGCGGGAAGGGCGACGAGCGCCGCGGCGTCCTGGAAGGGTACGGCCCTCACCCTGTGCGCGCGATCCCATCTCCGCAGGATCGCCACGCACCTCACGCAGAGGCGGCAGTCGCCGTCGTAGACCAGCGTCCAGCCGGGGAGGGGCGTTCGGTCCGGCCCGCGGGGCGGGAGGTCGCGCCGTGCACGCGCCCCGCCGCGCGACGTCGGGCGAGCTATGACCAGACGCCGGCGATTCGGGCGCCGCACGTAGGGCACTGGCCGGCTGGCGTGACGCGCTGGCGGAGGATCTGGTAGCCAAACCGCTCTACCAGGAGCTCGCCGCAGTCAGGACACCAGGTGTTCTCCCACCTCCCAACCCGTCCGGGCAGGTTTCCGGCGTAGACGTACCGCAGCCCCGCCCCTCGACCCACCTCGCACACCCGCACCAGATCGTCGGCCGTGGTGTTCCGTTGGTCGGTCATCTTGTAGTCCTGGTGGAACGCGGTGACGTGCCAGGGGACGTCGGGCGAGATCGCAGCGATGGCGTCGGCCATTCCGCGCAGGTCGTCGGGCGCGTCGTTGAAGCCGGGCACCACCAGGGTCACGATCTCCATCCAGAAGCCGCGCTGGTATACCATCCGCATCGCATCCAGCACGTGCTGCAGCACGCCACCCAACGCGCGGTAGGCCCTGTCCTGCATCGCCTTGAAATCGATCTTGTAGCAGTCTGTCCACGGCCGGATGTAATCCAGGACTTCCGGCGTGGCGTTGCCGTTCGACACGAAGGCGGTCTTGAACCCCGCCGGTCGCGCGAGCCTGAAGATCTCCATCGCCCACTCGGCCGTGATGAGCGGCTCGTTGTACGAGGACGCCACGACTCGCGCGCCGTGCTGGCGACCGAGGCGCACCAGCTGCTCGGCGGACGCATCGGTGGTTGGGGTTCCTGCATCGGGATCGCGAAGCGCCTGCGAGGTCAGCCAGTTCTGACAGTATCCGCAATGGAAGTCGCACCCGAGCATCCCGAAGGTGAGGCAGTCCGAGCCCGGCAGCACGTGGAAGAAGGGTTTCTTCTCCGTGGGGTCGACCTGGACGCCCGCGGCGTACCCGCGCGGCACGTAGAGGGTGCGGTTGCGGTTGAAGCGGACCTTGCAGATGCCGCGGCGACCCTCGCGGACGAGGCAGCGGTGCCCGCACGCCGTGCAGCGCACCGAGCCGTCGTCTCCCTCCGGATGCCACAGCTCCCCCGGCTGCGCACGCTGGTCCAGCAGGTCCTGGAGCGTGGCCGCTCTGGAGTCCCGCGCCCCGAACAGGGGAATGACCTGGCGCGGTGAGCCGGGTGACATGCGCGTAAGGTGATGGCGCGCCTGCGGCCGCGCCAGGGGGTGGCGCGGCGCCAACCCCGGGCTCCGAAACGCGATGCGATTTCTGGATCGTCCGTCGCCGCTGGAGGCGGCAGGCGGCTACTTGAGGCTCCCCGCGGGAAGCGAGTAGAGGAGGACTGCGGTGCGGCGGTCGCGCTGGGTCAGGTCCGTGGCCGAGGTCCGCGGGTAGAGCGCATCGGCCGCGACGGGGGAGTGGCCAAGGCCCAGCGCGTGCCCGATCTCGTGCAGGGCCAGCGCCACCATCTGCGCGGGAAGCACCGCGCGGCCGTCCGGCGTGTGGGTGGCGAGCACGATGCGGACGCGGATGATCGGGCCCCGTCGCTGCCAGGTGAGGTCGGTTCGACCGGTGCGATTGCTGTCGAGCTTGTCCGCCCACGTGATCAAGATGTCCGCGCCCGTCGTGTCGGGCGTGGCGTCGAGCCAGACCGGCAAGCCGACTCCGTTCCAGCGCGACACCGCCCACGTCACATTGCCGAGGAACTCCTCGCGGAACCCCGGCACGTCGTTGCGCACCACGCCTATCCGAAGCGGGCGGGCGCGGCGGTCGTCCGGCCAGCGATGGAACGCAGAATCCTCGCTCTCGAGCATGGCTTTCAGGTACGTGCCGACGCCCTCCGCGGCGATACGCTGCAGCACGGCCGCGCGCGCCGCCGTGTCGAGCGGCTCGGTGGCCGCGGTCGCCTCGAGCGGGCGGGACGCCGCGTCGGACGCCGCTGCCGCGCTGGCCCCGCTCCCGTGCGTGGCGGCCGCCGCGGCGTTCAGGGGTCGCGGCTCCGGCCGCCCGATCGCTCGCCGCGCGATGTCCGCCGCCACCGCGACGAGGAGCAGCACAGCGAGCGCGGGGATCCCGACGCGGCGCCCGGTCGTTCCGGTCATGGCAGGGCAATCTGGGGCCCGGACGCCGGCGGGGCAAACCGGGCGATTGCGAATCCTCCGGCGACGCGTCAATATGGCCGTCTGCTCTCGCGGCGACCGTGCCGCGCGTCCCACGGCATACCGACCGGGATCCTGACGTGATTCAACTGCCGGCCAAGAGCATCGTTCGGTGGCGCTGGCCGATCGTGGCCGCGTGGGTCGCCCTCACGGCGGCGATGGTGCCCGTGGCGAGCGAGCTGCAGCACCGGCTGCACGTGGGCGGGGAGAACCTGCCGAACTCCGAGTCCACGCACGTCGAGGACATGCTGCGCGAGCGCTTTGGCACGCCCTACGCGACGTTCATCGCCGTGACGATCCGGCACCCGTCCCTCACGCTCACCAGTCGGCGGTACGGCGCGTACTTGGACTCCATCAGTGCGGCGCTGCGCCGGCTTCCGTTCGTGCGGCAGACGCTGAGCTGGAAGGACGCCGACGACGCGGCGTTCCGGAGTCGCGACGGGCGGATCACATTCGTCCTGGTCGGCCTGGTCAGCGACACGTCGGCGACGAGCCAAACCCCCAGGCTCCGTGCGGCCGTGCGGGCGGTCCAGCGGACGATCGGGGCCGACTTCGAGACCCACGTGACCGGTGACCCCGCCTTCGATTACGACGTTCGTACGGTTGCCGCCGACGACTCGCGCTTGATGGAGCAGCGCCTGGCCCCGGCCACCCTGCTGCTGCTGCTCGTCGCCTTCAGCGCGCTCGTGGCCGCGGCTACTCCGATCGCGGTCGGCTACATCGCCATCACCGTGAGTCTGGGCCTGGTGGCGCTCGCCGCGACGGTCGTCCCCATGTCCATCTTCGTTCTGAATCTGACAACCATGATCGGCCTCGGCGTCGGCATCGATTACTCGTTGCTCGTCGTCACCCGGTTCCGGGAGGAGCTGCAGTACGCCCCGAGCCGGCTTGAGGCCGCTGAGGAGACGATCCGCACGGCATCCCGGACGGTCATCACGTCGGGCGGCACCGTCATGATCGGCTTCCTCGCGCTGCTGATCGTGCCGCTCGAGGAGACCCGCTCCATCGGACTCGGCGGCCTATTCGTCGTGGCCACCGCGATCGCCCTGTCGGTGACCTTCCTCCCGGCGCTGCTGGCCATCGTTGGCCGCCACGTGGACGAGCCCCGGTGGCTCGCCCGGCGCCTGCGACGGCTGCGATCCGGCAAGGGATGGAACCGCTATGCGCGCGCGATCGCCCGGCGGCCGCTGCGCGCGGTGTGGATCTCCGGCGTCGTCATCGTGGCGCTGGCCCTCCCCGCGCTGTGGATCCGCATCGGGCTCCCGGTGTCGAACTGGTTCCCACCCGACACTGATTCCAGCCGCGGGCTGGCGATGCTCGAGGCCATGGGGCACGGAGGTACCCTCCGACCCCTGCGGGTGATCCTGGAAACGATGGATAGCACCGCCATCCTCGACCCGGACCGGCTGCGCGCGTTACGCGCGCTATCCGACGAGTTCCGCGCCAACCGTCGCGTGGCCGACGTGCGCGGACTCGTGGACCTACGGCCCGGCATTCCCTTGTGGCAGTACGCCGTGCTGTACGGGGACACGGCCAGGGCCCGGCAGCGCATGCCAGACGTGCTAAGCACCTACCTCAGCCGCGACGGGCGGGCCACCATGATGGATGTGGTGCTGCGCGACACCGTTTCGCTCGACGGATCGCTCGACGCCGTGCGGGACGTGCGGCGCATCGACGTCCACCGGCTTCCGGGGCTGGAGCACGCGACCATGACAGTCGGAGGGTATTCCGCGTCCAACGTCGACTTCCGCACCCGGGTGCTGGGGCTGTTTCCCTACCTGGCCGTGCTGGTGCTCGGCGTCACGGGCCTGATGCTGGCGCTGGTCTTCAAGTCGCTGCTCGTGCCGATCAAGGCCGTGGTCATGAACTCGCTCTCGGTGTCGGCGGCGTTCGGCCTCACCGTCGTGGTGTTCCAGTGGGGGGTCGGCGGGTCGCTCTTCGGCCTCGCGGGGCCGACCAAAGCGATCTTCGCCATCAGCCCCGTCCTGGTCTTCGCCATCGTGTTCGGCCTGTCGATGGATTACGAGGTGTTCCTGCTGTCACGGATCAAGGAAGAGTTCGACGCGACCCACGACAACGACGAGGCCACCGTCACCGGCCTCTCGGCCACCGGGGCCACCATCACCAGCGCTGCGATGATCATGATCCTGGTCTTCGGCGCGTTCGCCTTCGCGCGCGTGATGGCCGTGCAGATGATGGGCTTCGGCCTGGCTGTCGCCGTGCTGCTCGACGCGACGCTGATTCGCGTGGCGATGGTCCCGGCGGTGATGCACCTCGCGGGTCGGCTGAACTGGTGGCCAGGCTACCGGCGAGCCAGCGACGGCACGATGCCGCAGCGGCTCAGCCGCGGCCCTTGACGTAGCGATCGAGGAACCCCACCGCGCGGCGCATGCTGTCGAGCTGGTCTTCCAGCTTGCGGAACCCGTGCCCCTCGCCCGCATAGATCACCAGGTCAACGATGCCACGGTTCCGCCGCACGGCCTCCGCGACCTGCCGGCTCTCGGCCAGCGGGACGCGCGGATCGTTGTCGCCCTGGAGAATCAGGAGCGGCGCGCGGATCCGCGCCGCCGCGAACAGCGGGGAGCGCTCGCGCATCAGTGCCTCCCCGGTCGCCAGGCTGCCCATCTCGCGCTCCAGATATGGCATCAGCAGCGGGTCGGTGGTCCGGGCCAGCGTGACGATGGAGCTGATCCCGAACCAGTCGACACCGGCGGCCCAGCGCTCCGGCGTGAAGGCCAGCGCGGCCAACGTGAGGTAGCCGCCGTAGCTGCCGCCCATCACCGCGATCTTACTCCCCGCGACGTAGCCCGTGCTGACGAGGTAGTCCGCCGCCGCCACCAAGTCCTTGAGGTCGCCGCCGCCCCAGTCGAGGTTGTTGAGGTCCTCGAACGCCTTGCCGTAGCCCGTCGAGCCCCGGACATTGGGCCGGATCACGACGTAGCCATGGTTGGCGTAGTACGCGACTTCGCGGGAGAACGCGTCCTGCCATTGCCCCGACGGGCCGCCGTGCGCCATCACGATCGCCGGGTTGGATCCGTCCTTGCGCAGGTTGAACGGCAGGTAGACGAAGGCCGAGATCTTCCGGCCGTCGAACGAGGGGTAATGAACCAGCGTCGCCGGGCTGAGATCCGCGGCCGTGATCCCGCCTGCCATCGAGAACGTCACCTGCCAGGTGGTATCGCGGCGAGCGTCCGCGACCCACAGGTCGGCGGCGCTCGTGGCGTCCGAATGGGCGAGCAGCACCCGCCGCCCGTCGCTCGAGAACTCGACGAAGACCGTCGTACCCAGCGCGGGACCGATCCGCCGGCGACCCGAGCCGTCGGGCCGAATCAGGTAGGTCGTCACGCGTCCGTCGGCATCCTCGGAATAGGCTAGGCGTCCGTCCGCCGACCAGCCTGCCGCCTGGACCGGCCACGGCCCCGTGTCGAGCCAGCGCAGCGTGTCCAGGCCCAGCTCGATGATCGCAAGCCGCGGAACCCCGTCCTTCGCGTCCGAGACGAGCAACAGCTCGCGGTCATCGGGCGAGAACGCCACCGGCATGTAGCTCTTCGATCCCGCGTGCGGCGTCAGGAGGCGGCTGTGTCGCGCCGACACGTCGAGCAGCACGGCGTCCACGTTGGCGAAGTCATTGGTGCGGGCCAGGGCCAGGGAACGGCTGTCGTGCGACCAGACGGCGCCAAGCACGCTCACCGAATCGGACGTCAGCTGACGGGCCCGCCCGCTGCCAAGGTCGCGCACCCACAGCTCGAAATGGCCGGGGTGTCCGGAGTCCGACAGGAACGCCAGGAACCGCTGGTCGTCCGAGAAGCCCGCGATCTGCTCGCGCACTGCGGGCGTGGCAGTGAGGTTCTCCGGTGAACCGCCGTCACTCGCGACGGCGTACAGGTCGTACCGCTCACTTCCCCCCGAGTCGCGCTCGAATGCCAGGCTGGACCCGTCCTTGGCCCAGGCTGCGCCGCTCACCGGCGCGTCACCGAACGTCAGCTCCGTCGGCCAGCCTCCCTGGGCAGGCACCTTCCAGATCTGGCTGCGGCCGGTGACGTCCGACGTGTACGCCACCCAGCGCCCGTCGGGCGAAAAGCCGATCGGCTCGTGCCTGCGGATGTACACGAACTGGTCCACGTCGTAGCGGGGCAGCGCGGGGCGTGGAAGGCTCACCACCGAGTCGTCCGCGGGCGTGCCGCTCCGGGAGCGCGGCGCGCAGGCCGCCAGCGCCAGCGCGGCGACTGCGAGGCAACCATGCCGGTTCATAGGTTGGTGCTCCTCTCTCGGTGCCTCACACCTGCCCGCGCGGCGGCAGGAGGTCTCCCCACAGATCCCAGTGCCATGCCGGAACGCGTCTGCCGGTCCTCGGGTCCCGCAGCGGCTTGTACTGCAGCCAGCGTGCGTCGAGCCCGACCGTCCGTCCCCACGCGACCAGCTTCTCCCGGTCGCTGCTCACCAGGTGCGCCATGGGACGAGTATCGAGGCTGAAGCGGTGGAGCCACAGGCCGCCATCCAGGGCGTGCACCAAGCCCTCACGGCGGTGGGAGAACTCCCTGAAGGTCACCTAGTCGCAGGTGATCTGGCCCTCTGTCGTGGCGACGCCCACGGGGTTCGCGCTGCCGACGAAGAGGTAGCACTGCCGGACCGAGCTCACGCTCGACGCGGTGGCGGACCAGCCACCCTGGATGGCCTGGTTCAGGGTGATGGTCACGCCCTTGGTCGGGTTGAACGTCCCGAGGACGACGAGCGACGGCGCGTAGGTGGCGTAGTCGTAGAAGTTCGATTCCTCGGCGGTGGCGAGGTTTTTCAGGTCGGACTTCATGGCCGACACGAACGCCTTCTCGCGGGAGTTGACGAACCGCGGGATCAGCGCGGCGACGAGGATCCCGATGATGATGATCACGATCAGCAGCTCGATCAGCGTGAAGCCACGGGACCGCGCCACGCTCGCACCTCCGGTTGGGGCCCGCCGGACGGCGACGCGCTCATAGTATCGCACACCCCGCACGACGGCAAGCACGTCAGCCCACCTTGGCATCGAGCCAGTTCGGGCCCGCGCCGACCGTGGCCACCAGCGGGACGCGCAGGGCCGCGGCGCCCTCCATGCATTCTTTCACCACCCGCGAGACCGGCTCGACCTCGGCGACGGGGGCTTCCACCACCAGCTCGTCGTGCACCTGAAGCAGCAATCTGGCGGCGTACTCGCGCCGCAAGGCACCCGACACGCGGATCATGGCCACCTTGATGAGGTCCGCGGCCGAACCCTGGAGCGGCGAATTGGTCGCGGTCCGCTCACCAAACGCCCGGATGTTGTAGTTCTTATCGTGCAGCTCCGGGACATAGCGCCGGCGTCCGAAGATGGTCTCGACCCAACCGCGCTGCCGTGCTGTCGCGATGGTCCGATCGAGGAAGCTGCGGACGCCGGCGAAGCGCACGAAGTATTCGTCAATGAACCGGCGCGCGTCGTCGTACCCGATGCCGAGCTGGCGCGCCAGAGCATGCGGGCCCTGCCCGTAGATGGTCGCGAAGTTGATCGTCTTGGCGCGCGCGCGCATCTCGGGCGTCACGGCGTCCGGCGTCACGCCGAAGATGAGGGCGGCCGTCTGCCGGTGGATGTCCCCACCCGCGCGGAAGGCCTCCACGAAGGCAGGGTCGCCCGACAGGTGGGCCAGCAGCCTGAGCTCGATCTGCGAGTAGTCGGCGACGATGAACCGGCACCCGTCGCGCGGCACGAAGCCGCGGCGGATCGCCTCGCCGCGCGCCGACCGGACCGGGATGTTCTGCAGGTTGGGGTTGACTGAGCTGAGCCTGCCCGTGGCCGCGCCGATCTGGTTGAACGACGTGTGGATGCGGCCGGTCGCGGGGTTCACTTCCGCCGGCAGCGTCTCGAGGTACGTGGACAGGAGCTTCGAAATCTCCCGGTATTCCAACAGGAGTTTCGGAACCGCGTGCCCGAGCGCGGCTAGCTCCTCGAGCACCTCTGCGTCGGTCGAGGGCCCCGTCTTGCCTTTCTTGAGCACGGGGAGCTGGAGCTTCTCGAACAGCACGTGCCTGAGCTGTGGGGTCGAGTTCAGGTTGAACTCGGTCCCGGCCTCATGGTGGATCGCACGCTCGAGTTGCAGCAGTTCGCCGCGCATCTCGGCCGTCAGCCGCGCAAAATGCGCGGCGTCAATCGCGATCCCCTCCCATTCCATATCCACCAGGACGCCGATCAGTGGCACCTCCACGTCCCGGAACAGCGCCGTGAGATTGTGATCGGCCAGGGTCGGCTCGAGCCGCGCCTTGAGGCGCAGCGCGTAGTCGCTGTCCCCGCAGCAGTAGTCGGCCGCATCGCGCACGGCGACGTCGGCGAAGCTCCTCTCGGCGCGGCCTTTCCCCGCCACATCGGCGTAGGACCGCAGCTGCACGTTGAACTGCTCGAGCGCGAGGGCGTCAAGCGCGTGGGAACGCTTGCCCGGGTCGATCATGAAGCTGGCGATCATGGTGTCGAACACGACGCCGCGCAGCTCGACGCCCGCCCGGCGCAGCACCAGCCAGTCGTCCTTGATATTGTGTCCCACCTTCCCGACCGATTCGTCGCGCAGCAGGGCCGCCAGCGGCTCGAGCGCGCTGCTCTCCAGCCGTGGGAGGTTCCGGACTTCGACGTGCTCGAGCATGTCGGTCGCGGGTCGGTGGGCGAACGGCAGGTACGACGCGTCACCGGGCGCGAGCCCGATGGAGAGCCCCACCAGGTCGGCGCGCATTGGGTCCATGGAGGTTGACTCCACGTCGAGCGCGAACGCGCCCTGGGCTCGCGCGCGGCGCACGATGTCGGCGACCGCCTCCGGAGTGTCCGCGATGCCGTACCCCGCGGCCAGCTGCACCGTCGCCGCGCCGTGCTCACCCAGCACGCGCACCAAGGAGTGAAACTCGAGCTCCGCCAGGAGGGAGAGCAGCGCAGGATGGTCTGGCTCCTGCGCGGCGAGCGCGGGCAGCTCCAGCTTCACCGGGACGTTGCGTCGCAACGTCACCAGCTCGCGCGAGAGCTTCGCCCGATTGGCGTCGGCGCCGAGCGCCTCGCGCACGCGCTTGGCCGTCAGGTCGCCCGCGTGGGCGAGAATGGCGTCCAGGGTGCCGTATTGCTGAAGCAGCTTCTGCGCCGTCTTCTCGCCGACTCCCCTCACGCCTGGCACGTTGTCGGCGGTGTCTCCCACTAGCGCGAGGAAGTCGACCGTCTGCTCCGGAGGTACGCCGAGCCGCTCCGTGGCATTGGCGACCGTGACGAACTGCTCCTCCACCGCCGCAGGCCCTCCTCGGCCGGGGTTGAGGAGGCTGATCCGCGGCCCGATCAGCTGGTAGAAGTCCTTGTCTCCGGAAACGATGACCACGTCCAGGCCCGCCGCAGCACCCCGCGCAGCGAGCGTGGCGATGACGTCATCCGCCTCGTAGCCCTCCACCGCGAGCAGCCGCACTCGGAACGCCCGAAGCAGCGCCTCGATGCGCGCGACCGAGCGGTCGAAGTCCTGCTGCAGCTCCTGGTCGAGCTTCTCCCGTGTCGCCTTGTAGTCCGGGTAGCGTTCGTGCCGGAAGCTCGTGCCGGCGTCGTGGACCCACCCGACGTACTCCGGACGGTGCTTGTCGGTCAGCCGCAGCAGGAAGGTGGCGATGCCCCATGCGGCCGAGGTGTTCTCCCCACGGCTGGTGGTAAGCGGGCGTCCGAGCATCGCGAAGAACGCCCTGTAGATGAGCGCGTAACCATCGATCAGGAAGAGGCGAGGCGGGGGATCGTGTATCACGACGCCGCCGGCTCCGCGCTCATGCCACCCACCGCAGCACGGCAGCCACCACCAGCGGCACCGTCACATTGTCGCTGCCGCGCCACGGGGCCCGTTCGGCGGCCGCCGCGCCGACGGCCGCGGCGACGACGACAGGCGCCGCCAGGTGCGTGGCAAGGAGCACCAAGGCCGCGGCGCACGCGCATGCCAGCGAGCCGGCCCACGACTTCGAGCCTCCGCGGGCCACGCGCGAGCCAACGGTCGCGGCGATAGGGTCGGCGACCGCGGCAACAACGATAGCGCGCTCCGCGATCGCCGCCGGGAATATCCACCAGGTGAGGGCGTAACCGAGCGCCAGGGTCGCGGCGCCGCTCACGGTGCGGGACTCGGATGGCCGGAACAGGCCACCGGCCAACCGGCCGATCACCTGCTGAGCGCGCGGCGACGCCAGCCGGAACGTCTCCGCCGCCACGGCTAGTGCGACCAGTCCCCCGAAGGCGGCGGCCGCGACGCCGGGCTCCAGCGCCGCGGCGAGCGGCCCCAGTAGACCCGACGCCAGGTGAAGCCCACGGCGCCAGTGCTCCCGCGGCGCGCGCCCCGTCACGCAGCCGCGCCGTGAAGGGACCACCGTCCCGCTCACGTGGAGCGACGGAGGCGGTTGACGACCTGGAGGAACTCCGACCGGGAGCCGGGATCGAGGCGAAAGCGCCCGAATCCGGTGTCATCGACGAAGTACAGGGTGAGCCGGAGCTGCGTGTAGGTCCACACGATCATCCGGTTCCGCCCCTGCATCTCGGATCGCCGGTCGAACACCTCGTCCGGTTCGCCGAGGGTGATAAGGACTTCGCCGCGGTCGGTGAGCCAGCCCGGCAGCCCCTCGTCCCGGAACCGCTGGTTGGCCGCCTGCAGCCGCACGAAGTACTGCTCTAGGGCTTCGTTCTCCGGCGTGGCCGGGTTGGGGTCGGTGTCGTGCCAGAACTTCCGCCAGGCCGCGGGGCGCTGGTCCGGCGGGACGGACGCGAGAGCGTGGAGCGTGTCGGGCGCAGTGAAGTAGCGCAGCAGCGATATCATCTCGTCGAAATTCGTCACGACCCACTGGCCCGAGAACGCCACCAGGAACGGCCCGGTGGCGACGACGCCGCCTCCCGCCACGGCGACCTGGAGCTCGTAGCGGCCGAGGGAGAGGTTAGCCGGCGGCAGCGCGACCTGCACGGCGTGCACGGAGCCTGCCGAGTCGAGCCGGCTCGTGTCGGACCAGACCACCTGGTGCTGGGCGTCGAGCGCCGACATCACCACGGAGCTCGACGCCGGGAACCCGTACGCCTCGACATAGAATCGGGCCGTGTCCGTTCCGTACTCGACGGTGCTGCGAGGGTTCACGAGCAGGTCGGGGGCCGCCGCCGCGTCGGTGCGGGGCGTCGCCTTGTAGACGGCGATCGGCGCGGCGATGGCGGGCGTCTCGAGCGGCGGCACGTGGAAGGCCGCCTCGTAGCGCCCCACGTTCGGGCTGTTACGGTCGCGCACAGAGATCGCGACCTGGTAATCCCCTGCCGGCACGGTGAGCTGCTCCTGAAAAATGACGCTCTCGTCGGAGCGTTGCGTTTCGCGGAAGGTGCCGACGACGACGCGCTCGTCGCGCGCCAGCTGCCGCACCAAGGTGACCCCGCGCCGGAACGCCACCTCCACGTGGTAGCCCGCCGCGAACCCGTCGGTCTCGCGCTGGAACGCGAGCTGGCGGTTCTCCAGCGACAGGGCGACGACGGCGATGGCGCTATCGGGCGTTCGGCCCGCCAGCAGATGCACGCTGCCGACGAAGGGGAGCTGCCCAGTGCCGGTCACCAGTCCCATCTGTCTGAAGACCGTCGCCGGGTCGAAGATCTGAGTCACCTGCTCAGTGCCAGCGCTCTGCGGCTCGGGGCTCCCCACGCGCTGCCACGGCCCGCATGACGCGAGGGCGAGAGCGCTGACTGCGAGAGCGTAGGTGCGAGCGGCGCTGGACGTGGAAGCCTCGAGACCCGGGGGGGAGCAGATGATCTTGAGGCGAAGGTACGAACCGCCAGGCAGGAGAGTCAAGGCAGCGCCGCGCTTTGACTTGCCGCGCCACAAAGGCCGCGGTACATTCGCGCATCCACATGCCGTCCGAAGACCTGACCGGCACGGTCGTCGCTGGCTACCACCTGATCGAGCGGGTGGGTGAAGGGGGCACGGCCACGGTGTACCGGGCCCAGCACCCGAATCGCGGCCTGTGCGCCGTCAAGATTCTGCGCGCCAAGCTGCGCGGCGACCGCACCGCCGTCCAGCGCTTCCTGCGCGAGGCGGAGTACGGGTCCCGCGTGAAGCACGGCGACGTCGTGCAGACCTACGAATTCGGCGAAGCCCCCGGTGGCCTCCACTACCTCGCCCTCGAGTGGGCCGACGGCGAGATCCTGGCGAAGTTCGTGCATCGCTCTGGCCCAGTTGCGCTGCCGTTGGCCAGCACAATCGTCCGCTGTATCGCGTCGGGGCTCAGCGCCGCGCACGCGGCCGGCATCATCCACCGGGACCTCAAGCCCGAGAACGTCATCTACGATCCCCGGACCCAGCGCGCGCGGCTACTTGACTTCGGCATCGCGCGCGACGCCGACCTCGCCCCGGCAGAGCGCCTCACGCGGACCGGCTTCTTCGTCGGCACCTTGCAGTACGTGGCGCCCGAGGCACTGTCCGGCGAGTTGGTGGACGAGGCCGCCGACATCTACTCCCTGGCGACCATCGCGTACTTCCTGCTCACGGCCCAGCTGCCCTATGTCGCGAGGTCCCCACGGGAGCTGTTCCACCAGCTGCTGACGCAGCCGCCGGTTCCGCTGGGGCAGGCGCGCCGCGACCTTGTCTTCCCCCGCGCGGTCGAGGAAGCCGTCATGCGCGGGTTGAGCCGCGAACCCAAGCGCCGGCAGCTCACGGTCATCGCGTTCGCCGACGACCTCGCGTCCGCCAGCGCCCAGCCGCTGGAGGCGCCGCGCCAGGGGCTGCTCGGGTCGCTCCGGGGCCTGTTCGGCACACACGGCTGACGCCGTGAGCGCGCGCCCGGGCGACCTGCCCGCGCGGCTGGTCGGCCTGCTTCGGGAGCGCTCCGTCCTGTACGGCGACTTTCTGCTCGCCTCCGGGCGCCGGTCCCCTCACTACGTGGACTGCCGTCGCACCACCATGCACGCCATCGGCCTAGTGCTGATCGGCGAGCTCGGGCTGGCCACCATTCGTGACGCCGGCTGGGACCCGGCCGCCGTGGGTGGGCTCACCCTGGGCGCAGACCCGGTCGCCTACGCCATCGCCCGCGCGTCCGCCGCGACCCCGAAGCCGGTACACGCCTTCACGGTGCGCAGGGCGGCGAAGGCGCACGGGGCGCTCCAGCGGATCGAGGGCTGCTTCGAGCCAGGGATGCCGGTGGTCGTCGTCGAAGACGTCATCACCACGGGCGCGTCGGCGCTCGAGGCGGCGGCGGCGCTTGCCGAGGCAGGCGGGGCCGTGCGCGGCGTGCTGGCCGTGGTGGATCGCGAAGAGGGTGGCCGCGAGGCGGTGGAGCGCGTGGGCTACCCGGTGCGCGCGCTCGTCACCCTTCGGCAGCTGCTGGCCGCGCGGCCATGATGCGCGACCGGACGCCGCGCCGCGTCAGCCGCGCGTGCGTGGTCAGTAAGGTCACCCCGCCGGGACCATTTGCTCACGCCGCGGTTTGTCCGTGATCCCCGGGCCACGTTCCCAATGGATGGAACGAGAGCAACCGGTCCCGGTACGGGGTGACGAGACGCGCGCGGAAGCGCGCCAGCGCCGCGTCGAAGGGCAGCCGCCGCCGGAACTCTCCCGCCGTCACGCCCAGGAGGGCGCGCAGGTGCCGGCCGAAACTCTGCGGTGAGGAGTAATCGAGCCGGTTCGCGATGTCCGCAATCGAGAGCCCGGTGCTGCGGAACAGGTACGCCGCGTGCAGCAGCCGGGCGTGCGCCAGGTACGTCTTGGGCGACGGCAGGTCGCACCGGTAGAAGCGGGACATCAGGGAGCTGGGCAACACTCTCAGCGCACTCGACAACCGCTTCACCGTCCTGAGCTCGGGCGCACGCCGAACCGTGACCTCGAAGAACAGCCGGCAGTCGGGCGGCGCGCCGTCCAGGTCCGCGTCCAGCGCTCCCATGACCCGCGCGGCAATCGGCGAGCTGGGCTCTCGCAGCAGCTCGCGCAGGCGGGCCCATCCCGCCGGCACCGACACGTCCACCACGGCGCGAACTCCCGATGCGCCGAGCCGCAGCACCCGCCGCGCCACCTCCTGATCGGGCCGCGAGATCAACGCCACGGCCGGCACCTCGGGGAACTCCCGCACGAACTGCGCGACCCGAGGCACCACCGCATCGTCGCATTGGTGGACCGACAGGAAGACGGCGTCCACCGGCTGCCGCCGCACCTGCCGGATCGTATCGTCGAGCGAGTCGCCGTGCAGCGCCACGTAACAGTCCTGTCCGGCGGCTTCGACGCGGGCACGCTCGTCCGGCAGCAGCACTGTGGCGACGATGGCGCAGGCAGCTGGCACGCGCATCTCCCCGCTCGGGTTCGGGCGAACGATACGATGCGTCATCACCACCTCGTCACCGGGGCGGGCACAACGGCCCGCCGCGTTTGTCTCCCCCCGCCCGGCCGCGTATCTTGCTGGTGCGGAGCGTGACGGTCGCGGGCCCTCGACGGGCCCGAGGAAAGTCCGAGCTCCTAGGGCAGGCTGCCAGGTAACGCCTGGGCGTCGCGAGACGACGGAGAGGGCCACAGAAAACACACCGCCTCGCCCTTGGGCGAGGTAAGGGTGAAATGGTGGGGTAAGAGCCCACCGCGCGTCCTGGTAACAGGCGCGGCACGGCAACCCCCAGCTGGAGCAAGGCCAAATAGGCGGCGAGGTCCGGCCCGGACCGCCCACGCCGACACCGCCTCCGGGCGCGTGATCCGGCGAGCCGCGGGTAGGCCGCGCGAGGTGGCGGGCGACCGCCATCCTAGAGAGATGACCGTCCGGCCTTCGGGCCGAACAGAACTCGGCTTACGGCTCCGTCGGCGGCGTCGCGAGCGCCCCTGGTGGGCCTTGCGGCGCCGTCGCGCTTTCCTCCTGCCGCCGGCAGGGACACACTCGAAGTGATCTCAGGGAGGACTCTCGGTGAAGCGCGTCGTCCCGGTGCGCCGCCGCACCCGCAGCACGTTCTCCCGGCTGCCTTGACCCCCCGGCGGGCAGTCCTGCTCGTCGCCGGCCTCGCCATCTGGGCGGCACACGGCCCGCGCCTGGCCGTCGCCCAGGGCGTTCCCCTGCCTGCCCAGCCGGCGCGTTACCTGCTCACCACCGGCGTGGCCGATGCGCGCGCCCTATGGGTGAATCCGGCCGGCCTCGCACGGCGGGCCGAGGCGAGCCTGGGCGCCGACATCTCGCTGGACCGGCAGCCGGGAGGCACTCACCTCAGCCAGTACGGCGTGACGCTCGCGAGCCGTGGCTTCGGCCTCGGCTGGACGCACGACCGAGAACCGGGTGGCCCTTCCACCAACGGCTACGCGATCGGACTCGGCCTCGGGGACGCGGCCTTCTCGGCCGGCGCGACACGTCGCTGGCTTCGCGGCCCCACGCGGGCGTCCTTCTGGGACCTGGCGGGGAGCGCCGCCGCCGGCGACTGGCTCCGTGTTTCACTCGTGGCCAGAAACCTCGACTCCCCCGTGCCCGGTGACACGGGCTGGGCGCCCAGCCTGGTGCCCGGCCTCGGCGCCACATTGCTCGGCCGCCGCCTGGACGCCGGGGTCGAGTGGGAGGTCGCCACGCGCGGCTGGCGCTCCCGGACCTGGCGCATTGGTGGCACGGTCGCGCTCTGGGGCGGCGTGGCCCTGGCCGTCAGAGCGGATCTCGCACGCGACTTCGGAGTCGCGCAGCTCGCGTTCGCGGTGCACCTCGAAGCGCCGACGGCTCGCGCCACCGCCTTCACGCTGCTGCCCAGAGGCGGCGGACTCGAGGGCTTCGGTGTAGCGGGCGCCCTCGTCGCACGCGGGCAGTACCCTCAGCGCTAGAGAGGTCGCCGGATGCACCTGCTCCGTCGCGTCGCTGCGGGCGCCACGGTCGCCGTCGCCGCGGTCCTGCTCTGGCTCCTCTTCGTGTGGCCCCCGCCCTCATGGTGGGGAACGCACTGGCCGGCGGAAACCGCGTTCATGGCGATGCGCGCACGAGAGCTCCGCGCCGCGGACGATCCTACACCGCTTCGCTACCGGCCCGTGCCCGCCGACTCGATGACCCCGTGGCTGGCACGGGCTGCCGTCGCGGCGGAGGACGACGCGTTCTACCAGCATCACGGGATCGACTACCACTCGCTGCGGGAGGCGCTCGGCTACCGGCGTGCAAGCTTCTCGTGGGGCTCAGCGAAGGACCGGGCCGAGCTGGGGCGCGCCCTCGGGCGAGCCTGGGAGCGGCGGGACCGGCTGCGCGGCGCGAGCACCATCACCCAGCAGCTCGCCAAGAATCTCTACCTCTCTCCGTCGCGCAATCCGCTTCGCAAGCTCAAGGAGGCCGCGATCGCCTACCGGCTCGAGTGGGCGCTGTCCAAGGACCGTATCCTGGAGCTGTATCTCGACCTGGCAGAGTTCGGACCGAACCTGTGGGGAGTCGCGGCCGCGAGTGAGCGCTACTTCGGCACGCCGGCGAGACGCCTCTCGCTCGACCAGGCGGCGCTCCTCATCGCCGCGCTCCCCCACCCACTCACCTCCAACCCCGCCTCGCACCCCGCACGCACGATCTGGCGGCAGCAGCTGATCCTGCGAAAGCTGGGCGGGGAGCCGGTCGTGATTCCACAGGAGGCGGAGGATACCTTGCCGCCGGCCACGGCGGCCGACACCGCCACCCACGGGGACACGACGACGAGAGCGGACACGGCCACGACCCCGGACACGACGAAGGACACCACCAAGACCGGACGCGATTCGGCCGCCGCGCACAAGCTTCCCAAGCCCGACACGGCGACCGTCCCGCCGAAGCGCACGCCGCCGCCGCCCGGCGCCAGGATCTAGTCGATGAGCCTCAGGGGCATCACCAGGCAGGTGTACGAGGCTGGGTCGTCCCACCCCACCGGCTCCGCGGTGGCGGCGCGCTCCGGGGCCTTCAGGGTGAAGCGGACTTCGTCGGTCGGCATGTACTTCAGGACCTCGAGCAGGTAGGCTGCGTTGAACCCGATTTCTAGCGCATCCCCCTCGTAGGTGATGGCCATCTCGTCCTGCGCCTCACCGAGATCTGGTGTCTGCACGCTGAACTTCAGAGAGCCGCCGCTGAACGCGAGGCGGATGCGGTGCGTCTGGTCGCTTGCGACGATGCTCATCCGCCGGAGCGCCGCGGCCATCGCCATCTTGTCCACCGTCGCGAACTTGTCGTTCTCGCGCGGGATCACCTGCTCGTAGTTCGGGTAGGGCCCCTCGATCAGCCTGGTGAAGACCTGGGTATCGGCGCTGCGGAATCCCAGGTGGTTCTCGCTGCGGCCGATCTCGACCTCGGTCTCGGGCGGAAACAGCCGGCGGATCTGTTCGAGCGCCTTCGGAGGTACGATTAGATCGGCCTGAGAGGTGGCCCCACCCGTGAGGGGGACCTCCATCCGTGCCAACCGGTGCCCGTTCGTGGCCACCATGCGCATGCGATCCTTCCGCAGTTCCCAGCACCCCGTTGAGAATGGGCCGGCTCTCCTCCGTGGACACGGCGAACGCCACATGGCCGATGAGCTTGTGAAGCTCCTTGGCCGGCGCCCTCCACGCGTCCTCGAAGCGGACGGTCGGGAAGGAGGGGAACTCGTCCCGCGGCAGCCCCAGCAATCGGAACCGGCTCTTGCCGCATTCGACCTGCGCGCGCTGCTCGCCCGCGGACGTCACCCGAACTGGCGAGCTCGGCAGCTCCCGCGCAATGTCGGAGAGCTTCTTCGCCGGCAGCGTGAGCGAGCCCTCCTCGTCCACCTCGGCGGTGATGCTTGTCGACACCGCGATGTCGAGGTCGGTTCCCGAGAGCCGCAGGCCATCCTTCCGCGCCTCGATCAGGATGTTCGAGAGAACCGGCAGAGTCGTCTTTGTGGGAATACTCGAGACGACCGCCAGGAGACCCTCCTGGAGTTTCTCCCGCGTGATCGTGAACTTCATCCAATCCTCATTGGATGCGAGTCCATCAGCCTGCTACTCTCCTATTAAAAAGAATCTAGTCGTCGTCGTAGAGCATGTGGAACTGTGTGTTCCGGCGCTAGCGCTCGTGCCGACAGCGGCTTGCGGCATCGTGCTGGGATCGCCTCCTGTGGAACCTGCTGCCAGGCGCTGCGCACGGCACACGGCTTCCACAGCCACGCACATGTGGCGCGTGTTACCAACGTCTAGGATGCGGACAACTCATTGCGTGCCTGGGTGACCCGGTCGCGGAACCCGTGGTCGCGCGCGAGCTGTCTCGACACCTTGTCGAGACTGTGGATCACCGTCGAGTGGTCGCGGCCGCCGAACGCCTGTCCGATCTCGACCAGCTGCATCCCCAGCAGGTCGCGCGCGAGGTACATGGCGACCTGGCGTGGAACAGTAAGCCGCTTAGTGCGCGCCTTCGACCTGAGACCCTCCGGCGTCACGCCCCAGCGCCGCGCGACGACCTCCTGCACGCGATCGATGGAGGCGCCCGCCCGCCGATCCGCAGCCGCCGCGTCGCCGTCCTGCGCCTTGATCTTGTCGGACAGCGCGTCGCGGGCGAGCTCGATGGTCACCTCGCGATGCTTGAGCGACGCAAACAACAGCAGCTTGATGATGCACCCCTCGAGCTCGCGGACCGAGCTGCGGACGTGCTCCGCGATGAACTGGAGGACGTCGTCCGGGATCGTGAGCTCGAGATGGTCCTGCTCCGCCTTCTTGCGCAGGATCGCCGTGCGGTGCTCGAGGTCCGGCTGACCGATGTCGGCGACCATCCCCCACTCGAAGCGGGACACGAGCCGGACCTCCAGCCCGGGCAGCTCCTTCGGCGAGCGGTCGCTGGTGAGGACGATCTGCTTGCCCGCCTCGTACAGCGCGTTGAAGGTGTGGAAGAACTCCTCCTGGGTCGATTCCTTGCGCTCGAGGAAGTGGACGTCGTCCAGCAGGAGGAGGTCGAGGTCGTTGCGGTAGCGGCGCCGGAATTCCGGCATCTTCTGGCCGTGAATGTGCTCGATGACCTCGTTGGTGAACTGCTCGCCACTCATGTAGACGGCGCGCGTCTCGGGCGAGCGCTCCAGCACGGCGTGGGCGATCGCCTGCATGAGGTGCGTCTTCCCGAGGCCGGTCGCGCCGTAGATGAACAGTGGGTTGTAGGCCTTGCCCGGGGCCTCGGCCACGGCGTGCGCTGCCGCCGCCGCCAGCTCGTTCGACTTCCCGATCACGAAGGTGCGGAAGCTGTACCGCTCGTTGAGCGGCATGGACCAGGCCGGCGCGTGCGAGGCCGCGGCCCCACCGGCCGGCACCGGAGCGGCGACGAAAAAGTCCATCTGCGGGCGCCGCGAGCGCTCCTCCATCACGCGGAACGACATGTCGAGGCGGCGGCCCACCACCTGCGTCGAGAGATCGGAGAGCAGCGTTGCGTAATTCGACTTGTTCCAGTCCGCGGCGAACTCGTCGGGCGCCGCGAGGACGAGCGTGCCGTTCTCCAGGCCGATGGGCTCGACGGGCTCCAGCCAGGACCGGATCGTGGGCTCTGGCAAGCGACCACGCGCCTGGTCGAGGAGGCGGTTCCAGGTTTCCTTGACTGAGAGCTCCATCGACGCCGGTTGGGGTTAAGCGGGA
>Ga0153915_10001017_pt1 | contig 25872 bp, 25 predicted proteins | sample Opewatmetagenome_2_FD_107003 | JGI IMG/M metagenome (GOLD analysis project Ga0153915, IMG submission 107003) | Freshwater wetland microbial communities from Ohio, USA - Open water 3 Core 3 Depth 3 metaG | ecosystem: Environmental > Aquatic > Freshwater > Wetlands | place: USA: Ohio, Lake Erie...
TACGACGCCGCGCAGTGGCCGGCAGCGGCGGATCGTGCGGAGATTCGCACGTTCGACGGCTGGGTGATCGGCGTCGAGGGCCGCGTGGACGGCGAGCACCACTGGATCCGCGTGACGAGCCGCTATGACGAGGCTCTCGCCAAATCGTATCCGCCGCCCGCGCCCGCCGACACGAAGGCTACACCGCCCGTGACGCCAGCCAGCCCGCAACCGGATGCGCACAAGGACTCCGACACACTGGCGACGCGGGCTGCGGCCTGGGTTTACGAAGTGCCGAAGTACAAGTACGACCTGCTCTTCAAGCCGCTAGACGAGATCACCAAGAAGCCGTAAAGAGGAGTCAGGTTTGCAAAGTTGCAAACTTTCCGAGCGGCCAGAATCGCGATGATTGTCGAAGAACCTTCGCAAGAGAGTTCGCAACTTCGCAAACCTGACTCCTCTTTACGGCCGGCGCCAGTCGGTCGACGCCTGCTCGCCGCAATCTACGACGTCCCCGCAATTCTGACGCTGCTTCTCATCGGCACCGCGCTTGTGCTGATTCTCAACCGCGGTGCGCGACTCGATGCGACCGCGCTCAGCCTGACTCTCTACCGCTCCTGGCTGGCCGCGCTCTGGTTCGCGTACTACGGATTCTGCTGGACGCGATGGGGCCAGACGCTCGGCATGCGGGTCTGGCGAATCGACGCGCAGCGGATTGACGGCTCGCGCTTGCGCTGGCGCGACGCGCTGCTCCGCTTCGTCACCGGCATCGTCGCCTGGCTACCGTTCGCACTCGGCGTGTTTGCGGCCGCCCGCGACTCCGAGGGCCGCGCCTGGCACGACCGGTGGTCCCGGACGAGAGTCACGACCCGCTCCTGATATCCGCGTGGTCCTGGCCGGGGGATCTCTTCGCGCTCATTGCAAACGCCGTAGCGCGGTCGTTGGCGAGACGACGGCGCACTGAAACTCACCGCGACCTGACGCTGTCGGCTCGCCCGACCGCGCAAGGCTTGCAAGAAACAAAAAGGGGACGGATCTATTTTCCTTCCTTGCTCCAGGAAAAAAGATCTGTCCCCTTTTTGTTTCTTATGCACGTTTGCGCCATGAGCGCGAAGAGATCCCCCCGCCAGGACCACGCAGACACTCGCAGTGTAGCGGGGCTCCCCGACTCCTCTATCGCCGCTAGCGAGTACGCCGCAGGGCGATGGCGGTGCCGACGATGAGGAGGAAGACGGGCGTCAGGGCAAGCACGATCGGGTTGACGTTGAATACCTGGGCGGTGCTCTCGAGCGTATTCTGCAAGAGGGTAAAACCGATGCCGATCAACATCCCGATGACCGTCTTCGCCCCCGTGCCCGCCGATCGCATCGACCCGAAGCAGAACGGCAGCGCGAGCAGCACGACCACGACGATCGATATCGTGCGCGCGATTCGCGCCCACAGCGTGAATTCGACCTGCCGCGTGTCGAGCTGGTTTTCCCTGAGATGCGTGAGATAGCGCGCAAGCTGCACGGTCTGCATCTGCGACGGATTGACCGCCGCGAGGCCGAGAAACTCCGGGCTCACGCGCGTCTCGAAGCTCTTGCTTGACTCGCGCGATGCGCGTGCCCCGCCGTCGACGAAGGCCGTTTCGGCGTACCCCTCGAGCTGCCAGCGGTCACCACCGGACATCGTAGCCGTGGCGGCGCGTCCGACGGCCGCGAGACGCCGATCCTCGCCGAAGCGAAACAGGTACACGCCGCCGAATACGGCACCGCCCGTCTGCCGTTCGAGCTGCACGATGTTGTTGCCGTCCTTCACCCAGGCACTGCCGCTGCCCGCAACGCTGAAGTCTGCGAACTTGCTGAAGACCTTCAGCTGGCGGGCGAGCTGCTGCGCCGGGGGAGCAACGTATTCACCGACGACAACACCGATGACGACGAGCACCAGACCCGCCGCGGCCACCGACATCGCCATGCGGGCGAGGGAGACGCCGGACGCGCGAATCACGATGATCTCGCTGCTGCGCGCGAGCATTCCGAGACCGAGGAGCGACCCCAAGAGCGCCCCGATCGGCAGCAGCTCGAAGACCTGCTGCGGCAGCGAGAGCAACGAGTATACGAACGCGCTCGCTGCCGTGTACGAGCCGACGCCGATGTCGTCCTGCTGCCCGATGAAGACGAACAGCGCACCGAGCGTCATCAGCACGCCCATGACGAGACCCGTATAGATCAGCACAGTGCGCGCGAGATAGCGGTCGAGAATACTCATGCGCGCACCGGAGCCCGCCGCCAGCGCAGTGTGCGGTCACGAAAGAGCAGCACAAGCGCATAGAGGACCATCATGAGGTGCACCCACCACAAACCGAGTACCGCGGGCATGGTGCCGCGCTCGATCCACACCTTGCCCGCCGAGAGGAGCGTGAAGTAGACGAAATAGAGAAGGATCGCGTGCGCCATCCGCGCGTACCGGCCTTGCCGCGGCCGCAAGCGGCTCACCGGCACGGCGAGGAGCGCGAGCACAAAGGCCATGATGGGGGCGGAGGTGCGCCAGGCGAGCTGGGCCTGATCGCTGCGGTCGGCCGAGCCGATGAGGTCGCTCGTCGCCATCAGGTCGGGACGGTTCTTGGGTGGCGCGAGCTCAGGCAGAGTGACGGGAATGCCGTGCGATTCGAAATCGGTGATGCGAAACTGCGCCTGACCGACGACCCCGTCGTATCGGGTGCCGTTGTAGAGCGTCACGGTGTGAACGGTCCCATCGCCCGATACGGTGTGTTCGGCGCGCTCGGCAACCGCCACCTCGACCTTGTCGTTGAGCATGCGCTCCAGGAACACGTCGTACAGCACCCCGTGGCCGTCCGTCCGTTGCGCGTAGAACACCGCGTCGTTCCCGAAGCTGCGGAACTTCCCGGGCGTGAGACTGCCGAGCTGCGCGTCGCGCATCGCGAGGCTGCGGATCGCATAGCCTCGCTGCGCAGCCTCGGGCGCGCCGAAGTACGCCAGCCAGGCAAGCGCCAGGGCGGCGAACACGGCGAGCACCGCCACCGGCCGATACAGACGCAGCGTGCCGATGCCGCAGGCCTGCACCGCGGCCATTTCGCTCTCGTGATAGAGCCTGCCGAAAGCCAGCACGATCGAGAGCAGGAGCCCGACCGGCATCAGCACCGTGAGGTTTTCGATCGTGCTGAGGCCGATGAGGGTGGTCACCACTTCCTGCGGGAGGTTGCGCTCAGCCGCCAGCTGCAGCGTCCGCGACAGCTGGTTGCTGACGAGAATCACGAGCAGCACGCCCGTGACCGCCAGCCAGCTCAGGGCCGCTTCACGCAACAGGTAGCGGTCGAGGATCTTGGACAAACGCCTGCCTTCGCGTTTAGTGAGGCGCGCTAAATCCGGTACACTTGTGGCCCTTCGGGACCGTCGCTCGCGCGTCGGTACAGTAAATCACTCCGGCGCCCGCCTCAACGACAACAGCTCCCGGCAGGCGCGCAACGAGGCCTCGCGACCGATGAAGTTTCACGTTGTTTCCGGCAAAGCCGCCCATGCCTCGAGCGACTGTGCGGTGGTCGGCATCTATGAGGGCGGCGCACTGTCGGCAAGCGCACGCGAGCTCGATCGTCCGCTCGGCGGCAGGATCGGCGCGCTCGTCGCGCGCGGCGACTTCGCCGGCAAGCTCGGCGACACGCTGCTCATGACCGACCTGCCGCAGGGTGCGCCACCCCGCGCGGTGCTGGTGGGCCTCGGCGGCAAGGCGGCGTTCGGCCGACGGATGCTTCGCAAGGCCGTGACCGCCGCCCTGCAGACCGTGACGCGAACCGCGGCACGCAGCGCCGTGCTGGCCGTCGTCAACGAGCCGATCCGGGGTTTCGACGCCTACGCGCGCGGCCGCCTGGTGGCGGAGCTAGCCGAGCTTGCGCTCTATCGCATTCCCGATCTCAAGACGGCGCCGAAGCCGAAGCCCGCCGCGCTCGAAAGCGTCACGCTGCCGATGGCGGATGCGAAGGGCGCCCGAGCAGCCGAACGCGGCATGCATCACGGCGCAGCCATTGCGCTCGGTATCCGGCAGGCGCGCGACCTCGCCAATCTGCCGGCCAACGTCTGCACGCCGAGGCACATTGCCGGCGTCGCACGCGACCTCGCCGGGCGCTATCGCAAGCTCAAGGTAAGCGTTCTCGGACCCGCGCAGATCGCGCGGCTCAAGATGGGCGCATTCCTCGCCGTGGCGCGCGGCAGCGCCGAGCCCGCTCAGCTCATCGTCGCCGAGTACCGCGGGGCGGCTAGCGGCGTGGCGCCGCTCGCGCTCGTTGGCAAGGGCATCACCTTCGACAGCGGCGGCATCTCGCTCAAGGATCCGGGCGGCATGGATGAGATGAAATTCGACATGAGCGGCGCCGCGAGCGTGCTCGGCGCGCTGACAGCGGCCGCAGAGCTCAAACTTCCGATCAACCTGCTCGGCATCATCGCGGCGTGTGAGAACATGCCGGACGGGCGCGCCGTTAAACCCAGTGACATCGTCACGACGATGTCCGGCCAGACCGTCGAAGTTCTCAACACGGATGCCGAGGGCCGGCTGATCCTCTGCGACGCCCTGACCTACGTGCGCCGCTACAAGCCGGCGGTCGTGCTCGACATCGCAACCCTCACCGGGGCCTGCGTGATCGCGCTCGGTCCGTACCTGAGCGGGGTCTTTACGCCCGACGATCGCCTGGCGGCGGAGCTCGTCGCCGCAGCTGCGCGCGCCGACGACGGCGCGTGGCGCATGCCGGTCACCGAGGAGTACGCGGAACCGCTCAAGAGCAACTTTGCCGACTTCGCGAACGTCGGCGGGCGCGAAGGCGGCGCCGCGGTCGCTGCGTCGTTCCTCGCGAAGTTCACCAAGGACCTCGCCTGGGCGCACCTCGACATCGCCGGAACGGCCTATGTCGGCGGCGCGCAGAAATCGGCGAGCGGCCGCCCAGTGGCACTCCTGGTCGATTTCCTGATCGCACGCGCGGGGGTCTGACGACTCCGATGCCGCGCGTGGAATTCTATGTATTGAATGGCAGCGATGCTCGCGCCCGTCTCGTCTACGCGTGCCGGCTGGCCGAAAAGGCGTTTCTCCTCGATCAGCGCGTATCCATGCTGACCGACAGCGAGGCCGACGCCGCCCAGCTCGACGACCTCCTCTGGACATTTCGCGACCGCAGCTTCGTGCCGCACGAGCGCCAGACGGCGGATCGCGAGCCGGAAACTCCGGTTGTCGTTGCCTTCCGCGGCCAGACGGCCGCACATCGGGACCTCTTGATCAACCTTGGAAGCGCGGCGCCGCCTGCCATCGGCGACTATGCCCGAATCGCGGAAATCGTCGATGCGGACGCCGGCCGGCGGCAGGCAGGCCGTGAGCGCTACCGCTATTATCTCGACCAGGGCGTCAAGCCCGACACCCACAACATCGGAGGCACGCCGGGTGGCGACCAAGAAGCCGAGTAGCGACGCCGGCGCGAGCAGCGGCTCGATTCCGGTGCTGAGCGAGGTGGTATCGCTGCGCAGGCCGAGCGCGCACTTGAGTCCCGAACGCCTCGCTGCCCTGCAAACCGAACTCGTGGCCCAAAGCCTCAAGACGGCGGAGGAGCTGCTGCACGCCGCGGCGCGCGATATCGAGGCGACGCTGCTCGAGCGCGTGGCCGATCAGCTGCGCGCCCGGCTGCCGGAAATCGTCGACCGCGTGCTCAAGGAGCAACTCTCCCGGCCGAACACGCCCCGGAACCGCTAGATGGACAAGTCATACTCCCCGCGCGACATCGAAGGTCGGCTCTACGCGCGTTGGGAGAGCGCCGGGTATTTCGCGCCGGGCGCCTCCGGCGAGCCGTACTGCATCATGATTCCGCCGCCGAACGTGACGGGAACGCTGCACATGGGGCACGCGTTTCAGGACACGATCATGGACGCGCTCATCCGTCATCAGCGCATGTCCGGACACCGCACGCTCTGGCAGGCCGGCACGGATCACGCGGGCATTGCGACGCAGATGGTCGTCGAGCGCCAGCTCAATGCGGAAGGCAGGACACGCCACGATCTCGGCCGCGAAGCGTTCGTCGCGCGCGCGTGGCAGTGGAAGGAGCAATCGGGCGGCACGATCTCCCGGCAGTTGCGGCGGCTGGGCGCGTCGCTCGACTGGTCGCGCGAGCGTTTCACGATGGAGCCGGACTTGAGCGCCGCCGTGACGGAGGTTTTCGTTCAGCTGCACGAGGAAGGCCTCATCTATCGTGGCAAGCGGCTCGTCAACTGGGACCCGGTGCTCCTCACCGCGGTGTCCGACCTGGAGGTTGTCTCCGAAGAGGAAGCCGGCGAGCTCTGGCACCTTCGCTACCCGCTCGAGGACGAGAGCGGAACCTTGAGCGTCGCCACGACGCGGCCCGAAACGATCCTCGGCGACACGGCCGTCGCCGTCCACCCGGACGATGAGCGCTATCGGCACTTCGTGGGAAAGAAGCTGCGACTGCCGCTCGCCAATCGATTGATTCCCGTGATCGCCGACGCCTACGTCGACCCGGCGTTCGGCAGCGGCTGCGTGAAGATGACGCCGGCGCACGACTTCAACGACTACGAGGTCGGCGAGCGCCACGGACTCGAAATCATCAACATCTTTCAGCCCAACGCAACGCTCAACGACAACGTGCCCGCGGCATACCGCGGTCTCGATCGATTCGAGGCGCGTAAGCGCGTGCTCGCCGACCTCGAGAAGCTCGGCGCCGTCGAACGCACCGAAGCGCACCGGCACGTCGTGCCGCGCGGCGACCGCTCGGGCGCGGTCCTCGAGCCCTATCTCACCGATCAGTGGTACGTGAAGGTCGCGCCGCTCGCCGCCGAGGCGATCGCGGCGGTTGAAAGCGGCCGGATACGCTTCGTGCCCGAGAACTGGTCGAAGACCTATTTCGAGTGGATGCGCAACATCAAGGACTGGTGCATCAGCCGCCAGCTCTGGTGGGGCCATCGCATTCCGGCGTGGTACGACGCCGCGGGAAAGATCTACGCCGGCCGCAGCATCGACGATGTGCGCAAACGCCACGGACTCGCTGCATCGGTCGCGCTCACGCAGGACCCCGACGTGCTCGATACCTGGTTCTCCTCCGCGCTCTGGCCGTTCTCCACCCTGGGCTGGCCGGCAAAGACCGCGGAGCTTGCGACCTTCTATCCGACAAGCGTGCTCGTGACCGGATTCGACATCATCTTCTTCTGGGTCGCGCGCATGATCATGATGGGCCTCAAGTTCATGCGCGACGTGCCGTTTCGCGAGGTCTACGTGCACGGCCTCATCCGCGACCACGACGGCCAGAAGATGTCGAAGTCGAAGGGCAACGTCATCGATCCGCTCGACATCGTCGACGGCATCGATCTTAAGTCGCTCATCGCCAAGCGCACGACCGGCCTCATGCAGCCGCAGCTCGCACCCGCGATCGAGAAGGCGACACGCAAGGAGTTTCCGCAAGGCATCGAGCCGCACGGCACCGATGCCCTGCGCTTCACGTTCGCCGCGCTCGCGACACAGAGCCGCGACATCCGCTTCGATCTTGCGCGTGTCGGTGGCTACCGCAACTTCTGCAATAAGCTGTGGAACGCCGCGCGCTACGTGACGATGGTGACGGACAATCAGGATTGCGGCGTCACGGGCGAGGTCGAGCTGAGCGCCGCCGACCGGTGGATTCGCTCGCGCTGCGCCTTCGCGGCTGAGGAAGCCGCGCGCGGCTTTGCCGAATACCGCTTCGACCTCGCGGCGCAGGCGCTCTACGAGTTTACCTGGTACGAATTCTGCGACTGGTATCTCGAGCTCTCGAAACCGATCCTGCAGTCCGACGCGACCAGCGCACGTGCGAAGCGCGGAACGCGGCAAACGCTCGTGGGCGTCCTCGAGACGCTCTTGAGGCTCCTGCATCCGATCATGCCTTTCATCACCGAGGAGATCTGGCTCCGGATCGCGCCGCTCGCGGGCAAGCGGGGCCCGAGCATCATGCTTGAGCCCTACCCGGTCGCCGACGTGTTCGCGCGCGACACCGCCGCCGAGAGGGAGCTCAAGTGGGTGATGGACTTCATCCTCGGCGTACGCCAGATCCGGGGTGAAATGGATATCGCGCCATCAAAGCGCTTCGAGGTATTGCTTGAAAACGCAAGTGTGCGCGACGCGGAGCTGTCGCGCACTTACAGCGTCTACCTGGAGCGGCTCGCACAGGTCTCGTCGATTCGCGCGCTTGCGCCGGGCGAGAGCGCGCCGCAATCGGCCACGGCCTTGCTCGGCGACCTCAAGATCCTCGTGCCGATGGCGGGCCTCATCGACGTCGCCGCCGAGCGCGAGCGGCTCGACAAACGGCTGGTGAAGGCCCGCGCCGAGCTTGGCAAATGCCAGGCGAAGCTTGCGAACGCGAACTTCGTCGCCAACGCTCCGCCCGCCATCATCGTCAAGGAGCGCGCGCGCGTCGCCGATTTCGAGCGCGAAATCGCCCAGGTCGAAGCGCAACTGAAGTCGCTCGCCGGGCTCAGGTAAGATCGGCCCATGGATGAGGCCGAGAAACTCGCCCGCAACGGCCGGCAACAGATGGAGCGCGCGCTCGAGGCGGTCAATCGCGTCATCCTCGGCAAGGACCGCGAGATCCGGCTCGCCCTCGCCTGCCTCCTCGCGCGCGGGCACCTGCTGATCGAGGATATTCCCGGTGTCGGCAAGACGACGCTCGCTCACGCGCTCGCGCGTGTGCTCGGGCTCTCCTACCAGCGCATCCAGTTCACGAGCGACTTGCTGCCCGCCGACATTGTCGGGGTGTCGATCTACGACCGCGACACGCAGCGTTTCAATTTTCACAAGGGCCCGGTGTTTGCGCAGCTGGTGCTTGCGGATGAAGTCAACCGCGCTACGCCCAAGGCGCAGAGCGCGCTGCTCGAGGCCATGGAAGAGCATCAGGTCACGGCCGACGGCACGACCTATCCGCTGCCGAATCCCTTCTTCGTCGTCGCCACGCAGAACCCGACCTTCCAGATCGGCACGTTCCAGCTGCCGGAATCGCAGCTCGATCGATTTCTGATGCGGGTCGAGCTCGGCTATCCAGCCGCGGCGCTCGAGCGCGAGCTCCTCATGGGCCGCGACCGCCGGGAATTACTGCCGAACCTCGAGGCCGTCCTGCCCGTCGGACAGCTGCTCGCGCTGCAGGACGCGGTGAGCTGGATCCGGACGTCCGACGCGCTCCTCGACTACGTGCAGCAGATCGTCGCGTTCACGCGCGCGTCAACGCGCTTTGCCGTCGGCCTGTCGCCGCGCGCGGCAATCGGCATCGTGCACGCGGCGCAGAGCTGGGCGCTCATTCACGGACGGCCCGGCGTGCTGCCGGAGGATGTGCAGGCCGTGCTGCCGGCGGTCATCGGTCACCGCTTGCGTGCCCGGGATGAGACGTCGACGCAAACGCCTGGGGCCATCGGACGCTGGGTGATCGAAAGCGTCCCGGTTCCCTAGCGAATGAGATCGAAACCCCCTCACCCTAGCCCTCTCCCCCGAGGACGGGGGCGAGGGAATGCGCCTGCTACCCTCTCCCCCGAGGACGGGGGCGAAGGGATGCGCCTGCTACCCTCTCCCCCTTCAGGGGGAGAGGGTCAGGGTGAGGGGGCGTAATGCAATCGCTCCGCCAACGGCTGCGCGAGTCCTTCAACAGGCGCATGCGCCGCTGGTCGATCAAGCGTCACGGCGAGGATCGCCTGCCGCTCACCTTGCATCGGCGACGTGTCTACATCCTGCCGACCGGCTTCGGCGTGCTGTATGGCTTCATCCTCTTCGGCATGCTGCTTGCGGGGCTCAATTACGACAACAACCTTGCGCTCGCGCTCGCATTTACGCTGGCCGCTCTCGGCGTGGTCGCGATGCACTTCTGTCATCGCAATCTCGCGGGCCTGGAGCTGAAGGCGATCGAAGCGGAGCCGCTCTTTGCCGGCGAGACCGGCGCACTGCGCGTTGAGCTCCTCAATTCCTCGCGACTTGAGCGCCTGGACATTGAGCTCAGGGCGGGCGACGGCGCCGCGGTTGTCGTATCCATTCCGGCGGGCGAACGCGTTTCCTGCCGCGTGCCGGTCGAGGCGAAGCGACGCGGTCGAAACCACGTCGCACGGCTCGCATTCGAGACGCGCTTTCCGCTCAGACTCTTTCGCGCCTGGGCCTGGGCGTATGACTGTGCCGAGTTCATTGCCTACCCGAAGCCCCTGGGCAATGCGCCGCCGCCTCTCATCGAACCCGCTCAAAGCGGCCGCCACGATACGCCGAGCGCGGGCGATGAGGACTTCGCGGGTCTGCGCGAGTATCGCCGGGGAGACTCGCCGCGCAGCGTGAGCTGGAAGGCGTATGCGCGCACCGCCCAACTCCTGTCGAAGGAGTACAGCGGCGCCGCGCGGCGCTGGCTCTTCCTGGACCTTGCGAGCGCCCCGGGAGTCGACGTCGAAGCGCGTCTCAGTCAAATGACGCGCTGGGTCGTCGACGCGGAGCGCGCCGCCGATGCATACGCGCTCGCGCTTCCCGGCGTCAGGGTGGATCTTGGGCTCGGCGCAGCCCATCGCAGCCGCTGCCTGCTGGCGCTCGCGCTGCACGGCGAACCCACCACCGAGGCCGCTCCGCCGTGATCGAGTCGCCGCGCGAATCGCTGTATCGCGTGCGCTGGACGCTGCTCGCCCTCGGCGCCGGAGTGCTGCCTCACGTGCGGCACTTGCCCGTGTGGGTGAGCGCCGCCGTCGCGGTGACGGGCCTTTGGCGTCTCGTAATCGCGCATCGGCAAAGTCCACTGCCCGGCCGCGTGCTGCGCCTTCTCGGCGCAACGGTCGCCCTGGTCGCGGTGCTCGCCACCTATCGCACGGTCAACGGCATCGAAGCGGGCAGCGCGCTGCTCGCGCTGATGGCCGCGCTCAAGCTCCTCGAAACGCGGGTCCTCAGGGACTACGTGCTCCTGGTCCTCATCGGCTGTTTTCTCCTGCTTGCGGCGATCCTGCGCGATCAGAGCCTCGTGCTCCTGCCGTATTACGCGCTCGCTACGTGGCTTGCGGTAGCGGCTCTCGCCGCGGTTACGCGCACGAGTGAAGCGATGCCCTGGCGGCGTGCCGTCGCGCTCAGCGGGCGCATGCTGCTCTATGCAGCTCCGCTCGCCGCACTTCTTTTTCTGCTATTTCCGCGCGTGCCCGGCCCGTTCTGGGCGCTGCCAAGCTCCCCGCGCGCCACAAGCGGACTTGGCGATGAAATGACCCCCGGCGATATCTCCGATCTCACGCTCTCGGATGAGCCGGCGTTTCGCGTTCGATTTCATGGCAGCGTGCCGGCGCCGCTCGAGCGCTACTGGCGCGGGCCGGTCATGCACGACTTCGACGGCTATACCTGGCGTCGCTCCCGCGGCGCGTTCCTGCCCGGCCAGGCCCCGCAATACTCCGGTCCGCGCTACGAATACCGGCTCATGCTCGAGCCGAACAACCGGACCTGGCTCTTCGCCCTCGATCAACCGGTCGCCTGGAGGGGCGACGAGGCCGTGTTCCAGTCCTTCGACTACCAGCTGAACGTCGCGCGTCCGGTCACGCAACCGCTGAGCTATGAGCTCGCCTCGTACACGCGCCATACCTCCGGCGGACAACTTCCGCTCAGCGTCCGCCACCGCGATACGCAGCTCCCGCCCGGGCGCAATCCGCGCACCCTTGCTTTCGCGGCCGAGCTGCGCGCCCGCAACGCCGGCGACGCGGCGTATGTGCGTGCCGTGCTCGACGTTTTCGCGAGAGAGGGCTTCACCTACACGCTGACGCCGCCCAGGCTCGACTTCGATTCGGTCGACGATTTTCTCTTCCATACCCGGCGCGGATTCTGCGGCCACTACGCATCCGCCTTCACCATGATGATGAGAGCGGCCGGCATCCCGGCGCGGGTTGTTACCGGCTATCAGGGCGGCGTGTTCAACCGCGTCGGCGGGTACTGGTACATCAGCCAGGCTAACGCGCACGCCTGGAGCGAGGTCTGGCTGGAGGGCAACGGCTGGCAGCGGGTCGATCCCACCGCCGTGGTTGCGCCCGGGGAGCTCGAGGGCGCAATGGATTCGACGCTCGCCGAGGGAGCAGCAGGCTCGGACCGCTGGCTGGGTATCGCCGAGTGGGTACGCAACGTGCAGTTCGCCTGGGACGCTGCCAACACGTGGTGGCGCGACCGCATTCTCGAATTCGACCGCCTGAAACAGCAGGCGCTGCTCGAGTCGCTCGGCATACCGGACCCGGACTGGGGCAAGCTCGGGCTTCTGCTCGCCGGAGGCTTCGCGGCATTTCTCGTCTGGATCACGTTCGCCTTGCGGCGCGAGCTGCGGCCGCGCGCTCGCGACCCGTTGCTCGCCGTGTACGATCGATTCTGCCGCGCGGCAGCGCGGCGAGGCATCGAGCGCCGACCGGACGAGGGTCCCCTCGATTTCGCGGCGCGGCTGAAGCGGGCACTGCCCGATGCAGCACAGCCGATCGATACGTTCATCGACGGCTTCGTGCGCGCGCGATATCTCGCAACCGACGAGCCCGTGGATCTCAAGGCCCTGGCGCGCCTCGCACGCGCGTTCCGTCGCGGACGAGGCCGGGTATCGGCATGACTGCGCTTGCCGCCGTGATCGCGGTCGCCGCTGGCGTGCTGGTGCTGCAGATCGGCTTGCCGATCTGGCGTGCTCGCCAGCGAAAGCGGCTGCGCAAGCAGGGCTTCGATCCGAACTGGCGGCCGCTCCTCGAGGCGAGTGCACCGCTCTACCGGCGCCTGCCGCCGGAGCTCAAGACTCGCCTGCACTCCCTGATCGGCGTCTTCATGGCGGAGAAGTCGTTCATCGGCTGCGCGGGCGTCGATGTGACGCCAGCGATGAAGCTCGGGATCTCCGCACAGGCCTGCCTGCTCATCGTCAACCGCGACGACGACGTCTACGACCGGCTCACGACCATCCTCATCTATCCGGCGGCTTTCGTCGTGCCGGAACGCGACGTCGACGAAGCGGGCGTCGTCACCGAGGAGCACCGCACGCTCGTCGGCCAGGCGTCGGATGCCGGTCACATCGTGCTGTCATGGGCCGACATAGAGCAGGCGGGCACTGCCGCCGCCGAGAGCATCAACGTCGTGCTGCACGAGTTCGCTCACTATCTCGATTTCGAGGACGGCGCCGGCAACGGCGCGCCTGCGCTTGTCGCGCGCAAGGACTACCAGCGCTGGTCGCAGGTGATGAGAAGCGCCTACTCCCGGGTCTGGCACCGCGTTCGCGGCGGGCACGAGACCGTGATCGATGAGTACGCGCTCGAGGACGAGGCCGAATTCTTCGCGGTGGCGACGGAAGCGTTCTTCGAGCAATCCGCGGCGCTCAAGGCCGAGGACCCGGCGCTCTACGGCGAGCTCGCGAGCTTCTATCGGCTCGACCCGGCGAGCTGGCCGCCCTGAAGTCAGCGGAGCGCGCGATTGCCCGGCACGCGCATCAGCAGCACGCCGCCGATGGCGAAGAGCAGCGCGATCGACATGATGCCAAGCCGCGGATCGTGCGAGAAGTACGCGGCGATGCCCGTCAGCATGGGCCCGAGGACCGCGGCGAACTTGCCCATCATGTTGTAGAAGCCGAAGAACTCGCCGGCCTTGCCGGGCGGCACGAGGCGGCCGTAAAGCGAGCGCGACAGCGACTGGATACCCCCCTGCACGAGACCGATGACGATCGCGAGCACCAGGAAGTCGCTTTCGCGCTCGACGAAGTACGCGCCGAGGGTCGCGATGAAGTACACCGCGATCGCAACGAGAATACCGTTGCGCGACCCGAATCGATCGCCGAGCCAGCCGAAGGCAAGCGCCGCGGGAAACGCGACGAACTGCGTGACGAGGAGTGCCGCGAGGAGGCTCGTCGCGTTCAAGCCGAGCGACAGGCCGTAGTCGACGGCCATCTTGATGACCGTGTTGACGCCGTCGATGTAGAACCAGTAGGCGATGAGAAACGCGACGAGCGCGCGGTATCTGCGGATCGCGTGCAGCGTGTCGAGGAGCTCGCGCCAGCCCGCGAGCGCCGCCCGCAGGCCGAGCCGCGGCTGCGTCGCCGCCGCCTCCCGGACGAAAATGAGCGCCGGGATCGTGAAGATGAGCCACCACACACCCACGGTGACGAAGGCGATGCGCACGGCTTCGGCACTGTCCTGCAAGCCGAACGTCGCGGGCCACTTGACCATCGCGACATTGAGGGCGAACAGCGCGCCGCCGCCAAGATAACCGAGCGCGTAACCGTAGCTCGACACGATATCGAGCTCCGTCTCCGTGGAAACGTCGACGATGAGCGAATCGTAGAACTGGTTGGCACCCCAGCACCCGACGGTCGCCACAGCGTAGAGCGCGACGGCGAGCATCCATTCGCCCTTGCCGACGACATACAACGCCGCGGTCATGGCCGCGCCGAGCACGGTAAAGAGCGCCAGCAGGCGCACCCGCGCACCACCTTTGTCGGCGATGGCGCCGATGAGCGGCGCGGCGAGCGCCACCACGAAGCTCGCCGCGCCGTTGGTGAGCCCGAGCCGGAATGTGCTGACGGTGACGTCCGCTCCCGCGCTCCAGTACTGCTTGAAGAAGGTCGGAAAGAAGCCGGCCATCACGGTCGTCGCAAACGCGGAGTTCGCCCAATCGCAGAGCGCCCAGGCGATGACCGGCCGCCGCAGCAACGGCGTCGGCCCGGACCCGCCCGTAGCCGCCGTCTCGCTCACGCGGCGCGCGCCAGGTAATCGCGGGTTTCGCGGAAATCGATCCCCGGCCAGCGCTCGCGCGTCAGCTGCAGATTGACGCGCGAGGGCGCGAGATAGACGAGCGCGCCGCTGTGATCGACGGCGAGATTCTCGTGCGCCTTGATCTTGAACTCGGCGAGCCTCTTGTCATCGTCGCAGGCGATCCAGCGCGCGGTAAAGACGTTGACGTCGTCGAAGATGCAGTTGACCTTGTACTCGTCCTGCAGGCGGAAGGCGACGACCTCGAACTGCAGCGGCCCGACCGCCCCGAGGATGAGATCATTGCTGCGCATCGGTCGAAAGAGCTGCGTTGCGCCCTCCTCGCACAGCTGGTCGAGACCCTTCCCGAGCGCCTTCATCCTGAGCGGATCCTTGAGCACCGCGCGGCGAAAAAGCTCCGGCGCGAAATTCGGAATGCCGGTGAACGTGAGGTGCTCGCCTTCGGTGAACGTGTCGCCGATGTTGATGATGCCGTGATTGTGCAGGCCGATGATGTCGCCCGCGCACGCGAACTCCGCCTGCTGCCGCTCCGCGGCCATGAACGTGAGCGCGTCGGAGATGCGCATCTCCTTGTCGAGGCGGACGTGAAAGAGCCGCATGCCGCGCTCGTAACGGCCGGAACACAGGCGCATGAAGGCGATCCGGTCGCGGTGACCGGGGTCCATGTTCGCCTGGATCTTGAAGACGAAGCCGGTGAGCGCGGGCTCGTGCGGGTCGACGACGCGGCCGGTCGTCGCCCGCGGCAGCGGCCCCGGCGCATGCTCGACGAACGAAGTCAGGAGCTCATCGACGCCGAAATTGTTGATCGCCGAGCCGAAAAACACCGGCGTCTGGCGCCCCGTGAGATAGCTCGCGCGGTCGAAGGCCGCAGTCGCTCCACGCACGAGCTCGATTTCCTCGCGCAAGGCGTCGGCACGGTCGCCGAGCAGTTCGTGGGCCGCAGCGCAGGCAAGCCCGTCGATCACCCGATGCTCACCCGCCCGGCCCTTCTCCGCCGGGACGTAGACGTAGATGCGGTCCTCGACGAGGTGATAGATGCCCTTGAGCTCACGTCCCATGCCGATCGGCCAGGTGACCGGAGCGCAGCGGATCTTGAGCACGGTCTCGATCTCGTCGAGAAGCTCGATCGGCTCGCGGCCGTCGCGGTCGAGCTTGTTGATGAAGGTCATGATGGGCGTGTCACGCAGGCGGCACACTTCCATCAGCTTGATCGTGCGCTCCTCGACGCCCTTCGCGCAGTCGATGACCATGAGTGCCGAGTCGACGGCGGTCAGCGTGCGATAGGTATCCTCGGAGAAGTCCTCGTGACCCGGCGTGTCGAGAAGATTGACGACGCGCCCCTTGTACGGGAACTGCATGACGGAAGAGGTTACGGAAATGCCGCGCTGCTGCTCGAGCCGCATCCAGTCGGAGGTGGCGTGGCGCGTCGCCTTGCGGCCCTTCACCGTGCCCGCCATCTGAATGGCGCCGCCGAAGAGCAGCAGCTTCTCGGTGAGCGTCGTCTTGCCGGCGTCGGGATGCGAGATGATCGCGAACGTCCGGCGACGTTCGATTTCCCCGGGTTCAGTCGTCACAGATCGAGCTTGAGCACCACGGCGTCTTCGCGGCCCGTGCTCGCCTGGTAGTAACCGCGCCGGATGCCGATCTGTTCGAAGCCCATGGACTGATAGAGCCGGATCGCCGTCGTATTCGACGGCCGCACTTCGAGTAATGCCTCGCGCGCCCCGAAGCCCCGGGCGCGCTCGATGAGGTGGCTCAGCATGAGCCGGCCGAGGCCGCGACAGCGGTATTCGAGGGCGACGCAGAGGTTCAGGATATGCGCTTCACCGGCGCCGGCGGACAGCACGCCGTAGCCGACGATCTCGCGGCCGATCTCCATCACGCGGCATACATAGCCGACGCGTACGCAATCGCGAAAGATCCCTTCGGTCCAGGGAAACTGATAGGAACCGCGCTCGAGCGCCGCCACGGCGGCAACGTCCGCTTCCTGCATCGGACGGATGTGCACCGCCGGCAGCTGCATGTCATGTCGGACCGCGACCATGGCGCTCGCATACGCCGCCTCAGGCGGCGCCTCCCTCGATCACCGTGCGTGCGAACTTGAGGTCTACCCACGCCTTGCGCTTCTCTCCGGGCGAGCGCAAGAGATAGGCCGGATGGTAGGTCACGACCATCGGCGTCGCGAGCGGCCCGTACCGATGCACCTGACCGCGCAGGCGTGCGAGCGGCACCTCGGTGTCGAGGAGATTCTGCGCGGCGATGCGCCCGACGACCAGGATGATCCTGGGCTTCAGGAGCGCGATCTGACGATGCAGGAACGGCGTGCAACATGCGGCCTCCTCGGGCTTCGGATCGCGGTTGCCCGGCGGCCGGCACTTCAGAATGTTGGCGATGTAGACCTGCTCGCGCGGCAATCCGATGGCGCGCAGCATGGAGTTCAGGAGCTGACCGGCGCGGCCAACGAACGGCTCGCCTTGCCGGTCCTCATCGGCGCCCGGCGCCTCGCCGATGATCAGCCATTCGGCTTTCTGGTTGCCGACGCCGAACACGGTCTGTGTACGCGACCGATGCAGCTCACAGGCCGTGCATGCCGCGACCCGCGCACGCAGCTCCGACCAGCCAAGCGCATCGAGCGCGGCTGCGGATGGCGCAATGGCACTTGTAGAGGCCGGTAGCGGCGACCCGGTCTCCTCCGTCGCGCCAGGCATCGGCGGCGGGCGCTTTCGGGGCTCGTAGGCGTCGATGCCGATCGCGTCGAGGTACGCGCGCTTGCGGGGGTTCATGGGGGCTTCGGGGCATGCCGCGCCTGACGGCGCCGCAGCTTGCGCCACACCCAGGTCAGCGGGCCGGACAGCGAGTACACACTGAACAGGGTGAAAAGGACCACGGGCGGATCGATCGGAATGATGACGAACGGCAGAATGACCGCGATCAGGTAGAGGAAGCTGACCGGGCTTCTCCAGTCGATCTGCTTGAAGCTCCAGTACGGGAAGCGGCTGACCATCAGCACTCCGGCGAGCGCTGTGACCGTGAAAACCGTCGCGAGGCCAAGCACGGCGTGCAAGGAGTTTTCGTACGCCAGCCAGATGAAGGACGCCACCAGCGCGGCGCCCGACGGGCACGGCAGACCCTCGAAGAAGCGCTTGTCCTGCGAGCCCGAGCGCACATTGAAGCGCGCGAGGCGCAATGCAACGGCTGCCGCGAAGAAGAACGTCGCGAGCCAGCCGAGCCGGCTCCACAGCGGTCCATGCTTTCCGGTCTCGTTGATGGCCTCGATGATGCGGGCGATACCCCACTGGTACGCCACGATTGCGGGAGCAAGGCCGAACGACACCATGTCCGAGAGGCTGTCGTACTCCTTGCCAAAGGCACTCTCCGTGTGCGTCAGCCGGGCGACCCGGCCGTCGAGCCCGTCGAATAGCATGGCGACGAAGATCGCGATGGCGGCGCGCTCGAAATGACCGTCGATGGCGGCCACGACCGCATAGAAGCCGGCGAACATGGCGGCCGTCGTCAGGAGGTTCGGCAGCAGGTAGATACCCCGGCGCGGCGCAAGCTCTTTGCTGTCGTCGTCCATCGCTTCTTCGGACCTCTTAAAAAGCCGGGGGCGTCGCCGGCGCCGCATCATAGGGGCTACCCCCTACGGCCAACAACACGGCCCCCCCGGCCAGGCCGTTTGCGAGGCCTGCCGATGAGGGCCGCATTTCCAATAGAATAGGGCTGTTAGCGGCCTTTCCTGTCAGCCCAACCATGCGACTCACTGAAATCCCTGTTCCGACGCTGAAGGAAGTGCCGGCGGAAGCCGAGGTCGTGAGCCACCAGCTCATGCTGCGCGCCGGCCTCATTCGACGGCTCGCGAGCGGCATGTACAGCTGGCTGCCGATCGGCCTCAGGAGCCTGCGGAAGGTCGAGCGCATCGTGCGCGAGGAGATGGACCGCGCGGGCGCGCTCGAAGTGCTGATGCCGGTGGTCCAGCCGGCCGAGCTGTGGCAGGAATCGCGGCGCTGGCAGGAATACGGGCCAGAGCTCTTGCGCTTCAGCGACCGGCATGACCGCCCCTTCTGTCTCGGGCCCACCCACGAAGAAGTCATCACCGACATCGCGCGCCGCGAGCTCAAGAGCTACAAGCAGCTGCCGGTGAATTTCTATCAGATCCAGGTCAAGTTCCGTGACGAGATTCGCCCGCGCTTCGGCGTCATGCGCGCGCGCGAATTCATCATGAAGGATGCGTACTCCTTTCACCTCGATGAGGCGTCGCTCATCGAGGGTTACCAGAAGATGTACGACGCCTACACGCGTATCTTCTCCCGCATGGACCTTAACTTCCGCGCCGTGCAGGCGGACACCGGCAGCATCGGCGGCTACGCGTCGCAGGAATTCCACGTCCTCGCCGATTCGGGCGAGGATGCCATCGCCTTCTCCGACAGCGGCGACTACGCGGCGAATCGCGAGCTGGCGCCGGCGCCGAAGCCTGCAGGTCCGCGCGCCGCGCCGCGGGCGACCACCGAAAAAGTCGAGACACCGCGCGTCAGGACGATTACCGACGTCGCAACTTTCCTGCGAACGACGCCCGATCGCGTCGTCAAGACGCTCATGGTCGAGGGGAGCGATGGCGAGCTGGTCGCTCTCATCCTGCGCGGCGACCACGAGTTGAACGCCATCAAGGCTCAGAAGCTCGCGGGAGTGGAAAGTCCCCTGCGCATGGCGAGCGCCGCGCGCGTGCTGGAGGCGACCGGCTGCGAACCGGGCTTCCTCGGACCGATCGGCCTGCATTGCCGCATGTATGCCGATCACAGCGCGCTCGCGCTCGCCGACTTCGCCTGCGGAGCGAACGAACGCGACATGCACCTGACCGGCGTCAACTGGGGCCGCGATCTCGACGAGCCCGCCGCCGTCGATATCCGCAACGTCGTGCCCGGCGATCCGAGCCCGTCCGGCAGCGGCAAGCTCGCCATCGCGCGCGGCATCGAGGTCGGGCACATCTTCCAGCTTGGCCGAAAGTACAGCGAGGCGATGAACGCGACCGTGCTCGACAGCGAGGGACGCGACGTCATCATGCTGATGGGCTGCTACGGCATCGGGATCACGCGCGTCGTCGCCGCGGCGATCGAGCAGAATCACGACGCGCGCGGCATCATCTGGCCGGAGCCGCTCGCGCCGTTTCACGTCGTGCTGGTCGCGATCAACTACTCGAAGTCGGAGCGCGTGCGTGCAGCGAGCGACAAGCTCTATCGTGAACTCACCGAGGGCGGCATCGAAGTCCTGTTCGACGATCGCGACGCGCGGCCAGGCGTCAAGTTCGCCGACGCCGAGCTTCTCGGCATCCCGCACCGCATCGTCGTGAGCGAGCGCGGCCTCGAGAGCGGCAAGCTCGAGTACCGCGAGCGCCGCGCGGTCGACAACGAAGAATGCCCCTATGCGGATGCGCTCGCGTTCCTGCGGTCCCGATTGCGGTCCGCCTGAACCGTGACTCTTCCGGCGCAGCCAACGCGTGCCGCCCTGTTGCTCGCGCTCACGCTTGGCGCACTGGCGATCTGGCCTGTGTCGACGGCGCGTGCCGACGGCCAGACGGATCCGGAGATCGAGCAGGTCGTGCGCCGCGCACTGGCGGACCTCGATGCGAAGTGCCTCGGCGAGAAATACGACTACGACGTCTGGCGGACGCTCATGGAGCCGCGCTTGAAACGCCGCGTACCGAACACGGAGGAGCGCGAGGAGATTCTGCGCAACGTCTACTGCGAGGCCAATCGCCGCGAGCCCCGGCTGCCGCCCGAACTCGTGCTCGCGGTCATCGACGTCGAAAGCAGTTTCGACCGCTATGCGGTGTCCCGCGTCGGCGCGCAGGGCCTCATGCAGGTGATGCCGTTCTGGCCGGAAAAGCTCGGCATGAAGCGGCACCAGCTGGTGCGCATTCGCGAGAATATCCACATGGGCTGCGAGATCCTGCGCTTCTATCTCGATCACGAGCGCAAGGATGTGCGCAGGGCGCTCGCCCGTTACAACGGCAGCCCCGGCCGCCGCGCCTACCCGGACAGCGTCGTATCCCTCTGGACCACCCGCTGGCGCAACTGATCAGCGCGTCGAGAAGCGCTCGGGCGCAGCCCCGGTCGACTCAAGATCGCGCTCCTCTACTTCGGTGACGTGGGATGCCGTCGAGCCGATCCACAGCCAGTCGAAAAGCAGCCGCACGGCGTCCGGCGGACCATAGGCGATCACCTCGACGCGTCCGTCCGGCAGATTTCGCGCCGATCCGGTAATGCCGAGCTCACGAGCCTTCGAAGCAGCGCTTGCCCGGTAGAAGACCCCCTGCACCCGACCCGCCACCAGCGCCACACGCGCAACTTTCATGACCTGCTTCTCCGTGTCCACGCCGAACAAGCCTACAGCGGCGCTGCCGGGCGCTCTACAATGAGGCTGCCATGCTCACGATACTCGTGCTCTATTACTCGCGCGGCGGCAGCGTCGCCGAGCTTGCGCGGCACGTCTGCCGCGGCATTGAGTCCGTGAGTGGCGCCACTTCGCGCTTGAGGACCGTGCCGCCCGTTGCGCCGGTCACGCAGGTCGCCGAGCCGCCCGTGCCCGCGAGCGGCGCTCCCTACGCGACGATCGAGGATCTGGCGGAGTGCGACGGCCTCGTGATGGGGAGTCCCACGCGCTTTGGCAACATGGCGGCGCCGCTCAAGCAGTTCCTCGACACGACCGGCGGCCTGTGGGTATCGGGCGGGCTCGTCGGCAAGCCAGCCGCCGTCTTCACCTCCACGCAAACTCAGCACGGCGGCAACGAGTCGACCCTGCTCAGCATGATGCTGCCGCTTCTGCATCACGGCATGCTGCTCCTCGGCATCCCCTTCACGGAATCGGCGCTGCAAAGCACGACATCCGGAGGCGGCCCTTACGGCGCAAGCCATGTCCACGGCTCGCTCAAGACCGTGCAGCTCACCGACGACGAGAAGCAGCTGGCACAGCGGCTCGGCCAGCGCGTCGCCGAGCTCGCCGTCAAACTCCACCCGTAGCGCTGGAGGAGTCAGGTTTGCAAAGTTGCAAACTCCTCACGGGTGCTCCACGAAGTTTGCAACTTTGCAAACCTGACTCCTATTTCGCCAGCACTTCCTTGAGGAACGGGACGGTGAGGCGGCGCTGCGCGACGAGCGACGCTTCGTCAAGCGTGTCGAGCACGGCGCACAGGGTGTGCATGTCGCGCGGGTAGCGCTTGAGCAGAAAGTCCGCGCTGTCGTCCGGAAGCTCGAGCCCGCGCAGCGTGGCGCGCTGCTTGAGCGCCTTGGTCAGATCCTGATCGCCGAGCGGGCGCAGGTGAAAGACCGTCGCCGCCGAAAATCGCGAAGCGAGATCCACTAGTCCCCAGTGAATCTGGGCAGGTGGAGCCCCGGCGGCCAGGATCAGCGACGCGCCCTGTTCACTCGCCGCGTTGTACAGGTTGAACAGGGCCCGCTCCCAGTGCGCGCGACCTGCGACCTCGTCGACGTCGTCGATCGCGACGATTCCGAGCAATTCGAGGCCGGCAAGCACACCTGGATCGATGGCGGCGAGCTCCGTCATCGGCAAGTAGGCCGATGTCTTCGCCGACGCTGCCGCGCAGGCCGCCTGCAGCAGATGTGACCGGCCGCTGCCGCGGCTGCCCCAGAACCAAAGGACCGACGGCGACTGTGCAGACGCCACGCTCCTGGCGGCGTGGACCGCCTCGCCATTCTGCCCTGCGAGGAAATTCTCGAAGCGGGAGGCGTCGCGCAGCCGTACGCCGAGCGGCAGTTGCAGCATGGCTTCAGACCGACTGGCGGCGCGCGCGCGTGACCGCGGCGGCCTTGCGCCAGTAGCGGCCGACGTAGTCGATGCCGCTGACCATGGTCGTGACGAAGACCGCCGCACCGAGCCAAGTGAGTACCGGTTTGGAAGGCACGCTATAGCCGCGCTCACCGATGACGGCGAGTATGTATAGAAGCTGCAAGGCCGTGTTGATCTTGCTCGCGACCGTCGGACGACCGTCGATCGCCCCGAACCAGTGCCGGTACGCGAGTGCGCCGACGCCAATGATCACATCCCGGCTCACGGCGACCACGGCGAGCCACGCGGGCACCCAGCCCACGATCGCCAGCGTGATGAAGAGCGTGACCAGCAGAAGCTTGTCGGCCAGCGGATCGAGGACCTTGCCAAGCTCGGAGGTCCAGCCAAACCGCTTGGCGAGGTAACCGTCGACGGCATCCGAGAACGCCGCAATCGCACACAGCACCAGTGCTTCGTTGAAACGCTCCGCGCCCACGAACCACGCGATGGGAACCACCAGCGCCATGCGCGCGATGCAGATGGCGTTGGGCAGCTGCCGCAGGCTCATGGCCGGTACCTGAGGAGAATCTTCGACGGATCCGTGGATTGCCCGAGCGGCTCGAACTTGCGCTGGGTGGCGAGCGCACGCCGCAGGCGATCGGGTGGCCCGCGCACGCTCAGCGCGAGCAGCACGCGGTCGCCGGCAAGCTCGCTCACCGCGACGCTGCGGATGAGGCTCGAGGCCTCGAGAGTTGCGATGACGTCGGCATAGGCGGCGAGCGAATCGACTCCGGACACGTCGAGTGTCGCGGGCTCTACCGGCTCCGCGTTCGATGCAGCCAGTACCTCCGCGAACTGATCGGCGAGCACGTGCACCCCGTCGGTCGTGCCTCCGCGAATCTGGCGTGTCTCGCCGGCGGCGATCACGGTCCACTCAGCGTAACCCGCGCTCAATTTGCCGATCAGCACGGCGTCGGCGCGATAGCGCGCCCCTGCGTCGGTGAGACGCTGGGTCGATCCGCTCCAGACGTCGTTTGCAGACACCCGGGCGGTGTCCGCCGAATCGAGGGCCGGCCAGATCACCGGCAGGCCACGGCTCGTTGCGGCGGCATCGATCTGCGCCTTGATGTCGCCTTCATCGTTGGCGCCGATGAGGTGGCGGCGCCCGCCGCTATCGTCGACGGCAACCCAGATGAGCGTTGCCGGGCGCTCGCGCCCCCACACGGGCCGGCCGGCCCCGGCAATCACCTTTTCGAGCTTGCTGCCGTCGAAACCGATCGTGACCTTGCCGCCCGGCAGATTGCTGTATTTCTGCACATACCGTTGCGCGCCGGTGATCAGATCGGCGAGTGCCGGCGCGTTATCGCCATCGCGCTCGCCCGTGATGCGTACGATGACCTGCCGCATCGCGTCCTGAAACGCCGCGGGTTGACCACGATCCGTCGCTACCGTGGCTTGGTAGAGATCCGTGACGACCGTGGCGTGCCCGGCACTCACCGCCAGCAGGAGAAAGGTGGCCGCAAACCGCACGCGCAGGCGAAGGGCACGCCCTCGCGCAGCGCTGCTGGCATACCTTTCAGTGTGAGCGGGTGTCATCGTGGTCGGCACCGTCGCGCCCATCCCGCGGGCATTCGGCGGTCGATTGCTCTTCTGGAACGAGGCGGGCGTGTAAAATACCACAGGCGCAAAAGACGCGAATATGAACGACAAGGCCCCTATAACCTATCGCGATGCCGGCGTCGACATCGACGCCGGCGACGCGCTCGTCGAACGCATCAAACCCCTCGTGCGCCGCTCGATGCGCCGCGAGGTGCTGGCGGGAATCGGCGGCTTCGGAGCGCTCGTCGAGGTGCCACTCGAGCGCTTTCGCCGACCCGTCCTCGTCTCGGGAACGGATGGCGTCGGCACGAAGCTGCGACTTGCCATCGAGACCGGGCGTCACGACACGATCGGCATCGATCTCGTCGCGATGTGCGCGAACGACGTGATCGTGCAGGGTGCGGAACCGCTGTTCTTTCTTGACTACTACGCCACGGGCAAGCTCGATGTCGCGGTCGCCGAGCGCGTCATCGCGGGAATCGTCGAAGGCTGCGTGCAGGCAGGCGCGGCGCTCGTCGGGGGCGAGACGGCGGAAATGCCGGGCATGTACGCGGGCGATGACTACGATCTCGCCGGGTTCTGTGTCGGCATCGTCGAGCGCGACCGCATCATCGACGGTTCGACGACCCGGGCGGGCGACGCGATCATCGGTCTACCCTCCTCCGGACCGCACTCGAACGGCTACTCGCTCATACGAAAGCTGCTCGCCGCGGCCGGCGCGAACGCGCGCACCGTGCTCGATGGCCGCCCGCTCTACGACCGTCTGCTGGCGCCGACCCGCATCTACGCCAAGCCCGTTCTTGCTCTCATCGGCGCCGTGCCGGTCAAGGGCCTTGCGCACATCACCGGCGGCGGCCTGACCGACAACATTCCCCGCGCGCTCCCGGACGGCACCAAGGTGGTTCTCGAGCGCCGCGCTTGGCCACGCGATCCGATATTTGACTGGTTGCAGAGCGCGGGCCGCATTGAGGATCCGGAGCTCTATCGCACGTTCAACTGCGGCATCGGCATGACGGTCTGCGTGGCGGCCGCGGACGCGACGCGTGCGCTCGAGGTTCTGCAGGCGAATGGCGCACCCGGTTTCCTGATCGGCGAGGTGCGCAGCGGGCAAGGCGAAGTGGAGATCCGTTGACCGGCACGGCCGCGCAGTCATCTCTCCCGGCGGTCATCCTGATCTCGGGCCGCGGATCCAACATGCAGGTCATAGCCGAAGCGGCCCTCGCTGGCCGGCTGGCGATCGATGTGCGCGCCGTGCTGAGCGATCGGGCGGATGCCGCCGGGCTCGCCACGGCGCGGGCTCTGGGCATCGAGACTCGCGTCATTGCATCGCGACCCGGCGTGGAGCGAAGTCAGTACGACCGTGAGCTCGCCACAGCGGTACGCCGCTACGCACCTGAGATCGTCGTGCTTGCAGGGTTCATGCGCATCCTGTCAGCGCCGTTCGTCGACGAGTTCCTCGGTCGCACGCTCAATATCCATCCGTCGCTCCTGCCGAAATACCGCGGATTGCACACGCATCGACGCGTACTCGAGGCGCACGAGCGCGAGCACGGTGCGAGCGTCCATTTCGTGACCTCGGAACTCGACGGCGGGCCGGTGGTCATTCAGGGGCGCCTGCGCATCCGGCCGGACGACGATGAAGCAAGTCTCGCCGCGCGCGTGCAGAATATGGAGCACCGAATCTATCCGCAGGCGATCGCGTGGCTCGCGCAGGGACGCCTGCTCTGGAATGACGGAAACCCACGGCTCGACGGCGCCCCGCTGACCGGCCCGCGCATCGTCGACGAACAGGAAATCTGATGGA
>Ga0153915_10001018_pt1 | contig 25864 bp, 25 predicted proteins | sample Opewatmetagenome_2_FD_107003 | JGI IMG/M metagenome (GOLD analysis project Ga0153915, IMG submission 107003) | Freshwater wetland microbial communities from Ohio, USA - Open water 3 Core 3 Depth 3 metaG | ecosystem: Environmental > Aquatic > Freshwater > Wetlands | place: USA: Ohio, Lake Erie...
CGGCCTGCTTATATATCTCTTTTTTGCCCTTATAAAACCCGAAAAATTCTGAGAGGGAAAAAATGTTTTTAGAAATAATTCAGATTATAATTTTCCTGTCGGTTTTAATCTTATTTTCTCCAATACTCGGATATTATATTGCCGATACAATACAGGGAAAATCCAATATAAAATTCTTAGCAAGGTTCGAAAATTCTATTTACAAATTTTGTAAAATAGACCCTGCAAGCGAAATGGATTATAAAACATATTCTTTTTCGCTGCTTACACTTAATATTGCCGGCATTCTTCTGCTTATTATGCTTCAGCTTATCCAGTATTATCTTCCTTTTAACCCGCAGAAAGCAGACAATGTAGAATTTACCCTTGCAATTAATACTGCTATAAGTTTTGTTACAAATACCAACTGGCAGTCTTATGCGGGAGAAACAACGCTAAGTTATTTCGTGCAAATGATCGGCCTTACAGTGCAGAATTTCTTAAGCGCAGCCACCGGAATTGCCGTGTTATTAGCGCTTATAAGAGGAATTACCCGAAAACGGGGTTCAACGCTTGGAAATTTTTGGGTCGATATGACAAGAATAATAATTTATATTCTGCTTCCCCTTTCAATAATTTTTGCAGTGATTTTGGTCAGTCAGGGCTCAGTGCAGACTTTTCAGCCGTACAAACAGGTTGAAACCCTTGAAGGCGCAAAACAGATTATTCCTTTGGGGCCGGCAGCGTCGCAAATTGCAATTAAACAGCTCGGCACAAACGGCGGTGGTTTTTTCAATGCAAACAGCGCGTTCCCCTTTGAGAACCCAACCCCTTTTTCCAATTTCCTGCAGACCCTTGCAATTCTTCTTATACCATCTTCGCTTGTTTTTACATACGGCAAATTAATCGGTTCAAAAAAACAGGCATGGACAATTTTCGGAGTAATGTTCTTTCTGTTTTTATGCGGACTTACAATCTCTCTTCTTTCAGAATATTCTACCAATCCGGTTTTCGGAACCGGCGGTTTGATGGAAGGGAAAGAGGCGCGGTTCGGCGTTGCAAATTCAATCCTCTGGTCAACAGCCACTACGGCAGCTTCAAACGGCTCTGTAAATGCAATGCACAGCAGCCTTTCACCTATTGCCGGGCTTATAGCGTTATTTAATATACAAATCGGCGAGCTTATTTTCGGAGGAGCCGGGTCCGGTTTATATGGAATAATACTATTTATTTTCTTAACAGTGTTTATCGCAGGATTAATGGTTGGACGCACTCCTGAATACATAGGGAAAAAAATTGAAGCTTATGAAATAAAACTGACAATTATTGCCATTATTCTACCTAACCTCGTAATTCTTCTGTTCACTGCAATCGGATTAATCGCAAAAAGCGGATTGGCGGGGCTTTCCACAAAAGGCCCGCATGGATTTACCGAAATATTGTATGCGTTCTCGTCAGCCGCAGGTAATAATGGAAGCGCTTTTGCAGGATTAAATGCCAATAACCCGTTTTATAATATCTCCCTTGCAATTGGAATGCTGATTGGGAGATTCGGAATTATTATACCTGTTCTTGCAATCGCCGGCAGTCTTGTAAAAAAGAACATTACTCCTGTTTCCCAAGGTACATTGCGTACAGATACTTTTTTATTTGCACTCCTGCTTATTGCAATTATAATTATTGTAGGAGCGCTTACTTTTTTCCCCGCCCTTGCCTTAGGCCCTTTAATGGAGCACCTTTTAATGAATAATGGATTTATGTTTTAGATTCAAGGAAAATTAACGGTATGAGAAACCAACGGAAAATCTTCGATAAAGAAATATTCAGTAAAGCATTAATAGATTCGGTCATTAAGTTAAACCCGCTTGTTCTTTATAAGAACCCTGTAATGTTCATTGTTGAGATAGGAGCATTATTAACAACTCTGCTTTTCTTCTATGAATGGCAAAACGGGCATTTTTCTTCATTTAATTTTCAAATTGCCCTCTGGCTCTGGTTTACAGTTCTCTTTGCCAATTTTGCCGAGGCAATAGCAGAAGGCCGAGGTAAAGCGCAATCGGAAAGCCTCCGGAAACAGAGATCAAAGTCTTTTGCCAGAAGAATAGTTAATAATCAGGAAATAAGAACCGCATCGGTTGACCTGAAGATTGGAGATATAGTAATTTGTGAAACCGGAGATATGATACCTGCCGACGGAGAAGTGATTGAAGGGATAGCAAGCGTGGATGAATCGGCAATTACTGGAGAATCGGCTCCCGTAATAAGGGAAAGCGGCGGCGACAGGAACGCTGTTACAGGAGGCACAAAGGTAATAAGCGATAGAATAATCGTGAGAGTAACAGTTAATCCGGGAAACACTTATATCGACAGAATGATTGCGCTTGTTGAAAGCGCAAAAAGGAAAAAGACTCCAAACGAAATTGCCCTCTCAATACTTCTTTCCGGTCTTTCAATTATTTTTCTTCTTGTGGTTATTACGATAAGGGTATTTTTTGATTACCAGAACAGCGGGGCAGAAAGCATATCAATTCCTGTTTTAATATCTCTTCTGGTATGCTTAATTCCAACCACGATAGGGGGATTATTAAGCGCAATCGGAATAAGCGGAATGGACAGGCTGTTAAGCCATAATGTTATAGCAATGAGCGGAAGGGCAGTTGAAGCAGCCGGCGACATTGACGTCCTCCTTTTAGACAAAACAGGCACAATAACACTCGGCAACAGAATGGCTACGGAATTTATTCCCGCTCCCGGAACAGATGAAAACTATCTTGCCGATGCCGCGCAGCTTGCCTCTCTTGCAGATGAAACCCCTGAAGGAAGATCGATAGTCGTTCTTGCAAAAGAAATGTTCGGAATAAGAGGAAGAAACATTAATGAACTGAATGCTCATTTTATTCCTTTCAGCGCACAGACGCAGATGAGCGGCGTTAATATTCCGGCAGTAAATAATGCCCCGGCAAGAATAATCAGAAAAGGTTCAATAGAGGCAATAAAAAGATACCTTTCCGCTGATAATGATGTGCAGATATCATCCGACATAGATTTTCTTTTTACCCAGGTTATCGGAGTAGATATTTCCCTATCGGGAGGAACGCCTCTTATTGTCATAGAAAATAATAAAGTACTCGGAGTCGTACAGCTTAAAGACATTGTGAAAGGCGGAATAAAAGAACGTTTTATGCAATTAAGGGAGATGGGCATAAAAACTATAATGATAACCGGGGACAATAGGCTTACGGCTACGGCTATTGCGGCAGAAGCGGGGGTGGATGATTTTATAGCCCAGGCAAGGCCGGAAGATAAACTAATAAAGATAAGGAAAGAACAGAATAACGGGAAGATGGTTGGAATGATAGGAGACGGCACAAATGACGCCCCTGCGCTTGCCCAGGCCGATGTCGGAATTGCTATGAACAGCGGCACTCAGGCCGCGCGTGAAGCGGGCAATATGGTTGACCTCGACAGCAACCCGACAAAACTAATTGAAGTAGTGGAAATAGGAAAACAACTTTTAATGACAAGAGGGGCGCTTACGACATTCAGCATAGCAAATGACGTTGCGAAATATTTTGCAATTATTCCTGCTATTGCCGCGTCGCTTTATAAAACCAAAGCGCACAGAGGCCATCTCGCAATTCTTAACATTATGCAGCTTTCAAGTCCCGAAAAAGCTATCCTCAGCGCTGTTATTTTTAATGCTCTCATAATAATCTTCCTCATCCCTATCGCATTGAAAGGAATAAAATACCGTCCGGAAGGAGCTGAAAAGATTCTAAGAAAAAATATTTTCATATATGGCGCGGGAGGGCTTATTCTTCCCTTCCTCGGTATAAAAGTGATCGATGTTTTAATTAATCTATTGAACCTCGTAAAATGAAAAAAATTTATTTATCCATATTGAAAGACCTTATTATAGCTTTACTTTCCATCTATCTTGGAATAAAGATACTTTCGCTCATCCTTTTTATAATAGCGTCAAATTAGCAAAGGGCAAAACAATGAAAACATATATCTTTAAATCCCTTAAATTTTTGTTTCTCTTTACAATTCTTCTTGGGTTGTTATATCCATTCGCAATATCAATTACGGCAAATATAATTTTTCCTCAAAAAGCCGCGGGAAGTTTTATCGAGATTAAAGGCAAAACCGCCGGTTCGGAATTGATAGGACAGAGTTTCTCAAGCGATAAGTACTTCTGGCCCCGGCCTTCGGCAATTGATTACAATCCGATGCCTTCAGGAGGATCAAATCTATCGCCGACAAGTTCTGTATTAAAAAATAGGTTCGACGAAAGGAAAAAAAATTTTTTAGAAAAAAATTACTTAAATTCTAAATGCATTGTTCCGGCTGAAATGCTTTTTGCATCCGGAAGCGGGGTTGATCCGCATATATCTCCAGAAGCCGCATTTTTACAAGCCGGAAGAATCATTAAGGCGCGTAATTTCGACGGCATAAAGACAGATATGTTATATAAACTGATAGAAAGTTCAAAAGAGACGCCGCAATTCGGTTTCTTAGGGAAACCTGTAATTAATGTTCTTTTATTAAATTTGAAATTGGATTCTATACAATAATGCATATGGAAGATCAAAACGAAATAAGGCCTGACCCGGATAATCTGCTTAAGTTGATAAATGACAAAGAGAAGAAGAAAAGAACCGGCAAATTAAAAATCTTTTTCGGAATGTGCGCCGGAGTAGGCAAAACTTATGCTATGCTTGAAGCCGCAAACAAGGCTAAAACAGAAGGCATTAATGTAATAATAGGATTAATTGAAACACATAAAAGAAGCGATACAGAAGAATTAACCATCGGGCTGGAAAAAGTTCCGCTAAAAGAAATTGAATACCGGAATGTAAAGTTTTATGAAATGGATATTGATGCCATTATTAGAATGAAACCCGAACTTGTTCTGGTTGATGAACTTGCCCATACCAATATTGAGGGCAGCCGGCATACAAAAAGATATCAGGATATTTTTGAACTCCTCGATAACGGCATTAATGTTTTCACAACGCTTAATGTACAGCATTTGGAAAGCCGGATAGAGACAGTAAAACAGATAACCGGCGCAGTTGTAAGAGAGACAATCCCCGATTCCGTATTTGACCGCGCGGATGAAATAGAGTTAATTGATATCACCCCCGAAGAACTTATTAAAAGGCTTGCCGAAGGAAAAGTATATACCAGGGAAAAATCGAAACAGGCAGTCCAGAATTTCTTTAGGAAAGGGAACCTAACCGCTCTTAGAGAAATGGCTCTCCGCCTTACGGCCGAAAGAGTTGACTGGCAGTTAAGAGATTACATAAGCGAAAAGAAAATTACGGGCACTTGGAAATCGAGACAACGGCTGCTTGTTGCAATTGGGCCAAGCCCTTACTCTGCCGAATTAATAAGGTGGACAAGACGGCTCGCTTATTCGATGGAAGCGCCATGGACGGCAGTTTATGTGGAAACCGAACAGTCTGTCTCGGAAAAGAATAAAGATCAGTTAATTTCTAATTTTACTCTTGCGCGGGAACTGGGAGCGGAAGTAATTACAACCAGCGATAATAATATTGCCAGAGGCCTTATAAGAATTGCAAAAGATAAAAATATAACCCAAATTATTATCGGCAAGCCGAGAAAATTTGATTTCTTTTCGATGCTCTTTGGAAACAACCTTGTAAAAGAATTGCTGAAAATCAGCGGGGATATAGATATTAATATTGCAGGCGGAATTAAGCGCAAACCCAGATTCGATTTACTGCATACTTTTAATTTCTATTCAAAGCCTTCAAAATATCTTCTTTCAGCATTAATAGTTTTTGTTGTGGCTATTTCTAACTATCTGGTTTACGAAGATATAGGTTATCAGACAGTCGCTTTATTATTCCTCCTTACAATTGCCCTGCTTCCGCTTTTTAATTTTGGACCGGGCCCCATACTTCTTGCGGCATTCCTGAGCGCCGCAACCTGGGACTATTTTTTTATTCCTCCTCAGTTCACACTGCATATAGGCAGAATTGAAGACGTTGTTATGCTCATTATGTATTTTCTGCTTGCCTTGGTTACAGGCGTTCTTTCAGCCAGAATAAGGACTCAGGAAAAATTTGTACGCCAGCGCGAGAAGAAAACCAATGCCTTATATATTCTTACAAGGGAATTATCCGAAGCCAATGATATAGACGCCATTACTGAAATATCCGTTAAGAACATTAAAAACGTATTTAGTACCGATGTTCTGGTAATATATTCGTCCCCCAAAGGCGCCCTTTCGGCGCTTTCTCATTCAGCGAGCACATTCCCTATAAATGAAAATGAATGGAATTATGCTGAATGGGTTTTTAATAATTCACAAAAAGCCGGACGTTTTACAAACACCCTGCCTCTTGCAGATGCAACTTATTATCCATTAATCGGAAAAGAAAAGGTATTGGGAATAATCGGCATTAAGCCATTAGACAACCAGCGGATGAGTTTTGACCAGCAGGATCTGTTCAACAATTTTATAATTCAGATTGCCGTTGCCCTTGAAAGAGAACTTCTGAATGAAAAAGCGAAGGAGACATTCCTGCTTACAGAATCGGAAAAGCTGTATAAAACACTATTCAATTCCATATCGCATGAGTTAAAAACCCCTTTAACGGCAATAATAAGCGCCTCAAGCAGCATAATTGAAACCGATACTCAAACCGGAAGCGGATTTATTACAAGCCTTACGCGCGAAATAGGGGTTGCCGCTAAAAGGCTCAATACGCTTGTTGAAAACCTGCTGGATATGGCGCGGCTTGAATCCGGGATAATGAAACTTAAAGCAGACTGGTATGATATAAAAGACCTTTTCCAGAACATTCAGGTAAAATTAAAAGAGGATCTGTCTGTTCATAAATTAAAAACAGCATATAGAAATGAAATAAAATTATTTAAATTTGATTTTGTTCTATTGGAACAGGCTTTTATAAATATTATTAGAAACTGTATCCAGTATTCTCCGGCAGAAAGCATCATCTTGATAGAAGTTTACAGTGAAGAAGATATCTGCATTATCGAAATTTCAGACAACGGCCCCGGTTTCCCCGATAATGCATTACAGAAAGTTTTTGATAAGTTCTACCGCGTTCCGGGGACTAAAACAGGAGGGACAGGTTTGGGCTTGTCTATTGCCAAAGGATTTATTGACGCCCATAACGGATTAATAGAAGTTAACAATAAGAATACCGGAGGCGCTGTTTTTACAATTAAAATTCCTATGAGAAATAACTGATGGATATAAAACAGAATATAATAGTTATTGACGATGAACCGCAGATAAGAAAAATACTCAGGATTACTCTTGAATCGGAAGATTATAAAGTAATTACTGCTGAAAATGCAGAACAGGCGATTGTCGTTGTCGGTACTTCGCATCCGAATTTAATACTGCTTGATCTCGGACTGCCGGACAGGGACGGTTTGACTCTGCTGAAAGAAATAAGATCATGGTGCGCCGTTCCGGTAATCATTCTATCCGTCCGTAATTCGGAGGAAGACATTGTAACGGCTCTCGATTCCGGCGCCGATGATTATATTACCAAACCATTCAATACTGCCGAATTGCTTGCAAGGATACGCGCAAACCTGCGCAAATCGCAAATACCGCAGGAAAGCGTATTCAAAAATTCTTATCTTTCCGTTGACTTTGCATCTCATATTGTAATGAAAAATGAAGAAGAGATTAAGCTCACTAATATTGAATATTCTCTACTTCTTTTATTTATAAAAAATATCGGCAAAGTTCTTACGCACAGGCACATCTTAAAAGAAATCTGGGGGCCAAGCTATATAGAACATACCCAATACCTGAGAGTATTTGTCGGTCAGCTACGCAAGAAAATTGAGGATGACGATTCTGATAATAAAATGATTTTAACCGAATCGGGAGTCGGTTACAGGATGCAGATATTAAAGTAGAAACCGTGCAAGCCCTTCTCTATAACTATAAAATGCAAAGTATTTAAAATAAAAACCCTCTCCTTGATTGGAGAGGGTTAAATAAAACAAAATTAAATTTATATCTTAGTTGGTAGAAGGAGCGTAAACGCTGATATATTTTCTATTGTCTTTTTTAACTTCAAATTTAATAACGCCGTCAATTTTAGCGAACAGGGTATCGTCTTTGCCCTGGCCTACGTTAACGCCCGGATGAAATTTAGTGCCTTTCTGGCGGACTAAAATTGTTCCGGCGGGAACGTTCTCGCCGCCGAAGCGTTTAACGCCGAGATATTGCGGCTTGCTGTCGCGACCGTTTCTTGATGAACCTTGACCTTTCTTATGTGCCATAATAAAACTCCTTCGAATTCTATCCTATTTTTGTTACTTCAATTCTCGTTAACTGTTGACGATGTCCTCTTAATCTTCTGTAAGATTTTCTGCGTTTCTTCTTGAAGACAATTACTTTATCGTCTTTAACATGTTCCAGAACGGTGGCTGCAACTTTAACGCCGTTTACAAGGGGTGAACCGATTTTAGTTTCAGCATCGGTTGAAAGTAAATATACTTTATCCAATGTAATGTTACTGCCAGGATCAGCTTTAAGTTTAGGAACATAATACTTCTTGTTCTCAGTTACCTTAAATTGTTGACCTGCTATATCAACAATTGCAAACATCAAATCCTCCAAATTTCTAAAAACTTTAGGGTTTCAAATTTATAAAACAGGCTTAAAAAAGTCAAATTTTTGTGGAAAATTAAAATAATAGATATTTAAGGGTCATTTTTTGAGCTTAAATGAGAATTCCGAGCCTTCCCCCGCCCTGCTTGCAACAGCTACTTTAGAACCATGAGCTTCAATTATATGTTTAACAATCGCCAAACCAAGCCCGGTTCCTCCTACAGCGCGGGAGCGGACTTTATCTACCCGGTAAAAACGCTCAAAAATGCGGGGCAGGTCTTCTTCCGGTATTCCAATCCCTGAATCTTTTATAGTAATTAATGCTGTTTTTTCCTCTTCCTCAACAGATATTTCAACTATCCCTTTTTCGGTGTATTTAATAGCATTTGTAAGCAGATTAACGAAAACCTGCCTTAGCCTCTCCTTATCCCCGAAGAGCGCCAAATCCCCTCTGACGGGCTTGTAAACGAGTTGTAAGCCCTTTTCTTCGGCCATGTGGGAAAACTCTTTTACCAGCCCTTCAATATACTCTCCAATGGCAAAATAGCGGAAACTCATCTTCATCTGTCCCGATTCAATCATTGAAATATCGATTAAATCGTTAAGAAGATTATTCAGATTATGAGTGTGATGATTAGCTTTTTCGAGAAATCCTGTATTAACGTTTTTATCGTTCAGAGCCCCGTTAAGAAGAGTTTCAATATACCCTTGAATTGCAAAAATAGGAGTTCTCAGCTCGTGCGAAACATTCCCCAGAAATTCGGTGCGCGCCTGTTCAAGCTTTTTCATGCTTGCAATGTCATTCTGAGTGCGGAAGAACATTTTTTTTATTTCTGTTTCAAGTTCTTTAAGGCTTTGGGCAAGATTAATATCATTATTATCCTTCAGTTCATTTTTTCTTATCGACCGGATAATTTCCTTAATGCTGTTAATTTCCTTGTTCTTCCTTTCCCCCAGTTTATAGATAAGGAAAAAAGAGGAAATTAAGATGCATGCAAAAAGGTATATTTTTTCGGCAGCCGTCTGATTAACTGTAAAAATGAAACCAAGATAAATTATTACATCTGCAACAATGACGTATGGAAGGAAAATGAGAGAAGAAGCCAAGTTATATTTAATTTTATTCCACATTCTTAAACCGGTAGCCAACTCCTTTAATCGTTTCAATCAAATCGGCATAAGGGCCTAATTTTTCCCTGATTTTCCTTACGTGGACGTCAATAGTCCTATCAACAACAAGAACGTCATTTCCCCAAATATCGTTAAGAAGTTTATCACGGTGAAAAACTTTTCCCGGCTGGGATGCGAGATAAGATAAAATCTCAAATTCTTTTCTCGGAAAAACAATCGATTCGCCGTTTACAAGAACCGTATATTTTTCTTTATCGATATCGATAGGCCCTATATTTATCTGCTTTTTGTTTTTCTCTTTTGTTTCCGCCTCATTCCTTCTAAGATTTGCTTTGATACGGGCAACAAGCTTCTTGGGAGAAATCGGTTTGGTAATGTAATCATCAGCGCCGATAGATAAACCGTGCACTTCATCCATTTCGCTTACCTTGGCAGTGAGAAATAGAACGGGAATATTCTTATATTTTTCATTTTCCCTTATTTTAGCGCACACTTCATAGCCGTTCATCCTCGGCATAAGAACGTCGAGAACAATAAGATCCGGCTTCTCATTTAATTTTTCCAGAGCCTCTTTTCCGTCATTTGCAGAAATAACCTCATATCCTTCCTGCGCAAGATTGTACTGAAGAAATTCAATTATGTCTTTTTCGTCGTCAACAAGAAGAATTTTCTGTTTCATATACTCACTTCAAATTATTTAATGAAACCTTTTACTCTTTCTGCAATGCCTGCAGAATCCATTTTCAAAATATTATGAAGCTCCGCCTGCGTTCCGTGATCTATAAAGTTATCAGGAAGCCCTATCTTCAATAGGCTCGTTTTATAATTATTATCCGTAATAAAATCAGCCATCCCGGAGCCGACCCCCCCTACAACAGCATTTTCTTCAAGGGTAACAATCTTGCTGAATTTACAGCATACCTTGTGGAGCATCTCTTCATCGATTGGTTTAACGAACCTCATATTAATTACTTCCGCATTAATTCCGTTTTCCGAAAGTATTTTTTCCGCCTTAAGAGCGTAATTAACCATTGTTCCTGCGGCGAGCAGGCATACATCATCTCCCTTTTTCAATATTTCGCTTTTACCTGTTTCAATAGGAACAAAATCTTTATTAAGCGGCACACCGAGAGCGGAACCGCGCGGGTACCTTATTGCAACCGGCCCTTTGATATTATGAATAGCGGTATAAAGCATATTCCTCAATTCAGCTTCATCTTTCGGAGCCATTATAGTAATGCCCGGTATTAAACGGAGATAACTTAAATCGAATGCGCCATGATGAGTCGGGCCGTCTGCTCCTACAAGCCCAGCCCTGTCGAGTACAAAAACCACATGCAGTTTCTGAAGAGCTACATCGTGGATTATCTGATCAAATCCTCTTTGCAGGAATGTGGAATAAACAGCGACAACAGGAATAATTCCCTGAGTTGCCATTCCGGCGGCAAATGTAACGGCATGCTCTTCGGCTATGCCTACATCAAAAAATCTTTCCGGAATTTCCTTTTCAAGGTAATCGAGCCCTGTTCCATCCCCCATTGCGGCTGTAATGCCTATTACATCTGGATTATTCCTGCATATTTCAACCAGAGCTTCGCCGAAAATTTTAGTGTAGGAAGGGACGGTCGATTTTTTAAGCGCTTCGCCTGTTATTTTATCGAACGGTGTTGCGGCATGCAGCCTCTGATCATCCTCTTCAGCCGGCTTATAACCTTTTCCCTTTTCAGTTGTAACATGGACAAGAATAGGGCCTTTCAAATCTTTTATCTTTTCAAATATATTTATCAATTCACCAACATTGTGCCCGTTAACGGGACCGAAATAACGGAACCCGAGCGCTTCGAAAAGCATGCCGGGGGTAATCATAGCTTTAATACCTACTTCAAACCGGGCTGCAACTTTTCTTATCCTGTCGCCGAAGTCGTCGAGTTTTCCGGTTAAATCCCATATAGCTCCTTTTAACTTATTAAATTCAGGATGAGCGATCATCTCGCTGAAATAATTCGAAATCTGCCATACATTTTTGGAAATCGACATTCTGTTGTCGTTAAGAATAACAATTAAATCGCTTTTAAGCACGCCTGAATTGTTCATAGCTTCGTATGCCATGCCTCCGGTCATTGCCCCGTCGCCAATTATAGCAATAACCTTTTTGCCTGTTTTTTTAATATCTCTTGCGGCGGCAATTCCAAGGGCGGCTGAAATTGAAGTAGAAGCATGCCCTGCGCCGAAAGCGTCATATTCGCTTTCGGTTCTTTTAAGAAATCCGCTTATTCCATTTAACTGCCTAATTGTAGGGAGCTGGTCTCTTCTTCCGGTTAATATTTTGTGCGGATACGCCTGATGCCCTGTATCCCATACAATCTGGTCATCCGGAGTATTGAATACCTTATGAAGCGCAACAGTAAGTTCAACCGTGCCGAGCCCCCCTCCGAAATGTCCGCCTATTTCGGAAATTACATCTACCATATATTCTCTTATTTCCGAACAGAGGTCTCTTAGTTCGACAATGGTAAAATTCTTTATATCTTTAGGGGAATTTACATTGAAAAGTATTTTGTACTTGTTTTTATCTGTCATCTTAAAGTCTATTAGTTATTAAAATCCGTTTCAATTTCTTTTTTAAGTTCGGTTACTTTTAATTCGGCTTCTTTAAGAACCGAATAACAGTATTTGGAAAGTTTAATCCCCTCTTCATAAAGTTCAATCGATTTTTCGAGTCCCGCTTCTTCCGATTCGAGGAGGTTCGAAATTTCTTCTAACCTTTTAAGGGAATCTTCAAATGATAATTCTTTTTTCTTACTCATTTTTATTCACTTTTATTGTATTATCAAAAAACTCTATATCAAATTCCTGCGCCGGATTAATTCCATTAGAGCGCTGAATTATCTTTTCATTCTGTTTTATAAGCGTAAAACCGCGTTTCAGAACATTTTTAACATTATAGCTTTCAATAAGTTTCTGAGTTAAAGCCAGACGGTTATTTTCAATATGCAGCTTGTTTAAAATATTAACATCCATTTTTGAATAAAGCCCGTCAAGCATCTGAATCCTGTTCTTAATCATCCCTGAAGGTATCTTAAAGCCGTATGATTTAATAAAGTTCTGAATTTTATTATAATAATTATCCTTTCTCTGTTTTAAGCTCTGAGAAGAAGATATTATAAAATCATCAATAAAAGAAAAAAGTTCTTCCTTTTCGGGGGTTGCTATTTCCATGGCCGCCGAAGGAGTAGGCGCCCTTAAATCGGCTGCGAAATCGGCAATCGTAAAATCAACTTCATGTCCTACCGCGCTTATCACGGGAATTTCTGATCCGTAAATTGCGCGGGCGACAATTTCCTCATTAAAGCTCCATAAATCCTCAAGAGAACCGCCCCCTCTTCCCGCTATTATCAAATCTACATCTTTACGCCTGTTAAGAAGTTTTATCGACTCGGCAATTTCCCTTGCCGAACCCTCTCCCTGAACTTTGGTTGGAACTACCAGAAGCTCAACAAGGGGATACCTTCTCCGTGCAATATTAATCATATCCTGTAAAGCGGCGCCGTCAATTGCAGTTACAATACCTATTTTCCGGGGAAATGCCGGAATTGGTTTTTTATGCGCCTGATCGAAAAGCCCTTCTTCATAAAGCCTTTTTTTCAAATCTTCAAATGCTTTCTGTAGTTCCCCTACTCCGGCAGGTTTCATAGAGCGGACTTCAATCTGGTAACTGCCTCTTGGAGGATAAACCGTTAATCTGCCGCCGGCAATAATTTTCATTCCATCCTGTGGAGAGAAAAACACATAACTGTTTAATCCTTTCCACATTGTACAGCTTATCTGGGCGCCGGAATCTTTTAATGTAAAATACCAATGCCCCGAAACATGCGCTTTGAAGTTGGAAATTTCTCCAATCACAGATATTTCACTGTAACTTTCTTCAAGGGTCTGTTTTATTTTGCCGGTTAACTCGCTAACCGTTATTATTTCGGACATATATTTTAAAAACTGTGAATAGAAATTTCTTTTTATTTTGACAATAAATCAGTAAACGAGTGTTAAGTTTATATTAAATTTGTTTTTTTTACAAATTCAGCGTAAAAAAACTGGAATATAAACCGAGTGAAATTTCGTGAAAATGGCTTTTTTCATCTCCTATACACTGGCTGTACCTGTAACGGGCAAAAACTGTAAAAGTATTGTAGAATTTGAAAAATCCTATCGAAAGTTCGAGTGAAATACCATAATTACCCAGAAAATTTGTAAAATAATTGCCCCCCGGAGAAATATATTCAATCACAGGAACCTGGTAAATCTTTTTATACCCCAATGCAAGCTGGTGTTTTGCCTCGAATTTCGGAATATATTTGTATTCCAAACCGATATAGCTGGAAGGATAATTATATCCGCCTGAGTAAAATGAGAAAAGAGGAATCTCTTTTGATAAAGTAAGGTAATTTTCGTTATTGTAAATTAAAAGTCCAGGCGAGGGAAGCCCGAATATTACCCCGCCGATACAACAGACATTAAAGAGATTGAGATCTTTGTTCTTTACCAGCAGGCTTTCATCCGAGAGTATTGTTTCGAATGACTGCTTGAACTCTTTTTTGTCTTTTCCGGCTGCGGTAACTGTATAATGTATAAGAAGCGAATCGAATTTAATATTCGAAAGGTCAACTTCAATCTTATGGCTGTCTGTTGGTTTTTCCGATACTTTAAATGTGTATTTGTTTTCAAGGCTAAGAAAGGAAAGGCAGCTGTCGCTTGTAAAGAATGAAAGAACAAATGTGTGGGGAAGTTCCGGGGTAATATACGAATCGATAATTGTTATTTCTATTCCGGTCGTGTCGGTCTGAGTAAAACCGGATGAATACATTCCTATCAGAAACAAAACCGTAATTAATGCTTTTCTCATATTTACCTATCACGCCATTTTTCTTGCTCAAAGTTATATTTTTTTGCGGAATTTTGTCGAAAGAAAATTAAGCGGAAGCTTTTCAATATGGACTATAGAACGTCTTTATTCTTTATTTTTAGAATGAATCCTTTTCCTCTTATTGTTTCAATGGAAACTGAGGGATCATCGGAAAGATATTTTCTTAACCGGCTTATAAAAACATCCAGGCTCCGTCCGAGGAAGTAATCATCTTTTCCCCAGAGTTTAATCAGTATTTCAGATCTATTTACAACCGAGTCAATCTTTTCAATCAGCATTTTGAGAAGCTGAGCCTCTTTGATTGTCATAATATCGGTTCTGCTTTTATGCGTAATTGCGAGAGAATTAAAGTCAAATTCGAATGAGGCTAAGGAATAGATTTCCTTTTCCATTTTACCGCTGCGGCTTAGAATATTTTTAATTCTTAGGGCAAGCTCATCCGGTTCGAACGGTTTTGTAACATAATCATCAGATCCCAGACTTAGTCCTTTTATCCTGTCTTCTTTCAGATTTTTAGCTGTCAGGAAAAGGAAGGGGGTTGCCGGGGCGGTTGTTTTCAATTGTTTTGCAAGCCCGAACCCATCGATATCAGGAATCATGATATCAAAGATGCATATATCATATTCGTTAGATTTTATGGCTGCAAGCCCTTCTTTGCCGTTACGGCAGTGATAGACTGTAAAGACATCGAACTCGAGATACTGCTTAAGCACATTGCCGAGATCGGTATCATCTTCAACCAACAGCACTCTGTATTTTTTCATTTTGCCGCCGGAATTTTTAGAAAAAATATGCTCCCCTTTCCGGGATAACTTTCAACATTAATTTCTCCTGAATGCGCTTCAATTATTTTTTTCACAAAGAAGAGGCCAAGTCCAAGCCCTTTGGCTGAAGTATATTTCCCATTGTTAGCCCTGAAGAATTTATCGAAGATATGTTTTCTATCTTCTTCGTTTATTCCTATTCCGCTATCCTTTACTCGCAATTCAACGCACTTATCAGTTTTTTCAATTTCAATCCGGATAATCGAGTCATTATCAGAATATTTTGCGGCATTATCAATCAGGTTATAAACAGCCGTCATAATCTGGAATTCATCGCACCGGCAGAACGCTTCCTTCGGAGCCGATATTTTATAATCGATTCTCTTTTCTTCATATTTCATTTTTATATCTTCTGCTGCGGTGTTTACAAGCTCGCATAAATCGGCATCGGATATATTCAATGCAGTCCCTTCTTCTTCAAATATCGAAGCTTTCATTACATCTTCAATCAATTTCTGCAATCTTGAATTCTGCCGGATAATAATATCCGCAAGTTGTTCTACTTTGCCGGTAGAACATACCGTCTGTTCATTTTTAAGGTTTGCGCCTGCTACTCTGATTGTATTTAAAGGGGTATTAAATTCATGAGTAATATTATTTATAAAATCGCTTTTCATTTCCGAAAGCTTTTTCTGATTCTTCATTGTTTTAAGAGTAAAAATGAAAATTCCGAATACAACCAGGGAAGATGCAAGTGAAATGAGGAATAATTCCTTCATTTGCCCCAATATATATGCTGTTTCATTGTCATATTTTATAAAAAGGTTAATACGCAGATAATAATTCGGCGACTTGTAATAAAAAGAATTATCCGGCATAGAAGAATGGCCTTTTATATTCTTCCCGAATATAGTTACTGCGCCCTCCTGATTTTTTCCATTGATAATTTCCGTTTTTTCACCAGCGCTGTTCACAATGTAATACTCGCTTACGGTTACTGTACAGTGAAATTTAATATCTATTTTATTTTCCTTAAAACTCTCCCTTATTATATCTTCAAACTGTTCATAATCATTCAGCGCCCATTTTAATCTTACAAGCACATCATTTTTGTTCTTTACCGCCGACCGGTTCAAAGAATCGCTTAACAGAAGCAGTCTGCTGTAATCAGGGTTTTTTCTGTAAAAATCACCTGATATTATCATTCTGCTCGTATAATCAAAGTTCTTGCTTTCAAGCTGATAGCTATTTACTAAAAGCAGCGCCTGAATTGAAGAAAAAACCAGCACCGAAAAAATCAAAAGGAACGCCGCAGTTTTTGTTTTATCTTTTTTCATAATATAAAATATGAATAATTGCATTTACAAACCATATACCGCTGCAGCGTTAACAAATCATTAACCTTCCATTAACAGAAGCACAAGCTATTTTATTCTATTTTTCAGGCATAAAAACACAAGGAGAAATAGGATGAAAATCAAAACATCAACGGCATTCTTTTTTACCATATTCTTTTTTATCCATTGTATATATGCGCAGAATCATAATTTGCTTACCGCACGAAACGTTTTCGATGATATAAAGGATATTCTTTCAAAGGAGGATGGCAAGACATGGGGAGTCAACTTGTATGGAGCTTTGATGCTTGTCGATAAAGCTACTAGAGAGTTTATCGCAAATGAACAAAACAACAGCGGCAGCCTGATAAAAAAGGAGGGGCTTTTCTACGGCAGATTGGATGATAAAGCAGTAATTGCAAACACCTCAATTAATATAGACGGGAAATTATGGACAATGGCAATGCTTCCCCTGCCGGAAGATAAAGACGCAATGAGAACTTTAATTATACACGAATTATTCCATAGCGTTCAGGATAAGCTGAATCTTAAACCGGACGCAGGAATGAACAATCACCTTGATTCTAAAAGCGCCCGGATTTATATGCGGCTTGAATGGAATGCGCTGCTTAAAGCATATCTTGAAACAGACGGAAATAAACGGACTTCTTATATTAAAGATGCTCTTTTATTCAGGGATCTGAGGAGAAAGGAATTTACCGGCGCTTCTGCAAAAGAGAACTGCCTTGAACTTCAGGAGGGACTGGCAGAATACACCGGATTAAAACTTGGCGTTACCGAGAAGCAGAATATTCAAAAATATATTGCATCAAAAGTAAATAATGCTATGCAGATGTTTCCTTCATTTATTAGGGCATTCGCTTATGTATCAGGACCGTTATATGGATTGCTGCTGGATGAATCCGGCGGGAAATGGAGAGGTGAATTGAAGCCTGAATCGGATCTGGGAAAACTGCTCGGCATGTATTACTCTATAGAACCGGAAACCAACCCTGAATCGGTTTTTGAAAAGAGAAAAGAAGATTACGGCTTTAAAATAATTGAAGAATTTGAAAATGACCGCGAGATAAAAAATAATAAGATGGTAGAAGAATATAGAAAGGGACTTGTAACCGGCCCGGTTTTAATGCTCCCAAATTCAAAAATGCAGTTTGAGTTTAATCCCGGAGAACTGGTATCCCTTGGGGAATCGGGAAATGTGTATCCGCATTTTAAAGGGGTCGCCGAATGGGGCGTTATAAAGTCAGAGAAAGGGGCGTTAGTCTCATCGGACTGGATGAGGGTTTTTGTCTCTGCGCCATTTAAAATTGAAGGGAACAAGGTTATCGGGAACGGCTGGGTTCTAGTATTAAATGATGGATGGGAAATAGTTCCGTATAAAGAAGATTGTTTTACAATTAAAAAAACAGGCGGTAAGAAATAATATCTAAAATTTACTTTTGTATAAATTTATTTTGCAGAGACATTTCCAATTGTCACAGTATTCTCTATTGAGCTATTGGTATAAACCGCCTGCGCCGCCCTGCATACTTTTTTATATTATTGATTATCATATAAGTATAGATAACTTTATAAACATAAATCCTATAATGCAACCGGGTTATTAAAAGATAAGAGGAATACCATGAGAGGGAAACGATTAGCAGTTTATTCAGTAATAATTACGGTAATGCTTATTTTTACTTCGTGCGGCAAAAAACGGGATATTCATTATTCCGCTGATAATGAAATTATAAACGTAATCGATGATGCCGGATCATTCGATGATGTCTTCAAACTCGACAAAGAGATACAGCTTTCAAAAGATTCTTATTTCATATCCGATATTGCTTCCCTGCTTATAGGTAAAAAAAACGAACTCATAATTTTCGACAATAAACCTGAATGCGATGTTGTAATCTTTGACGAAGAAGGAAAATTTATTAAAATACTGGCAAAACATGGAGAATGGCCGGGAGAATACAGATTTCTCCAAGGTATGGCAATAAATTCGAAGAATGAATTGATTGTTTATGAAGCAGTTAGAAGTAAAATTATTATTTATGATTCTCTTTATAACTATGTTAACTCCTTCAATCCGCGGACTCCTTTTGGAATACCTTTCATAGACAGAAAAAACAATTTATTCTTCTATGAATCTATGGTCATTGCTTTTAAAAAAGCAAAGAATAGAAATTCAATTTATAAAATCGATTACAACGGCGATACGGTAAAATCTTTTGCCCCTTTTTCTCCCGAAGTATTAAAATTAGATTTTTCCGTAAGAAGCGCCGGATTGGCATTTGATAAAGATAATTTCCTTTATGAAATGAATCCCATATTCTATGAAATACGAAAATTCGATTCGGAAGGAAACCTGATTAAAAATTTCGGCAAAGCCAAACTTGGACTGAAAGAAACAGATATTGGCAATGGACAAAAATATAATGTCCCAATAATATACAAAGGCCCCTATATTTTCGATTCGAACATCCTGATGGTTGAAAGTGAGGGTAAACTGGATTTTTATGATACTGAAGGAAACCTGATTAAAAGCGGGATTAAATCGGAAAAATCTATTACAGCAGCGATTGGAAATTACCTGTACATAGTTAAAAATGCCGAAAAGGATGGCAATGCCGTAATACAGAGGTATAAATTCAGATAATTATTAACCTTATAGCGCTATTAAGGTTTTTCCCCTATAACAACCTGTGTCAGGCCAAATGTAAGAGAATATTTTACAACATGCCTGAATCCTGCGCCATTCATCAAGGCGGCAAGATCTATTTTTTCATGAAAGTCACCTACCGATTCAGGAAGATAAGTATAAGCCTCGTTATCCTTCGAAATAAGCCTGCCGATGAAAGGAAGCGCTTTATTGAAATAGAAAAGATAGAGAGAGCGGATAATTTTATTTGACGGGAGGCGAAATTCAAGTACAGTTGCTTTTCCTCCCGGTTTAAGAATGGAATAAAAACTTTTTAAACCTTCCGGAATGCTGTAAAAATTCCTTATGCCGAAAGCTACTGTTATATTTGTAAAACTGTTTTCCTTAAAAGGTATTTTCTCAGCAACGGTCTGAACAGTTTTTCCATTTATCCAGCCGGCTTTGCTATTAAAAAGAGTAAGCATATTATGTGAAAGGTCAGCCCCGAAAATATTTCCGACCCCGCTTTTATAGGCAGTAATTGCAAAATCCCCCGTTCCGCAGGCAACATCAAGTAAAATAGAGTCCTTATTCATACCGCTGAGTTTTATAGCCTTTTTGCGCCAGTAAATATCTACCCCCGCGCTTAGCAGATGATTTAATAAATCATATTTCCCTGAAATGGAATCAAAAATTCGTTTTACTTGTTTTTGTTTATTCATGGCGGTAATTTTCTTTAAATTTAATAACTTTTTTCCTTTAAAGGAGACCTGAATGCAAAAATATCAAAAAGCAATAAAAGAGAATGTCTGCGCTATATGCGTCGATTCTGATGAGAATGGGAACTGCACATTAACCGCAGATGAAACATGCGCCGTAATACATTATCTCCCTCAGATTGTGGATATAATTCACAATTCCGGCACGGATGACATCCAAATCTACAAAGAAAAAATAAATGAAACCATCTGCTCAAACTGCAAGACACAGGAAAACAGCGGATACTGCCATTTAAGAGAAGATGTCAACTGCTCGGTTGAGAGATATTTCAGATTCATTGTTGAAACAATTCAGAATGTTGATGAAGGAATTATTTAAAAGATTTCCAGTCAAACGGAGTTTCTTTTTTATATTCAGCCCACTTATTATATATATAGCGCCCCGAAACGAGAGTGAGAATCATAAACACGCCCCCGCCGAGTAAATCGACAAAATAGTGATAACGGAGATATACGGTGCCGAATATTAAAAGGATGCCTGCGGGTATAATAAATTTACGGGAACCTGCTTTAAATTTATAGGCAAGATACATTGAAAGAAGAGTCATTTGAGTATGCCCGCTCGGGAATACATCTCTCTGAACAACAGAAGCCGGGTTCGGGGTGCCGAATGGTATCCCTTCTCCCAAATTTAAAAACTCGCGGAGAAAATCGGTCAGGAATAAACCCGGCAGTTCTTTGGATGTATTCTCAAAAACATGCAGAGTAAAGCGGGGACCTATCCCCGGCCATAAGAAATATCCGAGGTACGAAAGATAAAAACCGTAAACAATAATAAATGTGGAATAGGTTAACCCTCTTTTATTTTTATTAATAAGCAAATCGATACCGAGGATTACCGGGAGAAAATAGAAGGTTGAATATGCAATCTGCAGAATTTCCGTAAGAAAAGGATTGGCTATATTAAAAAGTACATGTGTCGGATCGGTTCCGAATATAAAACGGTCGATAGCAATAAGAAACTGGTCATAGTCCTTGCCGAGATGGATATATTTAATCATATAGCCGACCTCTTTGAAAGAGAGGAAGATAGTAGGCACAAGGTACCAGTAATGGAACTGTTCCCAGAAAGTTTTTTGGGTTATTTTATGAAGAAATACTAGAGCGAATATTAAACCGATAAAAGCAAAATTTATAAGAATATCGAAATGCCACATAGGAATTTTATAATGGAAAATTGCATTTAGCAGAGATAAGAATAATGCGAAACAGATCACTATAATATCGCTTGCGGTAAGTTCCAGAAATAATTCTTTAAATTTTTTCATACTCTTCAGGTTTAAATGAAGAAGGGGTTAATTTATGCTGGACAAATCGGGTCAAAGAGATAAAGTCTTTAAGGTCTAATTCCTCGGCTCTCTTAGCAAGGCTTATTTCCGCCCCTTCAAAAATATCTGCCCCAAATATACTATTAGAAAATGAATTTTTTAAAGTTTTCCTCCTATTGCCGAAAGCGGCTTTAACAATTTTAATAAATAAATCAGGGTCGAATGTATCATCTGAAGGTTTATTAAAATCCAGTTTAACAACCGCCGAATCTACATTCGGCTTTGGAAAAAAGACATTGGGAGATACCTTGAAACAGTATTTTACCTGCGCAAAACAGCCGAGAATAACGCTTAATATTCCATAATCTTTAGTCTGTTTCTTCGCCGACATTCTTTTTGCAACTTCGTGCTGAACCATAAGCACGGCATCCGCAACATATTCCCTTTCTTTTATCAATTTAAATAAAATGGGGGAAGTGATGTTGTACGGAATATTACCTGCTATTCTTACTTTTTTCCCTTTTCCGGCATCCTTCAAGTCCGTTTTAAGAAAATCCTCATTAATTATTTTTATCCCTCTATATTCATTCTGAAGCAATTCAATAACCCGGTTATCAATTTCCACTGCGTAAAAATTACTGCATAAAGGAAACAATTCCGATGTAAGCGCTCCCTGTCCCGGGCCTATTTCGATAATTATGTCCTCTTTTTGAGGATTTATTTCTGAAACTATTTTACGGACAATGTTTTTATCCGTTAAATAATTCTGCCCGAACCGTTTAAGAGGTTTAACCATAAATTAAATCGTAATAATTGAAAAATCATTAATTTTTATCAATATTGAGTAAAGAGATAATTCTAATTCAAAATTTATTTATTTTTTGAATAGTTATGAAAAAACTTTTTGCAAAATAGGCAATATGTACGAAATAATCTTTCTAACAGCAGTAAGCCTCTATTTTATTCAGACAGTAGTACTGGGAACGGGGGCGTTAAAAAAATTCAAAAAAATAAGGGAAGAAGAACTTCCTTCCGCCTCGGTAATTGTCGCCGCACGTAATGAGGAAGATAAAATCCTCGATTGCCTTGCATCGCTCGATTTGATGGATTACCCTGAGGGAAAACTGGAAATAATAATTGTCAATGACAATTCAACAGATAAAACCGGGGAAATTATAAATGATTTTATAGCCGGGAAACCAAAATTCAGAACAATAATTCCCGAGGGGATCAAAGGCAAGCTGAAAGGCAAGACCAATGCGCTGGCTAATGCGCTAAAAGTTTCCAGGGGGGAAATAATACTTACTACGGACGCCGACTGCACGCCCCCCCCAACCTGGGCAAAATCGATTGCCTCCTATTTCCAAAAAGATGTAGGCGCAGTGCTTGGATTTACGACGCAGAGCGGAGAAACCCCTTTTTACGGAATGCAGGCAATGGATTTTCTATATCTCCATACAATCGCATCGGGCACGGCCAACTTAAACAAACCTACAAGCTGTATAGGCAACAATATGGCTTATAGAAAAAGCGCATACGATGACGCCGGTGGATATGAAAATATCCCGTTCTCTATAACAGAAGATATGAAACTGATGACAACAATTCATGAAATGAAAAAATATAAAGTCATTTACCCTCTCGATAAAGACGCCCTTATGGTTTCAAAACCTCTGGCAAATTATAAGGAGATATTCTGGCAGAAGAAGAGATGGGGAGTGGGAGGGGTTGACAGCAAACTGTACGGTTATGCAATTATGGCGTCGGGGTATGTTGCGAAGATATGCATGCTTCTGCTTCCGTTTTTATTTTCCCCTGCCGCATTGTACCTTACTGCATTTAAAATTTTCATCGATTGTTTTTTTGTACAGCAGATATTTAATAAACTCGGCCTGAAATTCAGGCTGTCGCATTTTACCGCATTCGAAATATATTTTATAATCTATGTGCTTCTTTTACCAATTGTAGTTTTACCAAACCGTAAAGTTAAATGGAAAGGAAGAGAATTTTAAAGGACCTATTATGAAGAAATTTCTTTTTATCCCCGTTTTATTTTTATTTTTTATCCGGTTATCAGCTCAGAACAAAGTAGAACTGTTTCCGGGCAGCCTTACATTCCAGCCGTTTGCGGCTAATTCGCTTGAACCGAAACTCGGATTTTTGTTCCATACTTCCGAAAACGAACTCAGGCTCGATATAGGCAATTCAATGGACCTTGTGCGTTACACAGATGAAAACAGCGAACTTGCTTTCGGCGCAGATATGTTCACATATACCCGTTTAAGCAAAGAAACCGATTTCCATTTTCCGGTTGACGCAGTCGATTATCTTTTCGGCGTTAACTTTTCTTATAAATCGGCTCTTGATGAAAATTATGAATTAGGAGCAAGGCTGCGCATAAGCCACATAAGCGCACATATGGTTGACGGTCATTATGATAAAACAGAGCAGGAATGGAAAGATAACCATACGCCGCGAGTTTACAGCCGCGAGTTTTTGGAACTGATGCCTTACATAAAATACAAATCCTTAAGGACTTATATCGGCCTTACATATATTTTTCACGTTGATCCGCAGTACATAAAAAAAGATAATTACCAGATTGGTTTCGATTATTTTATTCCCTGGGAACCTGTGCGCAATATATCCCCTTATATCGGCTACGATTTCAAGCTTATTCACCTGAATGAATATACCGGAAATAATTCCTTTGTTGCAGGATTTAAATGGGGAAATAAAAGCGGAAAAGGCGCAAGCCTGTATTACCAGTATTATTGCGGCTATAGCATTTATGGAGAATATTTTGATTATAAAGCGGATTATTCCGCAATCGGGATTAATCTGGATTTATAAAATTAGAGAATTTGCACAAAAAATGAAAAAGAGAATTACAGCATACCTGATTTTCGCAGGGCTTCTGGCAACAACTATTATTACAACTACCTTTGCAGGGGTTCAATGGTCAACCGGAATTGAAGGGCCGTACACATTGAATCAGCTTGCCGCCGGGCTTCCTTATGCCCTATCTATTATTTTTATTTTAGGTTCGCACGAATTCGGACATTATTTTGCAACTAAGATTCATAAAGTTGACGCTACTCTTCCCTATTTTATTCCATTTCCGCCTCTATGGGGATTTTTCAATTTCGGAACGATGGGCGCAGTAATTAAAACCAAGACCGTAATACCTGATAATAAAACAATGTTCGATATCGGCGTGTGGGGACCGCTTTCCGGTTTTACTGCATGTTTAATAGTTCTCTTTTACGGTTTCACGCACCTTCCTGCAATAGATTATCTTCTTGCAATTCATCCTGATTATTTTTCCCCCGATTACGGGAAAAATTCTCTTCATCTTGAATTTGGAAGCCCTCTCCTGATGACTTTGATGAGAAATATTTTTACAGAGCCGGGCAGATTCATTCCGCCGATGTCGGAAATTTACCATTACCCCTACCTGTGCGCCGGATGGCTCGGGCTTTTTGTAACTTCTATGAATATGATTCCGGTAGGGCAGCTAGATGGAGGGCATATTATTTATAGTATGTTCGGATTTAAGAAACATGAAATGGTCGCTTCTATTTCCATAATAGGGCTGCTTATTATGGGAATATCAGGAGCGCTGAATACTTTTTTTAATTTTAAAGTTTATTTCGGCTGGCCCGGCTGGCTTCTATGGGCGGGCATTTTATATCTGATAGTAAAAATAAAACATCCTCCGGTTCTTGAGTTCTCCCCTCTTGACGCTAAAAGAAAAATACTGGGGTGGATTGCTATTGCCGTTTTAATTCTTTCTTTTACGCCGACGCCGTTTATAATGTAATTTTAATCCTGACTGGGGTCATTTTTTACCTTGACAGTGGTTACTTTTAAATTTTATATTGGGATATAAAAAATGGAGTTTCTTTTATAGAGAATTTGCTACATCATTAAAATGGTTATTTTGAAGTGAAAAAACAAAATATTTTGGAGCAGATTCATATAAAAGCAGTTTTTATCAGAAAACCCGCCATAAACAAAATGAAAAATTTAATGTTGCTTATATGCGTATTGTTCCTTTTTACAAGTTGTGAAAAGGACCCTTCGGGAATTGTTAATTCCGAAACTCTGGATTATGAAATCGGAAATCCTGTTGTCTCTTCATCGGTTGTGTACTCAACGGATCCTGATTTGATTCCCACTATTGAAGTTACTAAAATTCCAAACGGAGCAGTTCTCTGGTATGATATAGTTTCCCTTCCGGGGAATGAAGTCTTAAGTTCGAAAGTTGAGATGAAGAATGACGGTAAGACAACGTCTTCCGGCGACGCTTCATCAAGCGACAACATATACAGCGGTAAATATACTTTTTCCGAAGCCCTGTATTCAGGAACTTTTGAACTGACTTTTTATCTATCGAC